>Ga0153956_1002243_pt1 | contig 14756 bp, 11 predicted proteins | sample TSFL040MetaG_FD_104704 | JGI IMG/M metagenome (GOLD analysis project Ga0153956, IMG submission 104704) | Attine ant fungus gardens microbial communities from Florida, USA - TSFL040 MetaG | ecosystem: Host-associated > Fungi > Mycelium > Unclassified | place: USA: Florida, Wekiwa Springs... | reverse complement strand
CGCGTTGATCCGGGCCACCACGCCCTCGGCCTGCTGCACCGTGGCCACGAAGGGCATGGTGACGGTGCGTCCCTCCACGCCTTCGAACTGCGCCAGCAGCGCCTGCCCCAGGGTCTCGGTCGTGATGCCGGTGCGGTCCGAGACGAAGCAGATGGTGCGCGGTGTCATGGCTCAGCTCGAAGTCCGTTGTGCCAGGCGCATCCAGGTTTCCACCACGGTGTCCGGGTTCAGGGACATGCTCTCGATTCCCTCACCCACCAGCCAGTCGGCGAGGTCCGGATGGTCCGAGGGACCCTGGCCGCAGATGCCGATATACGCGCCCCGGGCCCGGCAGGCCTGGATGGCCATGGACAGCATCTTCTTCACCGCCGGATCGCGTTCATCGAAGGAGGATGCCACCAGTGCTGAATCCCGGTCCACGCCCAGGGTCAGCTGGGTCATGTCGTTGGAACCGATCGACATGCCGTCGAAGTGCTCGAGGAACGACTCCGCCAGCAGCGCATTGCTCGGGATCTCGCACATCATCACGACCTTCAGGCCGCGCTCGCCGCGCTTCAGGCCATTGGCGGCCAGCAGCTCCTGCACCCGGCGGCCTTCAGCCACCGTGCGTACGAACGGCACCATGATCCAGACGTTCTCCAGGCCCATGGTTTCACGCACGTACTTGAGCGCCCGGCATTCCATTTCGAAACAGGCCTGGAATTCCTTGCTGGCGTAGCGCGAAGCGCCGCGGAATCCCAGCATGGGATTTTCCTCATGCGGCTCGTAGCGCGAGCCGCCGATGAGATTGGCGTACTCGTTGGACTTGAAGTCCGACATCCGCACGATCACCGGCTGCGGCGCAAAGGCCGCGGCGATCTGCGCCACCCCCTCGGCCAGCTTGTCGCTGAAAAACTGCACGGGGCTTGCGTAGCCGGCCATCTGGGTGCGGATCATGGCCTGGAGGTCCGCATCGAGCGCGTCGAACTCCAGCAGCGCCTTGGGATGCACGCCGATCATGCGGTTGATGATGAACTCCAGCCGCGCGAGTCCCACGCCCATGTTGGGCAGTTGCGCGAAGGCGAACGCCCGGTCCGGGTTGCCCACGTTCATCATGATCTTCACCGGCGCTGCCGGCAGGGCATCCAGCTCCACCTGTTTCAGGTCATAGTCCAGCTTGCCGGCGTACACGTAGCCGGTGTCACCCTCGGCACAGGACACCGTCACCGGCGCGCCCTCCTTGATCTTGAGGGTTGCGTCACCGCAGCCCACCACGGCCGGCACGCCCAGTTCACGCGCGATGATGGCGGCGTGGCAGGTGCGGCCGCCGCGGTTGGTGACGATGGCCGCGGCGCGCTTCATGACCGGCTCCCAGTCCGGATCGGTCATGTCGGCCACCAGCACGTCGCCCTGCTTCACCCGCTCGATGTCCTTGACGTCGCGGATGATGCGGGCGACACCGGCGCCGATGCGCTGGCCGATGCTGCGGCCCTCCACCAGCACCGGGCCGCGCTTGCGCAGCAGGAAGCGCTGGATGGTACGGCCCGCGCGGCTCTGCACGGTCTCCGGCCGGGCCTGCAGTATGTACAGCTGGCCGGTGGCCCCGTCCCGGCCCCATTCGATGTCCATGGGGCAGCCGTAGTGTGCTTCGATGATGAGTGCCTGCCGGGCCAGCGCCGTCGCGTCCGCGTCGCTGATCGAGAACTGCAGGCGTTCGGCCTGCGGGACGTCAACGACCTGCACCCGCTCGGCGGACCCCGCGGGCGCATAGATCATCTTGCTGGCCTTGGCGCCGATATTACGGCGCAGGATCGCAGGCCTCCCGGCCCGCAGCCCGGTCTTGTAGAGATAGAACTCATCCGGGTTCACGGCCCCCTGGACCACGGTTTCCCCCAGCCCGTAGGACGCCGTCAGGAACACCACGTCCCGGAACCCGGAATCGGTGTCGAGCGTGAACATCACGCCGCTGGAGCCCAGGTCACTGCGCACCATGTGCTGCACGCCGACCGACAACGCCACCTGGGTATGATCGAAGTGCTGGTGCACGCGGTAGGCGATCGCCCGGTCATTGAACAACGAAGCAAAGACGTCATGCATGGCCGCCAGCAGCGCCGCCTCGCCCTGGACGTTCAGGTAGGTCTCCTGCTGCCCGGCGAATGAAGCCTCGGGCAGGTCCTCCGCCGTCGCGGAGGAACGCACCGCAACCGCGATGCCCCGGCCCTGGTCCATGGCCCGCCAGGCCGTGAGCACCTCTTCCTGCAGACGCGGCGGCAATGGCGTCGCGCGGATTTCGTCGCGGATGGCCGCCCCCACCCGCGCCAGCTCCACCACGTCATCGACGTCGAGGCGGGCCAGTCGCTGATGGATGCGCTCCTTCAAGCCCCCCTGCTGCAGGAACTGCCGGAAGGCCTCGGCCGTGGTGGCGAAGCCGTCGGGCACCTGGATACCCAGTGCTGACAGCTCGCGAAGCATCTCCCCCAGGGAGGAGTTCTTGCCGCCGACCGACTCGACGTCGTGGCGGCCCAGCTGATTCAAAGGCACTACATAGCGTGTCATCACAGCACACCCCTGCCCGCACCGGGTTTTGGATAAAAAGACTAAGCTATTTTGCCGCGCACGGTCTATAACGCTCGCCAGCCTTGACCTCGGGCATCAAAGGATCCCATCCGTGCAACCACGCAGTACTGAACCGGGTGCTGAAGCGGCCCTTGCCGCGGCGGATGGCTGGGTGCCGCTGCAGGTGCTGGTCGTCGGCCTGTGTTTCCTGCTCAACATGCTGGACGGCGCGGACCTGCTGGTCATGTCGTTCATTGCGCCCGTGGTCGCGGACCAGTGGACCGTCAGCCCGGAACATCTCGGCTACCTGTTCAGTGCCAGCCTGGCCGGCATGGCCGTGGGCTGTGTCGGTATCGCGCCGAAGGCGGATCATTATGGCCGCCGCGGGTTGATCCTCGCCGGACTGGCGCTGACCGCTGGCGCGATGCTCCTGTCGGCGCTCAGCCACAACGTCGCCGAACTCATCGCGGCGCGGCTGCTGGTGGGCGTGGGAGTCGGGACCATCGGCGTCACCATGACAACCATGGCGGCCGAATATGCGCCCAGGCGCCACAGCAGCTTCGCCGTGGGCCTGGTGCAGGCGGGCTGGCCGTTGGGCTCTATCATCACCGCCCTGGCCTGCGCGCGCCTGCTGCCTGGCACGGGCTGGCCGCTGCTGCTGATCGGCATCGGCGCCGTAAGCACCTGCCTGCTGCTCGCCGTGGCTGCCCTGCTGCCGGAGTCGATCTCGTTCCTGCAGCTGGACCGCTCCCCCGGCGGCCTCTCCCGCATCAACGCCATCCGGCACCGCCTGCGGCTTGCGCCGCTCGCGGAACTGCCAGCCGTGGCGGAGCAAGGCGAGCCCTCACCCGCGGCATTGTTCACTCCTGGCCGCGCGGTTCCCACCGCGCTGCTGTGGACTGCCGTGACCTTGAGTTACTTCGTCCTGTACTTTGTCATTTCCTGGATTCCGAGGCTGGTGATGCAATCCGGCCTGCCCCTGGCGCAGAGCATCTACGCCGGGGCCACCTTCAACCTCGGTGCCTTCATCGGCACTGCGGCCATCGGCTGGGTCAGCGCCCGTTACCGGCTGACCGCCACCGTCGCAACCTGGCTCGCCACAGCCGCGGTGGTGATGGTGGTATTCGGCGGCATTCCCATGCCCCTGGTATTCACGCTGTTGACCGCCATGACCGTCGGCATCACCGTCCAGGGCGGCTTCAACGGTTTCTGGGCGGTCGCGACCCGTTTGTATCCAGCCGGTATCCGCAACACCGGAGTGGGTTGGGTGATGGGAACCGGCCGGGTGGGCGCCGTACTGGGCCCCATTGCCGGCGGCTACCTGGTCGGTGCCCGGGTCAGCATGCCGGTCATCTTTGCGATATACGCCCTGCCACTGCTTATCGCGGCGGTCCTGACCACGCGCATCCGCCTGTCGTGATCAGGTCCCGGCCGCATGCGTCGCGGCGGGCCTACGGCAGTCCGAACACCACCAGCGTGGCCGCGCCGGTGGCACTGGCCGAGTCGCGCGAGGAACTGCCCGAGGGCACCGCGATGTACTGGTGGCCGCCTGCCTGGTAGCTGGTGATGCCACCGGCCACCGGGCCACCGGTCTGGAAGTGGTACAGCACCCCGCCACTGCGCGCATCCAGTCCCAGGAATTCCCCACCGGAATCCCCGGTCAGCAACAGCCCGCCGGCGGTGGGCGTGACGGCGGCCAGCACCAGGTCCTTGCGGTGCACCTGCCAGATTTCGCGCCCGGCCGCCGGATCGAAGGCGCGGATCCAGCCGCTTTGCTTCGCCGGCGGATCAATGATGAAGCGCCCGCCGAAGTACACCCCGCCCGGGACATACTTCGGTTCGGCCACCTGCAGTACATTGCAGCGGTCGGCCGCGCCCAGGAACAGCAGCTTCAGCGGCGGCGACCAGGCCGGACCGTTGTACTGGCCCAGCGCGCCGGGACACACATGCACCGACTCCCCGGAGTGCAGCGGCACATCGATGTTTTCGCGCGTGGTGAAGGGCAGCTGCTGCAGGGTTTCCAGGCTGTCGCGGTCATAGACATAAAGCAGTCCGTTCTTGCTGGCCACCGCCATCAGGCGCCGGCCGTCCCGTTCAAACAACGCCGGGGCGGCTGCCGTGTCCCAGTCGTGCACGTCGTGCGGCACCTGCTGGACGTGCCACTGCAGGCGGCCCGTGCGCATGTCCAGAGCCACCACGGAGTTGGTGTAGAGATTGGCGCCAGGCCGCGCCGCGTCGTTGAAATCCGGCGCGGGATTGCCGGTGGGCACCAGCACCGAGCCCGTGGCCGGGTCCACGGCCATCGAGGACCAGGTGGCGCCACCGCCGTGTTCCAGCGACCCGGCCGGCCCCCAGCTGTCCGCGCCCGGCTGGCCCGCCGCGGGGATGATGTCGAATGTCCACACACAGGCGCCGGTATCAGCATCGAAGGCGTAGATGCGGCCGCGGATGCCGGTGTCGGCGCCGGCATCGCCGGTGAACACCTTGCCGTCGTACGCCACCGGGGCACCGGTGATTTCATAGCCCTTGGCTGAATCGGCGACGCGCACGTCCCATAGCAGCCTGCCACTGGCGGCATCCAGCGCGATCAGGTGACCATCGGCCGTGCCGCGGAACAGCTTGCCGCGATAAAGCGCGACGCCGCGATTGCCGGGCAGATGCTCGGGGTCCGGCGGCACGTAGTTGTAGGACCACTTCACCGCGCAGTTGCTGCCATCGACGGCGAACACCTTGTGCACCGTGGTCAGGTACAGGGTGCCCTGGTAGGCAATGGGGCTGGTCTCGAAACTGCCCAGCTCCCCCAGTTGCAGCAGGCAATGCACCTGCAGCTGCCTGGCGTTGCGGACGTTGATCTGTGCCAGCGGCGAGAAGCGCTCTCCGGCCAGCGTGCGGTTGTAGGTCAGCCAGTCGCCGGCGGCCGGCGCACGCAGTTCCGCATCATCCGGTACGCGCATGGTTGCCGCTGCCACGCTGGCCGGCGGCTGGGGCCAGGGTCCGGTGTACGCCGGGGCCGCCACGGGCGCGGCAGCTCCGGTGGCCGCCGGCCCGGCGGGTTCCAGCGTCGTGCCCTCGAGGGCATCGGCCGTCAGCGGCGTGCCACCCGGGGAGAAGCCATTGCGTGACAGCAGGTACGCCGTCAGGCCCAGGTTGTCCGCTTCATGCAGGCTGCCCGGCGCGTTTTTCGGCATCTGCCGGGCGATTTCCTCGTAGTAGTCCTGCAGCGCGTGATGACCGTCGCCCCAGGTGCGCGCGAAGGTGGTGCCATCGAGAGCCACCGCAGCGGCACCCTGCAATTGCGTCCCATGGCAGACCGCGCAGGCCCTGGCATAGACCGCACGGCCGTGCGCGACCTGGTCAGCGGTGAAGGACACGCCCGCGGGCGCCGCGTGTGCACCAGCGGCCAGTACCAGGGCCAGCGTCCCGGCGCCCGCCACGATCCCGCGCCGCACCCGCATCCGTCCGGCAGACCGGTATGCACTCATCGCGGTACGCAACGGCGGACCTATGCCAGTTCCGTGGCCGAGGCCCAGATGCCGTGCACCTGTGCACTGGTGCGGAACGGCAGGATGACCCGCGCCACGTCACCGGCCGCAAGGTCACGCGCATCCGCAATGATCAGCTCCGAACGCATCTCGGCGTAGTTCTGCGCCACCCCCACCAGGTAGCCGTCACCCTCCTGGTGGCTACCCGGGCGCGGCACGAAACTGCACTCCTGCAGGGTGTGCGTGGGGCCTGCGAAGTAGGCGTCGAACTTGCCGGTGTTGAAGTCGAAGCGCCCGTAGCAGTTGTTGGCCCGGCCCGGCGCGAGCCCGGGGGCGTGCGCCGCATCGAACGGGCGCGTGGCGTCGGCAAAACTGGTGTAGCCGTAGCGGCTTTGCAGCGTCAGTGTCCTGGGGTCCACCTTGCCCAGGTCCACCACCGGGAAGGAATACAGGATCTCCTCCTCGTAGCTGTCGCCCCTGGACTTCAGGTCGATGGTGATCTTGCGCACGAAGGCGCGGGCGCGCCCGGGATCAAAGGGCGTGCCGTCGGTGTTGGGAAAGAACGGGAAGAAGTTGCCGTCCCAGAACGGCGCATAGATCACGACCTTGTCGCCGTCGTCGTAGGCGTTGAAGGTGTGCATCATGCAACGCGGCGGACCCTTGAACCAGCGGATGTCCGAGCCATCCCCGGTGCGGGACAGCACGCCGATGTAGGCCGGCTTGGAATTGTCCCACCACCAGTGGATCTTCCCGGCCTTGAGGATGTCCATGCTGGTGGTGTAACCGCACATGGGGATGATGAAGCGCCGGTGCGTGACCGCCACATCGTGCAGCATGGTCATGTACGGGGTCCTGGTGCGGATCTCATGCGTCACCCGACCATGCGGATCCACGGTCGCGATGTAGACGTCGTTGGTCGCCAGGCCCGAGGCCTCGTAGCCGAAGGCCACCATTTCGCCGGTGGCGGGGTCAAGCTTGGGATGCGCGGTGAAGGTCTGGCTCTTCCACTGGCCATTGAAATCCCATACCCCCTTGGTCTCCAGGGTGACGGGATCGATATGATGCGGCAGCCCGTCCTCCTTCAGGCTGAACAGCCTGCCACCATGCACCACCGGCGCGGTGTTGGAGACCGTGCGCAGGTTGGGATGCTCCGGGTCCCGGACCTTCGGATCGTCGGTGAACGGGTTGCGGTAGTAGCCATACAGCTGGCGGCCGGCGGCCAGGTCCTGCTGATAGCGCCGGGTGCGCACATAGCGCCCGCCATAGCTCACCCTGCCGTTCCTGAAACGGAACGCGCTGATATAGCCGTCGGAATTCAAGGGCGCATCATCACGGAACATCGGCGGGTACAGGAAGTCTCCACCCACCCGGAAGAAGCTGCCATCGAGGTCCCTGGGAACCTGTCCCAGGACCTCGCAATCGGCCACCTCGCCCTCGAAGCGCTCGGGCGCGGCAAAGCCGGACTTGCTGTGTTCCTGCGCGAAATCAACCATGCTGCTTCTCCGGATGGGTCCGGCCCGGACTCCCGGGCCGTCATCGAACTCTCAATGCTGCTTCGTCCACGGGGACGTCTGGTAGTAGGGCGAACCGATGAAGTCGGCTTCCACCGGCCCCACCTCGCCGTTCACGACCTTGAAGGTCTCAATGAAGCTCCAGGTATGCGGCTCCTGGAAGGGCGAGACCTGCCTGGTGCCATCCGTCAGGGTGTAGTCGATCACGGTGCCCTTGTGGTCGATGAAGCCGCGGAACATCACCAGGCCGCGGGCCTCGTCCACCAGGATGGGTTCACGCCGCACCCGCTCGTTGAAGCGGAAGTAGCCGAGCTTGAAGCGCGTGGCACAGCCATCCGCGGCCGTCTCCAGGCCGTTCTCGATGCGGTGGCAGTTGGCCGCGAACTTCGTATGCAGCGTGCCGTCGTTGCGCGCCAGCGTGTCGTAGTAGCCATCGGCAATGCGGATCAGCTCGGCGCGCGGACGCTGCTGGGCAGGCGTCAAAGGCTGCGCCAGCTCCGGGTCATGCACCAGTTTGGTGACGTCACCGATCGGCGTGGGCGGCCCGCTGACCGCGCGCCGGGTGGCCATCAGGTGCTCGACCTGCGTGATCCTGCCGTGCTCCACCTTGAGGCGGATCGCCATGAAGGCCGGCGTGTCGCGCATCATGATGGCGGTATAGATGCCGATGCCGCCGGTCGCGGGATCGGTGAAGGTCAATACCGGGCCGACCTCCCGGGTGACGACATCCCAGCTGCCGTCCGGAAACGGCAGTTCGGCCATGTTCTCGGTGAAGCGCACCTGGGCGGCAAACGGCGCCTTGCTGCGGTCATGCGCCACGTAGGCCGCCCGGTACTGGCCGGCGATGGCGGACAGACAGCTGGCGTCACAGGACTCCCGGCCGGTGGCGCTGGCCACGACCGGAAGCACCACGCCGGCCAGCGCCAGTGCATACAGGGACAGAAGTTTTTTCATCATGTTTCCTCGAAGCGCGCGGGCGGTGGCCCGCGCCGGACCTCAGGGCCTGTGCTGCCGCGGGTCCTGTTCGCCCAGGCCGGGGTAGAACAGCTGGCGGTTCGGCATCGACTCATTGAACACCTTGCGCAGCTTGAACAGCCAGTGGCCGTTCACTTTCTCCAGGGTGTCCTCGTAGTGCCCGAAATACAGCAGCTGGACATCATGCTGCGGGGTGTTGTTGGTCATCGCGAACCAGTACGCCGTGGTGTGGGCGATGTTGCCGTCGACGTCGATGACATGGTTGATGATCTGGTGATGTGTGCGCGGCCGGGAGGTCGCGCCTTCGGGTATTTCGCCCTTGAGCACACCGGTGAATTTGGACATGGCCTTGTAGATGGCGGCCTTGCCGTGCTCCACGCCGCCCACCCAGTCGAGTTCACCGTCGTCGGCCCACATGGCCATGACGGTCTTGATGTCGCCGGCATCGACGGCCACCATGTACTTGTTGGACAGGTTTTCGATTTCGGCGCGGTCGTCGGCGTAGCCGGCAAAGGCCGACGCCGCAAGCACCATGGCGCAGCTCCCCAGCAGCACGGACAGGACCCTGGTCTTCATGTATCCCTCTACTCCTGTGGCGAAAGCGGCCTTCGGCCCTTGTTGCTCGCGCGCTGAAAAGCGCGGTTTTCACCACGCTGGTTGTTTCCGCAACGAAGCGGCACAGTGTGCTACGAGTGGGGGCGCCGCGGCAACGTCGAACGCAGCTGGATACCGTCGTGCGCATCAAGCAGCTGTGCCAGCCAGTCAACGAACACCCGGACCTTGCGCGACAGATGCCGGTTCTGCGGGTACACGATCGAAAGCGGCAGCGGCTCGGGGAACCAGTCCGCCAGCACCAGTTCCAGCACGCCGCGCTCCATCGCTTCCTTCAGGATGAAGGCCGGTACCTGGGCGATGCCGATGCCGGCCTCGGCCGCCGCCACGTAGCTGTTCTCGTCCTCCAGGGCGAGACTCCCGGGAAACACCGCCTGGACCCGTTCCCCACCCTTGGAAAATGCCCACTCAATGGTGTCCCCGGTGCGGGGTGAGAAGTGATTCAGACAACGGTGCTGCCGCAGGTCCCGCGGGTGTTGCGGGGCGCCGTGTGCGGACAGGTACGACGGCGCCGCGCAGGTGGCGAAGTACAGCGACCCCACGCGTCGTGCCACCAGGCCGGGATACTCCACCTCCCCGACCCACAGCGCGCAGTCAATGCCGGCCTCGACCAGGTCCACGTGGCGTTCATTGCCGGCCAGCGCCAGTTCCAGCCCGGGATGACGACCGAACAGCTGCGGCAGCGCCGGCACGATGACGGTCCGGGCGATGAGGGTCGGCGCATCCACCCGCAGCCGGCCGCGTGGAGTCGCCTGCCGCTGCGTCAGCGCCTCGTCCGCTTCCCGCACCTGGTCCAGGATGACGACCGCCCGGGCGTAATAGGCCTGGCCGTCCGGGGTGACACTGACCCGGCGGGTGGTGCGGTTCAGCAGCTTGACCCCGAGTTGCGCCTCCAGCTTCTGGATCAGCGTACTGGCCGTGGCGGGCGGAATGCCCAGGCTCTCCGCCGCCCGGGTGATGCCACCGGTCTCGACCACTCGAACGAACAGTGCCATGGCCTGCAGTTTGTCCATGATTATCCAGAAATCGGGATAGTGAATTCAGTATGGCTTATTTATCCCAGGTAATCGGAATAATAAAGTATCTCAACCCCCGCAGGCCCGAACCAGGCCATATAGAGATAGAAGGAGTCCCATGAGCCACGCCGTGAAAACCGTCACCGACCAGAGCTTCGAGCAGGAGGTGCTGAAAGCCGACAAACCCGTGCTGGTGGATTACTGGGCCGAATGGTGTGGCCCCTGCCGCATGATCGGGCCGGCGGTGGAAGCAGCCGCTGTCGAGCACGCTGATCGCATCGATGTCGCCAAGCTCAACATCGACCAGAACCAGGCCACCCCGGGGCTGTATGGCATCCGCAGCATCCCCACCCTGATGCTGTTCAAGGGTGGCAAGCCGGTGGCCACGCATGTGGGCAGCCTGAGCAAGAACCAGCTCTACGCCTTCATCACCGCCAACGCCTGACCCCGGCACGACCTGAGCCTGCCCGGGCCACCTGCGGTCCGGGCGGGCTCAGCCGGGGTTGATGACGGCCAGGAAATCCTGGCCATAGCGTTTGAGCTTGGCCTCCCCCACGCCGCTGACCTGGGCCAGTTCGTCCTCGTCCGCCGGCATCGCGCGCAGCATCGCCAGCAGCGTCGCGTCGTGGAATACCACGTAGGGCGGCACGCCCTGCTCACGCGCGAGCCGGGTACGCAGACCGCGCAGCGCCTCCCACAACGGCTGTTCGTGGACTTCGATGCCGACGCTCGCGCCGCTGGCAACCGGACCCTCGCGGCGCTTGCGCCCGGCACGGACGGGCTTTTCATCCTTGCGCAGCAGCACGCGCTCGCCGCCGCGCAGCACGCCCCGGCTGGCAGGCGTAAGGCGCAGCGTACCGTAGCCTTCCGCGTCAGTGGCCAGGAGGCCCGCGGCGAGCAACTGCCGGAACACCGAACGCCAGCCCTGTTCATCCAGGTCCCTGCCGATCCCGAAGGTGGAAAGCCGGTCATGCCCCAGCTGGCCCATGCGTTCGCTGTCCACGCCGCGCAGCATGTCGATCACGTGGCCGGCGCCGAAGCGCTGGCCACTGCGGTACACGGCTGATAGCGCCTTTTGCGCAGGTATCGTGGCGTCCCAGGTGGTCGGCGGCGCGACGCAGTTGTCGCAGTGACCACAAGGGCCGCGGTACTCCTCGCCGAAGGCGCCCAGCAACAGTTCACGCCGGCAGCGCGTGGCCTCGGCATAGGCCAGCAGCGACTCCAGCTTCTGCCGTTCGATGCGCTTGCGCTCGTCCGCCGATTCGGACTGCGCGATCATCTGGCTCATGGTCACCACGTCGGCGAGGCCGTAGATCATCCAGGCTTCCGCGGGCAGGCCATCGCGGCCGCCACGGCCGGTCTCCTGGTAGTAGCCCTCCATGCTGCGCGGCAGGTCGAGATGCGCCACGAAGCGCACGTCGGGCTTGTCGATGCCCATGCCGAAAGCCACCGTGGCCACCATCACCACACCGTCCTCGCGCAAAAAGCGCTGCTGGTGCTTCGCGCGCGTCGCCGCATCCAGGCCTGCGTGGTACGGCAGCGCCTCGATACCGGTGTCGGCCAGCCACGCCGCGGTGTCGTCCACCTTCTTGCGGCTGAGCGCATACACGATGCCCGCTTCGCCGCGATGCTCGGCCAGGAACTGCATCAGCTGGGTGCGCGGGTTGTGCTTGAGCATCACGCGGTAGCGCAGGTTGGGACGGTCGAAGCTCGACACGAACTGGCGGGCACCGCCCAGCGCGAGCCGTTCCACGATTTCCTCGCGGGTGCGCGGATCGGCGGTGGCGGTGAGGGCGATGCGTGGCACCTGCGGGAAGCGCGCGTGCAGCACCGTGAGCTCGCGGTATTCCGGCCGGAAATCATGGCCCCACTGCGACACGCAATGCGCCTCGTCGATGGCGAACAACGCCAGCTGCGCACGCTGCATCAGGCCGAGAAAACGCGGATTGAGCAGGCGCTCCGGCGCCACGTACAGCAGGGCGAGTTCTCCCGCCACGAACCGGCGCTCCACCTCGCGCTGTGCCGCAAGGTCGAGGCTGGAGATCAGGTACGCCGCCGCCACGCCCGCGGCGCTGAGCGCCTCCACCTGGTCCTGCATCAGGGCGATCAGCGGTGACACGACGATGCCGGTGCCCGGCCGCAGCAGCGCGGGAATCTGGTAGCACAGCGACTTGCCGCCGCCGGTGGGCATCAGCACCAGCGCATCGCCGCCCGCCGCCACGTGCCCGACGATGGCCTGCTGCTGGCCGCGGAAGGCCGCATAGCCGAAGACGGCGTTCAGGACCTCCAAGGCGGCGGACACCCCGTCTTTATGCGGGCGCGCAGCCGGCGCCGCGGACGGGCTGCCAGGGACGGGAATGCGGGACATCTGCCTGCGGTCAGCGCAGCTGCGCCACCACGGCATCGACTTCCGCGGCGCTGCCCAGAATGACACTGCAGCGCTGATGCACCGTCTCCGGCTGCACCTCGAGAATCCGCTGGCCCGGCGCAATCAGGGCCTTGCCGCCCGCCTGTTCCACCAGCATCGCCATCGGATTGGCTTCGTACATCAGGCGCAGCTTGCCCCCGGGAGCCTTGGCCGTCGGCGGGTACATGAACACGCCGCCCTGCAGCAGCACGCGGTGCACGTCGCCCACCATGGCGCCGACATAGCGGCTGGAATAGCCGTTGGACTGCGCCCAGTCCAGGTATTTCTGGAACCCCTGGGGGAAACTGCGGCGGTTGCCTTCGTTCAGGGAGTAGCACTTGTTCTGCGGCGGAATCTTCAGGCTCTGCGCCACGCGCACGAAGGCGCCGATGGCGGGGTCCAGCACGAACATGTCCACGCCATTGCCGATGGTCAGCACCATGACGGTGGAGGAGCCGTACAGCACATAGCCGGCGGCCACCTGCTGTGTGCCGGACTGCAGGATGGCGTCGCTGGCGGAGGCGGCCGCGTCCTTGCGCAGGATGCTGAAAATGGTGCCGACCGAGCCGCAGATATCGAGGTTCGAGGAGCCATCGAGGGGGTCAAACAACACGCAGTAGCGGGATTGGCCGTCATTTTCAACGCGCAGCATCACCGGCTCTTCGTTTTCCTCCGAGGCGATGACCGCGACACCCTCACGCTCGCTCAGGGTCTGCAATAGGATTTCGTTGGCGATGACGTCGAGCTTCTGCTGTGCCTCACCCTGCACGTTGGTTTCGCCCGCGCTGCCCAGGACGTCCTCCAGGCGCGCGCGGCGCACCGCGGCGGCGATGCGCTTGGCGGAGCCTGCGATGGCGGAAAGAATCCAGGAAAACGTGCCTGTGGCATCGGGATACCGCGCCTGGTGGGCGAGGGTGTGGGCCTGGAGGGTGACGATGGGGCGTGTCGCGCTGCTGCCGGGATTGCTCATGCGGGGATTATCCGCAGGAGTGGGTGGCGTGGGCAATCCGGAAGTACACGCTTTGGCGCGGGTTTTGTTTCCACGACCATTTATGAGTGTATAAGGAAGATTCTGCGGTCTTACTCCTGGGATTCAGGTATGGCGAGCACGCCCGGAACTGCTTCCCGAACGCGTTCCCTGCTGGTGATCGCGGCCGTGGTTGCCGTGGCGGCGGGCGCCTTCGCCTATACCGGCGGCTGGCTGACGCCCCACCGCCTGACGCCCGACCGCTTCCTGGAGCAGTTCCGGCTGCCGGGCGGCCCCGCATCGGGCCATCGCCGCAATCATGCCAAGGGGCTGTGTTTCACCGGCTTTTTCCAGGCCAACGGCGCCGGCAGCGCGTTGTCCCGGGCCGTGGTGTTCACGCCGGGGCAGTACCCGGTGGTCGGGCGGTTCAATCTCGGCAGCCCGGACCCCGCCGCCTCGGATGCCACCACGGGCGTGCGCGGCCTGTCGATCCGCATCACCACGCCGGACGGACAACAGTGGCGCAGCGCGATGATCAATGCGCCGGAATTTCCCGTATCCACCCCGCAGGCATTCTATGCCCTGCTGGCGGCCGGCCGGTCGAAGGACCCGCAGGCCATGCCGCGCTTTGCCGCCTCGCATCCCGGGTTCGTGGCCTTCGGCAAGGCCGCGGCGCGCCAGGTCCATACCGCCAGCTATGCCGGGGAACGCTACAACAGCATCAACAGCTTCATCTTCATCGACCGCGACGGCAGACGGCATGCCGTGCGCTGGACGCTGAGCCCCGCGATTGCCCAGGTGGCGGCGACCCCTGAAGAACTCGCCAGCCTGGGCACGGACTTCCTGTTCAAGGACCTGCGGGAACGGCTGGCTCAAGGCCCCCTGCGCTTCCCGATGACGGTGACGGTGGCCGCACCCACGGATAACACCGCCGACCCGAACCAGGCATGGCCCGATGAACGGCCGCACGTGGAGGTGGGCGTGCTGGCCGTGCAACAGCTCGAAGACGAGTCGGCCGGCCCCTGCCGCGACATCAACTACGATCCGACGGTGCTGCCCGACGGCATCGCCCTGTCCGATGATCCCTTCCCCGCCGCGCGCGCTGCCGTCTATGCACGCTCCTATGACTTGAGGACCGGGGAGGAGGACCACTACCCCCGCACCAGTGCGCCGGCGGCCGATGGCACCGCAGGTGCGCCGTGAACGCTCGCGGCAATCCGGATTTTTCCGGCCTGCAACGCGGTCTGCACT
>Ga0153956_1002242_pt1 | contig 14757 bp, 19 predicted proteins | sample TSFL040MetaG_FD_104704 | JGI IMG/M metagenome (GOLD analysis project Ga0153956, IMG submission 104704) | Attine ant fungus gardens microbial communities from Florida, USA - TSFL040 MetaG | ecosystem: Host-associated > Fungi > Mycelium > Unclassified | place: USA: Florida, Wekiwa Springs... | reverse complement strand
GCGAGAATTTCTCGGACGGATCGAAGCGGTTCAGAGCCATGGAACAATTATGTCATCCCCGGCGAGCCGAGCAAAGCGAGGCGAGGGAAGGGGACCCAGGTGGCGAAGCTGCTACACCGCGGAAAAGGTCGCTCGTTCTATTTTTTGAGAGTCGGAACCGTGTTTTCGACCTGGGTCCCCTTCCCCTCGCTGCGCTCGGCCGGGGATGACAATGAGATCACCCGCGCTGCGCGGGGTCGTAATAGAAGCGTTCTTCCGCGATTTTCTCGCCGTCCCAGCGCTGATAGGCGAGTTCGTCCATGGTGAAGCCGGTTCCGTCCGCGGCCTTGAAGCGGAACACCCAGCGGATCACCACGTGATCACCGTTCACGAATACCGGGCCTTCCGTCGCGGAATGGATTTCCGCGAAGCGATCCATCACCGCGCGTTCGCGCGCCACGTTGCCGTCGCGGCCTTTGCGCGGCGGGTTCATGTTTTCCTGCATCGTGGAGTCGGGATGATAGAATTGCGCGATGGCTTCGTCGTGCCGTCCGTCGATCACCATTTTCACGAAAGCGTCGAGTGTCTGTTTGCTGGGCATGACGGTTCCTCCTGCGCATGAAGCTAGCGCAGGAGGATATAAGGCGCGATCACAAGAAGGTCAGAACACCCCGGCGGATTGCAGGATCATAACCGCCATCCAGATTTCGCATACGATCTGCACGGCAAAGGCCGTGGTGCGGAACCATGTCGCCAGCGCACCGCCGGACATGATGTGTATGATCGATTGCACGATACGCGCGACCAGAACGAACATGGCCAGCAGGTTGAAGAGATGGCTCTCCGCGCCGGCCACCCAGGCGGCCAGCACGATCGCCGCGAAGACCGGAAGGTTCTCCACGGTGTTGAGATGCGCGCGGTTGATGCGCCAGTAGCTCTCATTGCCATGCGGCACGCCGGAGAGGAATTCGGTGTTCTTCACCTGGCCGCGGACAATCAGCAGCAAGCGATCGATAGCGATCATCAGCACCAGCGCGATGGCCCACAACGCATAGAACACCAACGCGACGATCGACTGCGGGAGATGGATCATGTCGGCCATGGAACCTCCTCGAGCGCAATCGGGTGAAGTGTGAGCGGTTCACCCGTAAATTGCGCGACAATCAAAGAATCTAGAGCATGATCCGATTCGATGTAATCGGATTATGCTCTAGGCGGCGAAGCTGGTCACGATAAGCGCCAGCGCGATGAGCAAACCACTCTCCCGGTTGGCGCGGAAGAGGTTGAGGCAATGTTCGCTATCGTGAATCTGCAAACTCGCCACCTGCCAGAAAAGTTGCGCGGCGGCGGGCAGCATCAGCGCCACAGTCCACCAGCTATGGGTAGCCGCAACGCCCGCCAGCGAAATGAAAACGAAGGTCAGGATGTAGAAGCCCGCGATCCACAGCGATGACATTTCGCCAAACAGGCGGGCTGTGGATTTCACGCCGATCAGCGCGTCGTCTTCCTTGTCCTGATGGGCGTAGATCGTGTCGTAGCCCAGCGTCCAGAAGAAGCAGCCGATGTAGAGAACAATGACGGGCGCCGCCAGATGGCCCGTCAGCGCCGAAAAGCCCATCAGCGCGCCCCAGTTGAAGGTGAGGCCCAGCCATGCCTGTGGCCACCAGGTGATGCGCTTCATGAACGGGTAGGCGCCGATCAAAACCAACGATGCCGCGCCCAGCGCCACGGTGAACCCGTTGAACGTCAGAAGGATTGCCAGGCCGATAAGGCACAGCGTGCCGAGGAAGATGAAAGCATTGCGCACGGTCACCGCGCCGGAGGGAATGGGGCGGCCGCGTGTGCGTTCCACCTTCGCGTCGATGTCGCGGTCCACGATGTCGTTGAAGGTGCAGCCCGCGCCGCGCATCACGATGGCGCCGATGCCGAACAGGATCACCAGCTTCCAGTCGGCGAGATGCGAAAGAAAACCGTGCTCGCCCAGCGCGAGCCCGAAAATGCCCGGCCAGAACAGAAGCCATGTGCCGATGGGCCGGTCGAGCCGCATCAGGCGCGCATAGGGCTGTGCCTTCACCGGCAATTGATCGACCCATGTGTGCGCGACCGCATCGGCGGGCTTTAGGGTGGCATCCTGATTCATCACCATGTTTGCAGTCTGGCACGCCGGCCAGCGGCGACCAACAATCGGAGTGTCCTATGCGTGGCGTTCTGTTTGCCGTCCTATTGATGACGGTCCCCGCGATGGCGGACGGTCTGCCCGCGGCGCCGTTCGCGGCGCTGACGGGTAATTGGCATTGCGATGGCAGTTTTCCGGCCAGCGGCAAGACCATCTCGTCCGATCTGCGGTTCGTGTGGGACGCTGCGACCGGCACGCTGACAAAACATCATGACGATGTTGCCCCGAACACCTATCACGCCATCGAGCTTTGGGCGGCGGCGAAGAGCGGTCTGCAGGCGCGGATCGCGGACTCGTTTGGCGGGGTGCGCGATTTCACCTCCGCCGGATGGACCGGCAACACCCTGACCTGGCAGGGCGCGCAGACGACGCCTTATTATGAGCGCTTCGTCTACACGAAGCTGGACGCATCCACGCTGCGGATCGACTGGGACGTGTCGAAGGATGGTGCGGCCTATAAAACCGGCGATACGCTGACCTGCAAAAAGACCTGATCGGGCCGCTGCCGCCGTGCTATCGCTTCGCCATGGCGGACGAATTGCACGATACCGGCGGAAAGGTGCGGCTCCATGTGGAGGCCGCGCTATCCGATGGCGCGCGGGTCGTGCTGGAAGACGCACAGGCGCATTATCTTCTGCATGTGATGCGCGCGAAGACCGGCGCCAGGGTCTCACTCTTCAACGGGCGTGACGGCGAATGGCTGGCCCGCGTTGCTGAAACCGCCAAGCGCAGTTGTACGCTTGTCGGCGAGAGACAGACCCGCGCGCAGGACGCGACGCCGGATGTCTGGCTCTGCTTCGCGCCGGTCAAGAAGACCCCTGCCGACTATGTGGTGCAGAAGGCGACCGAGCTTGGCGTGCGTGCGCTGCAGCCGGTGTTCACACGCCGCACCATCGTCACGCGCATCAACGAAGAGCGCATGAAGGCGAACGCCATCGAAGCCGCCGAACAATCGGAGCGGCTCACCGTTCCAGAAATCCGAGAAGCCGTCACACTGGACAAGCTTCTGCGCGCATGGCCGCGCGAGCGATCTGTCCTGTTTTGCGACGAAGGCGGCGATGCGCAGCCCATCGCGAAAGCCGCCGCGAAAATTGATACAAATTCCATTGCTATTCTCACCGGCCCGGAAGGCGGCTTCGATCCTGCCGAACGCGATGCGATCCGTTCGCAGAGTTTTGTCGTCCCCGTAACATTGGGGCCGCGTATATTGCGCGCGGATACGGCTGCACTTGCGTCTTTGGCAATTTGGCAGGCATTACGAGGCGATAGCTGAATTTTCGTTTTGTACGGTACCGCACGAATTTTGCCGCAATTCACATCCACATAGCCGCTACACCACTCCCCGGTTAGACTGTGCACGAAGGGTCATGAGTTGGGCGTGAGCGAAGATTTTCAATCCGATGTCGAAGCCATCGGCCGCCTTTCGGCTGTGCCGACGATTCTCGATGTCGTGTGCCGCATGACAGGCATGGGCTTTGCCGCCGTAGCCCGTGTCACGTCCGATCGCTGGATCGCGTGCAGCGTGAAAGACGAGATCGCATTCGGTCTGACGCCGGGCAGCGAACTGAAAGTCGAGTCCACCATCTGCCATGAGATCCGGCAAAGTGGCGAAGCGGTGATCATTGATTGTGTGGACGAGGATCCGCTCTACGCACGGCATCACACGCCGCTGCAATATGGCTTTCAGAGTTATATCTCGATGCCCATCGTGCTTCGCGACGGATCGTTTTTCGGAACGCTCTGCGCCATCGATCCCAAGCCGGCCAAGCTCCGCAACCCGGAAACCATCGGCATGTTCCGTATGTTCGCGGATTTGATCGCCTTCCATCTGGACGCGAATACGCGCGCGGATGCGAGTGAGGCCGATCTGCTGGGCGAGCGCAAACAGTCGGAACTGCGCGAACAGTTCATTGCGGTGCTGGGGCACGATCTGCGCAATCCGCTGGCCTCCATTTCCGCCGGCGTACGGCTTCTGTCAAAGGAAGCGCAGAGCGAGAAGGCAAAGACCGTCGTCCAACTCATGCAAGCCAGCGTGGATCGCATGGCGGGGTTAATCGACAACGTGCTGGATTTCGCGCGGGCCCGTCTTGGTGGCGGTTGGAGGCTGCATCTGGAAGAACTCAATATCGAGCCGGTGATCGCACAGGTGGTCGAAGAGACGCGCAGCGCGCTTCCCGATCGGCAGATTGAATCCATCGTGCGCGCGCCGCAACCGGTGAATTGCGATCGCGTGCGCATTTCGCAGCTTCTGTCCAATCTCATCGGCAACGCCATGTCGCATGGTGAAGCAACGACACCAGTTCGCGTGGAAGCTTCGACGTCGGACGGTATGTTCGAACTGTCCGTCAGCAATGGCGGCAAGCAGATTGCGCCCGATGCGTTGGCGCGGCTCTTTATGCCCTTCGTGCGCGGGGAGCATGTGAGCGAGAAGGGGTTGGGGCTTGGCCTCTACATCGCCTCCGAGATCGCCAAAGCGCATGGCGGCGCATTGACAGCATCGTCGTCGCCGGTGGAAACACGTTTCACCTTCCGGATGCCACTGACCGCATGATGCTCTCCCATCGCCTTGCCACGCGCGAAGATGTTCCAACGCTCAAAGACCTGATGACGACGGCGATCCGCGAGCTGCAACGAGGCTTTCTTCCGCCCGATGCCATCGAAGCGTCATTCGATGTGATGGGGTTGGACACGCAACTGATCGACGATGGCACCTATTTCGTGATCGAAGACGACGGCATGATCGCCGGATGTGGCGGCTGGAGCCGTCGCGCGACCTTGTTCGGCGGCGATCATTCGGCGGGGCGCAGCGCGGCGTTGCTCGATCCGGCGAAGGACGCAGCCCGCGTGCGCGCGATGTACACGAATCCGTCATTCGCCCGTCGCGGCGTGGGAAGTCTCATCCTCAAATTGTGTGAGAGCGCGGCGCTGGTGGAAGGTTTCGCGCGCGTGGAACTGGCGGCGACGATGGCAGGCATGCCGCTCTATCGCGCATGCGGTTATCGCGAGATAGAAGCATTCGAAGCAGACACGCGCGCCGGAATTCGCATTCCCCTCATGCGCATGGGGAAAGCCATCGCTCCCTTGCCCGTTGATGGCGGGACGCCTAAATAGCCAAGCACTGAAGGACGCGTTCAAGATTCACACGCGGCCATAGGGGAAATACCCCGGACAACGCGCGCAGGGAGGGCCGCATGTCGATACCGCAATCCGCCGGCGGCCCGATCACGGGCAAAGCCGATCTCATCGAGCATCTGTCGTCCGGCTGCAAGCCGCGCGAGCAATGGCGCATCGGCACCGAGCACGAGAAGTTCGTTTACGACCTCAAAACATTCCGTCCCGTTCCCTATGAAGGCCCGAATGGAATCCGCGCATTGCTGGAAGGCATGACGCGTTTCGGCTGGGAGCCGGTGAAGGAAGGCCCGCACATCATCGGCGGCTACCAGAACGGCGCGTCGATTTCGTTGGAGCCTGGTGGACAGTTTGAATTATCCGGCGCCGCGCTGAAGACGGTTCATGAGACGTGCGCCGAAGTGAACACGCATCAGGAGCAGGTACGCGAAGTCTGCAAAGAACTCGGCCTTGGTGTTCTCGGCCTCGGCTTCGCGCCCGATTGGCAACTCGACGAAGTGCCGATCATGCCCAAGGGCCGCTACAAGATCATGCGCGACTACATGCCGAAGGTCGGCGGCTATGGCCGCGAGATGATGTTCCGCACCTGCACCGTGCAGGTGAATCTCGATTTCTCGTCCGAAGCGGACATGGTCAAGAAATTCCGCGTCGGTCTCGCCCTGCAGCCGGTGTCGACTGCGTTGCTCGCGAACTCGCCGTTCCGCGTCGGCAAGCCGAACGGCTTCCTCTCCTACCGCTCGCATATCTGGACCGATGTCGACAACGCGCGCGCAGGTATGTTGCCGTGGGTGTTCGAGGACGGCATGTCGTTCGAACGCTATGTCGATTACGCGCTCGATGTGCCGATGTATTTCCTCTATCGCGACGGCAAATATATCGACATGGCGGGCAAGAGCTTCCGCAAGTTCCTCGCGCGCGAAATTCCCGAAGTGAAAGACATCGAGCCGACCATGGCCGATTGGGCGGATCACCTCACCACCATCTTCCCCGAAGTGCGCCTCAAGAAATTCCTGGAGATGCGCGGCAGCGATGCGGGCGCATGGCGGCGCATTTGCGGCATGCCCGCGCTATGGGTCGGCATCTATTACGACCAGGTCGCGCTCGATGCGGCGTGGGATCTGGTCAAGGACTGGACCTGTGAGGAACGCCAGCAGATGCGCGACAGCGTTCCGCGCCTCGCCTTCAAGACGCCGTTCCGCAACACCACGGTGTGGGAACTCGCCCATCGTATGCTCGAAATCTCATCGGAAGGCCTGAAGCGCCGCGCCGCGCTGGATGCGGGCGGCATGAGCGAGGACGGTTTCCTCAATCCGCTGCGCGAACTCGTCAGCCGCGGACAGACGCGCGCGGAGGAACTGCTCGCGCACTATCATGGCGCCTGGAACCGCGACATCCGGCACATCTTCGAGGAATACAATTTCCTTTAGCCGCGCCGCATTCGCGCCGCTTTCTTCCGCGATCTTCCACGCAATGAAGAGCGAGATTGCAACCCGCCTTGCGGGAACACGCGATCGCCGCGCGCTGGTCGCGCTCGATCCGATTGCGGAAAATGATCTGCAGCGCCGCGAAAGCATCGATTCCGCCATTGCGGCGCGCCGCTGCTGGGTCGCGGAAGGCTTCGGCCGCGTGGTGGGTTACGGAATCCTGTCCAAAAACTTTTTCCATCGTGACTTCATCGAAGTCGTGTTCGTATCCGAGGATGCACGCCGCACCGGCGCGGGCGCGGCATTGCTCGCCGCCATCGAGCGCGCGGTGAGGGAAGACCGCCTCTTCACCTCGACCAATGCCTCGAACGCGGCAATGCGCGGGCTGCTCTTCACCCGCGGCTATCGCGAAAGCGGCCGCATCGACAATCTGGATCCCGGCGATCCGGAGATCGTCTATGTGAAATTCTTCGAGCGCCCGTGAGTTTTTAGCGCCGTGCGCGCCAGAGGATCAGCGCGCCGAGCAGGGCCAGCGCGCCGCCCCAATAGATCCAGTTGGTCGCGCCGATCATGAAGCTGGTGCGCGGCCATTGCACGAGTCCCGCGCCTTGCGCGGCCCACAGCAATCCCACCGCAAGGGCAGCAACGCCCACAATCGTCATCAGCAGTTTGCGCATGATCCCCTCCCGCGTCGTGCGAGCCTAGCACAGGCGGCTAGTGCTCCGGCAGCGGGATGAACTCCTTGTCGTCGCCGGGGATTTTGGCGAAGCGGCCGGCCTTCCAGTCGTCCTTCGCCTTCTCGATGCGCTCGCGCGAGGAGGCGACGAAATTCCACCAGACATGCCGTTCGCCATCCAGCGGCGCGCCGCCCAGAAGCATCACGCGGCTGTCGCCCATGGCGCTGATCTCCGCATGCTCGCCCGTGTCGAACACGATCATCCCGCCGTCGCCGAGGCTCTGGCCTTCGCTCTCGACGCGGCCGGCGACCACCATCACACCGCGCTCGGCATATTCGGCGGGCAAGGTGAGGCTGCTGCCGTCCTTCATCACGGCATCGACATAGAAGATCTCCATCGGCACCTTCACCGGCGCTTCCATGCCGAACGCCTTGCCGCACACCACGCGCAGGGTCACGCCGTCATGCTCCATCGTCGGCAGTTTTTCCTTGGCGACATGCTGGAAGCTCGGCGGGTCGTCTTCATTGGCTTTCGGCAAACCAACCCAGCTTTGAATCCCGTGCATGCGATGGCCGCGCGCGCGAACCTCCGCGCCCGTGCGTTCGGAGTGGGCGATGCCGCGTCCCGCCGTCATCCAGTTCACGTCGCCCGGCACGATCTCCTGCATGTTGCCGAGGTTGTCGCGATGCACCTGCGAGCCTTCGAACAGATAGGTGATGGTGGCGAGCCCGATATGTGGATGCGGCCGCACATCGATGCCATGCCCCGGCTGGAACTCCACCGGCCCGAAATAGTCGAAGAACACGAACGGCCCGACGGTGCGCTGCCCCGCCTGCGGCAGCACGCGTGCCACCGAAAAGCCATCGCCCAATTCCCGCTTCTGCCCCGAAAGATCGCGCATCTCTTCTCCTATTTGGCCTGCGGCACGCGTTCGGCGCCCTGGCGCGCGAGCATCCAGCCGGGATATTCGTGCGGCAGCGCGCTCACGTCATCCAGCGTCTTCATCTCTTCCGCCGAAAGCTTCAAGGTCGTGGCGGCGAGGTTGTCGTCCAACTGCTCGGTGTTCTTCGCGCCGATGATGACGGTGGTGACGAACGGCTTGTGCAGGATGTAGGCGAGGGCGACGCGCGCGACGCTGACGTCGTGTTTCCTGGCAATGTCGCGCATCGCATCGACGCATTTCCACGCGCGGTCCTTGTCCACCGGCGGGAAGTCGAACGCCACGCGGCGCGCGCCTTCCGGGCCGTTGGAGCCGGGGCCGAACTTGCCGGAGAGCAATCCACCGGCCAGCGGCGACCACACCATCAATCCGACCTTCTGGTCGTTCAGCAGCGGCACGATCTCGCGCTCCAGATCGCGGCCCGCGATGGAATAATAGGCCTGCAGCGTCTCGAACCGCGCATAGCCGCGCTTATCCGACACGCCCAGCGCCTTCATGATCTTCCACGCCTGCCAGTTGGATACGCCCACATAACGCACCATGCCCTGGCGCGTCAGATCGTCCAGCGCGCGCATCGTCTCTTCGACGGAGGTGACGCTGTCCGTCGCGTGTATCTGGTAAAGATCGATGTGATCGGTCTGCAACCGCTCAAGACTGCGCGATACCGAATCCATGATGTGCCCGCGCGATGCGCCGATATCGTTCGGCCCGGGCCCCATGCGGCCATAGCATTTCGTTGCGATCACCACGCTCGAGCGTTTGATTCCAATATCCTTGATCGCCTGTCCGGTCAGCCGTTCCGACTGCCCGGCGGAATAGACATCCGCGGTGTCGAGGAAGTTCACGCCCGCTTCGATGGATTTGCTCACGATCTGCGTCGCCAGCTTTTGATCGACATCGCCGATGCCCGCCCATATGCCGTCGGGCTTTTTCTCGCCCGTGAAGGTCATCGTACCAAGGCAGATTTCGGACACGAACATGCCGGTATTGCCGAGCTGATTGTATTTCATGGAAGTCCTCCGTTTCAGGCTGGGAGGATCGTAAGCTCCGGCCAGTCTTCTTTCCAGCGCAACGCCTTTTCCATGTACTTGTCAGGGAGAAAGTTGGGCGTGCGGTTGGGTCGGACGATGAGATGGAAAATGTCATCGAAGCCGCGCGGCGCATAAACCTCTGTGCCGTCAGCACTTGCGCGAATGCCCACTTGCGCATTGTGCATCAGGAACCGGTCGATGCCGTCGGTCGCGCGCGCCAGGGGCGGGTAGGGCGATCCGAATTTTTCCTGATACCAGAGATGCACGCGCGCCTGATTGCGGACTTCCACCGCGACGCCGAGATCGGCGAACAACGCGCCCGCGCGCCGGATCGCGATGTCCTCGGCCGCGTACGACGTATCGGGATCGAAATAGAAGACGTCATAGTCCTTGATGTGCAGGTCCGGCCGCTGCCCCGTGCGGGTGTTCCACACGGTTTGGAACAGCGCGCCCGACACCAGCCAGCAATCCGGCAAGCCGAGCGACGACAGCCGCTCCAGGATCACACCGTTGAACGGATTGCGCCGAACCGCTTCGAGGAATTCGTAACGAGTCATCGCCACCAGATTGCCATCGCACGCGAAGCGCGGCACGGTCGATCAACGCGCAAATGTGGGGACAAGAATGCAGACGGAAATCGTGGGGCTTGTGGCAGCGTTTCTGACGACGCTCGCGTTCCTGCCACAGGTGATCCACACGATCCGCACGCGCTCCACGCACGACATCTCGCTCCGGATGTATTCGCTCTACACCGTGGGCATATTTCTCTGGCTGGTATATGGCCTGCTGCTGCGCGACATGCCGCTGATCGCAGCCAATGCGATCACGCTCGTCCTGTCAGGAACGATCCTCGGCCTGAAGCTGCGTCACGGTTGACGGATCAGCTCACGGTGCCGGCGGGCTTGCCCGTCTGAACGAAAGCCTGCGGCGGTAGCGCGAACACGCCCGGCGCCTTGTTCGGGATCGCCGACGTCCAGCGCACCCAGGAGAACTCCAGCGCATGATAGAGGTGCGGGAAGGTTTCGCCCTCGCTGTTCGTTTCCCATTTCAGCTTGTCGCCCAGATCGTCGGATTCCATCGCCACCAGCATCAGGCCGGTCGCGTGCGCGAAATGCTTGTTGAGCGTGCCGGGAAGCTGCGCGCCGGTGGACAGATGGATGAACCCGTCGCGCTTGTCGTCGAACGACCCGCGATAAACCCCCGCCTCCTGCGCACGCTCCCACTCGTCGATCTGAAGGATCTTGAAAACCTGCATGTCAAACTCCTGTGAGAACGAGATCGATGGCGCCGATGATACGAAAGCTCTCGGACGCGACATTGGCGATCGGATTGCCGAGATGACGAAGATTCATCGTGATGAGATCGGTCGGGTCAAGGATCACCTTCTGCCCGGCAATGTCTAGCACGGGATGCAACCTGGTTTGTTGCTTCATGTTGGCCGATAGAAGCGGGGCCATCAGGCGCGTGCGCAGATGATCGAGCATGGTGTGCTGCACGCAGACGTAGAAAGGCCGAGCCTTGCGATGCTGCGATATGGGGTTGGGAACGACGTCGAAATAGCTAATCGCCATCGCCGAATTCGCGCGCATAGGCTTCGCTGGACGTGCCGTATTTCTCCGCCAGCTCGTTGTGCAGGTCGAAGAATTCCTTGTGCTCTGCGTAAAACCGTTGTGCGCGTTCCTTCGCCGTCAGTTGGTCCAGCGCGCGCTCCAGCGTCTGCGAGAGATTGATGTTCATCTCCTTGGCGACCTTCAACAACTCGCCGTCGATGGAGACATTCACCGCACGCTTGGGCCGGGGCGCAAGCCCACGCAAATGGCCGATCTGCTGCGGCTCTTTCCTTCCCCGAAAGGGACGGGCGGGATCCTCGAGATGCTTTTTCGCCATGCACATAGTCTATGCGCATGGCTTATGCGCATCAAGCCGCCTGCTGCGTGCCGCCCACCGTCAGCCCGTCGATCCGCAACGTCGGCTGCCCCACGCCCACCGGCACCGACTGTCCGTTCTTGCCGCAGGTGCCCACGCCCGTGTCGAGCTTCAGGTCGTTGCCGACCATGGTGATTTTGGTCAGCGCCGTCGCGCCGTCGCCGATCAGCGTTGCGCCTTTGATCGCGGGGCCGATCTTGCCGTTCTCGATCAGGTAGGCCTCGGTGCAGGAGAACACGAACTTGCCGTTGGTGATGTCCACCTGTCCGCCGCCGAAATTGGTCGCGTAGATGCCTTTGTCGACAGACGCGAGAATTTCCGCCGGGTCCTTGTCGCCCGCCAACATATAAGTGTTGGTCATGCGCGGCATGATGTTGGCGGCATGGCTTTCGCGCCGTCCGTTGCCGGTGGGCGCCACGCCCATCAGCCGCGCGTTCTGGCGGTCCTGCATATAGCCCTTCAGGATTCCATCCTCGATCAGCACAGTGCGCGAGGTCGGCGTGCCTTCGTCGTCGATGGTGAGCGAACCGCGGCGCTGCGAGATCGTGCCGTCATCCACCACCGTCACGCCCGGCGCGGCGACGCGCTGGCCGAGCAATCCGGCGAACGCGCTCGTCTTCTTGCGGTTGAAGTCGCCTTCAAGGCCATGGCCGATGGCTTCGTGCAGCAGGATGCCGGGCCAGCCCGGTCCGAGCACGACTTTCATCTCGCCTGCGGGCGCAGGAATGGAAGAGAGGTTCACCACCGCCTGGCGCAGCGCTTCGTCCACCGCCGCCTGCCAGTATTCGGGGCGCAGATAGAACTCGTAGCCTTCGCGCCCGCCGCCGCCGAAGCTGCCGCTTTCCTGGCGGCCGTCCTTCTCCACCACGACCGACACATTGATCCGCACCAGCGGACGCACGTCGCGATAGATCTCGCCATCGGGCCGAATGATCTCCACCACCTGCCACGAACCGGCGAGGCTGGCGGACACCTGCTTCACGCGGCTGTCCTTCTTGCGCGCGTATTCGTTCATGTCGGCGAGCAGCTTCACCTTCGTCTCGAAGCCAGCCGTGTTGAGTGGGTCGATGTCGGTGTAGAGCTTGGCGTTGGTGCGGGCCGGGGGCAGGGCGATGGTGCCGCCATGACCGCCCGCCACCGCTTTCACCGTCTGCCCGGCGCGCCTGATCGCGTCTTCGGACAGGTCGGAGGCGTGGGCATAGCCCGTCATCTCGCCCGCCACCGCGCGCAGCCCGAAGCCCTGCGTGGTGTCGAACGTGGCCGCCTTCAGGCGCCCGTCGTCGAAGGCGAAGGTCTCGCTCTGCTTATATTCGAGGAAGAGTTCCCCGTCGTCCGCGCCGTGGAGCGATTCGTCCACCAGCGCCTGAACATTGCTGCGGTCGAGTTGCTTGAAGAAGATGTCGTCGGGTGTGGTCACGGGTGCGACTCCGGGGCAAAAGAGTGTTCTGTAAGGAATATGGCTATTGCGACAGCGAACGGCCACCCCGTGCCATAAGGTCGCAATGACTTTAAGGGGTTAGCCCCTCTAAATCCTTGCCGGATTCCGGGGCAGCGCGTGCGGAACCGTGCGCGGGCGGAGGTTCATTTGCGAGGTCGCCTGATGTTTTTGAAAAAGATCGGCGCCGGGTTGTCGGGGGCATTCGCGCTTGGTGGCGCGTTCCTCTGGTCCACGGCCGCTTCAGCTCTTCCCGTGGACTGGCAGACGGGCTTTCAGCCCGCCGCGTCGCCGGTGATGGAGTGGATCGAGGATTTCCACACCGAGCTTCTTTTCATCATCACGGCGGTTTCGCTGTTCGTGCTGGCGCTGCTGGTGTGGATCGTCGTGCGCTTCAACAAGCGCCGCAATCCGATTCCCAGCAAGACGGCGCACAACACGCTGCTCGAAGTCGCCTGGACGCTGATCCCGGTCATCATCCTGGTGATCATCGCGATCCCGTCTTTCCGTCTGCTCTATTTCGAAGCGACGATCCCGACCCCGGACCTGACGATCAAGGCGATCGGCAAGCAGTGGTTCTGGACCTATGAATATCCGGGCAGCAACTTCACCTTCGACTCTCTCGGCCTGTCGGATGCCGACGCCGCCAAGAAGGGCGAGCCGCGTCTGCTCGGCGTGGACAACGCCATCACCGTTCCGGTGAACAAGGTGGTGGAAGTCGAAACCACCGGCGCGGACGTGATCCACAGCTGGGCGGTGCCGCAGTTCGGCGTGAAGATGGACGCCGTTCCGGGACGCATCAACCACACCTGGTTCAAGGGCACGAAGATCGGCACCTATTACGGCGAATGCTCCGAATTGTGCGGCGCGCGCCACGCCTTCATGCCGATCGAAGTGCATGTGGTTTCGGAAGCCGACTATGCCGCATGGCTGGCTGGCGCGAAGAAGAAATTCGCCGCGATCGACGACAGCACCCGCGTCGCCGCGAAATAAGGACAACAGACATGGCTGACATCGCACACGCCCACGAAGACCATCCGCACGGCTGGCGCCGCTACGTCTATTCGACGAACCACAAGGACATCGGCTCGATGTACCTGGTGTTCGCGATCTGCGCTGGCATCATCGGCGGGTTCCTCTCGATGATGATGCGCGCGGAACTGATGTATCCGGGCCTTCAGGTCTTCAAGGAGCCGCACACCTTCAACGTGTTCGTCACCGGCCACGGCCTGATCATGGTGTTCTTCATGATCATGCCCGCGATGATCGGCGGCTTCGGCAACTGGCTCGTGCCTTTGATGATCGGCGCGCCGGACATGGCGTTCCCGCGCATGAACAACATCTCGTTCTGGCTGCTGCCGTTCTCCTTCGCCTTCCTCATCGCCTCGATGTTCGTCGAAGGCGACTCGGGCGGCATGGGCGTGGGCGGCGGCTGGACGCTCTATGCGCCGCTTTCCACTTACGGCTCGCCCGGTCCGGCGATGGACTTCGCGATCTTCTCGCTGCACATCGCGGGCGCATCGTCGATCCTCGGCGCGATCAACTTCATCACGACCATCTTCAACATGCGCGCGCCGGGCATGACCCTGCACAAGATGCCGCTGTTCGTGTGGTCGATCCTCGTCACCGTCTTCCTGCTGCTGCTCTCGCTGCCGGTTCTGGCGGGCGCCATCACCATGCTGCTGACGGACCGCCATTTCGGCACGACGTTCTTCAATCCGGCGGGCGGCGGCGATCCGATCCTCTACCAGCATCTGTTCTGGTTCTTCGGACACCCGGAAGTGTACATCCTGATCCTGCCGGGCTTCGGCATGATCAGCCACATCATCTCGACCTTCTCCAAGAAGCCGGTGTTCGGTTATCTCGGCATGGCCTACGCGATGGTGGCGATCGGGTTCATCGGCTTCCTCGTCTGGGCGCACCACATGTACACGGTGGGCCTCAGCGTCGACACCAAGGCCTATTTCGTGTTCGCGACGATGGTCATCGCGGTTCCCACCGGCATCAAGATCTTCTCGTGGATCGCCACCATGTGGGGCG
>Ga0153956_1002241_pt1 | contig 14771 bp, 15 predicted proteins | sample TSFL040MetaG_FD_104704 | JGI IMG/M metagenome (GOLD analysis project Ga0153956, IMG submission 104704) | Attine ant fungus gardens microbial communities from Florida, USA - TSFL040 MetaG | ecosystem: Host-associated > Fungi > Mycelium > Unclassified | place: USA: Florida, Wekiwa Springs... | reverse complement strand
TCGGCGGCTACGGCGCGATCACCAGCCGCGAGATGAGGTCGCCGTCGAGGGTGAAGCGGATGTCGCTGGTTCCGTTGAAGCCGTCCCCGGTCGAGGTGAGCGTGACGATCCACTCCTCGCCGTCGCGCCGGACGGCGTCCACCACGAAGTGCATCCGCTTGCCGATGTTGTCGGTGCGGTCCCAGGAGCGCACGCCGTCGTGGCCGTGGAAGCCGCGGCCCCAGTCCTCCAGGTAGGCGTCGTCGGCGAAGGAGGCGACGAACGCGTCGGAGTCGGCCGCGTTGGTGGCGTCGACCATGCGCTGGATCGGGGCGGGGACGGATGTCATGCCTCCAGCGTGCCGGGTGTCGGGTCCTCGAGGAAGCGATCGCCGATCCTTCCCTAGACTCCTGGCATGCCGGAGCCGATCTACAGCTACCTCGGACCGGCGGGCACGTTCACCTGGGTCGCGCTCGATCAGGTCCCGGATGCCGCCCCCGAGCGGCGCAGGGCGGTCACGAACGTGGGCGAGGCGCTCGACGACGTCGTGAGCGGGCGTGCGACCGCGGCGATGATCGCGATCGAGAACAGCATCGAGGGCGGGGTCACCGCTGCGCAGGACGCCCTCGCCGGCACCCCGGGTCTGCGGATCGTGGGCGAGCATCTCGTCCCGGTCGACTTCGTGCTCGTGACCCGGCCCGGCACGGCGCTCGCCGACGTGCGGGTGGTGGCGGCGCATCCCGTCGCCTACGCGCAGACGCATCGTCGGCTCGACCGCGAGCTGCCCGGCCACGAGCACCTCATCGCGACCTCGAACGTGGCGGCGCCGCAGCTGCTCGTGGACGGCAAGGTGGATGCGGCGGTCGCGCCCCCCGGGATCGAGGCTCTGCTGCCGGTGCAGGTCGTCGCCACCGAGCTCGCCGACAACCGCGAGGCGGTCACGCGGTTCGTGCTCGTCTCGGCGTCCCACGCGATCCCGGAGCGCACGGGCGCCGACAAGACGAGCGTCGTCGTGGAGCTGCCGCACGATCGTCCGGGCGGCCTGGTCGAGATGCTGGAGCAGTTCGCGACGCGCGGGGTGAACCTGTCGCTGCTGACGTCGCGGCCGATCGGCGACGCGCTCGGCCGGTACCGCTTCGTGATCGACTTCGAGGGCCACATCCGCGACGAGCGGGTCGCCGACGCGCTCCTCGGCCTCAAGCGTTTCAGCCCGAGTGTCACCTACCTCGGGAGTTACCCGGCGGCGGATCGCCGGGCCATCGAGGCGGCGCCGCGCTACGACGACGCCGTGTTCATCGAGGCGCGCGACTGGCTGCGCGGCATCCTCTCCGGCGAGCCCGGCGCCGCCGACGCCGCAGCGGCCGGCGCCTAGTGCACGAAATCCGCGAGTGCCGGCGGTCGCGCACCCGCGGATTTCGTGCACCGGCGGGCTCGACGACGGGTTATGCGGGGACGCGGACGGTGAGCGACGCCGGGTCGACGCGGAGGCGGAAGCCGGTGACCTCGCCGAACGGGTCGCCGTCGAGCTCGAACTCCTCGGCCCGCTCGAGCCGCACGGTGAGCTCCCGCGCCCGGTAGTAGCGCAGGGCCCGCACCTGCCGGTCGCGACTGCGCAGCTTGCGGCCGACCGAACTGCGCCGGAGGACGCCGTTCTCCCAGGTGATCTTCGCCCAGATCTGCGCCCAGCCGAAGAAGCCCTCGGGCCGGAACGTGACGATGTCGAACAGCCCGTCATCGATCTCCGCCTCGGGCAGCAGCAGCACGTTGCCGGGCAGGGCGCCGCAGTTGCCGGCGATGAGGGTGTGCACGCTCGCCGAGCGCTCCTCGCCGCCGTCGGCGCGCACCCGCACCCGCACCCGATCGGTGTCGGTGAGAGCGCGCGCGATCGCGTCGACGTAGGCGATCCAGCCCAGCCGCGCCTTCAGCTCCGGCTTCGCGTTGGCGATCATCTTGGCGTCGAGGCCGAAGCCGGCCATCACGAGGAAGGAGTGCTCCTCGACGGAGCCGTCGGCGCGGTCCAGCTGGACGACGCCCATGTCGATCCGCCGGTCGCGTCCGCCGAAGGCGAGGTCCACCGAGTCGGACAGGTGGGTGAGGGTCATGTCGAGGTTGCGGGCGAGCAGGTTGCCGGTGCCCACCGGGAGCAGCCCGAGCGCGACCTCCGTGCCGCGCAGGCCCTCGGCGACCGCGCGCACCGTGCCGTCGCCACCGGCCGCGAGCACCACGTCGACGCCGTCCGCGACGGCCGTGCGTGCCTGCTCGGAGCCGGGCGAGTCCTCCGTGGTCTCCAGCCAGACGCTCTTGCGCCACCCCTCGCGGCTCTCCGCCGCGGCGACCGCGTCGCGCAGCCGGTGCACGTCGACCTTGATCGGGTTGTAGACGACCGCCGCCTGCCGCGTCGCCCGCGTGGCCCGGGACGGACGGGTCGCGGTGGGCGCCATGCCGCCCAGGATATCCGTCGCGCCGTGCTCCCTAGGATGGGATCGTGATCGACCCGCAGCTCCTCCGCGAGTCGCCCGAGCTCGTCAAGGCCTCGCAGCGCCTCCGCGGAGACTCGACCTCGCTGGTCGACGACGCCGTCGCCGCCGACGCCGCCCGGCGCGCCGCCATCGCCGCCTATGAGTCCGACCGCGCCGAGCAGAACGCGTTCGGCAAGGTGGTGGCGAAGGCTCCCCAGGAGGAGAAGGCCGCCCTCGTCGCGCAGGCCCAGGAGCTCGCCGCGCGAGTCAAGGCCGGCCAGCAGCGGGCGACGGACGCCGAGGCCGAGTTCGCGCGGATCGCCGGCTCGATCGGCAACATCGTGCTCGACGGGGTGCCGGCCGGCGGCGAGGACGACTTCGTCACGCTGCGGACGGTGGGCGAGATCCCACAGTTCGACCCGGCGTCGTTCCCGGGCGGGCCGCGCGACCACCTCGCGATCGGCGAGATCCTCGACGCGATCGACATGGAGCGCGGCGCGAAGGTGTCCGGCGCGCGGTTCTACTTCCTCAAGGGTCTCGGCGCGCGACTCGAGCTCGCGATCATGCAGCTCGGTCTGCAGCGCGCCCTCGACGCGGGCTTCACCCCGCTCATCACGCCGACCCTCGTGCGGCCGGAGATCATGGCCGGCACCGGATTCCTCGGCGCGCACGCCGACGAGATCTACCGTCTCGAGGCCGACGACCTGTACCTCACCGGCACGAGCGAGGTCGCGCTCGCCGGCTACCACAAGGACGAGATCCTCGACCTGGCGGACGGACCGCTCCGCTACGCCGGCTGGTCGACGTGCTACCGCCGGGAGGCGGGCTCGGGCGGCCGTGACACCCGCGGCATCATCCGGGTGCACCAGTTCCAGAAGCTGGAGATGTTCAGCTACATCGACCCGGCGGATGCCGAGGCCGAGCACGCGCGCCTGCTGGAGCTGCAGGAGGGGATGCTGCAGTCGCTCGGTCTGAGCTACCGCGTCATCGACACGGCGGCCGGCGATCTCGGCTCGAGCGCCGCCCGCAAGTTCGACGTCGAGGCGTGGGTGCCGACCCAGGGCACCTTCCGCGAGCTGACCTCGACCTCCAACTGCACGACGTTCCAGGCGCGCCGCCTCGACATCCGTCAGCGCACCGAGTCGGGCAGGACCGCGCCCGTCGCGACCCTCAACGGCACGCTCGCCACGACCCGCTGGATCGTCGCCCTGCTCGAGACGCACCAGCGCCCGGACGGGTCGGTCGCGGTCCCGGAGGCGCTGCGACCGTACCTGGGGGGCCTCGAGGTGCTGGCGCCCCGATGACCGACCGCTGGATCGTCGCCCTCGACATCGACGGCACCGTGCTCCACGAGGACGGAACCCTCACCGACGCGACGATCGCCGCGGTCCACCGGGTCATCGACGCGGGACACGAGGTCATGCTCGCGACCGGGCGGTCCGTGTCGATGACGCTGCCGATCGTCGAGCGGCTCGGGATCGCGCCCGAGCACCTCGTCTGCGCGAACGGCGCGATCGTCCTGGGACGCGACCCGAAGGCCCCGGTCGGCTATGCCCGGGTGCACGTCGACACCTTCGATCCCGCGGAGGTGCTCACGACCATCCGCGACCACCTCGACGATGCGAGCTTCGCGGTGGAGGACGCCGACGGGCTCTTCCGCTACACCGGCCGCTTCCCCGACGGGGCGCTCGCCGCGACGAGCGAGCAGGTCGAGTTCGACGAGCTCCTGCACCTGCCGGCGACGCGCGTCGTCGTGATCTCGCCCAACCACCAGACCGACGACTTCCTCGAGGTCGTCGACCGGATGGGGTTGCACAAGGTCACCTACAACGTGGGCTGGACCGCGTGGCTCGACATCGCCCCCGACGGCGTCAACAAGGCCACCGGCCTCGAGATCGTGCGCGAGCGTCTCGGCGTCCCGCGGGAGCACGTGCTGGCGATCGGCGACGGCCGCAACGACATCGACATGCTGGCATGGGCGGGGGTCGGCGTCGCCATGGGCCAGGCTCCCGAGGAGGTGATCGCGGTCTCGGACCGGATCACCGGCACCGACCTGGAGGACGGCGTCGCCGTCGCGCTCGCGGAGGCCTTCCCCGTCTGAGGTGCGCGTCCAGGCTCGCGGCGGAGGCCTCCGATACACTCGAACCCCGGTTCTGGGAGGGCTGTCCGAGCGGCCGATGGAGCCAGTCTTGAAAACTGGTGATGCGCAAGCATTCGTGGGTTCGAATCCCACGCCCTCCGCCACTGATCCCGCTGATCGTGTCCGCGTGAAGCTCCGAGAGAAGGTGCCGTCTTGACCGAGTTCCGCGATCGCTCCGCTCGCGCTCCGAAGGGCGTCACCGTCGCCCGGCACGGCCGCCTGCGGCGTTCCGCCGCCTGGAAGACCGTCATCGGCCTGGTCGGCGCCGCGCTCGCCGTCGTGCTCGTCGCCGTCGGGTCGGTGACCGCGATCGCGGTGAACAACCTGCGCTCGAACATCAAGACCGTCGTGATCGGCGCGGACACCTCGGGCCCGCCGCCGAACATCGCCGCGATGAAGGGCGGGTTCAACATCCTGCTCGCCGGATCCGACACCCGCGCCGGGCAGGGCGGCATCGGCGGCACGACGAAGGACGACGGCGGCGCCCTCAACGACGTGACGATGCTCATGCACGTCGCGCAGGACCAGAAGAGCGCGGTCGTGGTGAGCATCCCGCGCGACATGATCGTGCCCATCCCGAAGTGCGCCAACGGCGGCCCGGCGACCGGTCTGCAGATCAACACGACCCTGTACTACGGCGGCTTGCCCTGCACGGTGAAGACCGTGGAGCAGCTGACCGGCCTCACCGTCCAGTTCGCCGGCCTCATCACCTTCCAGGGCGTCATCGCGATGTCGGACGCCGTCGGCGGCGTCGACGTCTGCGTCAACGCGCCGATCGACGATCCGTACACCGGGCTCGACCTGCCCAAGGCCGGCACCTACACGCTGCAGGGGGCGGAGGCGCTCGCCTTCCTGCGCTCCCGGCACGGCGTCGGCGACGGCAGCGACCTCGGCCGCATCAGCTCTCAGCAGGTGTACCTCTCGTCGCTCGTGCGCAAGCTCAAGAGCAGCGACACCCTCACGAACTTCACCAAGCTCTACGGGATCGCGGAGGCGGCGACCAAGAACATCACGCTGAGCGAGAACTTCACCCAGCTCGACACCCTCGTCTCGGTCGCGCTCGTGCTCAAGAACATCCCGCTGCAGAACATCGTCTTCGTGCAGTACCCCGGCACGACCGGCAGCACCGGCATCTACGCCGGCAAGGTGCAGCCGGTCACCTCGGTCGCGAACCAGCTCATGGCCGCCATCAAGGCCGACAAGCCGATCAGCCTCGACGCGTCCTCGATCGGCGACGGCGCGCACTCCGGCTCCACCCTCGACCCGAACGCGCCGACCGCGAGCGCGTCGCCGTCGACGGGGTCGTCGGGCTCGGGCTCGTCCTCCGGCTCGGGCTCGTCCTCCGGCTCGGAGACCATCTCCGGCCTGCAGGGCCAGACCGCCGCCCAGTACACCTGCTCGGTCGCCTACCACTTCTGAGCCGGACCCCTGCTCCCGTGTCGCCGGGACCGCCCGTGACCCGTTAGGCTTGCCCGTGCAATCGGGAGACGTCGCATAGTCCGGTCGAGTGCACCACCCTGCTAAGGTGGAGACCCCTCCTGGGGGTCCGAGGGTTCAAATCCCTCCGTCTCCGCTCGACTTGGCCCCTAGAATCTCAGTGATTACGGGGCCTTCGTCGTTTCTGCCGAGGTTTTTGCCCACATTCTGCCCACATTCGAGTCCAGAACGACCTGGTTGAGGCGAGCGGCCACTTCGTCCAGGTCGTCGTCGAGGAGATCAGCGTAGACGTCTAGGGTCATTGCGGCTGATGCATGCCCGAACATTCTTTGAACGGCTTTGACGTTGGCGCCGGAGCTAATAGCCAGTGATGCCGCGGTGTGTCGAAGGTCATGGACCGTCATGGGCTCGAGGTCGGCCCTGGTCAGGGCGGCCCTGCTCCGACTTCGTCCCGCCGAAGCCTCACACGGGGGCACGGCTTGATAGGTTCTCGAAACACGACCGGTCTCGCTGCTTCGACCAGCACGGGAACGGGCGGCCCTGGGCCCGCGACCGTCAGCGATGTTTGCCAGCGCAACCGCCGGCAAGCGCTGCGCAGCATCATCCTGGCAGGCCAGACGTCGCGCGCCGAACTCGCGAAGGAGTCAGGGCTCTCCATCGCCTCGGTGACGAACTTAGTGACCGAACTCATCGCCGAGGGACTCGTGATGGAAGCGGAGATAGTCGCCTCCCGGGGCGGCCGACCGGTCACCCTGCTCGCGCCCAACCCATCCGGCGCGCTTTTCCTCGGCGCCGACGTCGGCGAACGCGGGGTAGCCATCGAGCTGTTCGACCTCGCGATGAACCGCGTCGACCGCGAATTCCGCGGAGGACACGAGGGTGAGAACCTTCCCGGCATCACCGCCGACCTGCAGGAGGCCATCGAGGCGCTCCGCGAACGCAACAGCAGCGCGTGGGCTCGTCTGGTCGGCATCGGTCTGGGCCTGCCCGGCCTCGTCGAATCGGATGCCGATGGCGGCCAAGTCCTCCACGCCCAGAGTCTCGGTTGGCCCGCCGTAGCGATCGCCGATCTGGTCCCCGGCGATATCCCCGTCTACGCCGAGAACGGCGCCAAGACGCTGGCCATGGCCGAGATGTGGAATGGCGCGGCGAAGGAGGTCGACGAGGCCCTCGTGGTGCTGCTCGGCCGCGCCGTGGGACTGGGCATCGTCAGCGACGGCCAGCTCCGGCATGGATATGCGAGCAGCGCGGGCGAATGGGGCCACCTGAAGATCGTCCGCAATGGCAACCAGTGCCGAACCGGCTTTGGTTCTGCGACATCACGCAGCATCGCGCGAAAGACGGTTGGGTCTACTGCGCCGCGGTCATCGACGCCTTCTCGCGTCGTGTCGTCGGCTGGTCTATCTCGGACAGGATCACCGCGGAGATCGTCGTCGACGCGCTCGAGATGGCCCGCTGGAGACGACGACCCGAGCCTGGAACCGTGGTCCACGCGGATCGAGGAGCGCAAGCGCAATACACCTCTTGGCTCTTCGGCCACCGGCTCAGGCAAGCCGGGCTGCTCGGCTCGATGGGCCGCGTCGCCTCCAGCGTCGATAACGCGCTCATCGAGTCGTTCTGGTCGACGATGCAGCGCGAGCTTCTCGACCGGTCGAACTGGACCTCGAAAGCGGAGCTGTCGTCGGCGATGTTCGAGTGGATCGAGGGCTTCTACAACCCCACCCGCCGACACACCGCTCTCGGCAACCTCAGCCCCGTGGAGTTCGAACGACTTCACATCCCCGCCGCATCCGCGGCATGATCAACACAATAAACCCGTCCGGGAAACCGGGTCAGGCTCCCTCCCGGCGTTCCCGATGTGGTTTCGTGACGTCCGAAGACCGTGTGTTACGTCGCCCGACACATAAGACGACGACAGTCGGGCTGCAGGGTTCAATAACGGCCCATGAACGACATCAGCCCCCGCTTCGGCAGGGGTCCGCGACCCCGGATCCTCTTCAACGCATTCCTCATGAACACGCCGAGCCACATCACGGGCGGCACCTGGCGTCATCCCGATGCTCAGCAGCACCGGTACAACGAGCTCGAGTTCTGGATCGAGGTCGCCCGCATCCTGGAGGCCGGGAAATTCGACGCCCTGTTCTTCGCCGACGTGGTCGGTCTGTACGGCAACGACTCCGGCGGATAGGCAGCGCAAGTGCAGCGCGGGATGCAGGTGCCGGCCAACGACCCCCTGATCCTGGTGTCGGCGCTGGCCTCGGTGACGTCGGACATCGGTCTGGCGATCACCTCCTCCGTCGCGCAGAGCCACCCGTTCCAGTTCGCCCGGCAGATCTCCACCCTCGATCACCTGTCGGGCGGCCGCGCCGGCTGGAACATCGTCACGAGCCGGCTGGAGAACTCGCACCGCAACTTCGGCGCACCGGGGCTGGTGCCCCACGACGATCGCTACGACTGGGCGGACGAGTACGTCGACGTGGCCTACAAGCTCTGGGAGGGCTCGTGGGACGAGGGCGCCCTCATCCAGGACAAGGAGGGGTACCGCCATGCGGATCCCGCCCGGGTGCACAAGATCTACCACGAGGGCGAGCGCTATCGGGTCGACGGCCCGCACCTGGTGTCGCCGTCGCCGCAGCGCGTACCCCTGCTCTTCCAGGCCGGCGCGTCCGATCGCGGACGCCGGTTCGGGGCCGCCAACGCCGAGGCGGTCTTCATGAACGCCAGCGGCCTGGCGGAGATCGCCGAGTTCACCACCGACGTGCGGAACCGCGCCGAGGCCCTCGGCCGCCGGCGCGACGATATCGCGTTCTTCCAGGGCCTGCAGATCGTCGTCGGGGGGACCGAGGAGGAGGCCCGACGGAAGGCGGCCGAGATCGACGAGTACTCCGACATCCGCGCCCGGCTCGCGCACATGGGCGGCGGCCTCGGCGTCGACCTCGGCGGGCTGCCGCTGGACACCCCGCTGGGCGAGTTCGACTCCGACGGGAACCGCGGCATGCCCGAGCAGATCGCGGACGACCTGATCCGTCGCCAGGATGCCGGCTTGGACGGCTTCAACGTCGTCAACGCGCTGCTGCCGCAGAGCTATGTCGACATCGTCGACGGACTCTTCCCGCTGCTGCGCGAACGGGGCCTGGTGCAGAGCGAGTACACGCCGGGCACCCTCCGGGAGAAGCTCTTCGGCACGAGCCCGCACCTGAACGAGCGCCATCCGGCGACCCGCTACCGGGGCGCGCTGGAACAGTACTCGGCGGCGGCGGAGAACGTACCGCCCGGACCGGTCGACCTGCTCGTGGAGAGCGACAGCTCGCTCAGCCGCTGATCCGCCCCGGCGAGGCGCGAGCCCGATGCGGTGACCCCGGCGGGATTCGAACCCGCGTCACCGCCGTGAGAGGGGGTCAGGAGACCCGTCAACACGTACTGGCCTGTGTTTCCGGTGATCCCGAGTGCGTTGAGTGCGTCCGTGACGCTGATGTCGTCAGCGTTCGTAGTCAACTTGCAGTCACGCAGCCGAGATCTCACGGATCCCGGGGCGACCGACAGGAGTTCACTCGGTGAAGCGGCGCAGAGCCGATTCCTGCATCGCGTCGATGTGCTGCCGCATCTCGTTCTCGGCACGATCCTCGTCGCCCTGGGCGATCGCGGCGGCGATGGCGACATGATGCTGTGAACGGGTGCGGAGGTCGATGGCCTCCGATAAGTCACGACGCATGAGGGTCAGCGTGAAGGAATGGCTGCGCTCCACGGCGCTGCTGAGCAGCGCGTTGCCGGTCGCATCCGCGATCCGCAAGTGCAGGTCGCGACCGGCTCGGTAGTACCCCTGGACATCGTCGTGCTGCGCGCTGGCGACCGCTTCGTCCGCGCTGGCCGCGATCTCCTGCCGTTCCGCCTCCGGCGCGCGGCGTGCGGCGATCCGAGCGCAGTCGGGCTCGATCAGCATCCTGAACTCGTAGGCGTGCTGGATGAGCTGCCGAGAGGGCGTGATCACCCGCAGACGACGACCCGACGGGACGAGCAGTCCGATTTCCTTCAGCCGGATCAGCGACTCCCGCACCGGCGTCTTGCTCACCCGGAGTCGCTGCGCGAGATCGGCCTCGTTGACGGCGCTCCCGGGCGGGATCGACTTGTTGATGATCGCGTCGCGGATCCGGTCGAAGACGAGATCGGTGATGCTGATCGGGCGTATCGGCTCGTCGGCGAACGGCTCGTCGGCCACAGCCTCGGAAGCGCCCGTGTCCGTCGTCATCGGTTGCCACCCTCCTCGGATCCGCGGCCGCGGCCGGTCGACGACGATCGGCCGTAGACGCCCTCGACCACGGTCGCGTCGCGGGCGAGCATAGCGGTTCGGGCGCGTGCCCGGATCGTCTCAAACCGCGACTCCTTCGCGGCCGCGTCGGCGTCCGGGTGCCCCTTCTCGGCCTCCACAGCGGCGGCGGCGGTCGCAACGCTGTCGGCCTCATCCGACGGCACGATCACGACGCCCTCACAATCGGCGACCACGACATCTCCCGGATGCACCGCCACCCCGCCGCAGGCGATCGGGAGATTGACCTCGCCCCATCCGCTCTGCGTCGTTCCACTCCGCGGCGTCAGGGCCCGAGCCATGACGGGGAAGGCCAGCTGCTCCATCTCCGCGAGATCGCGGACGGCTCCATCGATCACCATCCCTGCGACACCGAGCTCCTGGGCCACCGCCATGAGCGTGCCGCCGAGGACTGCGCGATCACGCGCTCCGAAGGCGTTCACGACGATCACATCCCCCGGCTTCGACAACCCGATGGCCTCGCGGAGCATCATCCCGTCGCCGGGCGACATGCTGACCGTGATCGCGGGTCCGACGAACCGTGGAGGGCTCGCCAGGAGCGGACGGATGGTGCTGTCCATCGTGTACAGCCCGTGCATCGCGTCCGACAGGTTCGGCACCGAGACGTCTCCGAAGGCCGCGATGATCTCGCGCGCCGGTCGCCGCAACTGCGTGTAGACGCGGAATCCGACGTTCATGGCCGTGCTCCCCTCTCTCCGATCTCCGAACCCGCAGGCGCGGTGAGCTTCAGCCATCGGGCCATCGCGTCGCCGAGGAGAAGCGCGCGCTCGGCCGGAGTCAGGTCGGGGCATCCGAGGCGGACCACGTCGAGCCATTCCCGGTAGGAGCATCGCAGCCGCGACATGTCGCTGCCCCAGAACGTGCGATCGGCGTCGAACCGGTCGACAGCCCAGTTCACGATCGGCTCGAGATCGTGAAGCGGTATCCCTTCCGCCAGGTAGGTGGGCAGGGCCGACACCTTGATCCGGATGTTCGGCAGCGCGGCCGCCGGCTCGAGGGCGCGCGCCGCATTCAGGAGCGCCGCCGCATCCCTGTGCACACCGGCCAGGTTGAGGTGGTCGATCGCGATGCGGAGCTCGGGGAAGCGGCGCGCCACCGCAGCGAGTTCCTCCGGCATCCCCGGGGCGTAGAGCATGACCGGGATGTCGAGCTCCTGGCAGCCGGCCCAGAGCCAGTCCACGTCCCCGGCCACCAGCTGCGCGCACAGCGCCGGCTGGTTGAAGGTGAGTCGGAACCCGGTCAGGTGCGAACCGGCCAGCGTCTCGGCGAGCTCCCGCGGCGTGAGCCGGCGATCGAGAGGGAGCCGGCCGAAGGCGAGGAGACGGTCCGGATGGGCGATGACCGCCTCCTGGACGGCCTCGTTGCGGTCGCCGATCCACGAAGGGGGAACCAGGACTGCCATGTCGACGCCGGCGGCGTCCATCGTGGCCAGGATCTCGGAGGCCTCGAGCGGATCATTCCGACGATGGACCATGGGGGCGTCTCGCGCCCAGTCCGCCCAGGGTCGGTCGGGTCGCTCGGCCTCCCACAGGTGGACCTGGGCGTCGATGATCACGATGCGGGCCCCCCGCCGGTGCTCGGCAGCACCGTGTTGCTCGGCAGCACCCAATCGCGTCCGAGGTCGCCGACGGACTTGACGCCCATGATCGTCATGGCGCGGGACATCTCGTCGCCGAGGATCTCGATCACCCGGCGCACGCCCTCGCCTCCGCCCGCAGCCAATCCGTAGAGGTCGGGACGACCGATCAACACAGCGCGCGCTCCGAGGGAGAGCGCCTTGATGACGTCGGTCCCGCGGCGGACGCCCCCGTCCAGCAGGATCTCCAGCCGATCGCCGACCCGATCGGCGACGGCGGGCAGCGCGTCGAGGCTGGCGACGGCTCCGTCGAGTTGACGGCCACCGTGGTTCGACACGACGATGCCGTCCGCCCCGACGCCCGCAGCCCGTGCGGCGTCCTCGGCGTCGAGGATCCCCTTCACGAAGAGGGGCCCTTTCCATCGCTCGCGCATCCAGGCGACGTCCGCCCAGGAGAGCTCGCGCTTCATCATCCCCTCCTGCGTGACGATCGACGCCATGGCCGCGCGCCCCCCGCCGTTCGGCACGAGGTTTCGCATCGAGATGCGCTGATGCCGGAGGAAGCCATACGCCCACCTCGGGTGGAATGCGCCGTCGATGGCGCGCCGCACCGTGATCACCGGCGTCTTGCTGATGCCGCGGCGCTTCTCGATCTCCTTGTTGCCGGACATCGGCACGTCCGCCGTGACGAACATCGCCTTGTAGCCGGCCGTCTGCGCGCTCTCCATGAGCGAGAGCACCACGTCGTTCTGCATCGAGTCCGTCGACGAGGAGCTGTCGTGGTAGGGGTACAACTGGAAGAAGTGCCGCTGCGCGGTCGCCTCGGCGACCTCCTCGAAGCTGTAGGAGCTCGCCGTGCTCAGCACCGCCCGGGTTCCGGCCTCCTCGGCGGCCACCGTCGCGGCCCGCTCGCCGGACCAGTGCACGATGCCCGCCAGGCCCGTGGGGGCCAGGAGCACCGGCATCGACAGCCGCTCCCCGGCGACGGTGGTGCTGAGGTCGACGGGGTCGTTGCCCACGAGCACACGCTCGCGAAGCGACCACCGGGCGAACGCCGCTCGATTCGCCTGCAGGGTGGAGTTGTCCTCGGCGCCGTACTCGAAGAAGGCCCAGGCCATGTCGGGCAGCGACCGGCGGGCGCGCTGGCGATAGTCCTCGATGTTGAGGGGCGAACGATCCGCCGTGAGCCGATAGCGGAATGCGGTCATCGTCCGTCCTCCGAGGTGATGGTCGTAGGTTGCGACGTCCCGACCGAGCCGGCCAGCGCCTCCTCCGGACCGGGGAACCGGTAGACCCGGCGTGCGGTGCCGCGGAAGAGAGCGGCCTTCTCATCCGGACTGGCGTCGGCGACGATCCGCTTGAACGCGTTCCACAGCGTGCGGTATGAGCACATGACCCGGTCGATGGGGAAGTTGCTCTCGAACATGCTGCGCTCGACGCCGAACTGGTCGATCACCCAGCGGATGTCCTCCGCCCAGTACGCCGCCAGCTCCGTGGAGGTGGGAGGGGTCGCGTCGGGATCGTTCCCGTCATCTCGCAAGCGAGCACGCTGCTCGGGGCTACGGGTCGCCATGATGGTCGACGGCTCGATCATCAGCGGAAAGCCGATGCCGCCGAGCTTCACCACGACGTTCGACCGGTCGCGCAACCGGGTGAGCCCGGCACGCCATTCCGCCCTGACCTCGGTTGACTGCTCCGCGTACGGACCGACGCTGAGCGGACCGCCGAGGTGGTCGACGATGAAGGGGACATCCGGCTCCGCACGGACCAGGTCCAACGCTTCGCCGAGCTGATGGTGATAGAGCCACGCATCGAAGGAGAGCCCCCGGCGAGCGAGCTCGCGATAGCCGGCGCGGAACGTCGGAGCCGACATGAGGCCCCGCGGCGGGGCGGTGCGATGGTTCTTGACGAGCGGCGACGGGTCCCACGTGGTCCCGTGCCGTATGCCGGTGAACTCACCGCCGACCGCGTCCGCAAGCGCGTCGAGCACATCGCCGGCGCCGGCGCCATGGCGTAGGTCGGCGTGACCGACCACGCGTCCGATCGTGGTTCCTCGACGACGGCGCGACTCCTCCGCCGCCTCGGCGATCCGGCGCATCTCTCCCACCGGGGCGTACGCCGGATCGGATGCCGCGAGGTCCCATCCCCATTGGCATTCGATGAACACCACGCTCTCGACACGATGACCTGAGCCGGTGTCGTGGAGCAGGTCGTCGACGGTGTAGTTCGAGGTGCGGTCATCGAAGAGGTGGATGTGCGGGTCGACGATCGCGAGATCGGGTTCGACGATCGCCTCCGTGACGCTGCGGGCCTCGGGGGCCGCGACCCGGGGAAGGGAGCGGGGCTTGCTGTCGACCACTCACACACCGCCGCTCGTCGCCCACCAGGGCAGAAGGGCTAGACGCAGCAGCTGCGCCCCGAGCGTCAGGGTGACTCCGACTACCGCGAGGATGACGACCACTGAGAAGATGAGGGTCGCGTTCACGGCGCCGATCGCCAGGGAGAGCTGGTAGCCGATCCCGTCGCCGCCGGTGAACACCTCGGCCGTCACGGTGCCGACCAGGCCGAAGGCGATCGCGTTGGGCAGCGACACGAAGGTCCAGGCGAGAGCGTACGGCCAGCGCACCGACCACATGATCCGCGCCTTCGAGTTGCCGAGCAGCTCGGCGTTCTGGATCATCTCCACCGATACACTCGCGGCCCCTTCCGCGGCGTTATAGAAGACGAGGAAGAACACCACGATGAACGCGGTCACGGCGTCGGTGACGGCGGTCGCTCCGAAGATCAGGATGATGATCGGAATGATCGCGATGCGCGGGATGGCGTTGAACAGGATCAGGAAGGGGCGGGCCACGC
>Ga0153956_1002240_pt1 | contig 14772 bp, 10 predicted proteins | sample TSFL040MetaG_FD_104704 | JGI IMG/M metagenome (GOLD analysis project Ga0153956, IMG submission 104704) | Attine ant fungus gardens microbial communities from Florida, USA - TSFL040 MetaG | ecosystem: Host-associated > Fungi > Mycelium > Unclassified | place: USA: Florida, Wekiwa Springs... | reverse complement strand
CGACGTCGTCGAGCGTCGCGAACATCATCTGGCTGCCGCTCTTGGTGCGGATCTTTTTGCACTCGACGACGATGCCGCCGACCGTCACCCAGGCGCCGTCCGGTTTGCGGTCGAGCTCGGAGATCGGGCAGTCGACCTTGGCACGGAGCGCCGGGCCGACCTCGGTCAGCGGATGCGACGACAGGTAGGTGCCGAGCGTCTCCTTCTCCATCGCCAGGAGCTCCGTCTTGTCGAACTCGGCGGCCGAGATCGGCGGGCGCGCCTGCACCGGCGCGGCGCCACCGCCGCCGCCCGCGTCGTCGCCGAAGTCGAAGATCGAGCCCTGCCCGAGCTGGGCGTCTTCCTGGGCCTTCTGCCCGGAGGCCTGCGCGGCGGGCAACGCTTCCAGCATCCCCTGGCGGGTCGCGCCGGTTTCGTCGAGCGCGCCGCACTTGATCAGGCATTCGATCGCCCGTTTGTTCACCGCCCGGGAGTCGACCCGTTCGCAGAAGTCGTAGATCGAGGAGATCGGCGCGTCCTCGCGGGCCCGCAGGATCGCCTCGACCGCCGCGTGGCCGACGTTCTTCACCGCGTCGAGGCCGAAGCGGATGTTGTTCTCGGAGACGACGAAGCTGTGGTCGGAGGAGTTGACGTCGGGCGGCAGCACTTCGATCCCCATCTCCGCGCAGCGGTTGACGAAGAACGGCACCTTGTCTTTGGTGTTCATCACCGACGAGATCACCGCCGCCATGTACTCGGCCGGGTAGTTGGCCTTGAGGTAGGCGGTGCGGTAGGAGATCAGCCCGTAGCAGGCGGCGTGGGACTTGTTGAAGGAGTAGTCGGCGGCCGCTTCGTTCAGTTTCCAGAGGTCGGCGGCGACGTTCGGGGCGGTGTTCGATTCCTTCAGCCCCTGCATGAATTTGTCCTTCATCGTCGCCATCAGGTCACGCTTCTTCTTGCCGATGGCCTTGCGCAGATCATCCGCCTCGGTACCGGAGAAGCCGGCCATCGAGCGCGAGATGTCCATCAACTGCTCCTGATAGATGACGCAGCCGTGCGTCTCCTCCGTGATCCGGCGTAGGCGCGGGTCGGGGTAGCGGACCGTCGAGGGGTCTTTCTTCCCCTTCGCGTAGGCGGGGATGTAGGCCATCGCGCCCGGTCGGTAGAGGGCGCCGAGCGCGACCAGGTCACGGAACTCGGTCGGCCCGACTTTGCGCAGCGCGTCGCGCATGCCGTCGGACTCGAACTGGAAGACGCCGGTCGAATCGCCGCGCGCCAGCATTTCGTAGGTCTTGCGGTCGTCGAGCGGGATCTCGTCCATCTGGATCCGTTCGCTGCGGGAGCGCTCGATGATGTCGATCGCGTCCTCGATCACGTCGAGGTTCCGCAGGCCGAGGAAGTCCATCTTCAGCAGGCCGAGCTCCTCGACCGGGCCCATCGAGTACTGGGTCACGATCTTGTACTGGCGCTCCGGTTTGCCGGTCTTGCCTTCGGCGTTGACCGGCGGCGGCGCGGTCTTGTCCTCGGCCAACTGCAACGGCACCACCTCGTGCAGCGGCACGCCGGAGATCACCACCGCGGCGGCGTGGATCGAGTTGTTGCGGATGATCCCCTCGAGGCCCTGGGCGACGTCGATGATCTTCTTCGCGTCGGGCTCGGCGTCGTAGGTGGATTTGAGGTCTTCGCCCGGCTTCAGGCATTCGGCGAAGGACGGGCTGCGGCCCATGATCGGCTCGGGGATGAGCTTCGCCAGGCGGTCGCCGGTGCCGTAGTCGTAGCCGAGCACGCGGGCGGCGTCGCGGGTGGCGGCGCGCGGCGCCATTTTGCCGAAGGTGATGATCTGGGCGACCGACTCGCGACCGTATTTGTCGGCGACATAACGGATCATCCGCTCGCGGCCACGGACCGAGAAGTCGATGTCGATATCCGGCATCGATTTACGACCGGGGTTGAGGAAGCGCTCGAAGATCAGACCTTCGGCGAGCGGGTCGAGGTCGGTGATGCGGAGGACGTAGGAGACGATCGAACCGGCTGCCGAGCCACGGCCCGGGCCGACGGCGATGCCGTTCTGCTTCGCCCAGTTGATGAAGTCCCAGACGATCAGGAAGTAGGAGGAGAAGCCCATCTCCTCGATCACCCCGAGCTCGAAGTCGAGCCGCTCGACCGCTTCGGCGGGCGGCGGGTCGCCGTAGCGGGCGCGCAGCCCCTCGTCGGCGATCCGGCGCAGCATGTCGCGCGGCTCCTCGCCGGTCTCGGTCGGGTATTTCGGCAGCAGGATGTTGCCGAGCTCGATATGCAGGGAGCAGCGCTCGGCGATCTCCACCGAGTTCGGCACGGCTTCCGGCCACTCGGCGAACGCCTCGTGCATTTCGGCGTTGTCTTTGATGTAGAACTCGTTCGTGTCGAAGCTCATCTTCGGCGCCGCCAGGGTCGACTTCGTCTGCACGCAGAGCAGCGCCGCGTGGTTGTCGAAGTCGTCGCGCGTCAGGTAGTGGACGTCGGCGGTGGCGACCAGCGGCCGGCCGATCTCCTTGGCGTAGCGGACGATCCCCTCGTTGGCCTTGTCCTGCTCGGGGATGCCGTTCTTCTGCACCTCCATGTAGACCTGCTCGGGGCCGAAGGCCTGGACCAGGTCGTCGAGGTGGGCGCGGGCGTCGTCCTCGCGCTCTTCGACCAGGCGCCGGCAGAGGCGCGAGGCGAGGCAGCCGCTGAGCACGATGACGCCCTCCGAGTGGCGCGACAGCAGCTCCATGTCGACGTTCGCCTTGCCGCGGGAGAAGCCCTCGAGGAACCCGGCGGAGGTGAGCTTGACCAGGTTGGCGAAGCCGGTGTCGTTTTCGGCCAGCAGGGTGATGTGGTTGCGCTCGTAGCGCGTCTGCTCCTTGATCGCGACGCGGTCGTCGACCAGGTAGGCCTCGAGCCCGACGATCGGTTTGATCCCGTGCTTGTTGCAGGCCTTGTAGAGGTCGACGGCACCGTTCATCACGCCGTGGTCGGTGAGCCCGAGCGCCGGCTGCCCCAGCGCCGCGGCCCGCTCCGCCATCTTGTCGATCTTGCAGTGGCCGTCCAGCAGCGAGTACTCGCTGTGGGCATGGAGGTGGACTGCGGCGGAGGAACTCACGACTCCGTCGACTATGCCAACTGGGTGCGACGGAACCGACGGCCTTCGCCGCTAAATCCGGTCCATTTCCCTCAGAAGTGCAACAGGATCTTGGCTGCCACCGCGGCGATGACGCTGCCGACGGTAGTCGCGAAGAATCCGATCATCAGCTTCTGCATCGAGTCGAACCGGCCGTTCATGGAGTCGAACCCGGCTTTCGTGTCGGCTCGCAGCTCGCGGATGTCCGTTTCGACACGGTCGAAGCGCTGATCCACTCCATTGAAGCCACGGTGCATCTCGGAGCGCAGGTCGTCGGTGCGCTTGTCGCTCCTGGCGAATCCCTCGTGCATCTCGGAGCGGAGGTCGTCGATGCGCTCGTCGCTCCTGGCGAACCCCTCGTGCATCTCGGAGCGGAGATCGTCGATGCGATCGTCGCTCCTGGCGAAGCCTTCCCGCGTCTCGACCCGCAGATCGTCGACGCGTTGGTCACTTCGGGCGAAGCCCTCCCGCGTCTCGGAGCGCAGGTCGTCTACCCGTTTGTCGGTGGTGATCTCGGCCATCGTCGCCATGGATAGACCGTAGGGCCGAAATACGCAACTGTGGTGCGTGAAAAGTTACTTTTGTCGTACCGGACTGGGAAATTTGTGGGACGCGCCGGGCGCCGCTAGAGACTGCCGCAGACCCAGGCACCGGAGCCGGAGTCGGCCCAGATTTCGGCGGCGATGCGGTCCTGTTCGGCCTTCGGCGCGTTCTGTGGTTCGCCCTGGCCGCCGTAGAGTTCCCAGGTCGAGGGGAGGATCTGGTACGCGCCGCCGGCGCCGCTCGACGGGTTGACGGCGCTGTAGTTGCCGCCCGACTCGCACATCACGATGTAGGTCGGGATCGAGTACGGCCCGCCGAGCCAGCGGCCGACTTCTTCTTCGGCGGCCGCGTTCGCTTCTTCTTCCGATTCTTCGGCTTCGCGGCGCTCCCGCGCTTCCTCTGCGCGGATCGTCTTGATGTCCGAGACCCAGGATTCGATGTCGCCTTTCAGCTGGGACAGCGAGGCTTCGCGGGCGCCGCTCACTTCGGCCAGGTGCGCCGCCGAGGCCGCCGCCGCTTCCCGCACCGAGGCGATTTCTTCGCGCGCCCCGGCGACCCGTTCGTCGTAGGCGACCGCCTTGCGCCGCGCCGCCGCCACCAGCGTCACCTCGTGGCGCACTTCGTCGCGCGCTTCGCCGACCTGCCGGGCCAGCGCCGCGTCGGCTTCGTTGATCGCTCGCAGGTAGGTGTTGCGGGTGACGAGTTCTTCGTAATCGCCTTCGCCGAAGATCAGGTCCGCCGTTTCCGGCACCCCGCTCTCGTAGATGTCGACCACCCGCCGCGCCAGCTCCGCGTGCGAGCGCCGCAATCGCGCCTTCTCGACTTCGAGCTCCTGGCGCGTTTCCGCGACTTCTTCGCTCAGCTTCGCCTCCCGCGCTTCGCCTTCCGCGAGCAGCGCCGACAGCCGTTCCTCGTGGTGTTCGGCCTGCGCCGCTTCGGCTTCGGCGCTCGCCAGTTCGGCCTGGGACGCCTGCAGCTCGCCCGCCAACGCGCTCGCTTCTTCGCGCCCGGCGCTCAGCTTCGCTTCCAGCTTCCCCCGGTCCGCCGCCAGCGCCCCCGGCGCCAGCGTCAGGACAAGCGCCACAAGCGCGCCCAGCAGCGCCCCGGCGCAGACCAGGGCAAACAGATCAGATCTGGTCCGAGCCGACGCCAAAGCGGCATCGAGGCTACTGAGCCGCCCTCGTTTTCCCTGCTAGTTGACGATAAAGCGCAAGGGATGTTGCGAAATGGGCGCGGAGGTGCGGGAGGAAGGTGCGCTGGAGGGTCACTTCGTTCTCCGGGCTTCCGCGCGCCTTTCCCAACGTTCCTGAGGCGATCTGGGCCAGCCTCGCAAGGACGCAGGGAGCGAGACGAGGGGAGCGCACTCAGGTGCGTGACCCGAAGGCGAGCGACCGAGGGACGCCGCGAGGCGCCCCCAGATCGCCTCAGGCGTCGCGTTCGCGGAGCTGGTGGGCGAGCTTGGACTGGAGGGACCAGAGCTCGATGAAGCCGGGTGAGGCGGTTTGGGAGAAGAGCTCTTCGCCGGACTCGGAGAAGCTCGCGAGCTGGGCGTCGTAGACGGCGTTGGGGGAGGAGCGCGTGACTACTCGGACGCTGCCTTTGTAGAGGCGGAGGCCGATCTCGCCGGTCACCCGGGCGTTGACGGCGCTCATGTAGGCGTCGAGGTCTTCGCGGAGGGGCTCCCACCAGAGGCCGCCGTAGACGAGGTAGCCCCATTTCTGGTCCATCTGCGTCTTGAACTGGTTCTGGTGGATCGTGCCGACCAGGCGCTCCAGCTCCTCGTGCGCGGGCAGGATCAGGGCCGCCGCGGGCACCTCGTAGATGTCGCGCACCTTGAGGCCGACGATGCGGTCCTCGATGTGGTCGACGATCCCACAGCCGTGCTTCATCCCCAGGTCCGCCGCCCGTTCGAGCAGGTCGACCAGGCCGAGCCGCCCGCCGTCGATCGAGACCGGCAGGCCCGCCTCGAAGCCGATCGTCACGACCTGGGCCTCGTCCGGCGCGTCCTCCGGCCGGGTCACGAGCTGGAAGACGTCGTCCTCCGGTGCGTGGTCGAGATCCTCGATCCAGCGGCCCTCCGAGGAGCGCCCCCAGAGGTTGTCGTCGATCGAGTACGGCGCCACCTCGGTGCCGCCCTTGACCGGGATGCCGTTGTCGCGCGCGTAGGCGATCTCCTCGTCGCGGCCCATCGCCCAGGAGCGCACCGGTGCGATCGTCTTCAGCTCCGGCGCCAGCGTCGCCACCGTGGCCTCGATCCGCACCTGGTCGTTGCCTTTGCCGGTGCAGCCATGGGCGATCGTGTCGCAGTTCGATCTCCGCGCGTATTCGACCGCCAGCTGCGCGATCAGCGGCCGGCCGAGCGCCGTGAACAGCGGGTAGCCGTTGCCGTAGTTGGCGTTGGCGCGGATCGCGGGCGCGAGGAAGTCGGCGGCGAACTGCTCACGGGCGTCGATCACGTGGCACTCGACCGCGCCGAGGCGCTTGGCCTTGTCTTCGATCACCCCGTAGTCCTCCCCCGGCTGCCCGAGGTTGACCGTCAGGGTCACCACTTCGGCGTCGTAGGAGTCCTGGATCCACTTCAGCATCACGCTGGTGTCGAGACCGCCCGAGTAGAGCAGCAGGACCCGGTCCACCTGGGCCGGGTCCGCCTCGTAGCTTGCCGTGGGACGCTGCCGCGTCGGATCAGCACCCGTCATTCAGATTCCAATCCGCCACCTTCTGGTTCTTCTTCAAGGATCTGTCCTTCTTCGGCCGCTTCGGCTTCTTCGATTTCGCGGAGTTCCAGTTCTTCCTGAGTGGGTTCGACGCCACCGGTTTCGCCTTCCAGCGATTCTTCACCTTCGACGCCTTCTTCGCCTTCCGCGGCTTCTTCGGTGCCTTCTTCGCCTTCTTCGGTGCCTTTTTCAGGGGTTTTCGCTGGGATTTCTTCGGTGATGGTCCGCGTCTGCGTGACGGTTTTGGTCCCACCACCGCCGCAGGAGGCGATCAGGCCGATCAGCAGGCCGAAGATGACCACGCCCATGATCAAGACGACCAGGCGCAGGTTGCCTTTCGGCTGCTGGGGCGGGCGACGGCGGTGCGGCGGCTCGTCGTCGTAATCCATGAGTCGGGTCGGATCCTCGTTCATTCCATACCTGTACGCCGGCGGGACCGGAGTCCCTGCCTGGCCGTAGGCCCAATTATCCGGGTTCGGGACCGAGGATTGCGTCGAGGATGGCTCGCGTGTCTTTGATCGCGAAGCCGTTGCGAAGTCGTTCCTCGATCTCCAGGCGACTGGAGCCGGAGACGGCCATCTGCGTGGCCAGGAGGCGGGCGCCGGCGGGAGAGGAGCGCTCCTTCGGGGCGCCGTTGAATCCCGGCTCGTCGCCGGTCATCTCGTCGGCTTCCGCCTGCTCCTCCGCGCTCGAGGCGACGATGCTCAGCGCCGGCCCGATCGGTTTGCGGATGACGGGGTCCGGTTCGGGGGCGTCGTCGCGATCGGCGGCGCGCCGGCCCATCGGCGCCGAGCCACCGAGCGGTTCGGCTCCTCCCAGCTCGGCCTTGGCCTCGGCCAGCGCCTCCTGGAGCGCCTCGGACTGGCGCCGCAGCCCCTCCGCCTGGGCGGCGATCTCGTCGGTCAGCTCGGCCAGCCCGGCGAGCCGGTCGGCGACGATCCGATCGGCCTCTTCGCGCGCGTCGATCAGCCGCGAGCGCGCTTCATCCTCGGCTTCGTCGATAACCTGCCGCGCCGCCTTCTCGGCGGTGGCGACGATCTCGGCGAGGCGCGCCGCGGTCGAATTTTCTATCTCCCGCCCGCGGACGGTCCGGTCAGAGCTGCTCACGACACTCCAAAGCCTAGAAGTGATTCACCTATCAGTCCAACGGCGCGGTCGACCTGCTCCTTTTGGACCACCAGCGGCGGCAGCAGTCGGAGCGTCCCGCGAGCGGGGACGTTCACGACCAATCCGCGCTCCAGCAGGTCCGCGCCGAGCGCCGCGGCGTCGATCCCCTCGTCCAGGGCGACGCCGACCATCAGCCCGCGCCCGCGGGTCCCGGCGACGCCCGGCAGCTCCTCGAGGCCGCTCCGCAGCCGCCCCCCCAGCTCACGCACCGAGCGCAGCAGCGTCGGGTCGTCGACCGCGTCGAGGACCGCCAGCGCCGCGCTGGTGCCGATCGGCCCGGCGGCGAAGGTCGAGCCGTGGTCCCCGGGCTGCAGCGCCTCGGCCGCCTTCGGCCCGGTGATGCAGGCGCCGATCGGCATGCCGTTGCCGAGCGCCTTGGCGCTGGTGATGACGTCGGGACGCACCGGCGTCTGCTCGTAGGCCCAGAGCGAGCCGGTCCGCCCGATCCCGGTCTGGATCTCGTCGAAGATCAGCAGCGCACCGGTCGCGTCGCAGGCCTCGCGGGCGGCGAGGAGCGCCTCCTCAGTGGTCGGCCAGACCCCGGACTCGCCCTGGATCGGCTCGATCAGCACCGCCGCCGTGTTCGACCCGACCGCCGCGCGCAGCGCCTCGGCGTCGTTGTCCGGGACCGAGCGGAAGCCCGGCAGGTAGGGACCGAGCGCCTCGTTGCGGGCCAGCTTCGGCGTCGCCGAGAGCGCCCCGTAGGTGCGCCCGTGGAACTCGCCCTCGAAGCTGACGATCTCCGGCGCGGCGATCCCGCGGCCGTGGGCGTGCTTGCGCGCCACCTTGATCGCGGCTTCGTTGGCCTCCGTCCCGGAGTTGCAGAAGAAGACGCGGCCGCCGAGGCTCGAGTCGGAGAGGCGCTGCGCCAGCCGCGCCATCGGCTCCGTGTAGAAGAGGTTCGAGACGTGCATCAGCTGCTCGACCTGCTCGGTCACCGCCTTCACCACGGCCGGGTGGCAGTGGCCGAGCGAGCAGACCGAGATCCCGGCGAGGAAGTCGAGGTACTCCTTGCCGTCGGCGTCCCAGAGCAGGCAACCCTCGCCGCGGACGAAGTCGACCGCACCCCGTTTGTAGGTGTGCATGAGGTAGCGCTCCTCGAGCGCGCGCGTCTCGGTCAAGCCCATCACGGCACCACCATCGTGCCGATGCCGGCGTCGGTGAAGAGCTCAAGCAGCAGGCTGTGGGGCACGCGGCCGTCGATGATGTGGGCCGACTGGGCGCCGCCGTTGACGGCGTCGACGCAGGCGGCGAGCTTCGGCCGCATCCCGCCGGAGAGGCCGGGCAGCGCGGCCTCCACCTCCCCTACCGCGGCCCGGGAGATCAGCGAGCTCTCGTCGTCGGCGTCGGCCAGCCAGCCCTCGACGTCGGTGAGGAAGATCGCCTTGGTCGCCCCCAGCGCCGCCGCCACCTTGCCCGCCGCCTCGTCGGCGTTCACGTTGTAGGACTGGCCGCCGCTGTCGGAGGCCGCCGACGCGATCACCGGGATGTAGTCGGCGGCGATGTGGTTGAGGACGTCGACGTCGACCCGCTGGATCTCGCCGACGAAGCCGACCTGCTCCGCGTTCGGCGCCGGCGTCACCTCGAAGAGCGTCCCGTCCTCGCCGGAGAGCCCGACCGCGGGCGAGCCGTGCCGGTTCAGCCGCTGGACGATTTCCGAGTTCAGCTTGCCGACCAGGACCATCTTCGCGATCTCCACCGTGTCGCCGTCGGAGACGCGCAGGCCCTCGTGGAACTTCACCTCGAGCCCGAGTTTGTCCATGTAGCGGGTGATCTCGGGGCCGCCGCCGTGGACGACGATCGGGTTCAGGCCGACGTACTTGAGCAGCACGACATCGGCCGCGAAGGCGTCGCGCAGCCCCTCGTCGAGCATCGCCGCGCCGCCGTACTTGATCACCACCGTGCGGCCGTGGAACTCGCGGATGTAGGGCAGCGCCTCGAGCAGCGTCTGCACGCTCGTGGCCGCGGCTCGGGACTGCGGGGCGCGCTCGGTCACGTCGTGTATTCCGCGTTCAGGGTCACGTACTCGTGACCGAGGTCGGAGAAATAGACGTGCGCCCGGGCGCTGCCCCGGGATAGTCGGAGGGCGATGTTCGCTTCGGGGGCCTCGGCCCCGAGCTCGGTCGCGTCGATCGAGTCGGCGCCGATCTCGTCCATGTCGGCTCCCACGAGCGCCGCGCCGGCCGCCTGGGCGATCCGGCCCCAGTTGGGATCGCGGCCGTAGAGCGCCGTCTTCACCAGCGGCGAGTTGGCGACCGCCCGCGCGACCCGCTCCGCCTCGCCTTGGTCGGCGGCGCCGGTCACCTCGATCCGCCCCGCCCGCGCGGCGCCCTCGCCGTCGCGGACGATCTCGATCGCCAGCTGCAGCAGCACCGCGTCGAGCAGGCCGTCGGGCAGCGGCCGTCCGGAGGCGCCGGTCGCCTGCAGCAGCACCGTGTCATTGGTGCTCATCTGGCCGTCGACCGTGATGCGGTTGAAGGAGAGGTCGACCGCGCGCTTCAGCGCCGCGGCGGGGTCGGCGACGACCGCGTCGGTCTGGACGAAGCAGAGCATCGTCGCCATATTCGGCTGGATCATCCCGGCGCCCTTCGCCTGGGCGGAGAGTGTCACGCCATCCATCTCGAGCGTCACGAGCTTGCGCCAGCGGTCGGTGGTCGTGATCGCCTCGGCGAAGACATCCGCGTGGTCCGGGGCGAGATCCGTGGCCGCCGCCTCGATCCCCTGCAGCACCGAGCCCATCGGCATCGGCACGCCGATCACGCCGGTCTCGGCGACGGCGACCTGGGCGGTCTCGAGGCCGAGCGCGTCGGCGGCCCGTTCGGACATCGCGAGCGCGTCGGCGAACCCCTTCTCGCCGGTCTCGGCGTTGGCGTTGCCGGAGTTGACGACCGCGGCGCGGACGTGCGCCCCGTCGACGACGTCCCGGCAGACGCGGATCGGCGCCGCGGCGGAGGCGTTGCGGGTGAGGACGAGGGCGGAGTCGACCCGCTCGGCGTCACAGACGAGCAGGCCGACGTCGGTCGCCCCGCCGCCCTTCAGGCCGACGTGCGCCCCGCCCGCCCGGAAGCCGGGCGCGAGCTGCGCCGGCTCGAGCTCCTCGACGCCGGCGGGCGCCTGGACCCAGCGCGACCGAAAGAAGCCGTCGCTCACCGAGCACCCCCGCTCCGCTGTTCCTTATGGTCGCCTGGCGACCATAAGGAACAGCTGGGCGAGGTGGGCTGGGTCATTTCAGGCCCTCCGTCTCGTCGAGGCCGAGCATCAGGTTCAGGTTCTGCACGCCCTGGCCGGAGGCGCCCTTCCAGATGTTGTCGAGCGCGCCAAAGGCCATCGCCCGCCCGTGCTCGTCGATCGTGACGTAGACGTGGCACTCGTTGGTGTCGCGCAGCGCCCGCAGGTTCGGCGGGCCGTCGAGGACCCGGACGAACGGCTCGTCGGCATAACGCTCGCGGTAGAGCGACCGCGCGGCCTCCTTGCTCGTCGGCTCGGTCAGCGTCGCGAAGCAGGTCGCCAGCTCGCCCTGGTCGAGCGGGATCAGCGCCGGGACGAAGCTCACCGTGGCGGCGCTGCCGAGCGCCGCCAGCTCCCCTTCGATCTCCGGCCGGTGGCGGTGCCCCTCGGTCTTGTAGGGGAAGGCGTTCTCGGTCATCGAGGAGAAGTGGACGACGTCGTCGGTCGAGCGCCCGTAGCCGGAGGTCCCCTGGAAGGCGGCGACCGAGACGTCGGCGACGAGCCCCTGTTCGGCGAGCGGCGCCAGCGCCAGCACGGTCGCCGTCGGGTAGCAGCCGGGCGTGGCGACGAGGTCGGCGCCGCGCAGCGCCTCCCGGTACATCTCGGTCAGGCCGTATACGCCGGTGCCGAAGAGGTCCGGCGCGCCGTGGGTCCCGTACCACGCCTCGTAGGTGCCCATGTCCCGCAGGCGGAAGTCGGCGGAGAGGTCGACGACCTTGATCCCGGCGGCGCGCAGGGCGGCGTCGGTGGGCGCGGCGGCGCCGTGCGGGTAGGCGACGATCGCGGCGTCGATCCCGGCGAGGAAATCGGCGTCCTCCAGGTCGAGCTCGGTCAGCTCGACCGGCACCCGGTAGCGCGGGTAGAGCCCGTCGATCCGCTTGCCGGCGTCCGAACGCGAGGTCGCGGCGACCAGTTCGAGCCGCGGGTGGTCCCAGACGATCTTCGCGGCGAGCGCGCCGGTGAAGCCGTTGGCGCCGGCGACGAGGACCCGCGCGGCGGGCTCGCCGTTCAGCGGTTGCTTGGCGTCGAGGTCAAGCACGAAGAGCACCCCCGATCTTCGTCAGCTCCGCCTCGATCGAGGCGCGAGCGGCGTCCACCTCCGCGTCGGTGAGGGTCCGGTCGGCGGCGCGGAACTCGAGCGCCAGCGCCAGGGACTTCTTGCCCTCGCCGAGCTGCTCGCCCTCGTAGAGGTCGAAGACCTCGGCGGCGCGGAGCAGCTCTCCTCCGCCCGCGAGCACGGCAGCGCGGACGGTCGCGGCGGAAGTGTCGGAGTCGACGACGACGGCGAGGTCGCGCAGGGCGGCCGGGAAGGTGGTGACGTCCTCGAAGAGCTCCTCGCCGAGCGTCGCCGCGGCCAGCAGCAGCGCGGCGTCGATTTCGAAGGCGACCGCGGCGTCGATGTCCCAGGTCCGGCAGACGAGTGGGTGGACCTCGCCGAGCCAGCCGAGCGGCGCGCCGCCGACGGCGACCGCGGCGGACCGTCCCGGATGGAGGAAGGGCTCCGTCGTCGGCTCGAACTCCAGCGGCGGGCAGCCGAGCGCGCCGGCGAGCGCCTCCAGCACGGCCTTCAGGGCGAAGAAGTCGACCGGCTCGCCACCGCCGCGCCAGGAGCGCGGCACGAGCGGCCCGACCGCCAGGGCGCCGTAACGGTGCGGCTCGGTGACCGGCGCGGGCGTGTCGCCGGGGAAGTTGCCGGCCAGGGGGCCGCCGCTCTCTGGCGGGGCGCCGCGGAGGTAGACGGCGCCGGCCTCGAAGAGCGCGACCGCCTCGGCGCCGCGCGAGAGGTTCCGCGCCGCCACGTCGAGCAGCGAGCCGAGCAGGGTCGTCCGCATCGCCGCGCCCTCGTCGGAGAGCGGGTTGGCGACCAGGATCGGGTCGGCGCGCGGATCGGGCTCCTCGATGCGCAGGCGCGCGGCCTCACTGGGGTTGTTGAAGCTCCAGCCGACGATCTGGTCGAAGCCGAGGTCGCGCAGCTCGTCCTCGGCGCGCCGCCGCAGCCGCTGGGTGCGGTTCAGCCGCCCGACCTTGCCCGCGCCGACCCGCGGCAGCGTCGTCGGCAGGTGGCGGTCGAAGCCGTGGAGCCGGCCGACCTCCTCGATCAGGTCGATCTCCCGGGTCACGTCGTAATAGCGGTCGGCGGGCACGGTCACCTGGAGGTCGTCGCCGTCGATCGCGACGCCGAAGCCGAGCCGCTCCAGGTAGGCGACCTGGTCGTTCTGAGGGATCTCCATGCCGAGGATGCCGGTGACGCGGGAGCCGCGGAGCCGCAGCGTGTGGGGCTCGGGCGCGGGCGCGGCGACGTCGATCGTCCCCGGCACCATCGTCGCGCCGCAGAGCTCGACCAAGAGGCGCGAGGCGATCGCCTGCGCCCGCATCGTCAGGTCGGGATGGAGCTGCTTCTCGAAGCGCGCCGAGGCCTCCGAGCGCAGCGACAGCCGCCGCGAGGTCTGCAGGATGTTCGGCCCGTTCCAGTTGGCGGCCTCGAGCAGGACGTTCGTCGTCCCGTCCTCGACCTCGGAGACCTGGCCGCCCATCAGCCCGGCGATGCCGCTCGGCCCGTCGCGGTCGCAGACGAGGACGACGTCCGGGTCGAGCACCCGCTCGACGTCGTCGAGGGTCGTCATCTTCTCGCCCTCGTGGGCGGTGCGGACGATCAGCTCGCCGCCGGGGACCTTGTCGAGGTCGTAGGCGTGCAGGGGCTGGGCGGTCAGCAGCATCACGTAGTTGGTGATGTCGACGACGTTGGAGATCGGCCGCTGCCCGGCGGCGGCGAGCCGCTCTTTCAGCCACAGCGGCGAAGGGCCGATCTTCACGTCGCGGAAGACGCGGGCGGTGAAGCGCGGGCAGAGGTCGGGGACCTCGACCGTGACCTTGGCGAAGTCGGAGGCCTGGCCCTCGCCCTCGGCGGGCGCGTCCTCGGCCCACGGGTCGGGACCGAGCGGCGCGCCGGTCACCGCGTGGACCTCGCGCGCGACGCCGTGGACGCCGAAGCAGTCGCTGCGGTTCGGCGTCACCTCGATCTCCAGCACCGGCTCGGCGAGCGGGATCACCTCGGCCAGCGGCGTGCCCGCGGCGAGCGCGTCGTCGAGCACCATGATGCCGTCGTGGTCGTCGCCGATCTCGATCTCGTCTGCGGCCAGGATCATCCCTTCGGAGGCGACGCCGCGCAGCTTCGCCTTGCGCAGCTTGTCGCCGCCGGGCATCCGCGCGCCGGGCAGCGCGACGGCGACGGTCTGGCCGGCGCCGACGTTGGGGGCACCGCAGACGATCGTGCGCGGGCCGTCCTCGCCGACGTCGACGGTGCAGACCCGCAGCCGGTCGGCGTCGGGGTGCTGGACCGCCTCGGTCACCTTGCCGATCACGAAGTTGTCGGGCGCGGGCGGGCCGACGACGTCGATCCGCTCGACCTCGGTGCCGGTCATCACCAGCCGGTCGGCCAACTCCTCGATCGGCAGTCCGGGATCGCAGTATTCACGCAGCCAGGTGTAAGGCACCCTCATCAGATACCGCCCATCATGCGAACTGCTCCAGCATCCGCACGTCGTTGTCGAAGAAGCGCCGCAGGTCGGGGACGGAATGGCGCAGCATCGCGACCCGCTCGATCCCGAGGCCGAAGGCGAATCCCTGGACCTTCTCGGGGTCGTAGCCGTTCTCCTTGACGAAGCCGAGGACGTTCGGGTCGACCATCCCGGCGCCGAGGATCTCGATCCAGCCCTGCCCCTTGCAGAGGTTGCAGCGGCCCCCGTCGGGGAGGATTCCAGTGCCTTCGCACTGGAAGCAGGAGACGTCGACCTCGACGCTCGGCTCGGTGAAGGGGAAGTAGTGCGGCCGCAGGCGCACCTCGCGGGTGTCGCCGAAGAGCGCCCGGCTCATCGCCAGGAGCGTCCCCTGCAGGTCGGCGAGGGTCAGCCCCTCGGCTATCGCCAGCCCCTCCATCTGGTGGAACATCGGGCTGTGGGTGGCGTCGGAGTCGCGCCGGTAGACCTTGCCGGGGATGACGAT
>Ga0153956_1002239_pt1 | contig 14773 bp, 15 predicted proteins | sample TSFL040MetaG_FD_104704 | JGI IMG/M metagenome (GOLD analysis project Ga0153956, IMG submission 104704) | Attine ant fungus gardens microbial communities from Florida, USA - TSFL040 MetaG | ecosystem: Host-associated > Fungi > Mycelium > Unclassified | place: USA: Florida, Wekiwa Springs... | reverse complement strand
TTCTGCACGCTCATTGCCGAGCGATAGCCACTATCGACACGCTCCACTTCGCGCGCGACAAGGCCGTAGCAAGTGTAATTCAATTCGCCGCCGCCATATTGCTCGGGCAAGGTGCAGCCGAGGAAACCCATCTCACCCATCTCGGTCATGATGGCGCGGTCGAATGTCTCGTTGCGGAATCCCAGCTTCACGCGCGCGGCGAGCTTGTCCTGGCAATAGTCGCGCGCGCTGTCGCGCACCATGCGTTCCTGCTCGGTCAGCTCTTCGCTCAGAAGAAGCGGGTCGGTCCAATCGAACGGATTGGATTCCAAGCGGGCTGGGGCGTGGGCGGTTTTGTATTCGGCGCTCATGGACATCACTCTTTGAAGAACTCAAGAACGGCGGCCTTATAGACCTTATCGCCCACCGCCGTCATGTGGTCGCGATTGGGCACGGTGACCGCGCGGCCATGGCCGAAAGCAGCGGCCAACGGGCCGGGCGGGCCGGTCAAAACATCCTTTTCGCCGCACACCACCAGCACAGGGCGCGTCGAGCGCGCCAATTGCTCGCGCGAGAAAACGTCTCGGCTGCCGCGCATGCAGGCGGCGAGCGCGCGGCGGTCCTTGCCGGCCTGATCGGCGAAGGCGCGGAAATCGCGCGCCGTCTTGTTCGTGATGGTGGACGGATCGTCCACCAGAAGCGCATCGGCCACGGCGGAGCGGCGCTGCGGATCGGCGACCGCGCCTTCGGCGGCATTGATGTCGAGATAGCTCGCGCCCACGCCCGCGATCACCACTTTGGTGAAGCGTTCCGGATGGCGCAGCAGCAGCGACATGCTGATATAGCCGCCCATCGAATAGCCCATCAGCAACGTCTCGCCGACACCGGCCGCCTGCAGCACCGCTAAGACATCATCGGCCATGATCTCATGGCTATAGGATGCGGGATCGTAAGGCTTGTCGCTTTCGCCGTGGCCGCGATTGTCCAGCGCGATCACTTTATATCCGGCGCCCGTGAGCGTGTCGTACCAGCCGGGATTCTTCCAGTTCTGCTTGCGATCCGACGCAAAGCCGTGGACGAGCATCACAGGGGCGCCCTCGCCCACCACGTCATATGCGAGTTTCACGCCGTCTTTTGCGGTTGCGAATTGCGTCATCTGCACACCTGAAATGTCTGGCCGGGCGGACCTTCGCAAAGCTGCTTCAGCCTGTCTATGATGCTGCGACGCTATTGCCATGAGACCCAAAAAACATGTCCCTGGAACAGTTGAAGAAAGATGTTTGCGCCGCCATCGACGGAATGAAAGCGGAGTTGCTGGATCTGAGCCATAGCATCCATCAGGAGCCGGAGCTCGCGCTGGAGGAATTCAAGTCCGCGGAGAAGCTCGCCAAAGCGACCGAGCATCACGACCTGAAAGTGCAACGTGAAGCTTACGGCCTGAAGACGGCTTATGTGTCCGAGTTCGGCGACAAGGGGCCGAACATCGCGATCCTGTCCGAATATGATGCGCTGCCCGGCATCGGCCATGCCTGCGGCCACAACATCATCGCGACATCGGGATTGGGCGCGGCACTGGGCCTTGCGAAACTGAACGGCCGCCTGCCCGGCCGTGTGCGTTACCTCGGCACGCCGGCGGAAGAGCGCTTCGGCGGCAAGGAAATCGTCGCGCGTGAAGGCGCGTTCGAGAAAGTGGACGCGGCGATGATGATCCATCCCGCGAACATGAATCTGATGACGATGCCCTGCATCGCGATCTCGGAAGTGGAAGTCACCTATCACGGCCGCGCCGCGCATGCCGCCGCCATGCCCTATCGCGGGTTGAATGCGCTAGACGCCGTGGTGCAGGCCTATCAATCCATCGCGCAATTGCGCCAGCACATCCGCAACACCGAGCGCATCCACGGCATCATCACCGAAGGCGGCCTGGCGCCGAACATCGTGCCGGAGCGCGCGGCCTGCCGCTTCTATGTGCGCGCGGTCGACGTGCATGAACTCGCCTTGCTGAAAGCGCGCGTGCAGGCCTGTTTCGAAGGCGCGGCGGTGGCAACGGGCTGCAAGGTGGAGACGAAATGGGGCGCGTCCGACTATCTCGACATGAAAACCAACTGGGCCATGGCGCAAGCCTATGAGGACAACGCCACCGCGCTGGGCCGCGAGTTCTTCCCGATGAAGGATGTGCCGCCGGGTTTCGCGGGCTCGACCGACATGGGCAATGTCAGCCATCGCGTGCCGTCCATTCATCCCATGCTCGCCGTCGCGCCATCCAACGTCATCATCCACAATGCCGAGTTCGCCAAGTGGGCGGGATCGGGCAAAGGCGATCTGGCGGCGCTCGACGGCGCGAAATCGCTCGCGATGACGGCGCTCGACCTGATGATGACGCCGCGCCTTCTGGAAACCGCGAAGAAGGATTTCGAGGCGACGAAAGAACTGTCGCAAAACGCGCTCGCGGCATTGCACGATCCGGTGACCGATCACGTCCCGCATGCACATGGCTGCGGATGCGCGTGATGAATGTCTGGCTTCTGATCGCCGCGATCAACGGCGCGCTGGCCGTCGCCTTCGGCGCGTTCGGCGCACACGGATTGCAGGGGCGAATCGATGCGCATGCCATCGAGATTTTCGAAACCGGTGCGCGTTATCATATGTATCATGCGCTCGCGATCGGACTGGCGGCACTTGCCATCCGCAGCGGCGCTGCGTCAACGCCCGCTTCCGTGGCGGCAGGGTTTTTCCTTGCAGGCATTATTCTGTTTTCCGGCTCGCTTTATCTGCTGGCGCTCACCGGCGTGCGAAGTCTAGGCTTCGTGACACCGTTCGGGGGGCTGGCGTTCCTGATAGGCTGGATCGCGCTGGCTTGGGCGGCAACGAAAGTTGCGTAGATGCGGAAAGAAAGAATTCTCGTCGCGGGCGCGGGCATCGCGGGGCTTGGTGCGGCCCTCGCCCTGAGCGGTGAAACGCGCGACGTCGTTTTCGTCGATCGCGATCCGCCGCCGCCGGATACCTCGCCCGAGGAAGCCTTCGCGCATTGGGAACGCCGCGGCGCCACGCAGCTTCGCCACAGCCACGCCTTTCTCGGCCGCCTTACCTCGCTGATCCGCGACCGCTATCCCGATCTGATGAAAGAGCTGCTGGCGGAGGGCACGCGGCTGTTCGGTTTCGCCGAAGGCCTGCCGCCCAATCTGGAAAAGAAATATGTCGCCGAACCCAGCGACGCCGACCTGACTTTGCTGTTCAGCCGCCGCACCACGCTGGAGCTTGTCATCCGCCGCTATGCGGCAAAGCTGCCGGGCATCACCTTCATCACCGATGCCGGTGTGCGCGGGCTCATCACGCGCAAGGAAAACGACAAGATCGTCGTCGAAGGACTGAAGGTCGAACGCAACGGCGCCGTCGAAGATATGCGCGCCGACATTGTGATCGACGCGACGGGCCGCAACACGGTGTTCCCGGACTGGTTCCACGCGGAAGGCGCGGTGGTGCGCGAAGAAGCCAGCCCGTGCGGCATTCTTTATTTCACACGCCATTACCGGTTGCGCGACGGACAGGAAGAGCCGCCGCGCGACGGCGTGCCGGGCGGCGGCGACCTGGGTTACATCAAATTCGGCGTGTTCATCGCCGACAACCGGCATTTCTCTGTGACGCTGGCGACGCCGGAGATCGAAACCGAAATGCGCATGGCGGTGATGAAGCCGGAAATCTTCGATGCCGTGTGCATGGCGCTGCCCGGCGCCGCGCGCTGGATGAACCCGGAACGCGCCGCACCGGTGAGCGCCGTCTATTCGATGGGCAGCCTTGAGAATGTGTGGCGGCATTATCTCAAAGATGGCGAGCCGCAGGTGTTGAACTTCTTTCCGCTTGGTGACGCGGCGGTGCGCACCAACCCGCTCTATGGCCGCGGCTGCTCCAGCGGCTTCGTGGAAGCGCATATTCTGCGCGCCACGCTGGACGCCACGCCCGATCCCATCGAACGCGCGAAGCTTTATGAGCGCGATTTCGAAAAGGCGATCCGGCCCTATTTCGATTCCATGGTGACGCTCGATCTGCAGGCCATCCGCCGCGCCAAGAACGAGCGCGATCCCGACTACAAGCCGCGCCTGCGTGCGCGCATCATGAAAAGCTTCACCGAAGACGGGCTCGTGCCGGCGCAACGCGCGCATGTGGCCGTAAGCCGCGCCATGTCGCGCGTGTTCCACATGCTCGACGAGCCGACGGCCTTTCTGAAACGGCCGGAAATCGTGGCGCGCATTCTGGCGACCTGGGCGACGCCGAAATCCGTCAAACAAGCGCGCGATTATTATCCGCCGAAGATGGGACCGGAACGTCACGAGATGTTCGAACGGCTCAACCTCGCGGGCTGACAAATAAAACATTGGGGAGATGACGATGCTGGATATGCCGACGCCGAAAATGGTGAAGACCAACGGCATCGAAATGGCCGTTTATGAGGCCGGGCCGAAAGACGGCGTGCCCGTGGTGTTCTGCCATGGCTTTCCGGAACTGGCGTTTTCCTGGCGCTACCAGATCAAGGCGCTGGCCGATGCGGGCTTTCATGTGCTCGCGCCGGATCAGCGCGGCTATGGCCTCACCTCGCGGCCGGAGAAGATCGAAGACTATGACATGAAGCATCTGACGGACGATCTGGCCGGGATGCTGGATGCGTTCGGCATCGACAAGGCCGTGTTCGCCGGCCACGACTGGGGTGGCATGGTGGTGTGGCAGATGGCGATCTATCAGCCCAAGCGCGTGTCCGGTGTCATCGGCGTGAACACACCGTTCCTGCCGCGTCCGCCGGTCGATCCGATCATGGCAATGCGCGCCATGTATGGCGAGAATATGTACATCGTCTTCTTCCAGAAGCCCGGCGTGGCCGATGCGCTTCTCGCAAAAGACACCGGCAAGGCGTTCCGCTTCTTCATGCGCAAGGGCGGCGCGACGGCCGAGGAGTATGCGAAGCTGCCGCAGGAACAGCGCAACCTCGAACTCGTCCACGCGTTGCAGTCCGATGAGAGCCTGTGGCCCGGCGAGCTTGTGATGCCGAAGGAAGAGCTGCAGTTCTTCATCGACACGTTTGAGAAGACAGGCTTCACCGGCGGCATCAACTGGTACCGCAACTTCACCCGCAACTGGGTGGAAAGCGGCACCATGGAGCAGCGCGTGCACGTGCCCGGCCTGATGATTATGGCGGAAGACGACGTGGTGCTCTCCCCCGCCATGGCCGACGGCATGGAACGCTTCGTGCCCGACCTTGAGAAAGTTCTCATCAAGAAGTGCGGGCACTGGACGCAGCAGGAACATCCGGAAGAGACCAGCGCCGCGATGATCAACTGGCTGAAAAAGCGGTTCACCAAATGAGCGCCGACACCGTTTTCACCATCGCCAATAACGGCATCCTGATCTTCTGGCTGTTGTTGATCGTGGCGCCGCGGTGGAAGGGAACGGACCTGCTGGTGCATTCGATGGCCGTGCCGGTGGTGATCGGGTTGACCTATGCCTGGCTCATCGCCCGGGCCTTCCTGGGCGAAGGCGCGGCGGATGCCAGCTTCAGCTCGCTGCATGGCGTGATGGCGTTCTTCACCTCGCCGGTGGCGGCGACCGCCGGCTGGATTCACTACCTCGTGTTCGACCTCTTCATCGGCGCATGGGAATCGCGCGATGCGCAGCGCCGCGGGGTTCCGCATCTGGCCGTGATCCCCTGCCTGATTGTGACGCTTCTGTTCGGCCCGATCGGCTTCCTGCTCTACCTCATTCTGCGCATGGCACTCGGCAAAGGCGGTTTTTCGCTTCGGGAAACGCCTGCCTAGCTTCAACCGGCGGACTCCGCCCGCTAGACTGCGCAAATCATGGACGGCGCAGCCGACACTTTCTCTTATGCCGAAGCCAGCGATCCCAAGCTGAAGCGGTTCATCATCCGCATGATCGAACGGATGACAGGCCAGCCGCGCCTGAAGTCGCTTTATGACGAGCGCTTCTCGCGCCGTCTGCCCGGCGAGAGTTTCTGGGATCTGGCGATCCGTCTGCTGGACCTGCATGTCGCCACGAATGAAGAGGCGTTGGCCCGCGTGCCGAAGACAGGGCCGCTGGTCTTCGTCGCCAATCATCCGTTCGGCGTGCTGGATGGCGTGATCATCTGCCATCTGGTCAACCGCGTGCGCGGCGATTTTCGCATCCTCACCAACGCCGTGCTGAACCGCGCCGACGAGGTGCAGGAATTCCTGTTGCCGGTGGATTTCACGGAAACCGACGCGGCGTTGCAGACCAATCTCAAATCCCGCGCGGCGGCGAAACATCATCTCCTGAATGACGGTTGCCTGATCGTGTTTCCGGCCGGCGGTGTTTCGACGACGCCCAAACTCTGGGACAAGACCGCTGTCGATGCCGAATGGAAAAACCTGACCGCGCGGCTGATCAGCCAAGGCAAGGCGTCCGTGGTGCCCGTGTTCTTTGCCGGGCAGAACAGCCGGTTGTTCCAGCTTGCCAGCCATCTTTCCATGACTTTGCGGCTCTCGCTTCTGTTCAAGGAGGTGCATGACAGCATCGGCGGCGAAGTGGTGGTGCGCGTCGGCGAGGTCATTCCGTTCGAGGCGCTGGCAAAGATCGAAGATCGCCAAAAATTGATGACCGTTTTGCGCGAGGCCACCTATGCGTTGGGCCAGGGCTTGCCGCCCACCCGCAAACGCGCAAAACATAGGAAATGAGCAGCAAGCCGCGCGTCGGCCTTTTCGTCACCTGCCTTGTCGATCTGATGCGGCCTTCCGTGGGCTTCGCGGCGGTGAAGCTTCTGGAGCAGGCGGGTTGCGACGTGTTCGTGCCGGACACCCAAACCTGCTGCGGCCAGCCCGCGTGGAATGCCGGCGCAGACAAAGATGCTGCCGCGCTGGCCCGCGCCGTGGTCGATGCATTTGAAGATTTCGATTATGTGGTGGCGCCCTCCGGTTCCTGCGGCGGCATGATCAAGGTTCACTATGTCGAGGCTCTGCGCGATAATCCTGCCTACCTGCCACGCGCAAAGGCGCTCGCCGCCAAGACATACGAACTGATCCAGTTCCTGGTGAATGTGCGTGGGATGAAGAGTGCTTCCGCGCGGTGCGAAGCACGCGCCTGCTACCACACGTCCTGCTCGTCGCTGCGCGAAATGAAGGTGAAGGACGAGCCGCAACAGCTTCTGAACTCGGTAGCTGGTTTGCAGCTTTCCGAACTGAAAGAACCGGAAGTCTGTTGCGGCTTCGGCGGCTTGTTCAGCGTGAAATACCCGGGCATTTCCGAGCGCATGGCGGACGACAAGATTGCCGACATCCGCTCCACCAGCGCAGAGTTACTTGTCGGCCCGGATCTCGGTTGCCTGCTGCATCTGGCTGGACGCATGGAGCGGCAAGGCAATCCGGTGAAGGTCCGCCATATCGCCGAGGTTCTGGCCGACATGCCCGATCCTGCCTTGGGCGAGCCATGAACCAGAGCCCGCGCGATTTTCCCGCCGCGTCGAAAGCAGCGCTGGCGGATGAAAGCCTCAAGACCGCACTCGGCCGGTTGAAAACACATTTCGGCGCCAATCGCGCGCTGGCGATCGAACGCTTCGGCGGCGATTGGGAGGCGTTGCGCGAACAGGGCCGCGCCATCCGCGACTACGCGCTCACCCATCTGGACACATTGCTGGAGCAATTCGAACGCTCGGTCATCGCACGCGGTGGCAAAGTGCATTGGGCGCGGGATGCGAAGGAAGCGCGCGAGGTGGTGCTCGGCATCTTGAAGAATGCGGGCGCGAAGACAGTCACCAAGGGCAAGTCCATGGTGAGCGAGGAGATCGCGCTCAATCCCTTCCTCGAAGCGAACGGATTGATCCCCGTCGAAACCGATCTGGGCGAATACATCATCCAGCTTCGGAAAGAGCCACCCAGCCACATCATCGCACCCGCGTTTCATCTCCACAAAGAGCAAGTGGCCCAGACCTTTCGGGAAGCGCACACGACATTGGATGCCGCACGCAATCTGGACGAGCGGCAAGCATTGGTCGGCGAAGCACGCCAGCTTCTGCGCGCGCAATTCGAAGCCGCGGACGCAGGTATCACCGGCGCGAACTTCCTCACCGCCGAAGAAGGCGCGGCGATTATCGTCACCAATGAAGGCAATGGCGATCTGACGCGGCTTTTGCCCAAGACCCATATCGTGCTGACCGGCATCGAAAAAGTTTGCACCGATCTGAATGACGCCGCGGTGCTGCTGCGGCTGCTCACGCGTTCCGCCACGGGGCAGGACATCTCCTCTTACGTTTCGGTGATGCTCGGCCCGTCCGACGGCGACGGTCCGCAGAACTTCCATGTCGTGCTGGTGGACAATGGGCGCTCGCGGCTGATCGGCGGCGAAGCGGAAGAAGTGCTGCGCTGTATCCGTTGTTCCGCCTGCCTCAACCATTGCCCGATTTATGGCGCGGTGGGTGGTCATGCCTATGGCGCGACCTATCCCGGCCCGATCGGCGCGGCGCTCAATCCCGGCATGCTGGGCGTCGCGAATGCCGCGCATCTCGCGAACGCCTCCACCTTCTGCGGACGTTGCGCGGAAGTCTGCCCCGTGAAAATTCCGCTGCCCGCCATCATGCGCCACTGGCGCGCGCGCGAACATGCGAGCGGGTTGGCGCCGAAGAGCTTTGTCGCGGGCCTCGGCATCTGGGCGTTCTTTGCCAAACGCCCGGCGCTTTATCGCGCGGTCACCGGCCTGGCGGCGCGATTCCTGAAGATCGTCGGCGGCAAACGTGGGCATATTGCAGCACTGCCGCTTCCGCACGGATGGTTTGCCGTGCGTGACCTGCCCGCGCCGCAGGGCAAGACATTCCATGAATTGTGGAAGGCAAAGTCGTGAGCGCGCGCGACGACATTCTCGGCGCGATCCGTGCGCAGCGCGTGAGAAGCGCGACACGGCCCGCGTCTTACGTTCCGCCCGCGGGCTCCGACGATTTCGTGACAATCTTCGCCGAACGCGCAGCCGCCGTGAACGCGGACGTCCGCATCCTCAACAATGCGAGCGAAATCCCCGTGGCGATTGCAGATCTTCTGCGCGGCAAGAATTTTCCGGCCGAAGTCCATATCGCGCCGGATGCACAGGCGATGGATGTCGGCGCGCTCACCGTGAAGCAGACACCGCCGGGACCAGACGATACGGCGTTGACCACCGCGCCGTTCGGCATCGCGGAGACCGGTACCCTCGCCTACCCGGCAACGGCGGAAAATCCGGCATCCTGGCATTTCCGACCCGGTTTCGAGATCGCCGTGCTGAAAGCCTCCGGTATCGTTCCGCATATGGAAAACGTGATCGCGCGCGTGAAGGCAAAAGGGCTGCCGCACACGCTCAACTTCGTCACCGGTCCCTCGCGCACCGGCGATATCGAGCAGACGCTCGAACTTGGTGCGCACGGCCCGAAGGCGCTGGCTATTCTGATTGTCCGGGAATGACGTGAAGGTGACTGATCCGGTCGGTCAGCTTGTCCATCAGCTTGTTGAGCGTCTTGCGCTCTTCCGGTGTCAGCGCCGCGAGAAACACTTCTTCCAGATGCAGCGCCAGCGGCACCACCTCGTCATAGATCGCCTGCCCTTTGGCGGTCAGCGATAGGCGGGTGACGCGGCCGTCCGCTTCGTCGCCTTCGCGCTTCACGCGGCGCGCGTCCACCAGCGAGGCGACGGCGCGACTCACCTGCACCTTGTCCATCGCCGTGCGCTGCGCCACGTCGCGCGCGGACATGCCGGGTGTTTGCCCGAGCACCGCCATCACACGCCATTCGGGCACCGACAGGCCGAAACGATCCGAATAGTGCTGCGCAATGGCATCCGAGGCGCGGTTCGACAGGATCGACAACCGGTAGGGCAGGAAGTGATCCAGATCGAGCGTCATATGTTCGAGCGTTTTGACGTCACTCGGCATCGGGCTGGTTCTTTGGCAGCGCAGCGTCAAAGGCCGGAAGCGTGAGCGCTTGCGCCTCGATCCGCGCGATGGTCGGCCAGGTCTCGATTTCCAGTTTCACGCGCCGCGCATTGGCGACCTGCGGGATGAGGCAGATGTCGGCGATGGTGGGCGTGTCGCCATGACAGAATTTTCCGGTGTCTGGCGAGGACGCCAGCATCTTCTCCAGCGCGCCGAAGCCAACGGTGATCCAGTGTCGCTGCCACGCGAACACATCTTCGTCCTGTGTCTTGAACGTGCGCTTGATGTATTGGCCGACGCGCAGATTGTTCACCGGATGGATGTCGCAAGCCACCACGTAAGCGAGTTCACGGCAACGCGCGCGGCCATAGGCATCCTTCGGCAACAGCGGCGGCTCCGGCACGATTTCGTTCAGATATTCGATGATGGCGAGGGATTGCGTGATCGTATGCCCGTCATGCACCAGCGACGGGATCAACTCTTGCGGATTCAGCGCCTTGTATTCCGGCGTGTGCTGCTCGCCGCCGTTGCGCAGCAGATGGACGAAGCGCAATTCCGGCTTGATGCCCTTCAGGTTCAGCGCGATGCGCGCGCGGAAAGCGGCGGAGGAGCGGAAATAACCGTAGAGCGCGAAGTCACTCATACTTCTTCACCTGCTGGTCGATGGCGCCGAAGATGGATTTGCCGTCGCGATCCAGCATTTCGATGCGGATGCGGTCGCCGAATTTCATGAACGGCGTAACGGGCTTGCCGCCCTCGATGGTTTCCAGCGTGCGCTTCTCCGCAAGGCAGGCCGAGCCGACATTGCCGCTTTTGTTCGACACCGTGCCGGAGCCGACGATGGAGCCAGCCACCAGAGCGCGCGTCTTTGCGGCGTGCGCGATGAGCTGCGGGAACGAGAAGGTCATGTCCACGCCGGCGTCGGGGTGACCGAACACGGCGCCATTATAGGTGACGGTGAGCGGCAGATGCGCCTTGCCGTCTTTCCACGCGCCGTTCAGTTCGTCTGGCGTCACGGCGACAGGCGAAAAGGCGCTGGCGGGCTTGGATTGGAAGAAACCGAAATTCTTGGCCAGTTCGGCCGGGATGAGATTGCGCAGGCTGACATCGTTCACCAGCATCAGCAGCTTGATGTGCTTTTCCGCCGCTTCCGGTGCGCTGCCCATCGGCACGTCATCGGTGATGACCGCGACTTCGCCTTCGAAATCGATGCCCCAAGCTTCATCCGCCGCGAGGATCGGATCGCAAGGGCCGATGAAACTGTCCGAGCCGCCTTGATACATGAGCGGATCGGTCCAGAAGCTCGGCGGCATTTCCGCGCCGCGCGCTTTGCGCACCAGTTCGACATGCGTGACATAGGCCGAGCCATCCGCCCATTGATAGGCGCGCGGCAGCGGTGAGGCGCAGGCCTTGGGATCGAAAGCCTGCTCGCCTTCTGCTTTGCCTTCGTTCAACAGATCATAAACCTGCTGCAGGCGCGGCGCGCACTCGTCCCAATGATCCAGTGCGTGCTGCAGCGTCATGGCGACATGCGGAACAGCGACACAACGCGTGAGATCGCGCGAAACAACCACAAGCGCGCCGTCGCGCCCGCTTTTCAGTGACGCGAGTTTCATGCCTTGGGCTTCCAGCTATCGGCATAGCCGCGATCTTCCGTGCCTTCGGCGGCTTCCAGCATGTCCAGCGGATCGCGGCTGTCGATCATTACCGCCACTTCGTCCGTCATCGTCTTGGCCGCCTTCTGCCCCGCCGCGAACGCCTTGGGGTGCGGGCCATGGGTGAAGCCGTTGGGATGCCACGTCATCATGCCGGGATGGATGTTGTCGCGGCTGAAGAACTCGCCCTGATGGTAGAAGATCACTTCATCGTAATCGTCGTTCGAATGATAGAACGGCACTTTCAGCGCGCCGGGATCGCTTTCGATCGGGCGCGGCACGAAGGTGCAGACGACGAAGCGGTCTGCCACAAAGGTGGAGTGCACGCTGGGCGGAATGTGATAGCGATGGCTCATCACCGGGCGGATGTCGCGCCAGTTCAGCTTCAGCACCGTGAGATTGCCCTTCCAGCCCACCGCATCCAGCGGATTGAACGGATAAGTGATCCGGGTGAGCTCGCCACGGCGTTTCACGCTCACGGTCCATTCGCCCTCGCGCTGCGATTTGAACGCGTTGTCCAGCTTGGGCGTTTCCAGTGCCGCCGGATCGAAGATCGCGTGCGGGCCAAGTATGCCGCGCTCCGGCAGCTTGTAGCTGCCATTCGTCGCTTCGATACGCAGCACCGTCGTCGGCTGCTTCGTCTCCAGCCGCCACATCGTTCCGCGCGGCAAGAGGATGTAGTCGCCTTCGCGGTAGGGCAGATGACCGAAATCGCAGAACAGATCGCCCTCGCCGGCATGAATGAAGAACAGCAGATCGCCATCGGCATTGCGCGCCAGGGTCGGCATCGATGCCAGGCAGCGCCAGATATCGATCTTGCAATTGGCGTTGCTCATGAGCGGGATGATCCGGTTGGGATCGCCCTTCTCCGCCGCCTTCACCGCATCGAAAGCGCGGGGCCGCAACGGGCCGTCGAACGATGTCCAGCCCGTCGGCGGATGCTTGTGATAGATGTGCGTGACGGGCCCGAAGAACCCGTCCCGCCCGATCTCGCGCTCATAGGTGCCGGCCGGAAGATCGGCATGCGCCTGTTTGGAGGTTTCGCCTTCGACGCGCGGAAATTCGATCCAGTTCTTGGAGGCCATGTCAGTGCGCTCCTGCGTTGGTGTCCTTCAGCACGCCGCGCTTGATCTGGTCGGCTTCGATGCTTTCGAACAGCGCCTTGAAATTGCCTTCGCCGAAGCCCTGATTGCCCTTGCGCTGGATGATCTCGAAGAAGATCGGCCCGATGGCGTTCTGCGTGAAGATCTGCAGAAGCAGTCCGCTGTCTTCCGGCGCGCCATCCATCAGGATGCCGTCCTTCTGCAAACGCGGCACGTCTTCGCCGTGGCCTTTGATGCGGTTGTCGAGACGCTCGTAATAGGTGTCCGGCGTGCTCTGGAAGGAGATGTTCTTCTTCTGCAGCGCTTCCACGCTCTCATAGATATTGTCGCTGCCCAGCGCGATGTGCTGGATGCCTTCGCCTTTGTACTCTTCCAGATATTCGTGGATCTGAGACTTGTCGTCGGACGATTCGTTGATCGGAATGCGGATGTTTCCGTCCGGGCTCGTCATCGCGCGGGACTTCAGCCCCGTCAGCTTACCTTCGATGTCGAAGTAGCGGATTTCGCGGAAGTTGAAGAACTTCTCATAGAACCCCGCCCACTGGTCCATGTTGCCGCGGAACACGTTGTGCGTGACGTGATCGATATAGGTGAGGCCCGCGCCTTCATGCGCGAAGCCTTTGGATGGATCGGTGGGGATGAAATCCACATCGTAAATCGAACGATCGCCATAACGGTCCACCAGATAGATCGCGCTGCCGCCGATGCCTTCGATGGCGGGGATGTTCAATTCCATCGGCCCCGCCTGCGTGCCGTGAAATGGCGTCGCGCCCAATTCCAGCAGCTTCTTATACGCGTAAGCCGCGTCCTTCACGCGGAACGCCATCGCGCAGGCGCTCGGCCCATGCGCTTTCGCGAAGCGTGCGCCGTGGCTGCCCGGCTCGGCATTGACGATGAAGTTGGTGTCGCCCTGGCGATAGAGCGTCACGTTCTTGGAACGGTGACGGCCGACGGCGCGGAAGCCCATCTGTTCGAAGAACGCGTGCAGCTTGTTCACATCGGGCGCGGTGTATTCGACGAATTCGAAACCATCGGTGCCGATCGGGTTTTCCCAGAGATCCGCCATGTTCTTTTCCTTCTGATGGGCGTGAGACGGGATAGTTTCATATGAAACTATCTGCTGGTCAAGCTTTGTCATCCCCGGCCGAGCGCAGCGAGGGGAAGGGGATCCAGGTTAAGCCGATAGAAATCAGTGAAATTTGGCGGCAGAATCAGTTCGAGATAGGAGCAACGGAACTACCTGGGTCCCCTTCCCTCGCCTCGCGTTGCTCGGCTCGCCGGGGATGACAGATGAGTTACGGCGCCGCCTGCGGGCCACGCACCAGCTTGCCGGGGAGTGCGGCGGTTTCCTTGCCATTCCGATAGATCGTCTGGCCGGAAACGATGGTGGCGACGTAGCCGTCCGCGCCCTGCAGCAGGCGCTTGCCGCCGGCGGGAAGATCGAACGCCATCTTTGGCGCGTTGACACGCAGCCTGTCGAAATCGATGACGTTGATGTCCGCCTTCATGCCTGGCGCGAGGATGCCGCGATCCATCAGGCCGACAGCCTTCGCGGTATCGGAGGTTTGGCGCTTCACCAGATAGCCGAGATCGAAGCGGCCATGCGCGCGGTCGCGGCCCCAATGGGTGAGCAGATAGGTTGTGTAGCTGGCATCGGAGATAATGCCGACATGCGCGCCGCCGTCGCCAAGCCCCATCACCGTATCGGGATGCGCGATCATCTCGCCGCAGCAATCCAGATTGTAATTGGTGTAGTTGGCAAAGGGCGAGAACAGGAAGGCGCGGCCTTCGTCTTCCAGCAACATGTCATAGGCGATGGACGCCGCGTCGCGGCCCGTGCGCTCGGCCTGCATCGCTATCGCGGTTTCGCGCGGCGGTTCATAGTTCGGCGGATTGCCCAGCGGGTAGATCTGGTCGAACTGCATCACGCGGCGCGCGAGCGGGTGCGTCTGCTTGGCATCGTTCTCCGCCATGATGCGGGCGCGGAACATGGGATCGCGCATGGCGGCCACTTTTTCCGCCAGCGGTTTGTCCTTGATCGCGGCGAAAGCCTCATGCGCGACGAAGGGGTTGAGCGTGCCCTGCAATCCGAGCAGCAGGCCGATGGGACGCGGCGCCACCTGCCCG
>Ga0153956_1002238_pt1 | contig 14773 bp, 9 predicted proteins | sample TSFL040MetaG_FD_104704 | JGI IMG/M metagenome (GOLD analysis project Ga0153956, IMG submission 104704) | Attine ant fungus gardens microbial communities from Florida, USA - TSFL040 MetaG | ecosystem: Host-associated > Fungi > Mycelium > Unclassified | place: USA: Florida, Wekiwa Springs... | reverse complement strand
TTGTTGTCGCCGCCCGTGAGCCACACGCCGGTGATCGCCGAGAACAGGCACATCGGCACGATCAGGATGATCGCCAGCGGCAGGAACAGGCTTTCATATTGCGCCGCCAGCACCAGGAAGACGAGCAGCACACAAAGCGGGAAGACGAACAGCGTCGTGTTGCCGGCGAGGATCTGCTGATAGGTCAGATCCGTCCATTCGAAGCTCATGCCCTTGGGTAGATTATCGGTGAGCAGCTTGGTGATCGCGGCTTGTGCCTGCCCCGTCGAGAAGCCGGGCGCTGGCGCGCCGTTCAGATCGGCGGCGCGATAACCGTTGTAGCGCATCGCGCTGTCCGGCCCGGTCGTCTCCTTCACCTGGATGAACGAGCCGAACGGCACCATCTGGCCGTCCGCATTGCGCGTCTGCAGCCGCAGAATGTCATCCGGCTTGGAGCGGAACGGCGTGTCCGCCTGCGCGATCACCTGATAGGTGCGGCCAAAGCGGTTGAAGTCGTTGACATAGATGGAGCCCAGATAGGTCTGCATCGTGTCGAACACATCGGACACATCCACACCAAGCTGCATCGCCTGCGTGCGGTTCATTTTCGCGTAGAGTTGCGGCACGCCGATGTTGAAGCTGGAGAACACGCCCGTCAGCGCCGGAACGCTGCGCGCTTTCTGCTGGATATCCTGCATCGCATGATCCAGCGCGGCATCGCCCAGATCGCTGCGATCCTCCACCTGCAATTTGAATCCACCGATGGTGCCGAGGCCCTGCACCGGCGGCGGCGGGAAAATGGCGATCATCGCATTGCCAATGGCGCCATATTTCTTCTGCAGCTTCTGCGCGATGGCCATACCGGACAGATCGGAGGATTCGCGCTCGCTGAACGGTTTCAACGTCACGAAGACGATGCCGGCGGACGGGCTGTTGATGAAGCCGTTGATCGACAGGCCGGGGAACGCGACGGCGCTCTCGACGCCCGGCTCCTTCAGCGCGATATCCGACATCTGGCGGATCACCTTTTCGGTGCGATCAAGCGTGGCGCCTTCGGGCAACTGCGCGAAGCTGACAAGATAGGCCTTATCCTGCGTCGGCACGAAGCCCGGCGGGACGAGCTGGAAGCCGACATAAGTCAGGCCCAGCAGCGCCGCATAAACGAACATTGCGCGCGATTTGCGGCCCAGGATTCCGCCCACGCCCTTGCCGTAATTCTCCGAGCCTTTGTGGAAGAGATTGTTGAAACGCGCGAAGAACGGCCCCAGCACCTTGTCCATGCCGCGCGCCAGCGCATCCTTCGGCGCACCATGCGCCTTGAGCAAGGTGGCGGCGAGCGCAGGCGACAAGGTGAGGGAGTTGAAGGCGGAGATGATTGTTGAGAATGCGATGGTCAGCGCGAACTGGCGATAAAACTCGCCCGTCAGCCCGCTGATGAAGGCAATCGGCACGAACACCGCACACAGCACCAGCGCAATGGCGATGATGGGGCCGGTGACCTCCGACATCGCTTTCAAGGTGGCATCGCGCGGCGCGAGCCCCGCCTCGATGTTTCGCTCGACATTCTCTACCACCACAATGGCGTCATCCACCACGATACCGATGGCCAGCACCAACCCGAACAGCGACAGCGCGTTGATCGAGAAACCGAACGCCAGCATGAAGGCGAAGGTACCGATGATCGACACCGGAACCGCCAGGAGTGGAATGATCGACGCCCGCCAGGTCTGCAGGAAGAGGATCACCACCAGCACGACCAGCGCCACCGCTTCCAGTAGCGTGTGCACCACGGCGCGGATGGAGTCGCGCACGAACACGGTCGGGTCATAGACGATGCTGTAATCCAGTCCTTGCGGGAAGTTCTTCTTCAGCTCTTCCATCGTCGCGCGGACATTGTCGGAGATCTGGATCGCGTTCGATCCCGGCGCCTGGAAAATCGGGATCGCCACCGCCTGCTTGTTGTTCAGCAGGGAGCGCAGGCCATATTGCGAGGCGTCGATCTCGACGCGCGCGACATCGCCCAGCCGCGTGACCACGCCGTTCTCGCGCTTGATGACGATCTGCTTGAACTGTTCCGGATCGCTGAGACGGCCGTCCACATTGATCGGCAGTTGCAGCTTGCCGCTGGCGCCATAGGGCGGGCCGTTGATGACGCCCGCCGCCACCTGCACGTTCTGCTTGCGGATCGCGGCCACCACTTCGTCGGCGGTCATGTTGCGCTCGGCGATCTTTTCCGGATTCAGCCAGACGCGCATGGCATAATCGCCCGAGCCGAAAAGCTGCACATCGCCCACGCCTTCGATCTTGGCGAGGCGGTCTTTCACGTTCAGCACCGCGTAATTGCGCAGATAGAGCATGTCATAGCGGCCATCTGGCGAATTCAGATGCACCACCATCGTCAGGTCCGGCGAGCTTTTGGTCGTGGTGACGCCCAGCGCCTGCGTCACCTGCGGCAGGCGCGGCAGCGCCTGGTTCACGCGGTTCTGCACAAGTTGCTGCGCAAGATCGGGATTGGTGCCGATCTTGAAGGTGACGGTGAGCGTCATCGTGCCGTCGGATGCGGCTTGCGAGAACATATAGAGCATGTTCTCCGCGCCGCTGATCTGCTCTTCCAGCGGCGTCGCCACCGTCTGCGCGATCACGTTCGGATTGGCGCCGGGGAATTGCGCGCGTACCACGACGGAGGGCGGCACAACTTCGGGATATTCCGAAATCGGCAAGCCGGTCATCGCGATCAATCCGGCAAGAAAGATCACGACCGAAATGACGCCCGCGAAGATCGGGCGATCAATGAAGAATTTGGACAGATTCATAGCGTTCGCCCCGAAAGACGTTCCTGTAATTGAGAGTTTAAGCCCGGATCAGCGCGCTGCGAATTCGCTGTGCGTTCTGGCGCTGGCCAGATGCGGCTCGACCACTGCGCCCGGCTGCACTTTCTGCAAGCCGTCCACCACGATCTCGTCGCCCTTGTGCAGGCCCGAGGTCACGACGCGGTCGCCGCCCACCGTCTGGCCCAGCGCCACTTCGCGGAACATCGCCTTGTGATCCTTGCCGACGACGAAGACGAAGCGCTTGCTCTGGTCGTTGCCCACCGCATCTTCCGGCACAAGGATCACCTTGCTGTTGGTTGCGCTGGCCAGCTTCACCGAGACGAACATGCCCGGCACCAAGGCGCCATCCGTGTTCGCAAAGCGCGCGCGGGCGCGGATCGTGCCAGTGCCCGTGTCGATCTTGTTGTCGAAGCTTTCGATGTCGCCCTTGTAGACATGCGCTTCATCGCCCTGCACCGTCAGCTCGACCGGAATCTTCTGTTCCTGCGCGGCGGTCGTCGCGTGATCGCGGATGGTCTGCATATAAGTCTGCTCGTCCACGTCGAAATCGGCATAGATGCCGTCGCCGGAGGTGACATTGGTCAGCAGCGGCGCGGTCGGTCCGGTCTGCACCAGATTGCCGACCGTCAGCTCCGCGCGGCCCACGCGGCCTGCGATCGGCGCCTTCACATAAGCATGATCCAGATCGAGTTTCGCGTTCGCGAGTTGCGCTTCGGCGGATTGAATCGCCGCTTCCGCAACACCGGCGGAATTCACGCGCTGGTCATAATAAGTGCGCGCGATGGCTTGCATGCCGACCAGCGCCTTGGCGCGCGCCAGATCGGTGCGCGCGAAGGTGGCGTTGGTTTTCGCGGTCGCCAGATCGGCTTCCGCTTTCGCCACCGCCGCTTCATACGGGCGCGGATCGATGACGAAGAGAATGTCGCCGGCCTGAACCTGCTGCCCGTCCTTGAAGCGGATCTCGGTGATGCGGCCGTTCACTTCCGGGCGCACATCGGCAGAATCGACCGCCGTCATGCGGCCGGAGAACTCCGACCAGATGCGGACGGACTGGGGATGGACCGCCGCGACCGTGACCGGAACGGGCGGCTGCGCGGCATTGGCCGGCGGCGTGCTGGCGGAGGCATGCCAGGCGGCAAAGCCCAGCCCGCCCAGCAGGACAAGCCCGGCCAGACCCAGAAATGGACGGTTTTTCAAAGCCTTGAGGCCGCCCAACGGCGTGCTTCTGGCCTGGAACTTCTCGGGCTTCATCAGCTCAGCAATGTGGGACATCGGTCTTTCCCCGTGAATTCTGTATCGAACGATACGGATATAGGGGCTGGATTGAGACCGTCAAGGCCATTATGTATCATCCGATACAATAAAAAAGGAATGCCCGATGAGGACGGGTCGGCCCAGAGGATTTTGCATAGACACCGCGCTTGATCGCGCGATGACGGTTTTTTGGCAGAAGGGTTACGAAGGCGCGTCGCTTTCCGACCTTACGCAAGCCATGGATATCAATCCGCCCAGTCTCTATGCGGCCTTCGGCAACAAGGAAGGACTCTTCCGTGCCGTTCTGGAACGCTACGACGCGCGCCGCAAAGATCTTATGGACAGTGTGATCGCCGCGCCGGATGCGAAGAAAGCAGCGCAGCTATTCCTCGAAGGCGTGGCGGAATTTTCTGCTGACACGAATGGACGCAATCCGCCGGGATGTTTGCTCGTGCAAAGCGGCCTCTCCTGTTCGGATCAGGATATTCCCGACGTTCTGGCGCAGCATCGCGCGGAAAAAGAGAAGATGCTGCGCGAGCGTTTCGAGCGTGATCGCAAGGACGGCAATCTTCCGAAAAGCGCGAACCCCGCTGTGCTCGCAAGTTATCTCGTCGCGATGGCCAACGGCATGTGCGTGCAAGCGTCCGCCGGTGCGAGCACGAAAGACCTCATGGCTGTTGTGAAATTGGCGCTCGATGCTTGGCCGGTCGCGGACCAACCTGCCAAAAAGTCCGCGCGCTCGCTGCAACGCGCGGTGTGATTATATCACCCGTGGCGTGCGCATGAGGGCATTGCAACGCGTGCGGCACGAAATCCCTTGAACCGATAACGATCGATACATAAATCACCCCGCGGAGAGATATTTCCGAAAGACGCGTGTGGGGCACGCGTTCGGTGTCGAGGGTGTTATGGCTGATCTTGGTTTTTCCACATTCATCGCGTGGGCACTTGCCGCGCTATTCGCGGTAAGCGCGCTTCTTCATCTGGCCGGACCGCGGTTCATCCGCGAGGCTTATGAACGCTGGAATTTCGCGCCAAAGTTTTACCGCGTGACCGGCGGCATCGAATTGCTGACCGCGGCGTTCCTCGCCAACCCGATCACCCGCATCTGGGGTATCGCGCTGGCGGCGCTGACCATGTTCGTCGCCGTCGTGACGCTGCTGAACAACAAGCAGTATGCCTATACGGTGCCGGGCATCCTGGTGATGATCGCGTTGATTCCGGCCTCCCTGTCCGCGATGGCGTTCTGAAGATCAGACTTCCAGCCGGTCGTCAGGACGCGCCACCAGCGCATAGAGCGCCGGCATCAGGAACACGCTGATCACAAGGCGCGTGATAAGGCCGGCCACGATGACCAGCGCGAACGGCCGTTGCGAATCCGTACCAACACCGGTTGCCAGCGCCGCGGGCAGCAATCCCAACGCCGCCACCAGTGCCGTCATCATGATTGGGCGTAGTCGCAGGATCGCGCCCTCGCGAATGGCATCGTTGAGCGCCATGCCGCCGCGCCGCAGCTCGTTCACATACGAGATGTAAACGACGGCCGTCAGCACCGAAACGCCGAACAACGCCAGGAAGCCGACACCGGACGATACCGAGAACGGCGTGCCGGTGATCCACAAGGCAAAGAACCCACCCACCGGCGCCGAGAGCAGCACGCCCAATACCGTGATGAACGGGAATTTGAAATTGCTGTAGAGTACGAACAGCAGCAGGAAGATCAGGAACAGCGTCAGCGGCAGGATGATCGCCATCTGGTGGCTGGAGGCGGTGTATTCGGTGTATTCACCGCCCCAATCCAACCGATAGCCTTGCGGCATGGAAACCTTCTGATCGACCAGCTTGATGGCATCGTTCACCGCATCGGCAAGGTCGCGCCCTTCTACCGAGAACTGCACGCCGATATAGCGCGAATTGTTCTCGCGGTAGATGAAGGACGCGCCGTTCGTCACCTGAATGTCGGCGAATTCCTTCAGCGGGATCTGCTGGCCGCCCGGCGTTGCCACCGGGATGTTGCCGATCTCATCCGGATTGTCGCGATATTGGCGGTCGAGGCGGACAACGAGATCGAACTCTTTCTCGCCCTGCACCACTTCCGTTGCCGTATCGCCGCCGATGGCCGTTTGGATCAGGCTGTTGATGTCGGCGACGTTGACGCCATAGCGCGCGATCTTGGCGCGATCGATCTTGATGGTCAGGCTGGGTTGCCCCAGCTCCTGCACCAGGGTCACATCCGTGATGCCGCGCACCTGCCCCAGCAGCTTCTTTATCGTGCTGCCCTTCTGTTGCAGCGTCTTCAGATCGGGCCCGAAGATCTTCACCGCCAGGGCGCTCTTCAAACCGGTTTCCGCTTCATCCACCGCGTCTTCCGCCGGCTGCGTATAGTTGAAGATGATGCCGGGGAATTGCTCCAGCTTGGCGTCGATGGCTTTGATGAGCGCAGGTTTGGTGCGGTACGGCCCCGTCCATTCCGAATAGGGCTTCAACCCGACATAGAATTCGACATTGAAAAAGCCCGTCGCGTCCGTGCCGTCATCCGGGCGGCCCAGTTCGGACGCCACGGTGGTGACCTGCGGGAACGAGCGCAGGATGGCGCGCACCTTCGGCGCGATCTTCGCCGATTCATCGAAGGAGATCGTGTACGGCATCGTTGCGCGCACCCACAACGCGCCTTCATCGAGCTGCGGCATGAACTCCGCCCCAATGAACGGAATGAGCAGCAGTGACAAAGCGAGCAAGCCCGCTGACACGAAGGTCGTCGCCCACGGACGGGCAAGACAGAAATCCAGCCCATCGACATAGGCGGACTTGATCGCTTCGAATGCCGCGTTGCGCCGTTCCGTCACGCCGTTGCGCATGAACCAGGAACACAGAACCGGCAGCAAGGTCAGCGTGATGACCAACGAGCCGACCAAGGCGAACACCATCGTATCCGCCATCGGCTTGAACAAGGTGCCCGACGGCCCGGAGAGAACATAGATGGGCAGAAAGCTGACCACGATCACAGCAACCGCGTAGAACAACGGGCGATCCACTTCCGCTGCCGCATCCTTGATGATCTCGATGACGCTGCGCGACGATCCGCGATGGAGCGCGATCTGGCGGAAGATGTTTTCCACCATGAACACGGCACCATCCACCAGGATTCCGAAATCCACCGCGCCGATGGACAACAGATTGGCCGAAGCGTTCTGGATATCCAGACAGATGAACGCGAACAGCAGCGCCAGCGGAATGGTGATCGCCACGATCATTCCCGCCCAGAAATCGTAGAGGAAGAAGATCAGCACCACCACGACGAGGAACATGCCGCGCAGCAGATTGTCTTCCACGATCTTGGTGGTCAGCGCGATCAGGTCGCTGCGGTCGTAGAACGGATGGATCTTCACATCCTTGGGCAAAATCTGTTCGTTGAGTTCCTTGGTCTTCGCCTCGACCTGCTTGAGTACGTCCTGCGTCTTCTCGCCGGTGCGCATCAACACGACGCCTTCCACCGCGTCATCCTGATTTTCGTAACCGAACTCGCCTAGGCGCGGCGCGATGCCGATGACCACGCGGCCCACATCTTTCACCAGAACCGGATTGCCGTTGTGCACCGCCAGCACGACATTGCCGATGTCTTCCACGGTCGCGAGCCGGCCTTCGCCGCGGACGTAGTAGAACTGCCCGCCCTGCGAATAGAAACCGCCGCCGGCATTGTCGTTGTTGGCGGCCAGTGCGGATTCCACCTGCGAAACCGATAGCCCCAACCCTGCGATGCGCGCTGGATCCAGCAGCACCTGATACTGCATCTCGCCGCCGCCGAAGCCGGAATCATCCGCCACGCCGGGAACCGACCGGAAGGCGGGCTCGACCGTCCAATCCTCGAACGTCTTCAATTCCATTGCCGAACGATCGGGGCTTTGCAGCACGTACCGATAGATAAGACCCGAGGGAGACGTCAGCGGTGACACGGAAGGCGCAACGCCATCGGGAAGCGACAGGTCGCCCATGCGGTTGAAGACCTGCTGGCGCGCGAAATAATTGTCCGTGCCTTCATCGAAGGTCAGCGTGACGTCGGACAATCCATAGAGTGAGATCGAGCGCACCGTCGTCATGCGCGGAATGCCGTTCATGCCGCGCTCGACGGGAACAGTGATCAGCCGCTCCACTTCCTCGGCGGCGTGGCCCGGCCATTGGGTCACGATATCGACCATCGGCGGAGAAAGGTCGGGATAGGCGTCCACCGGCAGCCGGTTCAAGGCGCGCGTGCCGGCCACCAATAGGACGACCGTCATCAGGGCAACAAGAACACGCTGCCCCAGCGAAGATGCCACGATGCGGTTCATCACCGAAGCGGTGCGCGGCGGCGCTTCGGTGGGAGAAAGATGCTCGCTCATTGGCTTTGCATGAATTGAACGAAGATCGCACCATCGACGACAATCTTCTCGCCGGCTTTCAAGCCTTCGGTGATGTCGTTGCGGTCGCCCGACCGGTAGCCGACCGTCACATGCCGGCGCGCGAAACTTCCGTCACGCTGCATGACATACACGAACGGCAGGTTCTCATCGTCGCGCAGGATCGCAGAGGCCGGAACCAGAAGCCCGGTGCTTGTCTGCTTGGCTTGCAGATGCACACGCACATACATCTGCTTTTTCAAGACCTCGCCGGGGTTCGCCACGGCGACGCGCACGGTCACAGCGCGGGTATCGGAATTCACTTGGGCCGCGATGTTGTCGACCTTGCCCGGCAGACTTTGCGAACCGTCGTCTATTTCCACCTGCGCACTATCGCCGGTGTGCACCGACGCCAGATCGGCGCCGAAGATCTGCGCCATCACCCACATGCGCGACAGATCGGCCACGGTGAAGCAGGCGGTGCTGCCCGCTTGCAGAAGCTGGCCGGGCGAAACGAGTTTCTCCACCACCGTTCCGGCGATGGGCGAACGGATGGCGCCTTCGATATGCGCGATCGGCCGACCCTTGCGGACATCCGCAATGATCTTCGGATCGACATTGAGAGACATCAGCGTCTGCAGCGCGGCGTAGCGATCCGCTTCCGCGCTCGCCGCATCGGTTTGCGCCTGATCGGCTTCGCGCCGAGCCACGCCCTGATGCGCCAGAAGATCTTTGTCCATATCGGCCAGCGCACGCGTGGTCTTCGCGGTAACAAGCGCCTTGCGATAAGCGCCGATGGCCGCCGCGAAATCCGGCGAATCCACGGTCGCAAGCTCCTGTCCTTTGCGGACCTGATCGCCCGGATTGACCAGCAACCGCGATACCGGACCGGAGATCGGCGCCAGCACGCTCGTCGCCTGATCGTTGTCGAAATCCACAACGCCCGTAGTGTCGATGCTCTTGTGGAACGTGGCCTGCGCGACCGTGAAAATCTTGATGTGCTGACGCTGCGCGTCCGTCAGCGTCACATTGCTGGCCGTGGTGTCCGCCTGCGATTTGTTGTCGGGCGAACAAGCGGCCAGCGATACGATACCCGCCAGCGCGATGATCGCAGGCAAACATGCGCGCGCGAGTGGCTTTGGATGAAGCATGTTGGTTTTCATCGGTCGTCCTTGGCTAAATCCGTGTGATGCCACCAGCCACCGCCCAGCGCCTGGAAAAGCGCGGCGGTATCGGCGAAGCGATCAGACTGGGCCTGAATGAGTGAGACGCGAGCTTGCTGGTAAGCCTGTTCGGCGGTGAGCAGCGAGAGATAGCCCGCATAGCCATCGCGATATTGGCGCTGCGACAGATCCAGCGTCACCTTCGCCGCATCCAAAGCGTTGGCCGCCGCCTTCAGGGCTTCCGCGTCCTGCTGCAGCGCCGTCAACGTGTCGGCGACATTCTGGAACGCTGTCAGCACCGTGCTGCGATATTGCTCGGCCGCTTGCGTATAGTTGGCGCGCGCGGCGCGTTCCTGATGCAGCAAAGTACCGCCCTGAAAAATGGGCGCCGTCAACGCGGCGCCGATATTCCAGAACTCCGTGCCCGGCGTGAACAACTGACTCATCGCCAGCCCCGTGCTGCCCGCATTCGCGGTCAGCTGGATGTTCGGCAAGCGGTTCGCGACGGCGACGCCAATCTCCGCGCTCGCTGCATGCAGATTGGCTTCCGCCTGGCGCACATCCGGGCGTTGCTCCACCAGCGCGGACGGCAGGCTCAACGGAATGTCCTGCGGCAGTTGCAGGCTCGCCAGTTCGAACTTCTCCGGCGGCATCTGGCTGGGGAATTGGCCGGTCAGCACCGCGAGCTGGTCATGAAGCTGCGCCAGTTGCTTGGCCAGCGGCGGCAATCCGGCAACGGTCTGCGCGAGTTGCGATCTCTGCGCGGCGAGATCGAGCCCGCTCGCGTAGCCTTTATCCAGTTGATACTGCAGGATGCGTACCATGTTCGTGTCGATGTCGATCAACTGATGCGTTGCATCGACCTGCGCTTGCGTTGCCGCTTCCTGGATCGCCGTCACCACAACATTCGATGTCAGCGTCGTATAAGCCGCGAACATCTGGAAGCGGACGGATTTCTCCTGCGCCTCCAACGATTCCACCGTGCGGCGGTTGAGGCCGAAAACATCGGGTGCGTAGGAAACGCTGACCTGCGGTGTGAACAGGTTGTAGAGGAACGCGTTGTTGCTCGGCACCGGTGCGAGCGCGCCGGGAGGATCCTGCTCGCGACTGGCGGAAAATCCGGCCGACACATTGGGGAAGTACGCGCCACGTCCCGCCGCCGTGTTCTCGCGCGCGGCGCGCAACGCGGCTTGCGCCGCCTTAAGATCGTGATTGTTCGCCAGCGCCTGCGCGATCAGATCGTTGAGCGGCTTGGAGTGAAAGAGTGTCCACCAATCGCCGGGAAGATCGCCGCCTTCGGTGAAATGTTGCGCATCGCCGCCGGTAACATTCGGCGTGGCCGCCGTGGTGGACAGTGGCGTTGCTGTATAGGTCTTCACGTCCGGCGCGGCGGGCTTCTTGTAATCCGGTCCGACCGCGCAACCGGCAACCAGAGACGTCAACGCCACAACAGACGCGGCCGCGCGCAACGATGACGAGCAGGCGAGCGGCAGAATTGTTGCTCTCCTCAAATGCGTCATCCCTGAATCTCCAACAGAATTGATATGTACGGCCGGCTCGCATCGCGAACCGAAATGCTGTGCACGAATGACGCAACGCCGCTTTCGCGGGTGCTTCATGTGCGCAGAGGCGAGATATCAGTGCTGTGGAGGCGCGCGGCTTTGCCAGCCATGCGTGTGTGCGACGGCGACCGCCCGCACCACGAGGTATAATGCGATGTTCTGCACCGAACTGGGCAGCAGCATCGCGGCGGCTGTTGGCGTAAGGAAAGCGCCGGTATGTGCAACGGCCTGACATAACGGGCAGTCTGCCGGATTCTTGTTATGCGAATCCTTGCTGTGCGACGGTGAAGATGCGGTCGTGATCGTCGAGGGAGCGGTCAGCGAACCGCTATGGATATGCGTCTGGATGATGAAGGATTGCAGTGCGAAGGCGAGCACGGTGATGAATGCAAGAAGGCGCGACGCCGTGTTTGGGCGCCGAACTCTCGAATATCTCGCCGCGGCAACCTTCATGAAACCCGCAATCGACCGGTCGGCCCGACTTTATGCACATCGAACGGAACTCCGCAATTGGCGAAAATTACGCGTTCCCGCTCAGGGTCCTATTTCGGCGCTTCCTGCACAGGCCGACCCGGAAAACATCGCCAGCGCGGGGATGAAAAGCGAAAATAACGCGAAGGTGATCGTGCCGGAAGGTTAGAATCCGCCCAGCGACAACGTGGGATCACCGCGTGAAATAATCCGCCCCCATCAGCAGAAACATCACAAAGACCCATATTGGTCCCGCGGCGGCGGCGAGGCGGTTGAGCGCGTTGTTCTCGAATAGCCGCATGAAGATCGCACCCACCAACGCACCCTTCAATGCAGCAATGCAAAGCGCAACCGGCAGCGAGAAGCCTCCCAGCGGCACATACGACAATGTGCAGGTTGTCGCCAGCAAGGCGCAAAGCGCCACCCATACCAGCACCGGCCGGAACCAGATCTCCCGCTTGCGCGCGCGTTCATCCATGCGAACGCCCCACCAGATAGAGAAGCGGATAAAGAACGATCCAGATGATATCCACCAGATGCCAATAGAGCGCTGTTGCATCTTCCGATGCGCTTCCGGACAGCCATGCGAAATTCTTCCGGCTGATGGCGATGAGCCGGAGCAGTGCGATCAGCCCGCAGGTGACATGCACGGCGTGAACACCGGTCATGATCCAATAATAGGAGAAGAATATCTGCGCGCCCGGCTGGGCCAGTGGAAAGTCTGGACCCGGCAGAAGATGTTTTCCGATGTCCTCGCGATATTCGAAACCTTTGAGAATAAGAAACGACAGGCCGAGCACGAACGTCACCACCAGGAGACGCCACGCCATGCGCCCAAAATCGGCACGCGCCGCGCGGCCCGCCACGGCGATGGTCAGACTGCTCGTCATCAGGATGGCGGTGTTGACCGTGCCATATACGATGTCGGTCTCGCGGCCCGCCGCAAGAAAGCCATGCGGGTAAAGCCCGCGATAGATGCTGTAGCCCGCGAACAATCCCGCAAAGAGCAAAATCTCGCTGACAAGGAACACCCACATGCCGAACGACACGGCCATGTGCTGACGCTCGAGACTTTCGAAAGGTTTGCGCAGGAACGCGTCGCTCATGGCGCTTTCATCGTAACGATGTCTTTCGGGTGATAGTCGTAAGGCTGCTCGATCACCGGCGGGATGATGAAGTTCTCATGCGGTGGCGGTGATGGCGTCTGCCATTCGAGGCCTTTCGCGTGCCATGGATTGGCGCCTGCGCGCGCCCCGTGCCGGAACGACCAGATGAGATAGAACAGCGGCATGAAATAAGCGACGCCAAGTACCGCCGCGCCGCTGGTCGACAGCACATGATAGATCTGAAACTCCGGCGGGTAGATGTGATAGCGGCGCGGCATGCCGAGATAGCCCATCACGAATTGGGGAAAGAACGTCAGGTTGAAGCCGATGAACATGATGATGGCGGCCGCGCGCGCCCACAATTCCGGATAGAGCTTGCCGGTGATCTTCGGCCACCAGAAATGCAGCGCGCCGAAGAAAGCGGTCACCGAAGCCCCCACCATGATGTAGTGGAAATGTGCCACCACGAAATAGGTGTCGGTGACATGAATATCGATCGGCACGGTGGCGAGGAAGAGACCCGTCAATCCACCGATCGTGAAAAGGCCCATGAAGCCGAACGCGTAGAGCATCGGCGCATCGAAGGTGATGCTGCCGCGGTAGAGCGTGGCTGTCCAGTTGAACACTTTGATGGCGGACGGCACCGCCACCATGAAGGAGAGGAACGAGAACACGACATTCGCATAAGGCGATTGGCCCGAGACGAACATGTGATGGCCCCACACGAAGAAGCCGATCACCGCGATCGCCACCAGGCAATAGACCATGAAGGAATAACCGAATAGCCGCCGCCGCGCGAAACAGGCGATGATCTCCGACGCCACGCCCATCGCCGGCAAAATCATGATGTAAACGGCGGGGTGGCTGTAGAACCAGAACAAATGCTGGAAAAGGAGCGGATCGCCGCCACGGCTGGCATCGAAAATCGGCAGATCGAACCAGCGCTCCGCGACGATGAGAAGAAGCGTCATCGCCAGAACCGGTGTCGCCAGCACCATCACCATGCTGGTCGCGTACATCGCCCACACGAACAGCGGTAGCCGGAACCATGTCATGCCGGGCGCGCGCAGCATGTGCGTGGTCGCGATGAAGTTCACGCCGGTCAGCACCGAAGAGAACCCGACAACGAACACGCCCATTGCGGCGGTAAGCACGCTGGTGTTCGAGAACATCGTCGAATAGGGCGTATAGAACGTCCAGCCCGTATCCACGCCGCCCAAAATAAGCGTCAGCAATGTGAACGCCGCGCCGCCGATATAGAGATACCAGGAGAGAAGATTCATGCGTGGAAACGCCAGATCCTTCGCGCCGATCATCAGCGGCAGCAGGAAATTTCCGAAGGTCGCGGGGATGGAAGGAATGAGGAAGAACCACACCATCACGATACCGTGGATGGTGAACATCTTGTTGTAGGTGTCGTCGGAGACAAGGTCGCCGGCGGGCGTGAGCAATTCCAGCCGCACCACGGAAATCGCCACGGCGCCGATGAAGAAGAAGAATGTGATCGACAGTGCGAACAGCACCGCGATGCGCTTGTGATCGGTGGTGAAAAGCCAGGACCGCAGCGTCGATCCATCGTGTAGATAGTCGAGCGGCGGCTGCGACTGATAGGTGATGTCGCTCATGAGCCTTTTCCCTGCCTGGGGAGCGATTTGAGATAGGCGACGATAGCCTCCACATCTTCGCTGTCCGCATATTGTCCGTAGCTCGGCATGATCGGCGCGTAACCCGCGACAATATCCGCGCGCGGATCGAGGATGGATTTCTTCAGATAAGCGTCATCCGCCTTCACCCGTCGCCCGTCCTGCAGAGCGACCGCGCTGCCAAAAAGGCCGCCCAGCTTCGGCGCATGCACCTGCGATCCCGGCGCGTGGCAAGCGCCGCAGCCGAATTTGTCGAACAGCGACTCGCCTTCGCGCACCAAGGTGTCGCCATGCGGCTGCTTGCTCAGCCATGCGGCATAATCCGCCGCAGTCATCACCACCACCTCGCCCGTCATATGCGAATGTTGTGTGCCGCAATATTCCGCGC
>Ga0153956_1002237_pt1 | contig 14792 bp, 12 predicted proteins | sample TSFL040MetaG_FD_104704 | JGI IMG/M metagenome (GOLD analysis project Ga0153956, IMG submission 104704) | Attine ant fungus gardens microbial communities from Florida, USA - TSFL040 MetaG | ecosystem: Host-associated > Fungi > Mycelium > Unclassified | place: USA: Florida, Wekiwa Springs... | reverse complement strand
GGATGCCTCGACCAGGCGGGTCATGGTCGTCTCACTCCACGGCACCATGCCCTCGGGAGCCTTGCGGCGCACCAACTTCCGGCGCTTCTTCGGGTCGTCGGCCACCTTGGCGAACTGCTTGAGGTTCTCCACCTCGTGCTCGGGTGCCTGCACCACGACGGTGCCTGCGGTGTCGAAACCGGCTCGCCCGGCCCGCCCGGCGATCTGATGGAACTCGCGAGCATTCAACAGCCGGGTGCGGGTGCCGTCGTATTTGGACAGTGCCGAGAACACCACGGTCCGGATCGGCACGTTGATGCCGACCCCGAGGGTATCGGTGCCGCAGATGACCTTCAGCAGGCCGGCCTGCGCCAACTGCTCGACCAACCGCCGGTACTTGGGCAGCATCCCGGCGTGATGCACACCGATGCCATGGCGGACCAGCCGCGACAATGTCGCACCGAATGCGGACGAAAAGCGAAACGCACCAATCATGTCCGCGATCGATGCCTTCTCTGCCTTGGTGCTGACGTTGACGCTCATCAGCGCCTGTGCCCGCTCCAGCGCCGACGCCTGAGTGAAATGCACGACGTAGATCGGAGCCCGCGAGGTGTCCAGCAGTTCCTGGATGGTCTCGTGCATCGGGGTGGTGGCGTACGAATAGAACAGGGGGACAGGGCGTTCCGCGCCGGCCACCAGGGCGGTATGCCGACCCGTGCGCCGCGTCAGATCGTCGCGCAGGAACGTCACGTCGCCCAGCGTCGCGGACATCAACAGGAACTGCGCACGCGGCAATTCCAAGAGCGGCACCTGCCAGGCCCAGCCGCGATCGGGATCGCCGTAGAAATGGAACTCGTCCATCACCACCACACCGATGTCGGCCGCGGCGCCCTCGCGCAAGGCGATATTGGCCAGCACCTCGGCGGTACACGCGATGATCGGGGCCCCGGCATTGACCGCGGCATCACCGGTGAGCATGCCGACATTGGCCGCGCCGAATATCTCGCACAGCGCGAAGAACTTCTCACTGACGAGTGCTTTGATCGGTGCCGTGTAATAGCTGCGTCGTGATGAAGCCAGCGCCGAATACACCGCGCCGGTGGCCACCAATGATTTACCCGAACCGGTGGGCGTCGCCAGGATGACGTTGGCGCCGCTGACCAGTTCGATCAGTGCTTCCTCCTGCGCTGGATACAGGGTGGTGCCGTTGCCCTGTGCCCACTGCGCGAAGCGCTCGAACAGCCCGTCGGGATCGTCGGCCAGGGACCGCAGCGCCGACAGGTCGTTGGGGTCGTCGAGTAGCGCGCTGGTGGCCATGATGACCACCAGCCTGCCTGATCTGGCGTCAGATCACGAAAGGCGCGATCAACATGGTGGCGCCCAGCACCGCAAACCCCAGGAAGAATGCCACCAGCGTGAAACCCATCACCTGGCGGACATGGAGTTTGGCGATAGCCAGCAGCGGCAGCAACCAGAACGGCTGGATCATGTTCGCCACGCCCTCACCGACGGCCACCGCCATGGAGATCAGCCCCAGATAAGCCGGCGAATGCTGACCGACGGCCAGCGCCGAGTCGACTGCGATCGGGCCCTGCACCGCCCAATGCCCACCGCCGGAAGGCACGAAGAGGCTGATGATCACCGAGCCGACGAAGGTCAGGAACGGCAGCGTGTACTGTGTGGCGCCGTTGACCAATGTCTGGGCAAGCAGGGTCTGCAATGGCTCGGAACCAGAGGCGCCCTTATAGGCCAACAGCCCGACCAGGCCGCCGTAGAGCGGATACTGCAGCAGCAGTGGTCCGGACACCTTGGCCGCGCCGGTGAACGCCCGGATGAACCGGATCGGCGTCTTGTGCAGCAGCGCGCTGGTGATGGTGAACAGCATGATCATCGATGAGATGTTCAGCGCGAAACCGCTGTGCCAGAAATACGCGAAGCCTGCGACGAATACCAGCACGTTGAGGATCCACAGGTTTTCCAGCCATTCGGCAAATGTCTTGTGGCCCTGCGGTTCGGACGCAGTGGCCTCATCGATGGCTTCATCCTCGAACACCGCGGGATCCGGCGCCAGCACCGACGACGGTGCCATCCGCCATACCGCGAGCGCGAGCACCATCAGCGCCACGATCACCGACAGCCAGCTATAGGGCTGAAAGATCGTCTGGCTCAACGGGACCGTGACCCCAGCGATCTTGTGGATCACGTTGATGGGGCTGGTGGCATCGGTGTTGGCCAGCGCGATCGACGACGACAGTCCCTGGGTCCAGACGATGAAGCCCATGAACGAGGCGGCGATCAGGTAGCCGAAGTGAGTATCGGTCAGCCGCTTGGCGACTTGCCGGGCCACCAGTGCGCCGGCCACCAGACCCAGGCCCCAATTCAGCAGGTGCAGAACGGCACTGACGCCGAAGCACAGCAGCGCTGCCTGTACCTGGTTCGCAGGCTTGGCTGCGATGCGGACAATGGCGCGTTTGAGCACCGGTGCCTCGGCCAGGGTGTATCCGGTCACCAGGATCAGCACCATCTGGAACGCGAAGGTGAAGATGTTCTGCGAACCCCACACACCGCCGTACCAGGCGGTCAGCATGCCGCTCGCCGACGCACCGCGCACCTGCACCGCGACCGCGATGGCGACGAGCACCGTCAGGACTACCGCGAACAGGTACGGGTCGGGCATCAGCCGTTCGACGTACCGTACGGACAGCCCGGTGAGGGACTGCATGACGCTGCGGCGTTTCCTGTGCTGCACGGTCATCGCGCCAACCCCTTTGTCGTCAGAACCGCTCCCGCAGCGGCCCATCGTCTGGGGTGTCACGATAAATCCCACGGTCGATCGCCGTGGCACATGGCCACCAGGTTCAGATGCAGATGGCGACGCATGAGTTCTCCAGTCACCATATTCAGCGCATGGTGGCGTGCAACGCGTCGGTCATCGCGTCGATCGCCGACTCACGGTCCAGCGGCCAGCCGTCGGCCAGCCACAGATGCATGAAGGAATCGACCATGGTGTACATCATGGCGATGGCGAGGCGCAGTTGGGATTCGGTGGCGCCGGGCATTGCGTCCGCGGCGGCCCACTCGGCGACGTTGGCTTCCATGGTGGCCCGGTGGGCCGCGGCGAATTCCGGGTCGGCCGCCCGGGCCTGATGCAGCGCCAGGTAGAGCTCGGGGGACGAGGTGTAGAAGTCGACCACCTTCTCGAAGAAGGCCCGGATCGACGGGCGTCCGTTTTTCCCGCCGCGCGGAGCGTCCTGCTGCGACCACACCGTCATCCGGGTGTTGCGCAGCTCGCGCAGCACCGCGGCCTTACTGTCGAAATGCAGGTAGAACGTTGCCCGCCCGATCCCGGCGCGCCGCACGATGTCATCGATTGTCGTTGCTACATAACCGCGTTCGACGAAGGACCCCAGCGCCGAGGACATGATCTCGTCGCGGGTCATGATGCGGTGCCGATCCCGCATGGTGAGTTTCGGTGCGGGGTCAGCGATCTCGGTCACCGGATACTCACCCCCTCCAGGCGGCCCGTTGCGCGCCAGTCGTGCAGCATATCGAAGAACTCGACGGGCTTGCCGCCGAAGTTGTTCGCCAACATGCTGTGCGGATTGTCTTTCACGCCTTCGGAACTCAGATAGCTGGGCGTGCAGTCGGCGTAGAACGCGGCCGGCTTCAGCGATGCCTCACGCACCGCCGTGAGCCATTCCTCCTCGGCCTCCGCGGTGGCCTCGATGGTGCTGGCGTCGCGGCGCACCCATTCGCCGACCAGATAGGCGAAGTGCCGGGCGCGTTCCTCGGCGGTGTGGGTGTAGTTGGGGGATACGCCGGATTGGGTGTAGCCCAGGAAGAAACAGTTCGGGAATCCATGGGTCTGCATGCCGTGGAAGGTGCGCATGCCCTTGGCCCAGGCGTCGCTGAGGCGCACTCCGTCGCGGCCGGTGATCTCGAATCCCAGCCGGCGGGTGAATTCGGTGCCGACCTCGAAACCGGTGGCGAAGATCAATGCGTCGAGTTCGTACTCGACCCCGTCGACGACGGCGGCGGTTTCGGTGAACCGCTGCACGCCGCGCCCGTCGGTGTCGACCAGTTCCACGTTGTCCCGGTTGAATGTCTCCAGATAGTCGTCGTGATAGCCCGGGCGCTTGCACATCAGCTTGAACCATGGCTTGAGCGCCGCGGCGGTCTTCTCGTCGCGCACCACCCGGCCGATGCGCCCGCGCAACCGTTCCATCGCCTGAAAGTCGGCGCGGTACAGGAATTCGCCGATTTCCTCGGGGGTCATGGCCCGGCCCAGCCGGGCGGTCTCACGGGCCACCGCCGGATCGGTCAGCTCCAACGCGTTACGGGTCCAGCCATCGTCGGTCAGATCCAGATCCATCTCCACACCGCAGGTGACCCGGGTGAAGTTCTCCATCCGCTCGCGCTGCCAGCCCGGCTGCAGGCTCGCCGCCCAGGCCGGGTCGGTGGGCCGGTTGTTACGTTCGGCCACGGTGCTCGGAGTCCGTTGGAACACATACAGTTTCTGTGCCCAGCGCCCGAGGTGCGGGATGCACTGCAGGCCGGTGGCGCCGGTGCCGATGACGCCGACGCGTTTGTCGGCCAGCTTGGTCAGCCCGCCCGATTCATCGCCGCCGGTGTAGTCGTAGTCCCATCGGCTGGTGTGGAAGGTGTGCCCGCGGAATTCGTTGATGCCGGGAATGCCAGGCAATTTCGGCCGGGTCAGCGATCCGGGAGACACGGCGACCAGCGAGGCGGTGAACGCATCGCCGCGGTCGGTGGTGATCGACCAGCGTTCGGCCGCCTCGTCCCATCGCATACCGGTGACGGTGGTCTGCAGCAACGCATTTCGGTACAGCCCGTAATGTCGGGCGACGGCCTGCAGGTGTTCGCGGATCTCCGGGCCGTGCGCGTAGCGCTCGGTGGGCAGGTAGCCCAGTTCTTCGAGCAGCGGTAGGTAGATGTAGGACTCGATATCGCATTGCGCGCCGGGGTAGCGGTTCCAGTACCAGGTGCCGCCGAAGTCGCCGGCGGCGTCCACGATGCGGATGTCGTCGATGCCCTGCTCCTGCAGTCGTGCCGCGGCGATCAGGCTGCCCAACCCGCCGCCGATGATCAGGACCTGGACGTGGTCGTGCACCGGCTCGCGCTCGACCCGCTCGGTGTAGGGGTCGTCGGCGTAGTGCGAGAAATCGGCGGTGACCTCGACGTACTGGTCGACGCCATCGACGCGCATCCGCTTGTCGCGTTCGGCCGCGTACTTCGCCCGTACCCACTGCGCGTCGTACTCCGCGGGCTGGGGACCCAGGGCAGCGGCGGTCTCCGGCATCGCGTCGCACTCCTCAAACTTTGCTGGACATAGTGTCTAGTCAACAGACTAAGGAGCATCTTGCCAGGTATGGCGTCGATTGGGTAGGGGTCAGCCACGCCCTTCCAAGAGTCCGGCCGAGGCGAACTTCAGCCCGCTGCGCAGCTCGTCGAGGGAAATTGGGTTGTCGCCTTCGATATAGCGCATGGTGGTGGCCACGGCCATGTTGAAGAACAGCCAGGCCAGCGCCCGCGGGCTCAGCTCGTGGCGGTACTGGTCGCGGTAATGCGACATGTGCAGGGTGGTCATCGCCAGCAGCGTCGCGTTCAGGCCCGAGACGTTCTCGAAGGTGCGAACTTGGTCGGGGCGAATGGCCAAGTAGCGGATCAGTTTTCGATTGGCGATGGTGAAGTCGATCAGGATGTCGATCGAGGATTGCATGGCGGTTCGTGGTTCTTGCAGGGTGACCGAGCGCAGCATGTCTTCGATCAGCGGTGCTTGCTCCTTGGCGAGTTGTTCGATGGCCGCGTCGATCAACTCGTCCTTGTTGGCGAAGTACTGGTAGATCGACCCCTTGCTGATACCGGCCTTCTCCGCGATGGCGTTGGTGGTGATCTGTTCGGGGTCGGTCTTGTACAGCATCTTCACCGCAGTGGTCACAATTTTTGCGACCATCTCACGAGAACGTTCCTGCTGTGGCATCTTACGTTGTGTTGACGTGCGTTTATCCATGGATCTTCTCTATTTCTTACGCGACTTGAACGCGACCTTTAGGTCAGATTACCGTTCGGGCAACGCTCAAGGAGGTGCGTGATCATGACTGCTGCAACCGAGATGTCCCGCCAAGTGGACGAAGAACCGACCGACATCGAGTTGGTCCCGCTCGATTCGTTGACCGCCGAACACACCGGACGCTGGACCTATCTGATCGTCGAGGGTGCGGCGTTCATGATGCAGGCGATGCATCCCGTCATCGCCGAGGTCACCGGCAAGTATTCGGCGGCGTTCCACGGCGACCCGGGTGGGCGGGCCATCCGCAGCGTCGACTCGGTCCTGCGCTGGACCTACGGTGGCACCGAGGCGATCGCCGAGGGTAACCGGGTACGCGCGCTGCACAAGCCGATCACGATGAAGAGTGCCGCGACCGGTAAGCAGATCAGTGCCCTGCATCCCGAGGCCTACCAGTGGGTGATCGCCACCGGGTACATCGTCAACGCCCTGGGTGGGCGGCTGCTGATCGGCCGGGACTTCACCAACGCGGAAAAGGACGAGCTGCTGCGCGACAACCGCCGGCTCGCCCGGTTGCTGCACGTGCCGATGGCCGGCTACCCGACGACGCAGGCCGAGATGGCCGCCTACTACGAGTCGATGGTCGACAAGATGGAGGGCACTCCGCAGGCTCTGCAGCTGATCGGGGATCTGCGCGACGGTCATGTCGAGTTGCCGCCCACGGTACCGAAGCTGTTGCACCCCTTGGTTCGTCGGTTGGCGCGCCCGGCGCTGCGGTTCAACTATCTGTCGGTGGTCGGGCTGCTGGACCCACGGTTGCGCGAGAAACTCGGCGTCACCTGGAGCGCGGCCGAGGAGCGCCAACTGCAGCGGATCTACACCGTCATCCGCACCGCCTACCGAGTGTTACCCGACCGGTTGACCTATTTCCCGCTGGCCTATCACGCGCGCAAACACCACGAGTGCCTGGAGAAGATGAAGCAGCGTCAGCAGAAATCGTTCGCCTACAACCTGCCGAAAGACTGACTGCGTCTATTTGGTTGTGGTACCAGGCTATAGATGAAATTGCCCGGCTTATTGCGACAAACGGTGTCGCAATAAGCCGGGCAATTTCAATGGCGATGGGGTCAGACTCTGATGACGGTCAGCCCTGCCACTCCATCGAGTGGATCGAAATCGCCGTCCTGAGTGACGACCGGCAATTCGCGTGACGCGGCGATGGCCGCGATCCACAGATCGTTGACTCCGACCTTTCGTTTCGCCTCGGCGAGATGAATTCGCATCCGTGCCCACATCCGGGCGGCGTCTTCGTCGACCGGTAGCGCAGTCATATCGCCTACGGCGTCGAGAGTGGCGAGCCGTTGAGCTCGGATGTCGGCGGTTTGCGCGGCGAGTACACCGGCCGTGAGTTCGGTCAAGGTGATGACGGTGGTAGCGACTTCGTCGGGAATCTTCTCCACGGCGAGTGGTCGGCCGGTCTCACTTGCGATGAAGATCGATGTGTCCAGTAGTCCCGCGTGGTTCACCGAAGGGGTCCGAGTTCGTCGGTCGTGTCACCGGCGAGCTCGGCGAGGTCTTGACGCAAACCGGGATCGGCTTGAGTACGTGCGATGCGATGGAGGAGTTCGTCCCGCCGGAGCCATCGTCGGCGCGGCGGCTGGTAGGGGCTGAGCCGCGCGACAGGTTTGCCCTTGACCGTGATGGTGATGTCCTCGCCGGATTCGATCCGGCGGAGTAGACCTGCCGTGTCATTACGCAGGTCGCGGGACGCAACTTCGGTCATGCTACAAACGTAGCACCAGCGGGGCCGTTGAGCTATCGCCCGCGTTCGTCCGCTGTCTTGTCCACCGGCGTCACCGCGGCGCCGTCCCAGTAGTCGGTGTTGACCAGTTCGGCGACGGGGTGCCGGCAAACAGGGCGTCGGTGACGGGTAGTTGTTGCTGGACGAACAACACCGAGGTGTGTGCTCGCCGGCGTGATCGTGCAGGTCGTAGATCGCGCGGTAGGACACGGGTATGCGGATATCCGCTGCGTTGCCAGCCAACTGCCATCCGGTCCCTACCGGACTCATAGTTACCGTCCGTTGACTGGTCGGCATGACTACACCGCGTGCTGTGAGCGCCGTCAAGGTTCCCGAGATCACCGCGTTGTTCTGGATCGTCAAAATTTTGACCACGGGATTCGGCGAGTCGTTCTCGGATTGGCTCGCGCATACCTTCAAGAGCTCATCCGTTGTCGTCCTCGGGGCCACCGGGGCGGTGACGCTGGGATGCGCCATCGTGCAATTGCGGATATCGCGCTACAACGCTTGGGCCTATTGGGCGTTGGTGACCATGATCGCGGTGTTCGGCACGATGTTCGCCGATTCCCTTCGAGTACTTGGGTTTTCGTTGCCGGTATCGACTGTGCTTTTCGCTACGGTGTTGGCGTTGGTGTTCGTCGGTTGGTACATGTGCGAACGGACCCTGTCGGTGCACGACATCAATACCCCACGGCGCGAGGCGTTCTACTGGACAGTGGTCTCGGCGACCTTCATTCTCGGTACGGTGGCCGGCGATCTGACGGCCGGCGTTCTCGGCTGGGGTTACTTCCCATCCGCCCGGTTCTTCGCCGTCGCCATCGCGATTCCTGCACTGGCGCACCGATATCTGGGACTGGGTTCGGTCACCGCGTTCTGGTCGGCCTATGTGGTCACTCGCCCGCTGGGCGCATCACTGGCCGATGGCATGGGTTCCACCCATCACGACGGACTCGGGTGGGGTACCGGACCGGTCAGCGCGTTGTGGATCGTGATGATCGCGGTGGTGATCGCCGTCGGTGCATTGCGAGGTCGGCAGTTGGCCTCGGCTCCCGCGCCCGCAGCCGAATTGGTCTGAGGCGGCCGCAAGGCAGTATGGGCCCGGCGCCTGCAGATGTTGGGCGACTGCCTACGGAGCCTGCGCGACGATCTGGACGGGCGGCTGTTGGTGGTGGTGGTGCGGGGTCGCCCTATCTGATCTCGCCGGGACGGGTGGTCAAAGATGATGACAGTCCGTATCGCGTCTTCACTCCGTTCTTTCGGCGCTGGCGTGAAGCACGGCTGGCAGTGGTGCGCCGGTAGCGGCACCGATGCCACGCCGTACTTCCGGGTCTTCAATCCCACGGCGCAGGGACAGCGATTCGATCCCGATGGTCGATACATTCGTTGGTGGGTACCCGAATTGGCCGATGCCGACGATCCCCACCCGGCCGGCACGAGTCGACTCTCGGGATACCCCGATCCGATCGTCGATCGTCGTGAGGAACGCAATGAAGCACTGCGCAGGTACCGCGTGATCAGCGGTGCCGGATAGCGACATCTGCCACGGCGCGCGAATCCGGGTAGGCTCGTCGATGACCGGGGTGGGTATTCGGCCGTTATGCCAGTTTTAGTTGCGTTGTGCTCCACGCCTTTTGGGTTTGGCCGAGGCGGTATCGGCACAAGCGACGGCCGACGAACGGGAGGATGATCATGCGTGTCTTGACCGTGTTGACCACGGGCGCGGCGGTGTGGGCCACCGCCGCCATCGGGGGTCTGGCCACCGCACCGGCAGTGCAGTCGGATTGGTATCGGCGACTGCGTAAACCGCCGTATCAACCGCCGCGGCAGGTGTTTCCGGTGGTGTGGCCCGCGCTGTACGCGGATATCGCGGTGGTGTCGGCATCGACCCTCGATCGATTGCGCGAGACCGGCGACGAGGATGCCCGTCGGTCCTATAGGGCGGCGTTGGCGGCGAACCTCGCCCTCAACGCGGCATGGTCGTGGCTGTTCTTCAATCGGCGACGGTTCGCTTCGGCCGCCGTCTTGAGTGCCGCGTTGACCGCCAGCAGTGCCGATCTCGCACGTCGGGCGATCGCCGTGCGCGGCGGTGGCGGAGTGCCGTTGGCGGCCTATCCCGTGTGGTGTGCCTTTGCCACCGTCCTCAGCGGCGGCATCGCGGTGCGCAACCGCGACGGTGCATACCGGCACGCCGTCGAATAGAACGGTTGCCCACCCGGTCGATTATCGGTCCGATTGAACCCGAGACGCCGCTACATCGTGACAACACTGTCGGCGTGCGAGCGGGGGACCGGGATGGACGTGACCACATACCTACGTGCAGATGTCGCGGCCGCCATGGCCGTCGTCCTGGTCACCGCGCCGCTGGCACCCACACGTCCCATCGACGGACCGCCGCCGATGCGGACCGTCACCCATGAAATCCGTTTGGCAGCAACAGTTCCGCCGGGCGGACTGATCACCGGTTTCCTACGCAATCAGCAGATCTACTGCTCGATCATCTGTCCGCTGCTGGCCCAGACCGGCAGCACAGCGGTCACCACCACCCTGCAGGCCCCGGGAGCATTTCTCGCCGCGCTGCCCGCCGACGGGTTGTTGAGGGCGATCGGTGTGGCGGCCGCGTCGGTCACCGGGCCGACCGATGCCGCGATGGAGAGGGCGATCGCCGCCGACGCGGCCATCCCGGCGCAGCGAGCGCTGAACGCCTTCGAGGTCGGCGTGGTCGGCCTGCTGAACATCGTTCCGGCGCTGGCCGGTGGACCTTCGGCGGTCCTCGCCGCGATCCAGCGGGCCCGGCAGCAGACCTTCGATGCACTCAATGCACCCGTCGTGCCCAACCCGCCCCCGACCGTCGCGCCGCACGGCGTGGTCGAGGTCGCGGTCGTTCAGGCGATCAATATTGTTGGTGCAGTGATCTTTCCGGCATTCAACGACGTGTTGGCCGGCGCCTTCCAAGTACCCGATTCGGTCGCGCGCGAACTCGCGTCGAGCGGGAATCCGATCAGGGCGGTGGTGGCCGGTGCACAACGCGCTGTCACCGTGGCGAATGCGGCCGTGACCGTCATCGCGCAGTCGATCGTCACCGCGATCCGCGCGGTCCGCGCCGCGGCTACACCGGCGGCTGCGGTCAAGACGGTGGTCAAGACGGCGGTTTCCAGGGCCCAATTGTCAACGGGTGCGTCGCCGGCCTCGATGCCCGTTGCCGCGTCGCACGCCAAGGTCAGCCCGAGCGTCGCCTCGACGGTTTCGTCACTCCCGTTGTCGCACAAAGGTGGGCACCGCCAACTGTCCCCTCACGGGGCGACGCGGGTGACCAAACCGTCCCGCCCGGCCTTGCGTGCCAAGCGGTGATCGACGCCGCGCAGCAAATATCCGCCCCTGACCCCGCAGGATCACCCCGTGGACCACGGAGATTTTGAAAAATTCGGTACGCGAATTGCGGAAACCCGGACATGACGTAGGTCACAGGCATAGCCTCCTGCGAACGGCCGGTCTTCACCTGCTCGCTTGTCTGGAGCAAACTTCTGCGGCCGAATCGCTTACATTTGCGACAATTCATTCCGTTTTGGGAATAACTCGTCTGGATACGGAATCGTTACGCTATGGTTCCCGGTGTGACAGGGGAGGGACGCACCAAGATGGCGGAGCGCCAGCGGGCGCGACGTGCGGAGTTGGTGCGTGAAGAAGTTATCGACGCCGCCCTTGCCGAATTTGCCGCGCGGGGTTATCACCAGACGTCGATCAGCCATATCGCCAAGCGGCTCGGCTCCGGACATTCGATGTTCTACCGGTACTTCGAAAACAAGCGGGACATCTTCGACCATGCGGTCCGGCAGGTCAACGGCCGTCTGCTTACTGCGATCGCGGACGCCGCACCCGGCCGGCTCACCTCGATGGATGAATTCCGCCAGTACACGACGGCGATCGGGATGGCCTACACCGATGTGCTCGCCGAGGAGCCCCGGCTGCTGCAACTGATCGTGATCCAGGCTGCCGGCGTCGATCAACCGATGACCGAGGAGTTCCACCACATGTATGACGGGGGGGTACGCGTGTTGTCGGAGATGTTGCGCGACGGTGTCGCGGGTGGCTACATCCGCGCGGACGTCGATGTGTATGCCACGGCCGCGGCGATCGCGGCGATCCCGTTCGGGTTGGCACTGAGATACGGCCAGCAGCCCGATCGCGATGTCCTGTCCGCCCAGACCCGTGCGACCAGCGACCTGCTGTGCCGCGGTTTGGCCACCGAATGGTTGGCCCCGACCCCCGTTGAGCAGGTGCGATGACCGACAGTGTGCAGCCTCGACCGGCGGCCAACGGTGCCGCTATCACCGAAGCGATCGGTTGGCTCCGGCGCTACCTGCTGAACCATCCGATCGCCTCGCTGAGTACTGCCGGCGGCCAGATCGTGTTGGGCCTGCGGACTTTCCAGTACCTGTTCGAGGACATCATCAGGTGGCGGTTCAACGTCCGGGAATTCCTCGACCAGGCCGCTTTCATGGCCGGGACCGCTTTCGCGCCAACGGTTTTGGTGACCATCCCGATCAGCGTCACGCTGTCGATCCAGTTCGCGTTGTTGGCCGGCCAGGTGGGTGCGGCATCGCTGTCCGGTGCCGCGACCGGCATGGTGGTGATCCGCCAGGGCGCCCCACTGGTGGCGTCACTGCTGCTGGCCACCGCCGTCGGTTCGGCGGTCTGCGCGGATCTGGGTTCGCGAACCATGCGTGAGGAGATCGACGCCATGGAAGTCATGGGGGTGTCCCCGATCCAGCGCCTGGTGGTGCCGCGCCTGGCGGCCCTGGTGTTGATCGGTGTGCTGCTCACCGGCGTGACCAGCTTTGTCGGCTACGTGGCCAGCTACATGTTCAACGTCTACATGCAGAACGGCACCCCCGGCTCGTTCATCGCCACCTTCTCCTCGTTCTCCACCGTGGGAGATCTGGTGCTGGCCATTGTCAAGGCCATCGTGTTCGGTGTCATCGTTGCGGTGATCAGCTGCCACAAGGGCCTGGACACCCGCGGTGGTCCCGCCGGTGTGGCCAACTCGGTCAACGCCGCCGTTGTGGAGGCTGTGCTGCTGATGATGATCGTCAACGTCGTCATGAGCCAGCTGTACGTCGTCATCTTCCCGAAGACGACGATCTGACATGGCCGCACCGTCAACATTTCTTCCGCCGCGGCTCCTGCGCCCGTTCAGCCGGGGCGGCCACGGACTGCTCCGCGCGGCCGGCCGCACCGGTCACCTCGTCGAGTTCTTCGGCAAGGTGGTGCTGTCCATGCCGGTCATGTGGCTGCACTACCGCAAGGAATTGATGCGGCTGTTGTCCGACATCACCTGGGGCAACGGCTCGATCGTGGTTGGTGGCGGCACCCTGAACGTGGCCGGCGTGCTGGGCGTCACCGCTGGTGCGCTGGTGGCGGTGGAGGGCTACAACGCGTTGAACCTATTGGGACTGGGGCCGGCCACCGGGTTGGTCTCATCGTTCGCCACCACCCGTGAACTGGCGCCCGCCATGATCGCGATGGCGTTCATCGCCCAGGCGGGCTGCCGGTTCACCGCACAGCTGGGCGCGATGCGGATCAACGACGAGATCGACGCGCTGGACACCCTGGGCATCAACTCGGTGGCCTATCTGGTGGCCACCCGGGTAGTCGCGTCGATCATCGCGGTGGTGCCGCTGTTCCTGGCCGCACTCGCCCTGGCCTATCTGTCCTGTCAGTTGGTCAGCGTGGTGGCCGGCCAGTCCACCGGTACCTATCTGCACTATTTCGGGCTGTTTCTCGAGGGCCGCGACGTGTTCTTCGCGACCGTCAAAGCCGTTATCTTCGTGTTCATTTCGTCGACCATCCAGTGCTACTACGGCTACTTCGCCTCGGGTGGTCCGGCCGGTGTGGGCGTCGCGGCCGGACGGGCGATGCGCGGCAGTGTCACCACGGTGATGATCGTCAACATGTTGCTCACGATGGCGCTGTGGGGCGTCATCAGCGGTGCGAGGTTCGGTGGCTGATGGGCAACTCTTTCGATCACGACCCCCGCGGTTCGACCGACCGCAAACTGGGTGTCATCGGGCTGGTCTTCGCCGTGATCGCGGCCATGGCGGCGGTGGTGATGGTGGTCAAATCCCAAGGCAAGCTGGATGATTTCGTCCGGGTCGACCTGAAACTGGTGAATATCGGTGACGGGTTGCCGGAGCGTTCGGATATCAAGTTCCGCGGGGTCATCGTCGGCATGGTCTCGGGCATCACCCCGTCGCAGCACGGCCAGCCCAACGTGGTCCATGTCGACATCCAGCCGCAATTCGCGCCGCAGATCCCCGACAATGTGACCGCACGGGTGGTGCCGGCCAACATCTTCGCGGTGTCGGCGGTACAGCTGGTCCAAAATGGCAAGGGCTCGCGGCCGATTCGCACCGGCGATGTCATTCTCGAGGACCAGACCCTGCCCACGGTGCTGTTCCAGAACGTGCTGGCCAAACTTCGCCAGCTGCTCAAGGCCGTCGGCCAAGCGCCCGACGCCAATAACGTCGGTGTGTTCGCGGCGCTGTCGGAGGCCACCCACGGTCGGGGAAAGAAGCTCACCGACGCCGGCCGCAATCTCGACGACGTACTGCGCCAACTCAATTCGGTGGTGCAGGCCGATGATTCCGGGCCGACCACACTGTCCGCGCTGAAGGACGCGGCCGACAGCCTGCGTACGGTGTCGCCCGAACTGTTCGCGGCATTGGACAGTTCGGTCAAACCGATGCGCACGTTCGCCGAGAAGCGCGCCCAGCTCACCAATTTCCTCACCGGCGGTCTGCACACCACCGGAACCCTGGCTGACGCGTTCGACCACCAGACCGACCGGCTGATCCAGATCAGCACCGGACTGACCCCGGCGATGGGTGTGCTGGCCGATCACGCCGACACCTTCCACAGCGTCTCGACGCGGTTGCAGGACTTGGCCAACAAGATCTACGACGAGGCCTGGGATCCGGTGTCGAACCT
>Ga0153956_1002236_pt1 | contig 14794 bp, 17 predicted proteins | sample TSFL040MetaG_FD_104704 | JGI IMG/M metagenome (GOLD analysis project Ga0153956, IMG submission 104704) | Attine ant fungus gardens microbial communities from Florida, USA - TSFL040 MetaG | ecosystem: Host-associated > Fungi > Mycelium > Unclassified | place: USA: Florida, Wekiwa Springs... | reverse complement strand
CTCGGTGCAGAAGCGCAGCTGGTCCTCCTCCAGGCTCTCCTCGTTCTCCGGCACCCTTTCTTCCTGCTCGCGCCTCCGCTCCTCGAAGGCCGCGCGGTCGGCTCGCGCCTGGTCGGTCAGCTCGGAGTCGGCGACGCCGAGGCCCTCGACCTCCTCGAACTCCCCGACCCGACCGTCGGGGTGGAGGACGACGGCGACGGAGGTGAGGTCCCAGGGGTGTTCCCGGCGGACCCGGATGGCGCCATCGCCGGCGGGCGAGAGCCAGGTCGTGAAATCGCCGTCGTAGCGCGGCAGCTCGTCGGGGTCCTGGTAGGCGAAGTGGCGCGGTTCGCTCGGCCGCCCGGCCGGGAGCCTCTCGATCAACGCCTCGATGCCGGCGCGGTCCTGGGGGAACTCGGCCGCGGGGCCGAGCGCGCCGAGCGGCCGCAGCGCCATCTCCAGCAGTTCACGGCGGTCGACCGAATCGGACACGGTCCGTCCCTACCCGATACGGAGCAGGCGGAAGTTCGTCCGGCGGGTCGCGGTGAGGAGGGCGCGGCGGAAGGTGGGGAAGGCGGCGCGGCCGGCGGCGGCGTCGAGGGGCTCGATCGCGTCCACGCGGGTCGGGACCGCATCGCGACTGGCCCATCCGGCTGTCAGCGTAAGCGGTCCCGGCTCGTTCGCCCGCAGCGTTGGTTCGAGCGGCTTCTGCGTCGGCCGCCGGCGCGGGTGCCGGAGGCTGTTGTCGGACGCCCACCGGCAGGTCAAGTGTCCGTCGCGGCCGCCCTCCAGGCGTCAAGGAACTGTGACCGCACGGGCAAACCTTCGCAAAACGCGTGGAACCCGAGCCCCTCAAGCCGACGCACCCGATCCGCTAGAAGTCAATGCATGCAGATCGAGGTGTTCTCCGACGTCGTGTGCCCCTGGTGCTATCTCGGCAAGCGCCGGCTCGAGACCGCGCTCGCGGAATTCGACGGCCCCGCGGAGGTGACCTGGCGCGCCTTCCAGCTGCAGCCCGACGCGCCGCGCTTCGGCGAGCCGGGCGCGGGGGAGCCGAGCGTCGTCGCCCTCCGGGCCCGCGGCTACGAGCCCGCCCAGATCGAGGAGATGCAGGGGCGGCTGACCGCGCTGGCCGCCGAGGAGGGGCTCGACTACGCGCTCGACCGCGCCCACCACGTCAACAGCTTCGACGCCCACCGGCTCGCCAAGGCCGCCGCCCGCCACGGGCGCGGCGAGGAGATGGTCGAGCGCCTCTTCCGCGCCCAGCAGGTGGAGGCGCTGCGGGTCGACGACCAGGCGGTGCTCGCCCGGCTGGCGGAGGAGGTCGGCGTCCCCGCGAGCACGCCCGCCGAGGACGAGGAGGACGCCGCCGCCGTCTTCGCCGACCTCGAGGAGGCCGCGGCGATCGGCGTCAACGGCGTGCCCTTCTTCGTCCTCGACCGGCGCTTCGCGGTCTCCGGCGCGCAGCCGGCCGAGCTGCTCGGCCGCGCCCTCGCTCAGGCGGCGACGGTGCGGGAGAGCAGCGCCGAGAGCTCCTCGTAGGCGCGCTCGGCCGCGGCCTCGTCGTAGGCGGTGGTGTCGGCCATCGTGTAGCCGTGCTCGGCGCCCGCCAGGACCTCCGCGCGGAACTCCTTGCCGGCGGCGCGCAGGGCGCCTTCGACGGTCGCGATCTGCTCCGGCGTCGCGTTTTTGTCGTTGTCGGCGAAGCCGAGGTAGAGCTCGGCGTCGAGGTCACCCGCGCTCAGGTGAGGGCTGTCCTCCTCGTCGGTGACGAGGGCCCCGGTGTGGAAGCAGCCGAGCCCCGCGACGCGGTCCGGGTAGGCGGCGGCGATCCGCCAGCCGAGCCGCCCGCCCATGCAGTAGCCGGTGATCGCGACCTCGCCGCCGTCGGCCTCATCCTGCAGCTTGCCGAGGTAGGCGGCGCCGTCGGCGACGATCCGCTCGGTCGTCAGCTCCCTGATCAGCGGCATGATCCGGCCGAAGACCTCGCCGCGCCGCTCCGGGTCGTCGAGCCCGTCGAGCGAGATCACCGGCGCGCGCCCCGCCCGGTAGAAGACGTTCGGCGCGAGGACGACGTAGCCGGCGGCCGCGATCCGGTCCGCCATCGCCTCGATCTGCGGCCGCACCCCGAAGGCGTCGACGACGAACAGCACGCCGGGATGGGGGCGCCCGTCGTCGGGCCGGGTCAGGTAGGAGTCGGCGACTCCGTCGGCGGTTTTGACGTCGATCATTGCGCTATTCACTTCACACCTTCCGAGGTCGAATCGTTGCTCTTGCCAGGTCTCGCCTCACACTAGTGAGACGGAGTCTCCGGCCCCGTCGCGCCGACGATAGGCAGATTCCTACGTTCCGAGCGCTTTGCGGGGTTAGGATCGGAAACCTCGTCCATATGAAAGGAGTCGGGTGAACGCCAACCGGGAACTCTGGGAGAAGGGTGACTTCACGCGGATCGCCGCCTCGATGCGGGGCAGCGGCGAGGCGCTGGTCGACGGCCTGGGCGTCGAGGAGGGCATGGACGTGCTCGACCTCGGCTGCGGCGACGGGACGACCGCGCTCCCGGCCGCCGAGCGCGGCGCCAACGTGCTCGGGGTCGACATCTCCGCCCCGCTCGTCGCCGCCGGCCAGGCGCGCGCCGACGCCGCGGGCCTCAGCAACGTGCGCTTCCAGCAGGGCGACGCCTCCGAGCTGGTCGACCTCGCCGACGAGTCCTTCGACCTCACGCTGAGCGTCTTCGGCGCGATGTTCGCGCCGCGTCCCTACGACGTCGCCAAGGAGATGGTGCGGGTGACGCGGCCGGGCGGGCGGGTCGTGATGGCGAACTGGATCCCCGGCGACCCGACCCTGGTCGCGCAGATCCTGAAAGTCGCCGCCGCCTACTCGCCCCCGCCCCCGCCGGGGTTCATCAGCCCGATGACCTGGGGCGACGAGGACGAGGTGCGCGCCCGCTTCGGCGAGGCCGGCGTCCCGGCGGAGCAGGTCGGCTTCGAACGCGCCTCCTGGATCTTCGACTACGAGGGCACGCCGGAAGAGCTGGTCGGGCTCTTCCGCGACTACTACGGCCCGACGATGAACGCGTTCGCCGCCGCCGCGGCGGACGGGCGCGAGGACCTGCTGCGGGCGGAGCTCGACGCCCTCTTCGCCAACCAGAACCGCAGCCTGGACGGGGGAACCGAAATCGCGGCGACCTTCCTGATGGTGAATGCCACGCGTTCCTACCCCTAGGAGGTAGCGAGATGAAATACATGTGCATCGCGAGGCCGGGACCGTTACCACCCAGCCCCGAGCAGTTCGACGCGGCCCTGGAGTGGCTGCAGGCCGAGCTGGACGACGGCACCCTGGATTGCCTGTACGGGTTCCTCGAAGGCGGCGGCGTCGCGATCGCCAACGCCGACTCCCACACCCAGGCGCTCGAGCAGATGACCCGGTACCCGCTCTACGGGCTGGTCACCTGGGAGGTCACCCCGCTGCTCGCGTTCGGCGAAGGCGACCAGATCGTCCGCGCGAAACTGGCCGAGGCCCAGGCCGCGATGGGCGGCTGAAGTCCGCAAAACCCGCGTTCCTCCCGCGGCGAGGGGGGAGAGAATTCAGCGCTGAGTGACTTGACCACACCATGGTGGGGTCAAGTCACTCAGCGCGTAGTGCGGCGGCGTGGCGGTTGGTGCGGGCGCAGCACGGGGTGCTGACCCGGAGCGACCTGTTGGGGCTCGGGTTCGGACCCAGGAGCATTGAGCATCGCGTCGAGAGCGGGCGGTTGCACCCGATCGCGCGCGGAATCTACGCCGTGGGACGGCCAGAGCTGACGCCGCGTGGGAGATGGATGGCGGCGGTGCTCGTCTGCGGGGACGGGGCGACGCTCAGCCATCGCAGCGCCGCCGCGCTGTGGGGCTTCGGCTACGAGGAAGGCAAGCGGCTCGATGTCTCGATCCGGAGGCACAGCAGGTTGGAGCGGCCCGGGATCGTCGTCCACGCGCGGGCGAAACTGCCGGAGCGGAGCGTCGTCCGGCGCTTCGGCATCCCCGTCACCCATCCCATCCAGACGCTGATCGACGTCGCCACGGAACTGAAGCCACTCCGGCTTGAGCGGGCGGTGAACGAGGCGGACAAGCTCGACCTCGTCGACCCGGAGACGCTGCGCCGAGCCCTCGACGCCTACGGCGGCATGCCCGGCGTCCGCACCCTCCGCACGATGCTGGACCGGCACACGTTCCGGCTCTCGGATTCCGACCTGGAGATCCTCTTCCGTCCCCTTGCCATCGCCGCCGGCTTCCCCGTACCCCTCACCAAACACTGGGTCCTGGGCTACGAGACCGACTTCTTCTTCCCCGACCACGACCTCATCGTCGAGACCGACGGCCTTCGCTACCACCGCACCCCGTCCCAGCAGGCGCGAGCGGCCATGCGCGACCAGAAGCACGTCGTCGCCGGCTTCCGCGTCATCCGCTTCACCCACTGGCAGATCGCCCACGCGGCGGACGAAGTGACCGACGTCCTGCGCCGACTCGTCTCGGGATAACCCCACCCCCAGACGCCCGCGGGCCTCATTGGCGGGACGGTCGCCCATCTCCAGATTGCGGAGTGCAATCACGCACGACTGGAGGAACCGGATGGGAGCAGGCCTGAAGAAGAACGGAGCGCGCGCCTTCGTGGCGGTGACGGCGGTCTGCGCGGCGCTGTCGCCGGCCGCCCTCGCGGCGGTGGGAGGGGTGTCGGCGGAACGGCGCGACGCGACGGCCTCGCGCCTGGTCCGGGTGGGCGATCTGGCCGACGAGGCGCCGATCGCCCCACGGGCCTCCTTCCGCATCGGCAGCGTCACCAAGAGCTTCCTGGCGACGGCGGGGCTCGCGGCAGTGGGCGAAGGGCGGCTCGCGCTCGACGACACGCTCGCCCGCCGGCTCCCCGGTGTCCTGCCGCGCCTCGACGAGGGCGGGATCACCGTCCGCATGCTGCCCGACCACACCAGCGGCGTGCCCGATCCCTCGCCGCGCCTGCTCGCCCACCCCGGGCTCTTCGGCGACGGCGCGGTGACGCCCGCCGACCTCGTCGCCAAGGCCCGTGCCCTGCCGCCGGTCGCGCCTCCCGGTAAGGAGTTCTCCTACAGCAACGCCGATTACTGGCTGCTGGCGATGATCCTCAAACGGGCGACGGGGCAGAGCTACACCGAGCAGGTCGAGGCACGCGTGCTGCGGCCGCTCGGCCTCACCCACACGGTGCTGCCCGCGGACACCACCAGCCTGCCGAGCCCCTTCATGCACGGCTACACGCCGCGCCCGGGCAAGGCGCCGCTCGACGTCAGCGCCTTCAACTCGAGCTGGGGGTCCTCGTCGGGCGGGATGGTCTCGACCACCGGGGACCTCGACCGCTTCGCCTCCGCGCTGCTCGACGGGCGGCTGCTGGCGCCGGAGGAGCTGGCGGCGATGAAGCGGGGCGTCCGCGTCCCGGCGAACCCGATGGGGGTCTCGGTCTACGGACTCGGCCTGACGACGCTGCGCCTGCCCTGCGGCGCCACCTTCTGCGGCTGAGCACGCCGGTTGCCGGGCGCGCCGCGAGGGAGTGCGGCGCGCCCGACAGCTCAGTAGCCGTAGCTGCGCCCGGATTCTTCTTCTTCGGGTTCGGCCGCCCCGCCGGTCGCCTGGCCCTTGACCTGGGCGCCCGCTTCATCGAGCACGAACCAGGTGCCTTCGACTTCGTTGCCGTTGGCTTCGCCGGGGCCCTGGTCACCGCTGTAGGTGTAGAGCGGGTGGCCTTCGTAGGTCACCTGCAGGGTCCCGTCTTTGCGTTTGGTCGTGCCCAGGGCGGAGGCCATCGCGCCTTCGCCGGCGGTCGGCTTGCCGGTCGTCGTCACCGGTGGCCAGGCCGCTTCGCAGCCGCCATAGCAGTTGGACATCGTGCCTTTGTCGACGGTGAAGTCGTAGACGGTCATGCCTTCGGAGTCGACGAGGACGGTCCCCAGGCCTCCGATTTCGGCCGTGCCGATCGTCCCGCCGCCGGTGCCGCTTCCGCCGCTCGTTTCGGTGCCCGAGCTGCTCGAGCCACCGCCACCGCAGCCCGCGATCACCAGCGCCGCGAGCACCGCCGCCAGGGCCGCCGCGAACGTCACCACCTTCGGTTTGCTTCTCACTTTCGTACCTCCTCGGGATTGCGACCGGGGGTACGCGCGGCGGGCGCGCCGGGTTCAGTGCCGCGGCTTGATCTGGAGGTCGGCGACGCCGATCAGGGTCGCGCTCGCGATCACCGGGAACTGCCCGGTCTTGGTCGCGGGGAATGAGACGATCGAGGTCTGTTCGATCGACTGCTTGATGTTCAGGCCGCGGATTTCGAAGGAGAACGGTTCGTCGGTTTCGATCTCGAAGCGCACCTTTTCGCCCTTGCGGAAGGTCAGCTGCTTGGGACCGGAGTCGGTCGGCGGGGCGCCGCCGATGACCTTGACTACCGGGACCGGCTTGGCGGGCGGCTTGGCTTCCGTCGGCGTCGTCGCTTCTTCTTCGGGGCCTTCGGCTTCTTCGGCGGGCGGCGCCGTCGTCTGTCCCGTCGTCGCCTGGCCTTCGTTGATCTTCGGCGCGTCGATCGTGCCTTCGGAGTGGACGAAGACGAAGTAGACGAGCACGCCGAGCCCGATCACCAGGCCGAGGCCGATGCCGAGCACCCAGTCGAGCCAGCGCCGCCTCATGGCTGTTCCGGCGGGCCGATCTGCGGCGCGCGGGTCGGCGCGGCCAGCCCCAGGTAGGCGACGATCTGGTAGCCGCCGGGGTTGGTCTGGATCGGCGCGTTCTTCCAGTTGTTGGCGAGCCAGACGTTGCCGGAGGGGTCGATCGCGACGCCGGTGTTGCGGACCAGGCCGTCGAAGCCGTAGCCGGACTTCGGCGAGATCGCGGCGCCGGGGTGGCGCTTGCCGGGCGGGCAGTTGCGCGGCTCGGTCCCGCAGAGCTCCGACAGTCGCTGCCCGCCGAAGTTCGCGACCCAGACCTGGTCGGCGCCGTCGACCGCGATGCCCCACGGGTTGTTCAGGCCCGCGCCGGTGATCGGGCTGCCGGAGGCCGGCTCACCGCTCGGCTTCAGCAGGGTCACGTTGCCGCCGCCCTTGCCGACCGCTTCCTCGACCGCTTTCTTGTCGCTCCCGGGGCAGGGCGCGACGACCCACTTGGAGTTCGACACCCACATGTAGCCGTTGCTGTCCCCGGCGATGCCCATCGGCAGGTGCAGGCCGCCGCCGGTCGCGAGGTTCAGGACCTGGCCGCCGGGGGAGAGCTTTGCGACCGAGTCGCTCGAGTTGGCGGTGACGAAGACGTCGCCTTCGGCGTTGACCGCGTCGCCGAAGGGCCGGTCGAAGCCGACCTGGCTCCCCGCGGTGATCAGGCCTTCGCCGAAGTTCACGGCCTTGAGCGGGTCGCCGCCTTCGATCTTGGTGACGCTGTTGTTGCCGCAGTTGGCGAGCCAGATGTTCCCGGCCTGGTCGGAGATCGTCCCCTGCGGCCAGCTGATCCCGCCGACTTCCCAGCCGCCGGGGGGCGAGAGCGCTTTGCCGGAGAGGCTGAAGGTGGAGGCCGTGTAGTGGTTCGCTTCGATTTCGCAGCCCTTGCCTTCGAAGCCAAAGTTGCCGAGCCAGACGCGTTCGGAGGGGTCGATCGTGATCCCGAAGCCGACTCCGCTGAGCCCGCCCCCTTTATAAGGGGAGCCGGGGTAGGTCTGGCCGGTCGGGGTGAACTTGAAGAGCTTTTCGCTGCCGCAGGCGGGGACCGTCGGGCGGCGGTCGTAGGCGTAGTTGTTGGCGACCCAGACGTTGCCTTCGGCGTCGATCGCGAAGTTGCCGGGGCCGTCCATGCCGGGCGGGTCGCCTTCGAAGCGCAGGGCGAGGGTCCAGGCGTCGGGGGCTTCGCCTTTCGCGAGCGCCGGGCTCCAGGTGCCGCGGCGGTGGGCGGCGGCGAGCGAGAGCTTGTAGAGGCCGCGCACGTCGTGCCACGGGTAGCGGGCGATGTCGACCGCAGCCGAGAGCGTGTCCTGGGCCGGGCCGCCGCCCGGCGCCCGCGCCTTGGAGAGCAGGCGAACGCAGTCGAGGTCCTGGCGGCGGCAGATCGTCAGCAGGTTGGCGAGCGCGTTGAAGGTCGGCAGGGTGGTGGTGGAGCCGCCGTTGGGGAACTCGCGCAGGACCTTCGCGAGGCGGCCGCCGAGGTCGACGAGGTCCCCGCTCATCGCCGCCGCGTTGCGCAGCCCCGGGTTCTGGCCGACCACCGCGCCGCCGACGCCGATGAACTGGGCCATCGCGAAGCCCATCGCCACCGTGGTGCGCTCGTTCACCGTCGCCCGGCCGGGGATCGGTCCTTCGCCGAGCGCGGCGGCGAGCCGGTAGCTCTGGCCGTAGATCGGGTAGCCCGCTTCGGCCGCGCCGCCGGGGCGGGTCGCGAGCAGGTAGGTGACCTGGCCCGGGCGCGCGCCCTTGTAGTGGACCGCGAAGGCCCCGCCCGCGCCGCTGCGCGCGCTGCCGAGGCGGACTGGCAGGCGGTCGCCGGGGAGCGCCGCCATCAGCTGCACGTTCATGCCGCGCAGAGGGACGGTGCCGGAGATCGACCCGGTGCTCTTGGCCAGCGCCGCGCCGGGCATGACCGCGACGGCGAGCAGCGTCAGCAGAACGGCGAGGGGGCGGCGGATCGGCAAGTCGATTCTCCTTCGGGGTGCGGGCGGGCGGAGCGTATTCGCTGAATAGAGTTCGCGCCGAGGAGGAACGGCCCTTTGTACGAGTACGACCCATCCAGCTTCCGCGGCGTCTTCGAGCGCCGCTTCGGCTACCTCGCGGGGGTGGCGCGGAACGCGACGCGCTTCGCCGACCGGCCCGCGCTGGGGCGAGGCGGAGGGGGAGCGCACGTGGACCTACGCGGAGCTCTGGCGCGACGTCGAGCGGCTGGCCGGGGCGCTGGCGGCGCGCGGCGTGCGGCCGGGGGAGACGGTCGTCTTCCAGCTCTTCAACGGGCCCGAGTTCGCGCTCACCTGGCTCGCGGCGATGCGCCTGGGGGCGATCCCGACGCCGATCAACTTCCGCCTCTCGGCCGGGGAAACCGCCCACGTAATCGACGACTCGCGGCCGGCGGCGTTCGTCTTCGACTCCGAGCTCGGCGCGGCGGCGCGTGAGGCGCTCGGGCTCGCGTCCCACAGCCCCGGCTGGACGGCGGTGGTGGGCGAGGACTTCGACGCGCTCCTCGCGACCGACGCCGCGCCGCCGCCGCTCCCCGACCGCGACCTCTACGGCGAGACGACCCGCCTCTACACCTCAGGGACGACCGGGCTGCCGAAGGGCGTCTCGCTGAACGACGCGGTCGAGGTGATGAGCGCCCACGACGTGATCATGCACTTCCCGCTCGCGCCCGACGACCGCACCCTCAACATGACCCCGTGGTTCCACCGCGGCGGGCTCTACTCGGGCGGGCCTAACCCGGTCTTCTACGTCGGCGCGGCGGCGATCTCGCTGCGCGCGTTCGACCCGGCGGCGGTCCTCGACCTCGTCGTCGCGCGCGGGCTCACCTTCCTCGTCGGGGCGCCGACCAACCTCGCGATGCTGGCCTCCGAGCAGCGCCGCGCGCCGCGCGACCTCACCACCCTGCGCGGCATCGTCACGATGGGCGCGCCGCTCGAGCGCGAGGCCTGCCTGCTCTACCAGGAGGTCCTCACGCCGCGGATCTTCAACGGCTACGGGACCACCGAGTCGTTCTGGAACACCTTCCTGCGCCCGGCCGACCTGCCCGAGCACGCCGGTTCGGCGGGCCGCGCCTGCACCGACGACGACGTGGTGGTCGCGCGCTCGGCGGGCGACGGCGACGGGGCCGATCCGGCGGATCCGGTCGCGCGCGACGGCGAGGAGGTCGGCGAGGTCGTCGTCCGCACCCCGAAGGCCGGCTACGCCTACGTCAACCAGCCGGAGGAGACCGCGGCCCGCTTCCGCGACGGCTGGTTCCACACCGGCGACCTCGCGACCTGGTACGCCGAGGGCTTCGTGACGATCGTCGGCCGCGGCGACGACATGCTGATCTCCGGCGGCGAGAACGTCCACCCGGTGCAGGTCGAGGAGGTCCTGAACGAGCACCCCGGCGTCGCCGACTCCTGTGTCGTGGGACTCCCGGACGAGCGCTGGGGCGAGCTGATCGTGGCCTACGTCGTCCCGGCCGCGGACGCCGAGGGCCTGACGGTCGCGAGCCTCGACGCCCACTGCCGCGAGCACCCGATGCTGGCCGACTACAAGCGCCCCCGCGCCTACCGCCTCGTCGACTCCCTGCCGATGACCGCGACCGGCAAGAAGATGCACTTCCGCGTCCGCGAATCGGCGATCGCCGACGAGTCAGCGGGCCTCCTCGAGCGACCCTGAGGCCAGTGCTTCCAGGCGGTCCGCGGCGGTGGCGACGCCTCCCGTCGCCTCGAAACCGGCTTTGACCCTCGCGGCGCCGTCGCGGCATCGGAGCGCCTCGTCGACCGCCGCCGCGAGGCGAGTGGGGGTGAGGCGGCGGCGGCCGACTCGGGTGCCGCAGCCGGCGGCGAGGACGTGGGCGGCGACGTCGAGCTGGTCCCGTCCCCAGGGGACGACGCAGACCGGGACGCCGAAGGCCAGCGCCTTCTGGGTGATGCCCATGCCGCCGTGGCAGACGACGACGTCGGCCTCGCGCAGGATCGGCACGTGGGGGAGGAAGCGGGTGACGACGGCGTCGCCGGGATCGCCGAGGCTCGCCGGGTCGACCCCGGCGGTGGTGACGACGACGCGGTAGGTGTCGCGCAGCCCGGCCAGGGCGACGGCGGCGATCGCGCCGTCGTCCTGGAACTCCGACGAGCAGCCGACCAGGACCAGGGGCCGGTCGTCGGCCGGCAGGTCGACCGGTGCGTCCGGCGCCGGGTCCCAGAGGCTCGGCCCGACCATCACCACGCTCGGCGGCAGGTTCCGCGGGTAGTCGAGCGGCTCGGCCGTGTAGTAGATCGTCAGCGGCGCGCGGTGGCGGAATTCGGCCGCCCGGGCGAGCGGCGGCAGGCCCGCCGCGCGGCGGCCGGCGTTGACGGCGGGCAGGCGCGAGCGCCGGTCGAAGCCGGTGGCGAGGACGCCGAGCCCGCGGTCGCGCAGCGGCCCGAGCGGCGGCCCCAGCGGTTGGATCCCCAGCCCGAACGGCGTCCCGTCGGCGGCCGGTTCTTCCAGCAGCGAGGGTTGGGACACGGCCCAGCGCAGGCCCTCCCGCTCGGCCAGCGCCTTCGCGCCGAAGGTGGTGGAATCGACGATGACAACGTCGGGGCCGACCTCGGCGAGCGCCGCTTCCAGGTCCGGGACCTCGTGCTTCGCGCGCCGTCGCAGGGTCATGAAGGACCGCGCGCCGGAGGTCATCTGCACGCGCGCCTCGTGGTCGTCGTGGACGACCGCTTCGATCGCGGGGGCGATCGGCGCCGCCGCGAGCCCGGCCGCGCGCACCATGTCGACGCTCGCCGCGAGCGTCCGCACGTGCACCTCCGCGCCGCGCCGATGGAGCTCCAGCAGCGGTCCCATCATCGGGGTGAGGTGGCCGCGGGCGGGAGAGGTGTAGGCGAGGACCTTCATCGGGCCGCGCCGCTTCCCCGGGCCGCTTCGACCATGCCGAGCATGGCGCCTCGCGTCGCCTCTCGTCCCAACCCTTCCCGCCGCCGCAGCAGATGCCAGACGTAGACGTCGGTGGCGGTCGCGAGGGCGGCGCGGCGGGTGCGATGCGCGCCGCGCGGGAGGCCGTCGAGGTCGGGCGCGAAGACCTCCTCGACCCAGGCGTAGTGGGACTCCACGCCCAACTCGGTGATCCGGCGGACGAAGGGCAGGCGGTCGGCCAGCGCGAGCCAGTGGATCACATCGTCGCCCATCGCCTCGTAGTGGGAGACGATCGCGCGCACCGCGCCGTCGACGTCGCCGGGCTCGGCGTGGCGGGTCGTCTGGGCCGCCTCGACCCCGGCCGCGATCGCCGCCTCCAGCAGCCCCTCCTTGGAGCCGAACTGGCGGATCACGGTGCGGGTGCTGACCCCGGCCCGGGCGGCGACCGCCTCCAGCGAGGGGTCGAGCTGCGGGTCGGCGCGGAAGAGCTCCCGGGCGGCGTCGAGGATCGCCCCGCGCGTCCGCTCGGTCGCGTCCGCGCGCCGCGTCTGCCTGTAGGTGCGCGTCGTCATTGGTGTCACTATACGTGACACCAAAGGGACGCGCAACGAATCAGGCGGCGGGGCGCTCCGCGTCGGAGGTCGTCGCGTGCCGCAGCATCGCGCGGTGCTCGGCCACCTGGGCGTCACGCACCGCCCAGCGCAGCCGTTCGACCAGCTGGGCACCCGCGTGGCCTTCGAGGTGGACCGAGCCCACGTTCTCGCTGTAGATCACCTCGCCGTCGGCGTCGGACGACTCGGTCAGGACCAGGATCTGCGCCATCGTCTTCTCCTCTCGTTGTCTTCGAGGGAGAGTGGCGCCCGCGCCTTGGATCGAGGTGAAGCGGCGGTAAAAATTACCCGCCTGGTGCCACCTCGGCGCGGCGCGCTAGAGCACGCGCCGGGCGAGTCCGATCACCAGCAGGACGAGGATGATCACGATGAGGATCCAGACGATGGTCACTGTTCAGGCCTCCTTTTGAGCGGGGGTCTTCACGCATCGCGGGACGCGATGCGGCGAGGTTCTCTCCTCGGACGCAAGGTCGTACCCGGCCCTCAGGGCACCAAACAGCGCTCCTCATCCAAAGGTCCTGCGTTCCGCTGTTCCTTTTGCCGACCGTTCCGGCAAAAGGAACAGCCAGACGGGGGCTAGCGGACGGTGAGCTGCAGGCGGGCGCCGGGATCGAGCCAGGTGCCGGCGTGAGGGCTCACGCCGATCACCCGCGGTGCGCCGGCCGCGCCGCTCGCCCGCGTGACGCCGCCCGTCTTGCAGCCCGCCGCGGCGATCTCCCGCCGCGCCCGCTCTACCGTGGCGCCCTTCAACCGCGGCACGTGGCAGCCGATGAAGGCGAAGGTGGCGTTGCTGGTCGTCGCGCCGCCCGCGGCGGCGACGTGGATGCGGACCTTGGCGCCGTGCGGGACCGCCGGCGTCACCGCGTCGATCACGTTGTCGGATTTGACGTCGAACGAGCGCGCCTTGTGGCCGCCGAAGGAGACCCCGCTGACTTCGGTGAAGCCGCCGCCGCTGATGTGGACGACGGTGCCGCCGCCGATCGTCCCTTCGTGCGGGGAGAAGCCGACGATCGCCGGGCCGGCGCCGCTGTTGCCGCCACCGCCGGGCGCGTCCCCGAGCGCCGAGACGGCGGCGATCGAGGAGACGGGCAGGAGCGCCGCCACCACGGTCAGGGTGGCGATCAGGGCACGACGGCCGGGTCTTTGCCAGAGCATGTCCCTATTAACCCACGCCGGGGCAAGCGGGTGCGGTCAGGTGTAGACGGGGCCGCCGCACTCGACCAGCGCCGCGTCGCCGCCCGCGTCTTCGACGTCCTTGCGGGCACGTTCCACCGCGTCGTCGCAGTTGTCGGCCTGCACGCGCAGGTGATGACGGCGGCGCATCGTGCCTTCCTCGTCGGCGGCGCCCTGGACCCAGTAGAGCCCCTGGGCGGTCAGCTCGTCGATCGTCGACTCGCTGAACTCGGCTCGAATGGTGACGTTGTAGAGGGCCAAGGCATGATCCTATTGCTCGCCGGCGGCGGCGTCCGCGGCGGGCGCGGCCTCGCCGGTCAGCCCGAGCTCCTCCGCGCGCGGTTCGAGCGCCGCGATCACGAAGGCCAGGTGCGCGTCGAAGTCTTCGCCCAGCTCCTCCGCGCCGAGGCGCATGTCCTCGCGGCTGACGGCGGCGGCGAAGCTCGGCTGCTTCATCTTCTTCTTCACCGATTTCGGGGACATGCCCGCGATCCCGGTCGGCCGCACCAGCGCCACCGCGGCGACGAAGCCGGTCAGCTCGTCGACCGCGAAGAGCGCCTTCGACATCCGCGTCTCCCGCGGCACCCCGAGGTAGGGAGCGTGCCCGGCGACGGCGTCGATCAGCTCCGGTGGGTAGTCCAGCTCCTCGAACAGCGCCAGCGCCATCCGCGGGTGGCCGGTCTCCAGGTCCGGGTACTTCTCGTAGTCGAGGTCGTGGAGGATGCCGGTCGCCGCCCACAGCTCCGGGTCCTCGCCGTAGCGCCCGGCGTAGGCGCGCATCGCCGCTTCGACCCCGAGCACGTGCCGCCGCAGGGACTCGGACTCGGTCCACTCGAGGAACAGCTCCCAGGCTTCGTCGCGGCTCGGCGCGGGCATCGGCCCCCAGGCTAACGATCCGCGTTTGCGAGGATGGCGGGATGGACGCGCCGCCCACCGCACCCGTCGTCGCGACCGGCCTCTTCGGCGGCTACGCGATCGCCCGCTTCAGCGGCCGCCGCGAGCTCGGCGGCCTCTTCCTCGCCGCCTGCGGCCTCTGGTCGGCGCGCCAGTGGAATCGGGTCGGCGGCCCTGGCCTCGCGGTCGGCCTGGGCCTCACCTACGCCGCCGCCTTCGGCGCGTCTCACCCACTGGCGAAACGAATCGGCGCCTGGCCGTCGGTCGCCGCCGTGACCGCCATCGCCTCCGGCGCCGCGGCGGCATTGGCCGACCGACGCTGACGGCGGCGGGCGAGCGGCACGAGCAGGACGAGTTCGCACCAATGACCGCATAGCGGCAGAAAGTGCGAACTCACCGGGTGTGACGAAAGCCGCGTTCGCAGTTGGCCACACATATTCGGGCTAACCCGGATCATTCACCAAGGTGAGCGCCCCGGCCATCTGGCCGGGGCGTTTTCGTCCGCCTGAACAGCGATTCTGCGGTTTGCGAAATCGTGAACCGAGCCCAGGAGGTTTTCACCTTG
>Ga0153956_1002235_pt1 | contig 14803 bp, 10 predicted proteins | sample TSFL040MetaG_FD_104704 | JGI IMG/M metagenome (GOLD analysis project Ga0153956, IMG submission 104704) | Attine ant fungus gardens microbial communities from Florida, USA - TSFL040 MetaG | ecosystem: Host-associated > Fungi > Mycelium > Unclassified | place: USA: Florida, Wekiwa Springs... | reverse complement strand
TTGCCAAGCCTTCGGGATTGCCAGGCGTGTAGCTCCACCAGGCGCGGTCGTCGAGGCCGATAAACAGTATTGTGTCGTACTCCAATCCTTTGCTTTTGTGCACCGTCATCAGGGGAATCTGCGCCAGGCCCTCGAATGCATCGAGGCAGGCTGGCCAATCGGCCGCACCATCGGCACAAGCGGCAAGGTGCAAGCCAAATGCCTCGACCATAATAGCGAGGAGGTCACCGGTTGCGTAGGCTTGATAGCTGCGCGCCACAGCGGCGAGATCCAGGAACGCGAAAACATCCGCGGCCAGCCGTGATGCTGTCTCGGAAGCGGGCGCGTCAATGGCCATGCGCCGGCGAAGCGCGGTTACGAAGGCCGTCAATTCCCGATCCGTTTTGGCACTCGCGGCCGTATCGTTGGAGTCCGCGCCTCTTAGAGCTTCGAGGGCGGCCGAGGCGAGGTGCCAAGCCGCCGGGGCGTGACGTGTCGCTCCGAGACGCAACAGCGCCATGGCGATCGATGCCAACTCATCGGACAGCAAGTCTTGCAACGTCGTGCGGCCGAGGCTCCGGCTTTCATTGCGGATGTGCAGCCCGACGTCCGTCAAAGCGTCACGCAGTTCGGCCTCGTAGTCGTCGGCTTTCTGACGCACCAGTAGCGCGTAGTCGCGCGGGAGGCGTCCGCGCGTCGCCATATCGGCGGAGAGGAAGCGCGCCAGATAGCTCGCCTCGCTCTCACGATCGCGACTGTTCCAGACTTGAGCGACGTCGCCATCAACTTCTCGCTGCGTCTGAGAGATCGTTTGTGGGGAGTCTGGATCGAGCGCGCGCGCGACCACATGCTGTATGCGCACCAGGTCCGGGGATGAGCGGAAATTGAAGAGCAGAGGGATGCGGCGCGCCGCAAAGTCCTGATCGAATCGAGAGAACGCATCTGTTCGCGCGCCAGCCCAGGCCATGATCCGCTGTTTGTCATCTCCGACCGCAGTGACGGCGATACGGGAATCGGAAAAGGCTGAGAGCAGGAAATCGTACTGCGCGTAGGTGGTGTCTTGGAATTCGTCGACAAAGACGAAGGGATAGGTTGCGCGCAGCGCGCGAAGAAGATGTGGGCTCGCGCGCAGCAACAGTTCTGCCAGCCGGTTGATGCTGACAAAGGTAAGAGAGGAAGGGTTCTGATCTCTGAGCTGACTGGACCACCAGCGGTCAATGGCAAAGGCGATTGCTGACTGGGGCTCGGTCCGTGCCAGCGGCAAGCGCGCCGCGCCCACATGGCGGGATTCAAAATCGGCCGCACTGAGACCCGCAACGATGGCCCGCCAATTTGCGGGAGCATCGAAGCGTGTAGAATCGAGGAAGTGTTCGGTCTGCCGTCGTGTGGGAAAAGCGATGGCGTACGGGCGCGTGGGGCGCCAATCGGGGGGAATTGCCAGAAGAAAGCGATCGACCAGACCTTTTGTAAAAGAATCGAAGGTCAAGGAGACAAAGCGCGTCGACAGGTCGCTCGGACAGCGCTTGCGAACCCGCGCTGCAAGGTTTTGCGCCGCATCGGTCTTGAACGAGATAGCCAGCACGCGGCGCGGCGATGGGCAGAGTCCGGTTTGCAGAAGATAGACGGCGCGTTGGGCCAGGAATTCTGTTTTGCCGGCGCCTGGGCCAGCCACGACGCTCGTGCATCCGGATTGCCGCAATGCGTCCCAAGCAGCGGGCTCAAGATCATCGACCCCGACGGGGCGCCAGTCGTTCGGAGCGACGCGTACCATTTAGTCCCCGGCGGAATGCGTCAGGAGTCGAGCGGAGACGGCTGTCAGGAAGGCGCGGAGCTCCTCGGGCGCATCGGCCGCGATGACGGCAGGGGACAGGTCACTGAGAATACGCGCATGAGTGCTAGGTTTTCCGCGTCCGAGGAACAGATATCGATACCAACGCAATAGGTGCGTATCGGCGTCCGGATAAAAGTCGGGGCTTCCGTCTTCGCCGAGAACGGCGGTGCGTGGGTCGCCGCGCAACGCGGGTCCGCGCCGTCCGGTCTCGGGCGCTTGATAGGCGGTTGGGTAGGCGCGGAGCATCGAATAATCGAGATCAAGCGGGACGCAGAAAAAGACACCGTAGGTTCGCAGATAGCGCGCCCACTCATCCAATCTCGCTGAATCGGCAGCATCGTTTGTATCGAAGGCGGCGAGATTGGCGGCCGGTCCTTGCGCGCTGAGGTGCTGTCCGAACAGGCGTTCCGGCGCAACGCCTGTTTTCAGAAGCTGCTCGCACGCAGTCTTGATCCGCCCCCAGCCGCCACCGGCGCGGCCCCAGTCGAGATCCAGTAGAGTCGCATGCGGAATGTCGAGGTCGGCGAGCAAACGCCACAAGTGATGAACATGCCTGCCGCCCAGCGGCACGACCGCGACAAACGAGCGGTCAATGTCGAAGTCGAGCGCCGCCGCCAGGCGCGGCAGGACGATTTCTTCCGAAGCGCCCTCGCCCAACACCACAAAGCGCGCGAAGTAGAGTTCCGGATAGGTCTGGACCGCCTCCCGGATGAACTTTGCCGCCTCGTCCGCCGTTGGCGGCAGGCGTATGGCGCGCACCTGTGCCGTACGATGGGTGGCATCGAGTCGGAAATACCGGACGTCGCCAGGGTCCACACGCGCAAGAATGCTCGCAGAGTGGCTGGAGAGCACGGCTTGTGCTCGGGTCGTGCGGGTGAGATCGGCAATCTGACGAACGATCCGCGAAAGATAGAAAGGCGCGAGATTGTTCTCCGGTTCTTCGACCGCGATCAGCGTGAGCGCCGGCAACGGGATGTCATCGGCTTGGAAGCCGTCGAGTTGGGGATTTGCTGCAATCTGGGATTCGATATCAAGTGCGGCGGCCGTCATGGACAGATGAAACAGCGAGCGCTGCCCGTCGCTGAGGTCGTCGACGGCGCGGTCTCGGCCCGCCTCGTCGGGATGAAAAACGACTTCGACCTTGCGGATGAACTCCTGAAATCGGAGGTCGACGGGACGAAAGCGCGGTGTGGCGTCTGTGCCTGCGCTGTAAACCTCCTGCCAGCGGCGGGTCACTGCCGTCGCGACGACGGAAACTGCGGCCTCGTCAGAGAACGCAGAGTTAAGAGTGGTTCCAGCGCTGACGAAGGTCTCGCGTACGGCGGCCGACCAATTGATCGCGCGCCAGAGCCGGCCCCGGAGAAACGACGCGACTTGAGACGCAGCATCGCGGCTTGCCGGGACATAGATCAGTTGAATTCGACTGCGGTCGCCCGGCTTAAGCTCCAGGCAGTCGGTCTCGGCAAATGCCCCGAGCGAGCGGATGGCCCAAAATTTCGTTTCGATGGCGCCATCGAGCGAGCCGTCATCGACCCAATCGGCCTGGAGCCGAAGCCGGCACTTGAGCTGCCCATTTTCGTCGGCCGCCATTTGCTGGAAGAACTGCGGCACTGCTCCGTCGTCGCCGGCATTCGCGTCAAGCTCCGGAAATGCGAGTATGACTTCAATGTAGAAGCTGCGCCGGCGTACTGGCTCCTGTTCGGAATGGGGGACATGGAAATCCTGGCGGCGAACCCGACGCTGTTCCGCGGTTATGCCGAACATCCGTTGCAGCGCCTGCATGACGGCCGTCTTGCCCGTGCCGTTGGTGCCGACGAAAGTGGTCAGCGCCACTGACAGGTCAACAATCGTCGGGTCCGGGCCAAAGCATCGAAAACTCGACAGAATCAGACGCTGAATGAACATGGGGACAGCTCAGCAAATGGGTTCGAATTCGCGCGAATCGCGCGTATTTTGTGGGGTGGGGGGTGTCTTCGGCTCCATCGCGCCCCGACCGGACACAAATTGCCGCCCGAATTGTCCATCAATCGATTCTGTCGGGGTAGCTCGTTGTGGAACAACCAGCGGATATGCCGCGCGAGGTCATCGGCGACTATGGCGTCGCCGATGAGTTGGCTTGGGCCGCGCAAACCGCGACGCTTGCGGGAATGGGGCGCATCCGCGTGCTGCGCTCCGGAATTGTGGGAGCGCTGGTCGAGATGGTGCTGGCGCGTCGCGGCAATCCCTCGGCTTTCGCGAACGTGGAATTTGCAGCACCGTTCGCCGGCGTCATCGACCAAGCGGTTGGTGGGCGGCATGTAACAGGGGAAGGCTATCAAGCCCGCACCGGCGTCTTCCCGCTGTCTCGAATTACCCCGCCGAACGCAGATACGGATCTTTGGGCATTGTGGCGAAGCCGCGCCGAGCAGGCGGCTGTCGCCGTCGGTCTTCCCAGCGGTCTGGCAGCCTCTATCGTCGGAGCAATGGGCGAGTTGCAGGACAATGTTTTTCTGCACAGCCAGCGGCCCGAGACCGGCCTCGTGGTCTACGCCGCCACGGCTGATGCCTTTGAAATCGTCGTCGCCGATAGCGGCATCGGCGTGCTGGCAAGCCTTAAACAAGGCGCAGGCTATGCAAACGTAACCGACGGAGGGGGTGCTCTTAAGATTGCCGTGCAAGACGGCGAATCGCGCTTTGGACGCGCGAGTGGCCACGGCTTCGGAATGGGTCAGATGTTTCGCGCGTTGGCCGATCATGATGGCGAGCTACGTTTCCGCAGTGATGATCATGCCCTTACAGTCCGCGGGCATAGCCCGAGCCTGCAGGGCGGCGTCGAGCTCGCGCAGAAAGCTCGTTTGCCGGGTCTCACGATCAGTGTGCGCTGCTTGACTCCGAAGGGGCTTTTGCAGAGCGCGTAGCCGCGACGGCACTTTCGGTTGCGATGCCGAAAGAACGGCACGCATTGTGGCGATGTTGTGCGCGAATAGTTCGTCGATGGGCTGTCCTTTCGCCAGCGGCGTATGCCGCCAACGCAGGCGCCCGGTTTCCGTGATCGTTGCGCGACGACGCTTGATGGCCCGGCCGAATGCTTGTGTCTCAATGACGACCACGTGGGCATAGGCCTCGCGGAGCGCAGCAAGAACCTGAGTCCCACCCCGAAGAACAAGGGTCAAAGGGCGGCCAACCGTTTTCGCGAGGTTGCGCAGCTGATCGACATGCCAGCCAATCCGTTCGGGATAGCCTGCCCCCGTTCCGAATTCGAAAGCGATCGTGTCGATTTCAGAGCGTTTTGTGATGAACTGAGCCCAGCGCGCGTAGTCGAACTCCGTCCTGGCATTCACGTGCAGCGCTGCAGGAATGCCTGCCGCTGCCAACTCGGCCCAGGACAGTGCGATGCGCTTCATCGCATGCAGGTTGTCGGCGCGCGGCACGTTGGTGAAGAGACTGAAGTTGGGCGTCGTAACCAGTGAGATGCCGATCATGCGAAGTTGATTCATCAGACGGTGACGGTCTTCGACACCCCACCATGCTTCGACCCGAAAGTCCTTTTCGACACCGCTCGCAATGACCATGGCGTCGTCAGGAATGCGAAAACGCGACGCCAGTTCTGCCCGCGACCGGACGAGTGGTTCGCCTGTCCGCAAGTGGAAGAGCTCGTAGAGTGAGATGGCGACGCAGGGCTCCTGCAAGACGGCTCGACGGCTATACTTATGGCGGACATGTGGGATGACAGCCGGAAGACGAGGCGCCGGACAGGGTGTGATGCGTGCGATCGTCTCGAGATCGAAGCCGTCGATCTCCTGGACTCGGGCAAAGAAATCTGCCGGTTTCTTCCGGCAGACCATGTCGCACTTCGCGGGGTCGGCACAGGAACAGAAGTCGTCGCAATCGAAAATTTCAGCTTCGATGTTTAGGCCGCCGCACTTGGCGAAGTCGGGACAGCCGCGGCAACCCAGCGAACGCGGGTGCCGCGCTGCATCGGCCTGAAGGCGGCGGGCAGGATCGAAGTTGCGGGTGGGTTCGTGCGACGGCCTGTTGTTCACTGCAACTTCAACTCCGCGATCGTGCCTAAGGCGCCCACGCGCTCCACGGTGACGGGTGCCATGCCGTGCTGGGCAACGAGGGCTTGGGTTACGCTGGAAGGCGGATTGGGCACATGCGCGATCTGACGGTGGCCGTCGAGAACGACAAGCCCGCCGGCGGTTGTGGCCTGGACGAGATAGGCATCGCCGGGCTTTGGTGCGCAGCCGGGCGTCAACGTCGCGGTCAACGTCCTGCTCTCGGAAGGGAGGGTGCTATCGAACAACGTCGGCGTTTTCAGGCGATCGAGTCCTTGCGCCCAGCGCTTGGTATAGGGCCGGCCCGACTTGCCGCGAATGAATTCGATTCCCATTATGTGCTCCTCAGAACAGGCACAAAGAGTTTCGTTTTACCGCCGCGCCGTTCCATCAGGAGGCCGAGCGCGGCAAGGCTTGAGAGACGATTGTTCCAGGCAGTTGCGCCAACCGTTGCGCCTTGCTCGTTTGCGGCTAGTGCCGGCGCGGTTGCTTCGCCGAGCCTGAGCACGCTTTCAAAGGTCGCCCGCTGGGTGTCATCGAGTTCGCCGAGCAGGCGAATGTTGCGGATGGCGCCGTTCGGTTCGCGATCGCATGCCCAGAGCGCGTCGTTGCGGTGGTGCAGGAAAAACGCAATCTCCTCTGTCACTGGCGGGGTCGCATTGGCGATCACCGGATAGAGTGTAGTGAGGGTCGAGCGCGCATAATCGCGAAAGGCGATCACGCTCTCGCGCAAAAACGAGGCTGTTGCGACGCGGATGCCGGTGAAATCGATAAAGGCGGGCTCGGGCTCGTCCGGACGCTTGGCTCCCGCCACCAGCGCGGCGAAAAGCTGCTTGCCCATCTGCGCGCCCGACAAGATTTCCGAACCGCCCATCAACTCTTGCACACCGAATTGCACGACTCATCATCCTCACTGTGTTTCGTGAACATAGTGAATCCAACTCGGCTGTCAATGGCGCCCGCGCGCACGTGTGACGGTCTTCTCGTTTCCACAATGGCGTGATTGCGGAACGCAGCCTTCTTAACATATTGAAATTAAATACGATTAGCGCCATATAGCGCTCGTTGGCGACCGGGCTTGGTTTTCATTGAAACTTAAGCCGGGTTGGCTTACTTATAGCCTGTACGAGGTGATAGATCGGTTGCGAAAGCACCTCCCCGCCGGGAAACCGGTCCACGCGTGAGCGAGATAGGCGGCAACGCCAAGTGGAAACCGAAACAAGGCCTTCCTGCAAGGGAAGGCCTTTTCTTTTAGCGCGCCGCGAATTTTACGGGCTCGTTGCGCAGGACCTTATAAGCCAGCACATTGAACCGGATTTGACTTGGCCGTTTGCGCACCCCGGAAGGCGCTGCGACGGGATAAGCGCTCTCGACGATCAAACGCAGATCGGGCTCTCCGTCATCCCGTTTCAACATGAAATAGATCTCGTAGATCGTATTCTGCGCCGCCAAGGTGACCGCGTAGAGATAATTGCGGCTGACCGTAGTCTGAAACACTTTTTTTCCTGGCAGCGCGCGCAAGAGGTCGGGCAACGCAAACGATAGCTGGTAGCGGTCGGGACAGAAAACGCGTGGCCGGCTGCCGCCATCATAGAAAAGAATCTCGTCCTTGGCGTGAACTTCTGGATCGAACGCTTTGGTGTAGCAGTGCCCCAGAAAATCGACCGCGATCACAAGATCGCGGCCGATGCTTTCGCACGGACAGGCAATCGTAATCGGCGCTAGATGCGCGACGGACTTCTCCACCCCGGCGACGATGATCGGTTTCAGACAACGATCTCCGCGCGAAGACGATCGCTGTGCGCGGAACCAACGCCAGCAAGCGAAACTGCAATCCTGCCGCCTGCCAGCTGCGCGCGAGGGAGTCTCAGCTGGCCCATTTCGCGTAGGCAGTCTTGGAACTTGTGGGTACAGTTTTGGAGTCGATCAACGCCACAAGCTCGCGAAAGCGCGCCCTGCATTTTGCGGAATTGTTGATGCGGCCCGCCGCCGACGTGCTTCCGGTCGGGATATCCAGCATCGTTTTTACTTCCGCGGGCGAGAAGGATGTCACCATCTGCCGATAGTGGGGCATCGCGGCCCTCGATACGCCATAAGCGTTTCCCGTGCCGCAGGTTATCACTGCTTCCACGAACAATGTGCGCGCAGTCTCCGGGATCGCATTTTTCTTGGACAGACGCGCCAGACGCTCTGCGAATGGCGGCTCATTGTGGAAATTGTCCCATGCGTTATGAACGCTGAGCAGTTTTTTGCTCGCGGTGGTGATAACAGCGTGAATCTCTGCCTTGTCCAGCAAGGAGAGAAGGCCGAGGCCTTCGAAAAAGTTGAGGGAGGCTTTCGCTCGAGCGGCGTCGCCGCGCGCCTTATAGTCTTGGTGACGATCGACCAGCGCGGATTCCGTTTTGGGGCTGAGCTCCTCGGAAAATCTTTCACAGATCGCCAGTGAGTTTTGGCGAGCCTCCTCAGTCGAGGCCGAGTCGCAAAAGATGCCGTGCAGCATGGTAAAGATAAGCTCACGCTGGGCATCGAACGTCTTATCGATGCGCCGCTTCCATTCATCGAGCTGATCCGCTTTGAAACGGTCGCCTTTGATGGCGCCGAGCAGCGCCTTGGTATCCACGCCTCGGGGATCGTTTTTGCTAGCCAAGGCGTGCTTGCGGCAACGGCTGAGGAAGCTGATGAACTCGTCCTCATCGACGCTGCCCTCCGACGGGTGAGCAGCGGAGAAATTGTTGCGGGTATCGCGGCACTGGTCGAGGTAGTGAAAGTCTTCGCTCGAAATGAGGTTGAGCTTCTGACACAGATCCAGAAGGTCGGCGTCTTTCATGTCAAGAAGTGCGTCCTCGTCGAAATCTTTGTCGTCTAGTATCTGAGGGACCACTTTGATGCCGAAGCGCCGGACTTTCGCGCGAAGCTCCACGATGGTGGCGTTCCAAATGTAATTGACTGCGGCGTCGAACAAGCCGCAGGCCACGGCCACACACATGCGCACGATGCGCTCGTCCCTCAGCTTGGCAGGAATGCGATCGATCTGGCGAGGAAGCTGCTTCCAGGCGTGCCTGATCTGTTCGTCATCCGGCAGAATATCACGCGGCACCCCGAGCGCGTCGGTCAGCTGGTCCAGCAGCCCCTCCGAGTGCTTGGACACATCGGGAAGGTCGATGCCGGCATCGGCGGATTTGGTGACGAGAGTGTTTCCTGACATGGGCCTACTTTCCAAGGGGACGCGGGTTTACACCCGCGGCGTCACGACCGCCAGTCGCACAGTGAGAAAAATTGGACGGTCGGCGCATCGTATGACACGGGACAAATGCCTCGGATAATTCAGTCAAAGTAAGACTCTAGCGTGCCTCGTCCCGTCTATCGCCGGCTCTGTAGCGAGTTCGGACGCGACTGCGCCCGCGATCGCGGATGGCCCGCGGGCCTCTGCGCGGCCTGGCCTGGACCCCAGTGACCGGGCTGCGACACGCAAGGTCCTTGTTTGCTGCTCGATAAAGTCGGCCCACCACTGCAACATTCTGCGCCGATGCTTGAGATAGACAGCGGCATTGTAAGCGCCGCGGACCTTGTTGTCGTCCGCATGAGCAAGCTGTGTTTCGATCCAGTCAGGCTCGAACCGGCCGCTTTCGTTTAGAATAGTCGAGGCGCAGCGGCGCAAACCGTGCGTGGTTTGGCGGTTGTGATAGCCCATTCGATAAAGGGCATAGAGCATCGTATTTTCGCTGATCACGCCGTAGCGTGTCTGGGCGGGAAACAGATACGCGCTGTCCGGTGAAATCTCCCTGCAGCGCTTAATGATAGCGACCGCCTGACGGGGCAACGGCACCAAGTGCTCGCGGCTCATCTTCATCCGTTCGGGGCAGAGCCGCCACAACGGTTCGGGGCCCGCTAGCTCTTCAAATTCCGGCAACTTCGCAAAGCGCGTCTCCTGTGTGCGCACCATGGTGATGAGCGTGAACTCAAGAGCGAGTCTGGTGATTTCGTCGCCGTCATAGGCTTTCAGGTTGGCAACAAGCTGGGGGAACTCAGATGGAGGGATTGCGGGGTGATGTCTCTTCGGACGCGGTTTCATGAGTGCGCGACGAATGTCGGCGGCCGGATCGCGGCGGCACTTTCCTTCGGCAATGCCGTACATGAAGACTTCGCTGCAATAGTTCTTGATCCGCTTCGCCATATCTAAAGCGCCCCGCGCCTCGACCTTGCGAATGACCTCCAACAGCCTCGGCGGCTCGATGCCGTCGATGTTGTCTTTGCCGAGATGGGGGAAGATGTCCGCTTCAAGACGCCCTAGAACCAACCGAGCATAACGAGGTGTCCAGGCAATCTTGGCGCCGGCGTGCCAGTTGCGGGCGACGGTCTCGAACGCGTTCTCGATCGCGAGCGCTTCGGCCTTATCGGCCGCGGCAGGATCCTCGCCGTCGGCCAGCCGTTTGCGGGCGTTGTCGCGTCGCTCTCGCGCTGCCGCCAATTCGACATCGGGCCACTTCCCCATCGCCAGAGTCTTGCGCTTCGCGTCATGACGGTAATCGAACCGCCAAAGCTTTCCGCCGCTGGGAGTGATGACGAGATACAGACCTTTTTCGTCCGCAAGCTTGTAGGGCTTCGCTTTCGATTTGGCGCTTTTCACGCCGAGTGCGGTCAGTGGCATTTGACGGTATCCGGTTCCCTGTCGTCGCCGCGGATACCGTCAAATATACCGTCACGCATACCGCGTAGAGCGGGGTACCTTTGGCGAAGGTTGAGTACGATATTCAGCGATTTCAGGGGTTTGCCAAGACCACCGGAAACGATTGCGTAGTTTCGGCGGGCAATTGGCTGGGGGACTAGGATTCGAACCTAGACAACCAGAGTCAGAGTCTGGGGTTCTAGAGGGGTGGCTGCTGTCGCCCGACGGGCTCCGCTCTTAGGTCTGAAATGCCGGTCTAGCCGCCCAGCATGGATTTGGCGCCCTGTTGTCGCCACGAGGCGGGAAGCGCCGCTTCCGCCAGGTGAGAGATGCGCAAGTGCGGCCTTTCACCTCGGACAATAGACCTCGTTAGGGCCGGATTTATGAATGCAAAGTTTAAGGTCAGCCGCACGTGACCGCGGTCCATGCCGAAACGTTGGGCGAGAGATTCTACCGAACCAACATCACCACTGAGTAAGAGCTTCCGCCACTGATGCGCGCGAGCTATCGCCATTAGCAGGGTCTTGTCCGGCAGCGATGAGGGCGGACCAGCTGGATCAGAAATCGTAGACTGCGCTCCGTGAAACCGAGCACGAACGGGCAAAACTAGAACTACATTCTTTTCTCCGAGGGATAGCTGCTCGCCTCCACCAAGGACCTGCTGTTTTTCCTGAAAGATTTGGCGTTCTGCAATCGATCGTTGGCTGTCTTCTCTCCACGCCGAAATAGTTGCGTCTCGATCAAGCGTCATCCTTATGCTGTTCGACAGAATTTCGATGCGCTGAAGATAATCACGCTGACGAGTGCCCAGCGGAAGAGATAACCGCTTAAATGCATTGTCTACCAATGCCTCAAACGGCGCTGCCGGGACACGGTAAATGGATGCACTAGAACGGCCGCCTTTCATAGCTGATCGGCTTACGTAGTAGCGATAACGTATACTTCCTCGCTTGATGGTATAGCTCGGGACCATCTGAACGCCGGTCTCGTCAAAAAGAAGACCCCCAAAAGGCGTGATTTGTGCAGAAGAATTAGCCACTCTGATTTTCGGCGCTAGCTCCGACAATCGCTTCTGAACCTCTTCAAAAAGCTCTGGCGAAAGAATGGCCTCGTGCTGACCAGGATAGTAATTCCCTTTGTGGCCGGTTTCTCCGAGGTAGGTTCTATTTTTGAGTATGCAGTATAGACCGCTGGGATTAAGCGAGATTCCTCCGCGAGGTCTTCCGTCTCGAAACTTCCGAGACTTTGAGACGATAGCGCGCTCTTTCAGATCTGCGGCGAGAAGTCGTGCGCAACCCATTTCCAAGTAGCGCATATAGATAAGGCGCACCGTCTCCGCTTCTGCTGGGTTCACGACGAGTTTGCGATCGGCAACGTCGTATCCGAGAGGTGGATTGCCGCCCATCCATATACCCTTCTTCTTTGAGGCGGCGAATTTGTCACGAATACGTTCTCCGATCACTTCGCGCTCAAACTGAGCGAAGGAGAGAAGAACATTTAGCGTTAGACGTCCCATTGAAGTCGTAGTGTTGAACGACTGCGTAACAGACACAAAGGTCACTTCTTTGCGATCGAGAACTTCTATCAGTTTCGTAAAATCAAGTAGCGACCGGCTAAGCCTATCGATCTTGTAGACGACGACCACATCGACGCCGCCAGCCTCAATGTCTTTCAACAACTGTGTTAAGGCAGGTCGATCGAGAGTGCCGCCCGAATATCCTCCGTCATTATATAGATTGGGCAGGCCAATCCATCCTTCGGCTTTCTGGCTCGCGATATAGGCTGCGCAGGCTTCGTGCTGTGCGTCGAGGCTATTGAATTCCTGCTCGAGGCCTTCTTCGGTCGATTTTCGGGTGTAGATCGCGCAGCGAATTGACGGCTTGTTCATGTTGTGCCCTCCAGCTTGCGTGGCTTCTTTTTCTCAAGGCCGAAAAATCGCGGCCCCGACCACCGCGTGCCTGTTATGAAACGGGCGATTTCGGAGAGGCTGCGATATTGCTTTCCCAGATATAGAAAGCCCTCATCGTTCACCGTGACTTTGTGCACGACGCCTTTCCATTCACGAGTGATCTCGACACCGGATGACAGTTGTAAAGTTGGGCCCGGCTCATAAGAACCTCCGTATCGGATTGCGCCGGAGACCCGCGCGAGTATCCGCTCGGTGGTTTTGTCCAACCCCCCGAATTCTCTTTCCTGCAATTGCCAGGCAAGGAGCTGTCGCAAGATGTCGGCGGAGCGCAGGGGAGGGGGCGTGCTCTTTAATCGCGTTCTCCACGCGTCACGGAGATTGCTGAGTCCGAGATCGGAAAGCGACGCTATAAACGCCTCCAATTCGGGAGAATCAAAGTCGCGTTGCTTGGGTGATCTGGTAATCGAAGTGAGCGGCATTTTTGGGCTTCCTTGCGAATCCGCAGGATGCACGCTCTACGGGGAGCGGAAGTCCAGTCTCCGATCGGCAACATTTGGCCGCGTTTCTCGGGGAAAAGCGCTGATATCTCGAACTTAAGTGAAGGATAGGAAATCGCTATTTGTGCGAGCCCCTCGAACCGCACGCCAACTCACGCTACAAAGAGCGAGCTAACATAGACGCCATCATCGCCCCGGTGCACAGCTGTGCAGGTGCGCGCACCTGGGAGACATGTTCGAACCCGGACCCCACAAGCAGTCTTTGTTCGAACTTCTGCTCCGGGAGCGGGATGTGATCGAACTGAAAACCTCCAGAATGCGAGGGTAGTTCGAACACGCCGTCCTGCAGCGATGACTCCGTGTTTTCTGTATGGGGATACCTAACAAGGTTTTATTCTGGCACTTGATATGGTCTCCGAATTGCCTCTTGAGGAAGGCGGGGGATGAAGCGCAGGCGATACACTGAAGACAGATCAGCGGTCTCTTGAAGCAGCACCAGTCACGTCATTTTTGCAGATATTTCCGTCCGGCAATTCTGGGCGTCCAATTTGTTTGGTCGAAACATTATACTTTTGGCCTGATCCGCCCGGGGGATAGCGGTAGTCGCGAGCCAAAGTTTTATAAGGGGTTAACTGTCCGTGCTTAGGCTCATTTCGCAGTTCTCTTGTGGGAGAGGCGAGGTGTTCACGATGGACGCGACCCCATGGGGTCGTCTGATCATAATTGCCTTCATAGTTTGTGCGCTTCTAGTCGTCTTCCACTTGCTCAACAAATGGTCGAGGGCACGCGCGGCAGGTGCGACGCCCAACGACGACACTATCGTTTGTCGTCCCGCCGCGGGTTGGGCGTTTCTCACGCTGCTGCTCGGCGCAGGAATGCTTTCCGGGGCAGCGTATTTCGGTGTTCGCAGTGTCCACTTGGAGGATCTTGCGGGACAGGAAGTAGGATTGTTCGTAGCGCTGGTGGCTGCGATCGAGGGGATTTATTTCGTCCTCGCCGTTCTAAAATACCGCGTCATCCTTCGCCCCGATTCCATCACGCTGAAAGGAATCTTCGTTGATCGAAACCTCACCCGTCAGGAGATCGCCGGAAGCCGCATTATAATGGTGAATGCTGCTTCTTATGTCCGGCTCTATCCCAAGCCGGACGTGCATAAAAGACCGATCAAGATCGCCCTTTGGTATGACCGGGATGCGGAAATCAGAAAATGGGTGTCCGGGCTACCGACTTTGCCGATCGGCAGCGAAACGGTCGATCGCACGGCGCTTCGTATTGCGGCGGTGATTGTTGGCGCCGTTCTGTTCACCGCGTTTGGAATCTTCTTTTCGCACGGTTCAGCCGGCTTTGCCGATCTCGATCTTCCCTCCAAGACGCGCGCATCTCTAGAAGCGCTCCAAAAAGAAAGTTCCGGCGTCCAGACACCCCAGCAAAAAGCGCTCGATATTCGTGCGGCGATCAAGGACGGAGATTATGTCCGCGCCAGGAAGCTCTACAACCAGATGGTGGCGAAGAGCCGCCTGCAATATTGGCGCTTCTATCCGTTTGAGGATTTTATCGCGACGGTATCGGACCTCAACGATCCAAGATTTGCATTGCATCTTAACGCCTGGGTCGCGCGCAGTCCGCGCGATGGCGTCCCCTTGCTGCTTCGTGCGCAATTCGAAACCGACCTAGCTTGGTATACGCGCGGCCACAATTACAGTTCGCAGGCGCGTATCGATCATCTGGCCAAATTTGCTAGCGACATGAAAAAAGCACATGCCGACGTGCAAGCCTCTTTGCGGCTAGACGAGGGTAATCCTTATGCCTTCTATCTCGCTTTGCGGATTCTACAGAGCGACGGCCCCACACAGAGTTTCCAACAAGCTTTCAGGCGGGCGATCA
>Ga0153956_1002234_pt1 | contig 14806 bp, 13 predicted proteins | sample TSFL040MetaG_FD_104704 | JGI IMG/M metagenome (GOLD analysis project Ga0153956, IMG submission 104704) | Attine ant fungus gardens microbial communities from Florida, USA - TSFL040 MetaG | ecosystem: Host-associated > Fungi > Mycelium > Unclassified | place: USA: Florida, Wekiwa Springs... | reverse complement strand
GCGCCTATAACGCCGTGGTGTGGGGGAGCCCCCGCGACGCCACTGGCCTGATCGAAAGCCAGATCGGGCGCAACCCCTTCGATCGCAAGCGCATGACGGTGCTGCGCAGCGGCGGCAAGACTGCGCGCACCCGTTACAGAATAATGGAGAAATTCGGTCCCGCCGGGCGGCCTTTCGCCAGCCTGATCGAGTGCCGGCTGGAGACAGGGCGCACCCACCAGATCCGCGTCCATCTGACCCATCTGGGCCACCCGCTGGTGGGCGACCCGTCCTACGGCCGCAACCGCGCCATGCCACGGCCGAAAACCCCGGCCGAGGAAGCCGCGTTTACGGCGGCCACTGGCTTTCCCCGCCAGGCGCTGCACGCATTTGTGCTGGGATTCCAGCACCCTAGCCTGCACAAGACCATGCGTTTCGAGAGTCCCTGGCCTGCCGATTTCGCGGCTCTTGTCGCGGCCCTGCGCGGCTTGAATACGCCGTAACGGAACCTATCTAATTTCAACTGTCGGGGCGTTCAGGCGTTACCCTTTCGCGCCCGGAACAGGGGGAGAATTATGAGCAGTCGTGGACTTCCGGCCCTGTCGGGCGAAGCAGGCCTGTCGCGGTATCTCACCGAAATCCGCAAGTTTCCGCTTTTGTCGCCCGAAGACGAATTCATGTACGCCAAGGCGTGGAAAGAGCATGAGGACCCCGAAGCGGCCCGCAAGCTCGTCACCAGCCATCTGCGCCTGGTCGCCAAGATCGCCATGGGTTATCGCGGCTATGGCCTGCCGGTCTCCGAGATCGTGTCGGAAGGCAATGTCGGACTGATGCAGGCGGTACGCCGCTTCGATCCCGACAAGGGCTTCCGTCTCGCCACCTATGCGATGTGGTGGATCCGCGCCTCGATCCAGGAATATGTCCTGCGGTCGTGGAGCCTGGTGAAGATGGGCACCACCGCGGCGCAGAAGAAGCTGTTCTTCAACCTGCGCAAGGCCAAGAACAATATCGGCGCCATCGAGGAAGGCGATCTCACGCCCGAACATCTGGCGACCCTGTCCGACCGGCTGGGCGTCACCGAGAGCGAAGTTACCGAGATGAACCGCCGTTTGTCGGGCGGCGACGCCTCGCTCAACGCGCCGCTGCGGTCCGAAGGCGAAAGCGAATGGCAGGACTGGCTGGCCGACGACACCGCTGACCAGGAAACCCGCCTGGCCGAGCGCGAGGAGATGGGCGACCGCCACGAATTGCTGGTGGACGCGATGAAGGACCTGACCGACCGCGAGCGCGACATCCTGCAGGCCCGCCGCCTGCAGGACGAACCGGCCACGCTGGAGGAACTGTCGCAGAAATACGGCGTCAGCCGCGAACGCGTGCGCCAGATCGAGGTGCGGGCGTTCGAGAAGATCCAGCGCGGCATGAAGGCGGCGATGCACCAGGCGGCGTTGCCTGCGCCGGCTTGATGACATGCCCGCGCAAGCGGGCTGACGAATCTACTGGCGCGAAGGCTTGCCCGTCATGTTCCCCAACGGCTCGTCCTCGTCATCGACACCTTCGCGGGTATCGGTATCGTCGACGATACCTTCGTCGAACATCGCCAGGCCGTCTTCCAGGTAATCGCCCAGGAGCCGCAGGCTGAGCAGATAATCCGCGGTGCGGCGGGAATGTTCGCTTTTCGCCGTGGCGATGGCTTCCTTCCACTCGTCCAGTGTGTAAGTGCCGCGGCCCAGCCAAGCCAGCGCCACCAGGCGGACACGTTCCTCATCGTTCAGTGAACGGATCGCGCCGCGCAATTCCTCTGCGACCGGATCATCGCCCTTGTCGGCCAGCACGTCGGTCTGGCCGTCATCGATCGGATTGGAGCCTTCGTCGGGATCGCTGTCCGATTCCTTCACGTCATATTCCCGGGCCTTCAGGATGATGAACGAAACCTCGCCCAGCGGCAGGTTCAATGAAGGTTCCTGGGCCGCATGGCGGCGCGGAGCGGGCAATGGGGACGTGGTGGAAGCCATGAAAGCTCCTGTTATTTTTGAGCTTTTGTTAAACGCCCGCGCGGGCCGCGTCGTTCCGCGGGCCATGACGCAAAAACATGCGTTGACGGCACGGACCCATCTGCCTATATCGGCGGTGGGCCACGCTCCCCCAACGGAGTGCTATCATTCTGGAAGGAATGAACTGCGATGACTGAAGTTGTTCGTCCGGCTGTGCGTCCCGCACGGCCTTTTTTTTCCTCCGGCCCCTGCGCCAAGCGCCCCGGATGGACCCCTGAAGCCCTCAAGGGCGCGCTGGTGGGCCGCTCCCACCGCTCCAAACCCGGCAAGGCCAAGCTGAAGGACGCGATCCAGCGCACCAAGGCGCTGCTCGGCGTTCCGGAAGGCTATCGCTGCGGCATCGTGCCGGCGTCTGACACCGGCGCGGTCGAGATGGCGCTGTGGTCGCTGCTGGGCGCGCGTTCGGTGGACCTGTTCGCCTGGGAAAGCTTCTCGGAAGACTGGGTCACCGACACGGTGAAGCAACTCAAGATCAAGGATGCCCGCACCTTCAAGGCGCCTTACGGCCAGCTTCCCGACCTGACGCAATATGATCCGTCGCATGATGCGGTGTTCGTGTGGAACGGCACTACCAGCGGCGTGAAGGTGGCCGATGGCGACTGGATTCCCGCGGACCGCGAAGGCCTGACGATCTGCGACGCCACCTCGGCAGCGTTCGCCATGGATCTGCCCTGGGACAAGCTCGATGTCGTGACGTTCAGCTGGCAGAAGGTGCTGGGCGGCGAAGCCGCGCACGGCATTCTCATCCTGTCGCCGCGCGCCGTCGCGCGCCTGGAAAGCTATACGCCGGCCTGGCCGCTGCCCAAGATCTTCCGCATGACCAAGGGCGGCAAGCTGGTGGAAGGCATCTTCGAGGGCGAAACCATCAACACGCCCTCGATGGTGGCGGTGGAAGACTATCTCGACGCCCTGACCTGGGCGGAAAGCGCGGGCGGGCTGAAGGGCCTGATCCAGCGTTCCAACGACAATCTCGGCGTGCTGGAAGAATGGGTGGCGTCGTCCGACTGGGCGGGCTTCCTGGCGCAAGACAAGGCGATCCGTTCCAACACCAGCGTCTGTCTCTCGGTCATCGATCCGGCCTTCGCCGCGCTGGCCGACGACGCCAAGCAGGAAAAGCTGAAGAAGCTGGTTTCGCTGCTGGACAAGGAAGGCGTGGCGCTGGACATCGGCGGCTATCGCGCCGCCCCGCCGGGCCTGCGCATCTGGTGCGGCGCCACGGTGGACAAGGCCGACCTGGAAGCGCTGGTCCCCTGGCTGGACTGGGCCTGGAGCCAGGTCAAAGCCTGACCCCAAGGGGAGCGCGCGTCATGCCGTTCATCTCGGAAAACAGGCTGGAAGAAGCGCTGGTCAAGGCGGTGAAACAACCCGCCACCGCGCCCGACTTCTGGCGGTTGCTGCTGGAAAGCGAATTGCTGGTGCTGGGCAGCGCCGAAGGCCATGAGGCCGACGACCGCCCCTTCACCCTGCAGCCGGGCGGCCGCTTTAATTTGGTCACCGCCCAGCGCGATGGCCGGGCCTTCCTGCCGGTCTTCTCCTCCCTGCCGCGCATGCAGGAATGGGTGAAACAGGACAGCCGCTATCTGTCCATGCCGGGCCGTGCGCTGTTCGAACTGACGCGCGGCGCGGCGGTGATCCTCAACCCGGCTTCCGAATATGGCCGGGAACTGACGCCGGAACAGGTCGGCCAGCTTCTGGGCGCGCCGGCGGCGAACCGGCCGCCGCGCACCATCATCGGCGAGGCGGACCCACCCGCCGCCCTGGTGGCAATGCTGACCGCGCTCTTCTCCCGCCACCGGGAAGTCTCCGCCGCCTGGATGATCCAGGCGACCTTTGCCGACCGGGCATTGACGCCCCATCCGGTGGTCGGCATCGAAACCAGCGGCGACATGCAGGCCCTGGCCGAGGAGATCAGCCGCATCGCTGCCGACACCGTGCCGGGCATGGTGTTCGACGTGCAGCGCGTGATGCGCGAACAGCCCCAGGGCCTGGCCGAGGCGCTGCTGCAAACCCCGCCTTTCTATCAACGCAACAATCCCGGCCAGCCCGGCCGCATTCTCAACTGAAGGAAATCCCGATGCCCAAGGTTCTTATCGCCGACAAGCTTTCGCCCGCCGCCGTCGCCATCTTCAAGGAGCGCGGCGTCGAGGCCGACGTGAAGACCGGCCTGTCCAAGGAAGACCTGATCAAGATCGTCGACCAGTATGACGGCATCGCCATCCGTTCGGCCACCAAGCTGACCGCCGATGTGCTGAAGGTGGCCAAGAACCTGAAAGTTGTGGGCCGCGCCGGCATCGGCGTCGACAATGTCGACATTCCCGCCGCCACCGCCACCGGCGTGATCGTGATGAACACGCCCTTCGGCAACTCCATCACCACCGCCGAACACGCAATTTCCCTGATGCTGGCGCTGGCCCGCGAACTGCCGGCTGCCAATGCCTCTACCCAGGCCGGCAAGTGGGAGAAGAACCGCTTCATGGGCGTGGAGATCACCGGCAAGGTGCTGGGCCTGATCGGCGCCGGCAATATCGGCTCGATCGTCGCCGACCGCGCCAAGGGCCTGCACATGCGCGTCGTGGCCTATGACCCCTTCCTGTCGCAGGAACGCGCCAACGACCTGGGCGTGGAGAAGGTGGAGCTGAACGACCTGTTGGCCCGCGCCGATTTCATCACTTTGCACGTACCGATGACGCCCGAGACGAAGAACATCCTGTCTGCCGAGAACATCGCCAAGACCAAGAAGGGCGTGCGCATCATAAACTGCGCCCGCGGCGGGCTTGTCGATGAACAGGCGTTGAAAGCCGCGATCGATTCCGGCCACGTCGCCGGCGCGGCGCTGGATGTGTTCGAGACCGAACCGGCCAAGGAAAATATCCTGTTCGGCAACGAGAAGATCGTGGCGACGCCGCACCTGGGCGCCTCCACCACCGAGGCGCAGGAGAATGTCGCGCTTCAGGTGGCCGAGCAGATCAGCGATTATCTGCTGACCGGCGCCATCACCAATGCGCTGAACATGCCGTCGATCTCGGCCAGCGAGGCGCAGAAGGTGCGCCCCTGGATCTCGCTGGCGGAAAAGCTGGGCAGCTTCGCTGGCCAGTTGACCGGTGACAGCCTGACCGGCGTGGAGATCGTCTATGAAGGTACGCCTTCCATGCTGAACACCCGCGCCTTGACCCAGGCCGCCATCGCCGGCCTGCTGAAGCCGATCCTCAGCGAGGTCAACATGGTCAACGCGCCGGTGGTCGCCAAGGAGCGCGGCATCAAGGTCAGCGAGACCCGCCGCGACGCGCAAGGCATCTATGAAGGCTATATCAAGGTCATGGTGTCGATGAAGGACGCACAGGGCACCGAATCCACCCGCCGCGTCGCCGGCACGGTGTTCTCGGACGGCCGCCCGCGCCTGATCCAGATCAAGGACATCAACCTGGACGCCGAGTTCGCGCCGCACATGCTCTACATCGTCAACGAGGACAAGCCGGGCTTCATCGGTAAGCTGGGCACGCTGCTGGGCGATGCCAAGGTCAATATCGCCAACTTCACCCTGGGCCGCAGCGCCCCGGGCCAGGACGCCATCGCGCTGATCGAGGTGGATGGCGCGGTGCCGGCGAGCGTGGCGGACGCCGTCGCCAAGTTGCCGCAGGTCAAGCACGCCAAGCCGCTGGCGTTCTGATCCACCGGAAAGCAGAATGAAAAGGGCGCCCCTTGGGCGCCCTTTTCATTTCCTTCAAGCGGCCGGCCACTTGTTTTCGCTCGCGGCGTTCGTGGCTTTCGCAGGTCCACCGGACCTGCTCACACCCTCCGGGTGACGCCACTCACCCCTTTGCCTTGGCGATCGCCTCATGGTGGCGGATCACTTCCTTGACGATGAAATTGAGAAACTTCTCCGCGAAGTCCGGATCCAGCTTGGCGTCCTGCGCCAGCCCGCGCAGCCGCGCGATCTGTGCAGTCTCGCGCCCCGGATCGGCGGGGGGCAGCGCATGGGCGGCCTTGTACTCGCCCACCGCTTGCGTGCACTTGAACCGTTCCGCCAGCAGATGGATCAGGGCGGCGTCGATATTGTCGATGCTGTCCCGCAGGCGCAGCAATTCCGGGTGGGTCATGCCTCTGTACGTCCTTGCACAAAAACCGGGCGTTCGGGCGGGCGAAAGATTCACCGGACCGTTTGCTATCCGCCGTCACTATTTACGCCAGGCCACGCCCGACGCCAAGAAAGTTCCCTAAAAGGATCGGCCGCGAAAAATCGCATCTTAAGGCTAACATGGCGCGGTTTCCTCTTCCCCGCCACGCCCCGCCGGTGATTAGCTTGACACTGTAACGGGTGGGGGCCCGGGAGCCAAAAATGGCCGCGGGATTCGGGGATGCGCAAAGTCTTGGGACGGGCGGCCTTGCTGGCCGCCATGCTGGCGCTGTCGGGATGCGCCACGGATGCGGACCAGCCGATGGATCCGCTGGAAAGCGTCAACCGCGTCTTCTTCGCGTGGAACCAGAAGCTGGACCGCCACGCCGCGTTGCCCGCCGCCACCATCTACCGCGATACCGTGCCCCAGCCGGTGCGCACCACCTTCCACAATGTGCTGGACAATCTGGGCGGGCCGGTGACTTGCGCCAACGACATCCTGCAACTGGACTTCAGCCATGCCGCCACCGCGCTGGCGCGTTTCGTGGTCAACAGCACCGCCGGCGTGGCCGGGATCTTCGACATCGCCACCGGCTGGGGCCTGGCCAGCCGTCCGCGCGACTTCGGCGAGACCATGGGCACCTATGGCGTGCCGCCGGGGCCTTACCTGGTGCTGCCCTTCCGCGGCTCGACCGATATGCGCGACTTCGCCGGCAACTATCTCGACGGCTATGCCAGCCCGTTGCGCTATGTCCGCTATGACGGACGGGAATATGTCGGCCTGGTCAAGTCCAGCCTGGGTTCGATGGACAATCGCGCCAGCAACATCATCACCTATCGCGACATCGAGCGGGCCAGCGTGGACTATTATGCCACCATGCGGTCCTATTACCTGCAGCGCCGGGCCCGCCAGATCGAGGACCGCACCAGCGCCACCGCCGAACTTCCCGACTTTTAAGCCACGCCGGAAAATGCTCTAAACCGGCTTCATGAAGGTCATCGAACACGTCGTCACATTCTGCTGCCGCTGGCCCTGGCTGGTGATCGTCCTGGCGCTGGTCCTGGGCGCGGGCGGAGCCTTGTTCACCCAGCAGAACTTTGCGATGAACACCGACAGCGAGCAGCTGATCGACGCCAAGGTGGGTTGGCGCATGCGCCAAGCCAGCTTCGACGCCAAGTTCCCCCAGCAGAGCAACCTGACCCTGGTGGTGATCGACGGCGCGACACCCGAACTGGCGGAATCCGCCGCCGCCCGGCTGAGCGGGAAGCTGCTGGCCAATCCCAGGCTGTTCAGCCATGTCCGCCGCCCCGATGGCGGTGCATTCTTCAACCAGAACGGCCTGCTGTTCCTGTCGCTGAACGAGGTGAAGGACACCACCCAGCAACTGATCCGCGCCCAGCCTTTCCTGGGCGGGCTGGCCAACGATCCGAGCCTGCGCGGAATCATGACCAACCTCGACACCGCGCTGCTGGGTGTTTCGACCGGCAACGCCAAATTGAGCGACCTGGGCAAGGCGATGCCGCAATTCGCCGAAGTATTCGAGGACGCCGCCAGAGGCCGGACGCACTACATGTCGTGGCGCTCGCTGGTGACCGGGACCAAGCCGCGCCAGGAGGAAATCCGCCGCTTCATCGAGGTCAAGCCGCGGCTGGACTTCAATGCGCTGGAGCCGGGGCTGGAAGCCAGCAACGCCATCCGCGCCGACGCGCGCGCCTTGGGCCTGACGCCCGAGCATGGTGTCACCGTGCGGCTGACCGGGCCGGTGCCCTTGTCGGACGAGGAATTCGCCACCCTGACCGACCGCGCCTACCTGATGGTCGCCGCGATGATGGGTGGGGTACTGCTGACGCTGTGGCTGGCGCTGCGCAGCTTCAAGATCATCTTCGCCATCCTGACCACGCTGTTCGTGGGCCTGGCCATCACCATGGGCCTGGGCCTGCTGGCGGTGGGCGTGTTCAACATCATCTCCATCGCCTTCATCGCGCTGTTCGTGGGACTGGGGGTGGATTTCGGCATCCAGTTCGCGGTGCGATACCGGCACGAGCGCCACCAGGATGACCAGCTGGCGGAAGCGCTGGAAAAAACCGGACGCGGCGTCGGCGTTCCGCTGGCGCTGGCGGCGGCCGCGACAGCGGCGGGATTCTTTTCCTTCCTGCCCACCACCTATACCGGCGTGGCCGAACTGGGGAAGGTCGCCGGCATCGGCATGATCGTCGCCTTCCTGCTTTCCATCACCATGCTGCCGTCGTTGCTGATGGTGCTGGACCCGCCGGGCGAGAAGGAGGATGTCGGCTTCACCGCGTTGGGCCGCGTCGACGACTTCATGCACAAGCACCGCAAGCGGGTGGTGCGGATCGCCGCGGCGGCGGGCGTGATCTGCCTGGGGCTGATGTATTTCGTGCGCTTCGACTCCAATCCGCTGGACCTGCGCAGCCCCAAGGTGGAATCGGTCTCCACCCTATTCGACCTGATGAAAAATCCCCTCACCTCGCCCAACACCATCGACGTGCCGGCCTTTTCGCTGGCGGAAGCCGACGCCTTGGCGGGCCGCATCGGACAGGGCTCGCTGGTGTCGCAGGCGATCACATTGTCGAGCTTCATCCCCACCGGGCAACAGCAGAAGCTGGCGCTGATCGCCGACGCCAATTCGCTGCTGGATTCCACCATCAATCCGTTCGAGGTACTGCCCGCGCCGACCGACGCGCAGGATTTCGCCGCCATGACCACCACTGCGGGCAAGCTGCGCATGGCGGCCGGCAATAACCCGGACCAGGCGTCGCGGGATGCCCGCCGTCTGGCCGCCGCGCTGGACGCGGTGGTGAAAGCAGGCAAGCCCGCGCTGGCCCGCGCCCGCGATGCCTTCGAGCCGGGGCTGAAGACCATGCTGGCCCAGGTGTCGGAGTCGCTGAAGGCCGCGCCCGTCACCGTCGCCACCATGCCGGACGAACTGAAGGGCGACTGGATCGCCGCTGACGGTACGGCGCGCATCCAGGTTTCTCCCAAGGACACCACCAACGACCCCGCCGCGCTGTCCGCCTTCAGCGACCAGGTGCTGGCGATCGCGCCACAGGCCACCGGCGCGCCGATCTCGATCCGTGAATCCGGCAGGACTATCGTCGGCGCCTTCGCCGAGGCCGGCATCCTGTCCTTCGTCGCCATCATCATCCTGCTGACGGTGGTGCTGCGCAGCCTGCATGAGGTGCTGATGACCCTGGCGCCGCTGGTGCTGACGGGACTGCTGACCCTGGCGACCTGCGTGGTGTTGGGCCAGCCGCTCAACTTCGCCAATGTGATCGCGCTGCCGCTGCTGCTGGGCATCGGCGTGGCCTTCAACATCTATTTCGTGGTGGCGTGGCGGCACGGCCAGCGCTGCTTCCTGGCCTCCAGCCTCACCCGCGCGGTGATCTTCTCCGCCGCCACCACCGCGTCAGGCTTCGGCACGTTGTGGCTGAGCATCCATCCCGGCACCGCCAGCATGGGTGAGTTGCTGATGATCTCGTTGTTCTGGACGCTGGCGACCACGCTGTTCCTGTCGCCGGCCCTGCTGGGCCCGCCGCCGGAACACCAGCGCCTGCACGATCCGGAAGTTTAGCGCGGGGCGGCGACAGCCCCGGCCTCAGGGCGCGCTTGACCGCGCGCCCTTGCGGCGTTCGCGCGGGCGAAAGGTCCACCGGGCCTTTCGCTTTTCCACGCTCACCCCAGCATCTGATCCGTGATCGCGTTGATCCGCTTGGCCAGGCCTTGCGGACCCGCGGACGACAACGTGCTGGCGAAATCGGACCGCTTCTGCGCCATCTGGCTGATATTGCCGTCCAGCAGGATGTCGGTGACCTTCCACTCCGAGCCCACCTGGTGCATGCGGTAGTTGAAGGCGTGGGGTTCGCTGCCCGTCATCTTGCTCTTGACGAAATGGTCGGTGCCGCGCGCGATCGAGGCCGGCTCGGTGACGAATTTCTCGCCGCCATAGCTGTCGAAATTCTTGGCATAGTTGGCGACGGTCCAGCGGCTGAAGGCATCGGTCAGTGCTTTCTTGTCGGCGTCGGACAGGCCCACCCAGGTGGGACCGACCGCGGTGGCTGTCATCGCCGAAAGGTCGAACGCCTTTTCGATCGCGGGTTTCAATTTCTCATAGCGCGCCTTGGCGGTGCCGCCCGACTTCATGGTGGCGACCAGCGCGTCATAGAAGCCCTGAATCTGCACCACCGCCGGGTCGGCGTCCTGCGCCATGACGGGCGCGGACGGAAGGGTCAGCGCGGCGGGTGCCGCCGCCAGCATCAGGCCCATGCAAACGGATCTCACAATGCGGCTCATGGAAATCTCCTTAATGCCCCGGTGTAACGCACGAGGCGCGGATATGGCGGCGAAAGACGGCAATTTTCCGTCTTTTTGAGGGTGAGGCCGGATAAGCAAAAGGTCCAGTGGACCTTTTGCCCGGCCGAACGCCGCAGCACCGCGCAATCAAGCGCGGCGCGAGGCCGGTGTTCAGGCGTCGCGATCAAGCAGGAAGAACGGCAACGCCGAGAGTTCGGGCGCCCTGGCCGCATAGGGCCCCAACGCATCCACCGCGCGGCGGGCGCGCTTCTCGGCTTCGGCGCGGGCGCCCTCCACCCCCAACAGGGTCACCAGGGTCTGCTTGCCCATGTCGGCGTCCTTGCCCACCGCCTTTCCGGTCTTTTCGGCCGTGGAAGTCACATCCAGCAGATCGTCGGTGATTTGGAACACCACGCCCATATCCTCGGCATAGGCCTTCAGGCGGGCGCGGTCCTCGGGCGCGGCCTGGCCCAGGATGGGGCCGGCCTCGCAGGAGAATTCGAACAACTGTCCGGTCTTGCGCCGCTGCAGGTCGATCACATCGTCCACCCCGAAGCTGGCATCGGCCAGCATGTCGATGATCTGGCCGCCGATCATGCCGGAATGGCCCGCCGCGTCCGCCAGGCGCGCAATCAGCGCGCAGCGCACATCGGCATTGGGATGGGTGCGGGCATCGGCCAGGATCTCGAAACTGATGGTCAGCAGCGCGTCACCCGCCAGCACCGCCGTCATCTCGTCAAAGGCGATATGGGTGGTGGGGCGGCCCCGGCGCAGGTCGTCGTCATCCATGCAGGGCAGGTCGTCATGCACCAGGCTGTAGGTGTGCAGCGCCTCGATGGCGGCGCCGACCCGAAGACTGCGGGAATCGTCCACGCCGAACAGCCGGGCCGAATACAGGACCAGGAACGGCCGCAGCCGCTTGCCCCCGGCCTGGACGGCATAGCGCATCGCCTCCTGCACCCGGGCCTGGCGGCCGGCGGGCGCCGGCAACACGGCGTCCAGGGCCGAATCAACCAGCCTGGCCGAGGCGGCTATGGCCTTGGGCAGTTCCGCCACTGGCTGTTTCATGCTGTCCGACACCTTGGCCCCCCCGGTTCGGAGGGGCTTTTAGCCCGGCAAACCCGGTCCCCGCCACCCGTTTCGCGGGGGTTCCCAGTGACATTTCTGCCTATCCCGCCGGGAGCCTGTTACCCATGCGGAGGAAGGGGTTGCACCCCCTACCCCTATGCGGGAAAATGATTATGTTGCAGCGCCGAAAGCTCTGCCCCGGGCGGTGGAGCGTCCGTTACGCCGAAGGACCGATATGCGAGTCATCCTTGCCCAGCCGCGCGGCTTCTGTGCCGGCGTCGTGCGCGCCATCGACATTGTCGAGAAGGCGCTCGACAAGTTCGGCGAGCCTGTCTACGTGCGCCATGAGATCGTGCACAACAAGCATGTCGTGGACACGCTGAAGGCCAAGGGCGCCCGCTTCGTGGAGGAACTGGACGAGGTGCCGGAAGGTGCCGTCACCGTTTTCTCCGCCCATGGCGTGCCGCTGTCGGTGGTCAACACCGCCAAGGACCGCGGCCTGCCGGTGCTGGACGCCACCTGCCCGCTGGTCTCCAAGGTGCATAACCAGGGCAAGCGCTATGTCGCCCACGGCCGTACGCTGATCCTGATCGGCCATGCCGGCCATCCCGAAGTGGAAGGCACCATGGGCCAGGTCGGTGCGCCGGTGACCCTGGTGCAGAACGAAGCCGATGTCGCGGCGCTGGCGGTTCCCACCAACACGCCGGTCGCCTATATCACCCAGACCACGCTGTCGATCGACGACACCAAGGGCATCATCGCCGCCCTGAAGAACAAGTTCAGCGACATTGTCGGACCCGAAACCAGCGATATCTGCTACGCCACCCAGAACCGCCAGACCAGCGTGCGCGAGCTGGCCAAGGTCGCCGACGTGATCCTGGTGGTGGGCGCAGCCAATTCGTCCAACTCCAACCGCCTGCGCGAGATCGGCATCGAGGAAGGCATCCCTTCCTATCTGATCAATGACGGCAGCGAACTGAAAGCCGAATGGGTCCAGGGCAAGAAGGTCGTGGGCCTGACCGCCGGCGCCAGCGCGCCCGAGGAACTGGTCAAGCATGTGATCGAAGCGCTGGGCGAGATCGAAGACGTCGAAGTGGAAACAATGGACGGCAAGAAGGAACATATCGAGTTCCGCCTGCCGGCCGAGTTGAGGGCTTAGTCTCATGGGATTGCCGATACGCCAGGCCGCCAAGATCGGCGCCTATGTGATGAAACAGCACCTGTCGGGCAAGAAGTACCCGCTGGTGTTGATGCTGGAGCCGCTTTTCCGCTGCAACCTGGCCTGCGCCGGCTGCGGCAAGATCGACTATCCCGATGAGATCCTGAACCAGCGCCTGTCGTTCCAGCAATGCATGGACGCGATCGACGAATGCGGCGCCCCCGCCGTCTCCATCGCCGGCGGCGAGCCCCTGCTCCACCGCGACATGCCCAGGATCGTCGATGGCTATATCGCACGCGACAAGTTCGTCATCCTGTGCACCAACGCGCTGTTGCTGGCCAAGAAGATCGACCAGTACAAGTCGCATCCGAACTTCACCTGGTCGATCCACCTGGACGGCGACAAGGTGATGCACGACAAGTCGGTTTGCCTGGACGGCACCTATGAAAAGGCGGTGGCCGCGATCAAGCTGGCCAAGTCCAAGGGCTTCCGCACCCAGATCAACTGCACGCTGTTCGACGGCGCCGATCCCGAGCGCACCGCCGCCTTCTTCGATCATATGATGGAGCTGGGCCTGGACGGCATCACCGTGTCGCCCGGCTATGCCTATGAGCGCGCGCCCGACCAGCAGCACTTCCTGAACCGCGAGCGCACCAAGAACATGTTCCGCGACATTCTCAGGCGCGGCAATGGCGGCAGGAACTGGGAGTTCACCAATTCCAGCCTGTTCATGGATTTCCTGGCGGGCAACCAGACCTATGAATGCACCCCCTGGTCGATGCCGCTCCTGACCGTGTTCGGCTGGCAGAAGCCCTGCTACCTCCTGGGCGAAGGCTATGCCAAGACCTTCAAGGAGCTGATGGAAGGCACCGAGTGGGAGAAATACGGCGTCGGCAAGTACGAGAAGTGCGCCAACTGCATGGTGCATTGCGGCTTCGAAGGCACCGCCGCCACCGACGCGATCAGGCATCCGCTGAAGATGCTTCCGATCCTGATGAAGGGCATCAAGACCGAAGGCCCGATGGCGCCGGAGATCGACCTGTCGAATCAGCGGCCCGCCGAATATGTCTTCTCCCGCCACGTGGAGAAGAAGATGTCAGAGATCAAGGCCGGCAAGTCCGACACCACAGAGATCGCGGCAGCGGAGTAGTTCCGCGAACGCTTTCGGCGAAGTGCGCCCGGTGCGGATCAGCGCCGGGATTTGCACCGGCTTCTTCACCAGCGACCACAGGATGCGCCCGATGGCGATGCCGCCGTCGGGCTTCATCGCCACCAGGGCGGCGGGCGGCAGCACATGGCCGGCGTCGTCGGAGATCACGCGCAAAGCCGCCAGCGGCAGGTTGCGCGATGCGGCGAAACGGGCGGCGACCTGGGACTCCATATCGACGGCCAACGCGCTTGTGACGGTGTGCAGCGCCTGCTTGGTCTCGGCCTGATCCACCACCACGTCGCTGCCGAAGATCGCGCCCATGCGCGCGCCCGGCAGGCGCGAAACCAACCGGTTCAACCACACCGCATGGCAATCCCAGCGTTCCGCGCCGGTCATGATGCGATCCGCCAGCACCACGTCGCCAACGGCGAGATCCGGCGCCAGCGCGCCGCCCAGACCGATGGAGATCACGCCGGAAATATCACCATGCAGGGCGTTGAGCTTGGCGGCCAGCCCGTCGCCATCGCCGCCGCCCGCCACCGCGATCACCCCGGCGGTGCCGACGATCCCGGCTTCCTTCGCCAATCCGGTGACGGCGATGATGGTCATGGCTTACAGGCCGAACTCGACGCGGCGGCTGTTGCCCGCCTTGAGATTGCGGTAACGCGCCAGCGCCCAGAGCGGGAAGAATTTGGGATAGCCGTGATAGTTCAGGTAGAACACGCGCGGAAAGCCGCCGCCGGTGTAATGCGCCTGGCTCCAAAGGCCATCGGACTCCTGCGTCGCCTTGAGGTAATTCACGCCCCGCGCCACCGCCGGATGATCCACCTGCCCCGCCGCCATCAGGCCCAGCAGCGCCCAGGCGGTCTGTGACGCGGTCGAGGGCGCCGGCTCGTAACCCTTGTAGTCCAGCTTGTAGCTGTCGCAATTCTCACCCCAGCCGCCGTCCTGGTTCTGGATGGCGATCAACCAG
>Ga0153956_1002233_pt1 | contig 14816 bp, 11 predicted proteins | sample TSFL040MetaG_FD_104704 | JGI IMG/M metagenome (GOLD analysis project Ga0153956, IMG submission 104704) | Attine ant fungus gardens microbial communities from Florida, USA - TSFL040 MetaG | ecosystem: Host-associated > Fungi > Mycelium > Unclassified | place: USA: Florida, Wekiwa Springs... | reverse complement strand
CTGCGCGATATCCGTGACCTGACCGATCGGCGCGACGAATACGCCGCCGAACTGCGCCGCCGCTGGGGCGGTCTGCTCAGCTATCTCTACATCGGCCGCCAGTACGACACGATGGACCCGCGCGACGTCGGCAACACCGTCGCCGTGCGCCACGACATGCGCAACCCCAGCGGCGGCCTGCTGTTCGCGGTGCTGGGCATCAGCGCCCCGGAAAGCGGCCACATGTCGGACCTGGAGGCGGTGCCCAACCCGGTGATCCATTCCTGCCAGATCGTCGACCCCGGCCACGGCGTCACCCGCTTCGAGGTGATCTCCGAGGAACTCAAACGTGGCCGGCAGATGGGGTACAGCCGGGCCCGCATCGTCGACGCCGACCGCCCCGAGCGCACCCTGGCGCTCATCGAGGGCCAGGGCGTGGCCATCGGGGTGCCGCCCGACGGGCTGGAGAAGATGGAGGTCGACAACATCGAGGTCCTGGACACACCGGATCTCCCTCCACTGTGGCAGGTGTTCGGCGGCTATCGCCAGGACGGCACCTGGATGCTGCCCGAACTCACCGAGGACGTCGCCTCACCCGATGCGGCACTGCACATCGGCCCGCAGTTCGTCATCCTGGAAACGGCGGCCGCGCACGCCGCCGGCACCGACGTGCAGGGTGTGTCGGCGCACGTGATGTTCCTGGCCCGCGGCAAATGCGGTCCGTTCCGGGCCGAGACCGAACTCCTGGACGGCACCGACGGCACCGTCGCGGTGCGGGTGCTGCTGCACGACGAGGGCAACGACGACAAGGTGATCACCTCGGCGTCCTACACCTTCCGGAAGGCCCAATCATGAGCGTGCCTGCGAGCGAATCAACAGCTCAGCGCGAACCCCTTCTTCTCCTCGACGGTGCCAGCATGTGGTTCCGGTCGTTCTTTGGGGTGCCCTCATCGATCACGGCGCCGGACGGCCGCCCGGTCAACGCCCTGCGCGGTTTCATCGACAACATCGCCGCACTGGTCACCCTGCATCGGCCGGGACGGTTGGTGGTGTGTCTGGATCTGGATTGGCGCCCGCAGTGGCGGGTGGAGTTGATCCCGTCGTACAAGGCCCACCGCGTGGTGGAAGAAACCCCGGGCGACGCCCCGGACGTCGAGGAGGTGCCCGACGAACTGACCCCGCAGGTGGCCATGATCATGGAACTGCTCGACGCGTTCGGTATCGCCACCGCCGGGGCACCCGGATACGAGGCCGACGATGTGCTGGGCACATTGGCCACCGCGGAGCAGAACGATCCAGTGATCGTGGTCAGCGGTGATCGCGATCTGCTGCAACTGGCCAATGACGCGGTGAAGGTGTTCTACATCGGCCGCGGGATGGCCAAGGCCGTGCTCTACGGCCCGCAGCAGGTCGCCGAGAACTATGGGGTGCCGCTGGAGCGGGCCGGCGCTGCCTATGCCGAACTGGCACTGCTGCGCGGTGACCCGTCCGATGGGCTGCCGGGGGTCGCCGGGATCGGCGAGAAGACCGCCACCACCCTGCTGCAGACTTACGGCTCACTGGCCGCGATCGAGGCCGCCGCGCGGGACGATGCGTCGAAAATGGCTGCGGCGCAGCGCAAGAAGCTGTTGGCCGCGTCCGACTACATCGCCGCGGCGCTGCCCGTGGTACGGGTGGCCACCGATGCACCGGTCGCCATGTCCACCGAAACCGACACGCTGCCGCGCACCGCCCGGGACCCGCAACGGGTCACCGAACTGGCCGATGCGTACGGCATCGCGAATTCGATCGCCCGCCTACAGAAGGCCCTCGACAAGCTGACCTGACGGCCTACTTGTTTTGGGGCCGACCGACCTCGTAGGTGCCCTTGTCGTCCTTGAAGGTGACTGTGACGGTGCGGTTGGTGCCGTCGATGCTGACCGCGCAGTTGAACGTCGAGCCGGCCTTGACCTCGGGGTCGGTGCCGTCGTTGCACTTGACGTCCTTGACGTTCTTGACGCCGTAGCCGCTGGTCTCGTCGGACAGGACCTTCTTCACGCCGTCCTGCGCGGCGTTGATGTCCAGCTTGGTGGTGACGAACCATCCCGGCCACACGAAGCCGAGCACGATCAGCGCGATCAGCACCACCGCGGCGACACCGCCACCGATGGCCAGGAGGGCCTTGTTGTTCTTGGGTGCGCCCGGCTGGCCGAATTGCTGATCGAACTGCTGGCCCATGCCGGGCTGGCCGTATTGCCCCGGCGGACCGTACTGCGGGTAGGCGCCCGGCTGCCCGTACTGCGGCGGGCCGTAGGCACCCGGCTGCTGGTATCCGGGCTGCTGCCCGTACTGCGGATAGCCGCCGGGCTGCTGCGGTGCCTGCGGCATCGCGGGGTATTGGTACTGCTCAGGGTTGTACGCCGGCGGCTGCTGCCAAGCGGGAGCGGCGGGCGACTGCTCGGCGCCGGGCGTGGGTTGTCCCCAGGCCGGCTGCTGCTCGAATCCCGGTTGCTGACCTGACCAACCCTGTGACGGGTCAGTACCCTGTGGTCCGCTCATCGTTTCTCCTTGGTGCATTTCGCCACGTGTGATGCGCTGCCGCCCACATTACCGGTGACTTCGAGTGGGAATGACCTGCGCACTCTCGCCGGACCCGCGTGTCTTGCCACTTCCTGAGAGATTGCGCCGATTTTGGCCCGGTGCGGCCTAGTCTCGGCGCATGACCGATCGGATACGGCTGGGCAACGCCACCCTCACCCGGATCGTCGAGACCCACGTCGAACTGAACCCCGCATTGTTTGCCGGAACTCCACCGCAGGCCTGGCCGGACAACGCCGATCTGCTGGCCCCGGATTTCTGGAGCCCGGACACCGGGCTGTGGCGCATCCTGATCCAGAGTTGGGTGCTGCAGGTCGACGGGCTGACCATCGTCATCGACACCGGCGCGGGCAACGACCGGTCGAGGCCCAGCATGCCGCCGCTGGATCATCTGAACACCGGATTTCTCGACGCCCTCATCTCGGCGGGTTTCGACCCCGGCGAGGTGGACGTGGTGATCAACACCCATCTGCACACCGATCACGTCGGCTGGAACACCCGCTCGGTCGACGGCGCCTGGATCCCCACCTTTCCCAACGCCCGCTACCTGATGCCGCAGGCCGACTACCGGTTCTTCGCCCCTGACAACCCGGCGACCAGCGACGAGATGCGGATCGTGTTCTCCGACAGCGTGATCCCGGTGGCCGACCAGACCGAGCAATTCGGCGGCGACCATCAACTGAGCGAATCGGTGTGGTTGCGCCCGGCCCCGGGCCATACCCCGGGGGCGTCGGTGCTGTGGCTCGACGCCGGTCGGCCCGCCGTGTTCGTCGGCGATCTGACGCACTGCCCCATTCAGATCCCCCGGCCGGACGATCCATGCGCGTTCGATGTCGATGCCGCCGAGGCCGCCGTCACCCGCAAGCGGATTTTCACCGAGGCCTCCCGGCGCCGGGCCGCGGTCATTCCCGCGCACTATCCGGGAGCCGGGGGCGCCACCATCGTGGCCCGCGGCGACCGATTCATGGTCGACGACTGGCTGGACCTGCCACCCCGCTGAGCTACCCGCTACCGAGTTACCTGTTGCCGATCGCGGTCACATGCTGTCGATCGCGACGACGCCCTTACGGACGTCGTTGATGGCCCGTTTGGCCGTCGCCCGCAGCTTCGCCGACGGCGCCGCCAGCCGCACCTGATCGAGCAGGTCGAGCACCTGCCGGCACCACCGCACGAAATCGCCTGCCGACAAAGGACTTCCGTTGCCGTTGTCGGACGCCATCAGCGCCGCCGTCAGATCCCCGGTCGTCGCCCAGCGATACACCGCGGCGACGAAGCCCGCATCCGGTTCCCGGCTCACCGGCAGCCGATGACGCTGTTCGTCGGCGCGTACCTCGTTCCACAGCCGGCGGGTCTTGGTCAATGCCCCGCGCACCGCTGCGGTGGCGTGCTCCATCCCGGGCGCCACCGACGGGCCGTCGCCGCGCGATTCGAACAGCACCGCCGACACCACCGCCGCCAACTCGGCCGGGTTCAGTCCGTCCCACACCCCACCGCGCAGGCATTCGGCGACCACCAGGTCGCTCTCGCTGTAGATCCGGGCCAGCAATCGGCCATCGTCGGTGACCGCCAGGTCATCACCGTTCGCGGTGATGAAGCCACGTTCGCTGAGCAGCACCACGATTCGGTCGAAGGCGCGGGCCAGCGAGTTGGTGGCCGCGGCGACCTTGCCCTGCGTGGTGGCATTGTCGCGTTCGATGCGCAGGTACCGTTCGGCGGCGCGCACCAAGGCTTCTCGGTCCGCCAGTTGGTGCGCCGGGTGGTGACGCATCTGTTCACGCAGACCGGCCAACTCGGGATCCACGTCGGGCATCGCATCGTCGGCCGCGCCGCGGCGACGCCGCACGGACGGCACGTCCAACCGTTCGGCGGCCGACAGCAGTGCCGAGGCCAGGTCACGACGCACCCGGGGTTGGCGATACTCCACCCGTTTGGGCAGCGCCATCGAGCCCAACCGCGCCGACGATCCGGCGTAGTCGGCCACGGAAATCCTTCCGGCCCAGCGATGTTCGGTCAGCACCACGGGTCGCGGGTCATCGCTGTCGTAGGCAGGTTCCAGCACCACCGCCAGCCCACTTCGCTTGCCCTGCCCGATGACGATGATGTCCCCGCGGTTCAGATCTGCCAGTGCATCGGTGACCGCCCGGCGGCGCTGCAACCGCGACGCGCGCGACTGGGCCCGCTCACGCTCACTGATCGAGGCTCGCAGCCGCGCGTATTCCAGCACACTGTCCCAGTTCGCACCCTGCTCGGCGGCGATCTCGTCGAGCATCCGCTCACCGCGCTTGACGCCGCGCACCAGTCCGGATACCGACCGGTCGGCCTGGTATTGCGCGAATGACTGCTCCAGCAACTGATGTGCCTGGGCCGGGCTCATGTGCTGAACCAGGTTGATCGTCATGTTGTAGGACGGCGCAAAAGAACTGCGTAGCGGGAAGGTGCGGGTCGAGGCCAGCCCGGCGACCTGAGCCGGGTCGGCCATCTCGTCGGTGGGCGACCACAGCACCACGGCGTGACCCTCGACATCGATGCCACGGCGACCGGCCCGACCGGTCAACTGGGTGAACTCCCCCGGTGTCAGCGGTGCGTGTTGTTCGCCGTTGTACTTGACCAGCCGTTCCAGCACCACCGTCCGGGCGGGCATATTGATACCCAAAGCCAGTGTCTCGGTAGCGAACACGGCCTTGATCAAACCTTGGGTGAACAACTCTTCGACGGTGTGCCGGAACACCGGCAACAGCCCGGCATGGTGCGCGGCCACGCCACGCAACAGCCCTTCACGCCACTGGTGATAGTCCAGCACCACCAGGTCGGACTCGTCGAGATCGGCGCAGCGGCGGTCGATGATCTCGGCGATCCGCTCGCGTTCGGCCTTGTTGGTCAGCCGCACCGAGGCCCGCAGGCACTGTTTGACCGCACCATCGCAACCGGCTCGGGAGAACACAAAGGTGATGGCCGGCAGCAGCCCGGCCTGATCCAGGGTGCCGATGACATCGGGTCGGCTCGGCGGCCGGTACATCGCGGGTCTGCCCCCGGAACGTCCGCGGCCATCTCCGCTTCGGCCCCGCGGCTGCCAGTCCAGCATTCGATCGGCCTCGCGGCGATGAGCGATGTGCCGCAACAACTCCGGGTCGACGCGCGGCTTACCTCCGGCACCTTTCGGGTCGAACAGATCGAACAGCCGCCGGCCCACCAGCATGTGCTGGTACAGCGGCACCGGGCGATGTTCGTCGACCACGACGGTGGTGTCACCGCGCACGGCCTGGATCCAGCCGCCGAATTCCTCGGCGTTGCTGACTGTGGCGGAAAGACTCACCACCCGCACGTCGTCGGGCAGGTGCAGGATCACCTCTTCCCAGACCGCGCCGCGCATCCGGTCGGCCAGGAAGTGCACCTCGTCCATCACCACAAAAGACAGCGCGCTCAACGCTTCTGAGCCGGCGTACAGCATGTTGCGCAGCACTTCGGTGGTCATCACCACGATGTCGGCATCACCGTTGATGTTCTGATCACCGGTGAGCAGCCCGATCCGCTCGGGGCCGTACCGCTCCACCAGGTCGTTGTGCTTCTGGTTGCTCAGCGCCTTGATCGGTGTGGTGTAGAAGCATTTGCGCCCGGCGGCCAGGGCCAGGTGCACGGCGAACTCACCCACCACGGTCTTGCCTGCGCCGGTGGGTGCGCAGACCAATACGCCGTGGCCCTGTTCCAGTGCCGCACAGGCCCGGGTCTGGAACCCGTCGAGGGTAAAGGACAGGCCCGCGGTGAAATCGGTCAACTGCGGGCCGGGTATGACGGCCGCCTCCGGCGACTCAGGTGGCATCGTCGTCGAATCGCGACGGTGTGGGTACCGCAGTGGGAGCGTCGACGGGCTCGACGTCGCCGATCGGGGCGGCCTCGTCATCGGGCACCTCCAGACCTTCGCGACGGGCCTTGCGGCGGTCGTGCAGTCGGGCTACCTGGATGGCGATCTCGAGCAGAACCGTCAATGCCAGCGACAGGGCCAGCATGGAGAACGGGTCCGATCCCGGTGTCACGAACGCGGCAAAGACGAACAGGCCGAAGATCAGGCCCCGGCGCCAACTGCTCAGCCGCTCGTAGGGCAACACCCCGACCAGGTTCAGCATGATGATCAGCAACGGGAATTCGAAGCTGATGCCGAACACCAGCAGCAGGTTGAGCAGGAAACCGAAGTACTGCTCGCCCGACAGTGCGGTGATCTGCACGTCGTTGCCGACCGACAGCAGGAAGGCCAGCGCCTTGGACAGCACCAGATAGGCCAGCAGGGCGCCGCCGATGAACAAGATGGCGCCCACCCCGACGAACAGCGATGCGAACCGGCGTTCCTTCTTGTACAGCCCCGGCGTGATGAACGCCCAGATCTGGTACAGCCACACCGGGCAGGCCAGCACCACACCTGCGGTCATGGCCAGCTTGAGGCGCAGCATGAACTGATCGAACGGGGCAGTCGCGAGCAGTCTGCACTCGCCATCGGGAGCGATCGTCGCGCGCGAGGACGCCGGCAGCGAGCAGTACGGGCCGCGCAGCCAGTCACCCAGACTGGGAAACCCGACGATGCCGTTGCTGTACCAGTAGAAACCGAACGCCGAGGTGATCAGCACCGCGAGCACCGCGATCAACAGCCGCGAGCGCAGCTCTTCGAGGTGATCAACCAACGACATGGTGCCATCGGGATTGACCCGCGACCGTCGACGGCGCGGATCGAGCTTGTCGAGGATTCCGGAGATCTGCACGGGTGTGTAAGAGGACACCAACAAGCGACGCGACGCTGGTCGCGGTCAGCTCGTAGCGGCGATCAGGCCGGGTGCTTGTCGGTGGCGTCGGTGGGCTGCGGCGCCGGTTCGGGAATGTCGACGCGCTCGGCCGTCACCGACCGCGGGGCCTGCGTCGCGGAACTGTCGGCCTGCATCTCCTTCATCTCCGACTTGAAGATGCGCATGGACTTACCCAGCGAACGGGCCGCGTCCGGGAGTTTCTTCGCACCGAACAGCAGCACAAACACCGCGATGACAATGATCCAATGCCACGGTTGTAGACCGCCCAATTTGGTCACCTCCAGAAGTTGTCGCCGAGTCTACTCGCCGACGCTGACGCCGTACGCCTGCAGCGCCGCCGCGGCACATTCCCGGACCTTCTCGGCCAGCGCCGGTGGGTCGAGCACCGTCACCGCCGCACCGAAGCCCAATACGAAACGGGCCATCCAGTCATCGGAGGCGTAGGTCATGGCGGCCTGAAAACCGCCGCCGGGAAGCTCCCTGAGCACCCGCAGGGGGTAGTAGTCGAACATCCAGGACGCCGACGCATCGATCGACAACGTCGCCGACGGCAGCGTCGGGTCGGCGTCCGCGGCGGAGAACAGCGACGTGTCAGTGCCGGCCCGCAGGGCGGGCTCGGGCGGGGCGGACGACTCATCGAGCACCCGAGCACCGACAATCCGGTCGAAACGAAACAGCCGTACCCCCTCGGCCGTCCGGCACCACGCCTCCAGATAGCTGTGGTCGCCGATCACCGCGATCCGGATCGGGTCCACGATGCGCTGCGAGACGGTGTCGTGGGAAGCGGAGTGATATTCCAGCGACAGCGCACGCCGATCGCGGGTCGCGGCCCGCACGGCGGCCGTCGCTTCGTTCTCCACCTCACCGGAATCGATCGGTACGGCCGAACCGGACGCGGCGCCAGCGGCTGCTTCGATCTTGGCGATGGCGCTGCGCGCCGCCTTCGGATCGACCACACCGGGAATGTCGACCAGCGCCCGCAGCGCCATCAGTACCCCGGTGGCCTCCGGCGAGGTCAGCCGCAGCGCCTGATCCATGCCGGCGGAGAAGATCACCTCGATGGTGCCGTCCTCGAAGTCCAGATCGATCATCGTGTCGCCCTCGCCGCCGGGCAGCCCGCACACGAAGAGCTGCCACAGGTCGGCTTCGAGCTGTTTGCGGGTCACCCCGAGGGCGGCCGCGGCCTTCTCGTGACTGACCCTGGGATTCGCCTGAAAATACGGCACCATGTTCAGCAACCGCACCAGGCGGGTGGACACGCTCGACATCAGTTCACCCCCGCCTGCGCCCGAAGCCGTGCAATGACGTTGTCCCGCAAGGATTCCGGTTCCAGCACCACGGCGTCGGCGCCGTACCCGGCGATCTCTCGGGCCAGCCGGTCGACCATGGGAATCTCCAGCGATAATTCGTCGCCCGCGCGGCCGTTGAGCTCGCGCGGGGTGCCGGCCGCGGCCTGCTGTCGCAACGCCGTCGCCCTGCCCTCGGCGACCCATACCCGGGCCCGCTCACCGGCCGGCCACTCGGCCACCGCCCGGTGCACGATGTCGCGCACATTGATCCCGTCGGGCCGGGTCACCGCGTGTTCGGGACCTACAGCGCGGACGTCGGCGCCGATCCGTGACACCCGGAAGGTCCGCGGTTCGCCGCGGTCCCGGTCGTGACCGACCAGATACGAGCGGCCCCGGTAGGTCACCAGCCCCCACGGTTCCAGGGTTCGATCTGTGAAGGGGGCGCTGCGGTTGGGACGATGTGCGAACTGCACCGCGCGACCGGAGTCGATCGCCGACAACAGGATTCCGAGGGTCTCCTCGGAGCCACGCAAACCCGGCATGGCCGCGGTGGTGATCGCGACACCGACGTCGGGTTGGTCGACGTCCACCCCGGCGGCACGCAGTTTCAGCAAGGCACCCTGGGTGGCGGTGACCATTTCCTGCGACTGCCACAACTGGGTGGCGATGGCCACCGAGGCGGCCTCCTCGGTGGTCAGTTCGACCGGCGGCAGTGCATAGGCGTCCTGGTTGATCCGGTAGCCATCGACGGTGTCGAACGCCGACTTCCGGCCGGTCTCCAGTGGGATGCCCAGATCACGCAGTTCGTTCTTGTCTCGTTCGAACATGCGAGAGAACGCCTCGTTGCTGGTGCTGTCCTGGTATCCGCCTACACCGGCCCGGATCTGTTCGGCCGTCAGGTAACTGCGGGTGGACAGCAACGCGATCACGAGGTTCATCAACCGCTCAACCTTGGACGTCGCCACATTCACAGCTTATGGGTTGGGTATCAACCAACCGGCGATCGGCACGCGCAGTACGCGCCGACCCGGTCGCATGCCGGATCGGTCACATGCTCGCGATGAGCCGCTTCACCCGCTCGTCGCTGTTGCGGAACGGGTCCTTGCACAGCACCGTGCGCTGCGCCTGGTCATTGAGCTTGAGGTGCACCCAGTCGACGGTGAAGTCCCGTCCCGCTTCCTGTGCGGCGGTGATGAATTCGCCACGCAGCTTGGCCCGGGTGGTCTGCGGCGGTGTGTTGACCGCGGCGTCGATCTCCTCGTCGGTGGTGACGCGGGCCGCCAATCCCTTGCGCTGCAGCAGGTCGAACACGCCACGACCGCGTTTGATGTCGTGATATGCCAGGTCCAATTGGGCGATCTTCGGGTCGGACAGCTCCATGCTGTAGCGATCCTGGTAGCGCTGGAACAGTTTGCGCTTGATCACCCAGTCGATCTCGGTGTCGACCTTGGCAAAATCCTGACTCTCTACCGCATCGAGCTGGCGCCCCCACAGATCGACCACCTGCTCGAGCTGCACATTGGGTTCGCGAGTCTGCAGGTAATCCACGGCCCGCGAATGGTATTCGCGCTGAATATCCAACGCACTGGCCTGTCGCCCGCCGGCCAGCCGAACCGGACGGCGGCCGGTCAGGTCGTGACTGACCTCGCGGATCGCGCGGATCGGGTTGTCCAGCGAGAAGTCCCGGAACGGGATGCCCGCTTCGATCATCTCCAGCACCAGCGAGGCGGTACCCACCTTGAGCATGGTGGTGGTCTCGCTCATGTTCGAGTCGCCGACGATGACATGCAACCTGCGGTATTTCTCGGCGTCGGCATGCGGTTCGTCGCGGGTGTTGATGATCGGCCGCGACCGGGTGGTCGCCGACGACACGCCCTCCCAGATGTGCTCGGCGCGCTGGGACAGGCAGAAAGCGGCCGCCTTGGGTGTCTGGAGCACCTTGCCTGCACCACAGATCAGTTGACGGGTAACCAGGAACGGCAGCAGTACGTCGGAGATCCGGGAGAACTCGCCGGCCCGCACGATCAGGTAGTTCTCGTGGCAGCCGTAGGAGTTGCCGGCCGAGTCGGTGTTGTTCTTGAACAGGTAGATGTCGCCGCCGATGCCCTCGTCGGCCAGTCGCTGCTCGGCGTCGATCAGCAGGTCTTCCAGTACCCGCTCGCCGGCCCGGTCGTGGGCGACCAGCTGGGCCAGGTTGTCGCATTCGGCGGTGGCGTACTCGGGGTGGCTGCCCACATCCAGGTACAACCGGGCGCCGTTGCGCAGGAACACGTTGGAGCTGCGTCCCCAAGACACCACCCGCCGAAACAGATAGCGCGCCACCTCGTCGGGGCTCAACCGGCGGTGACCATGAAAAGTGCAGGTCACGCCAAATTCGGTCTCGATGCCCATGATCCGTCGCTGCACATATTCGAGCTTACGGGTTGGGTCGGATATCGGCGGGTAACCGGAGATGTGGAGTCGAGCCGGCAGAGCGCCCACCATGAGCCGTTCGTACCGGTTAGCTGCAATGCCAGTCCGGTGCCAGCCGCGACGACACCGCGGGCAGCGGCGACAACGCTGGACTGCACTACTTCGAGAACAAGGGCACTGACGAACTCGATCTGCTCGTCGTCGTCAACGCCAGCACCGAAGAAGGCAGAGACGACATCGGCATCGGCGCATCTATCAGCAAGCTGCCGCCCGATGCGCTCGGCGCCGTATTCGGGGTCCCCGCAGACACTTTCACCAAGTTCAAGAAGATCAATCAGTCGCTGACGATCATCAAGCGACCGACCGGCTGAGCCGCCGGACGGTGGCGTCACGACCCATCGCCCGGCGTCCGCGCCAAGATCGCCAGCAGCAGCTCGGCACGAACCCGGGCGATCGCCAGATCGCAACCCAGCAGCGCCTCGGTGGTCTCGATGCGCTTGCGCATGGTGTGCCGGTGCACGCCGACGGCCGCAGCGGCGGATTCCCAGTGGCCGTTGGCTTCCAGGTATGCGCGCAGCGACGTGAGCAATCCCGTGCCGAACTCGGCGTCGTGGTCGACGACCGGGGCCAGGACGGCCGCGCCGAGCGCCACCAGCACGTCCCGGCTCTCGCCGAACGCCAGCAGCGCGCTGCCCGCCAGCGCGGAGAATTCGAGCGGGGGCCGCCCACATTCCGCGACGGACGCCGCAAGCCGGGCGTTGTCGACGGCCTCGGCCAGTTTGGTCAGTGGCTGAATTCCACTGAGGCCCAAGCGGATGGTCCGGCGCAACGACGCATCGATGCGGGCCACCAGCGCGGCGGCAATCTCTTCGGCCTCCGCTCCCGGCAACAGCACGGCGAGCCAGTTGTCGGCGCCGTGCACGAATGCGGGCTGACCTGCCTGGTCCAGCTGATCGTGGATCGCCGCACTCACCTTCCTGAGCAGGTTTGCGGTGTCAGCCTCGGCGTTCGTATCCGGATCCGCCTGCACGACGAGCACCCGGATCCGGCCCCGGTGGTCGGCGGCCTGAGACAGTTGCGCCCAGGCGGGCTCCAGATTGACCTCACCGGTCAGGATGAGGCCGAGCGCCTGCTCGTTGAGGCGCTGTTGCGCCTCCCTCAAGCGCACCGGTTTCTCGAAATCCAGCGCGAGCAACGAGTTCGCGTGGCCCAACAGCACCTGGTCGACCGGGCTCAGTGCCGTTTCGCTGACCACGCCGAGCACCCCGTGCGAGCGGCCGCCGACGCGGATGGACTGCTGCGCGACGGTGCCCCCTTCGGCCAGTACCGCCACGGCCGACGCGGCTCCGGGCTCGATGGCGTCGCGCACGAGGTTGACGGTGGTGACGGTGAGATTGCGCGGATGCGACGCGATCACCGTGCCCGACGGGTCGAGCACCACGACACTGGCCCGCAGCGCCCGGCCCAATTCGGCGGCAACCTCTTGCGGGCCGCCACTGACGACCGCCCGGGTGATCCGCGGCTGCGCCCGCGAGGCCCGCAGCACCGCGTCGTACTGCAGCGCCGCGATACGCGAACTGACCCGCTGCACGACCGCCGCGAACGGCGTCCGCAACGGAATCTCCAGCAGCGGTAGCCCGAGTTCCTCGGCGGCGGACACCAGTTCTTCGGGCACCGCGTCGAAGGTCAGCCCGATACCGAATCCAACTCCGGCGACGCCACTTTCGTGCAGGCGCCGGAGGTAGTTCCGGCGGTCCGCGGGAGCGGGCGGCAGACCGATCCCGGTGGTCAGCACCAGCTCACCACCGGAAAGCCATTTGGCCGGGTCAGCCAACTCGGTGGTCAGGACCAGATTGATCTCGCCGCCGACACCGCCGGCACCGCCGCGCAGCCGGATCCTCAGATCAGCTTGGTCCAGCACCCATCGCACCGGAACCGTCACCGGCATGAATGTACAGAATGTCGAAAAACTCCGCCGAAAATCCCGGAATTGTCCGATGCTGAGGGGTGTGTCCTGGCGCACACTAAGGCCGCCAGAGACGTACGACCTTCCCAGCAAGAGAGCGACGGTACGAGATGCCCGACGGACTTCTACAGAACTACATCGACGGACAGTTCGTCGACTCGTCGTCGTCGGAATCCATCGACCTGATCAGCCCGGTGGACGGCACCGTGGTCGGCCAGGCACCGGTATCCAACCGTGCGGATGTAGACGCCGCGGTCGCCGCCGCCGAGCGGGCATTCCTCACCTGGGGCAAGACCACACCCAGCGTGCGGCAACAGGCACTCCTGAAGCTCGCCGACGCCATCGAGGCACATAGCGACGAGATCGTCGAGGCGCAATGCCGCAACACCGGTCAGCTCAAGGCAATGATCGCCGCCGAGGAAGTCGCGGTGAGCGCCGACCAGGTGCGCTTCTTCGCCGGGGCCGCCCGCATGGTCGAAGGCTTGTCCGCCGGTGAGTACCTGGAGGGCTTCACCTCCTACGTGCGGCGCGAACCCATCGGCGTCGTCGGTCAGGTAACCCCGTGGAACTACCCGTTCATGATGGCGATCTGGAAGATCTGCCCGGCCCTGGCCACCGGCAACACGATCGTCCTCAAGCCCAGCGACACCACCCCCGAAAGCACGCTGGTGCTGGCCCGGATCAGCAAGGGCATCCTGCCCGACGGCGTGTTCAACGTCGTCCTCGGCACCGGAAGCACCGGGGCCGAGTTGGTGGACCATCCGGCGCTCGGCCTGGTGTCCATCACGGGGTCGGTGCGCGCCGGTATTGCCGTGGCGTCCGCCGCCGCCCAGCAACTCAAGCGCAGCCACCTGGAACTGGGCGGCAAGGCCCCCGCTGTGGTGTTCGGCGACGTCGACATCGCCAAGGCCGCCACCGGAATTGCCCAGGCCGCGTTCTTCAACGCGGGCCAGGACTGTACCGCGGCCACGCGCGTGATCGTGCACGAGTCGATCCACGACGCGTTCGTCGACGCGCTGGTCGAGGCAGCGCAGACCTTGCGGCCCGGGCTCCCCGACGATGCCGACGCGTTCTACGGACCGCTCAACAACGTCAACCACTTCACCGCGGTGAGCCAGAAGATCGCCGCGCTGCCGGCGCACGCCACCATCGTCACCGGCGGAAAACAACTGGGCGACAAAGGCTTCTACTTCGAGCCGACAATCATCACCGGGGTACGACAGGACGACGCCATCGTGCAGGACGAGACTTTCGGCCCCATCCTGACGGTGCAGCCGTTCAGCTCCGACGACCAGGCCATCGAACTCGCCAACGGCGTCCGGTACGCCCTCGCGTCGAGCGTGTGGACCAAAGACCACGCGACCGCCGAAAAGTTCAGCCGCGTACTCGATTTCGGTGCAGTGTGGGTGAACTGCCACATTCCGCTGGTGGCGGAGATGCCGCACGGCGGTTTCAAGTACTCCGGGTACGGCAAGGACCTGTCGATCTACGGCGTCGAGGACTACACCCGGATCAAGCACGTCATGAGTGCCCACGACTGATCCCACCGTCTCATCTCTCGTCCCCCCACCTCGACCCCCCTGCCGACAGGAGCCTCACCGATGCCCGACACTTTCCACCCCCTCGACCCGCTGACCGCAGCGGAATTCACCAAGGTCGCCGAGATTCTCGCGGCCGCGCACGGCGTCGGGGACGGCTGGCGCTACACCTCTGTCGAGATGGTGGAGCCCGCCAAGGCCGAGGTGGCCGCGTTCGACGCGACCGGCGCGGTGCCGGACCGGCGGGCGCTGGCGACGCTGCTCG
>Ga0153956_1002232_pt1 | contig 14819 bp, 13 predicted proteins | sample TSFL040MetaG_FD_104704 | JGI IMG/M metagenome (GOLD analysis project Ga0153956, IMG submission 104704) | Attine ant fungus gardens microbial communities from Florida, USA - TSFL040 MetaG | ecosystem: Host-associated > Fungi > Mycelium > Unclassified | place: USA: Florida, Wekiwa Springs... | reverse complement strand
GGCGGAGGCCCGGTGCTGGCCACTCCGGACAGCCGCCACCTGGCCGGGTCTCTGGGGCTTCTGCTCCAGATGAGCCGGACGCCGTTCGCGACCGTGATCGAAGCGCGTTTGCTGTTGGAGCCACACCTGGCGGCCCTCGCGGCAGAGCGGGCCGATGACAGTCAGGTCAAGGATCTGCGCGAGTCGGTCGAGGCGATGAACGCCGAGCAGGATGACTCGGAGGCGTTCCTGCGTCAGAACCGTTACTTCCACCAGCACATCGCCGCCGCCGCTGGCAACTCGGTGTTCGCATACGTGATGGAGTCCCTGCACTGGATCATCGACGGCAGCTCACAGGGAGTTCAATACCCCGAGCGTTTCCGCGGCGTGGTGGTGCGTGCCCACCAAAAGGTTCTCTCCGCCATCGAGGCCCATGACGCGGATCGGGCCCGCGACGAGATGCACCGTCATATCGAGAACATGCTCATCTACCTGCAGCGGCATTACCCCGCCTCGCTCGAGCAGCCGATCCGGTGGCGTCTGGTTCAGGGTTGAGTCGCCACCGGATCGGCACGCCGGGTTGTCAGGCCGGTCCGCTCAGCGGCGCTGGTCGAACCGTCGATTCAGGTACTCGGACGTGATCCGCATCCGCTGCATGGTCGGCGTCCCTCCGGCGAGCGCCCAACCGTGAGCGTCCCGAAGGTGCCTTTCCACGTGATATTCGGGGTGGTATCCGTACCCGCCGTGGAGCTGTACCGCCAGGTCTGAGACCTTCTTCGCCATGGCGTTGGCGAAGCACTTGGCGATCGAGGCCTCGAGTGGCGGCGGCGCGCCACGCCCGGCGCTTTCCGCTGCCTTGTAGATCAGGAGGCGAGCGGCTTCCACGTCGACGATCATGTCGGCCAGGCTTGTCTGCACCGTCTGGAAGTCAACCAGCTCATGGCCGAACTGCCGCCGCTCTTGAACGTATTCGGCGGTGCGGTCCAGGCAGGCTTGACCGATGGCCAGGCTCATCGTGGCGTTACCCATCCGCTCGATCGAAAAGGCCCCGAAGAGAGTGCGGAAATCGCCGCTCTTGGTGATCAGGTTCTCCTTCGGGACCCGCACCCCCTCCAGGGCGATGTCGGCTGACGGCACGCCGTGGAATCCCATCATGTGCTCCTGCGGCCCGAACGAGACACCCGGCGTGTCGGCGTCGACGACGATGGAGCCGATGCCCGCCGCCCCGGGCTTGTCGTTCAGACGCACGTAGACGAGGTATTGCTCGGCGTGGCCGCCACCCGAGCACCAGCGTTTTGTGCCGTCGATCACGTACTCGTCACCGTCCGGCGTGGCGGTGGTGGAGAGATCGGTCGCGGCGGATCCCGCATCGGGCTCCGAGATGGAGAGGGCAAGCGTGCGTTCTCCGCTGACGATCGAAGGCAGGAAACGTTCGCGTTGCTCCTGGGTTCCAAGGAGATCGATCACGCGTGCCGGGCCGGTGTTCGACTCGAACAGCTGAAAGGCGGCCACCTGGTTGCGCTTGGCCATCTCCTCGATCGCTATCAACGCGCTCAGGAGGTCCAGGCCGCTGCCTCCACACTCCTCCGGGAGGGTGATGCCCAGGAGGCCGAGCTCCCCCAGGCGAAGCCGTTCCTCGGTGGGAAGGAACGTGAAGTTCTCATCCCATTCGAGTGCTTTCGGTGCGTAGATCTCGTCGGCGACCCGCGAGACCATCGCCTGCAAGTCCTTCTGTTCGCTCGTGAGCTTTGAATGCAATTTCCTCGTCCCTGACTTGTCGTTGGAGGGCCAGATGCTATATGCTAATCATACGCATGAACCTTGGAGGAGGAAATGAGCGAGAGGCGGATGCGATGACCGGTGGCGATTCGCAGTCACATTCCGATAGGGCGGGATCGACCAGCCGGGCCTGGGCTCGGTTGCGTTCACTGCTGGACGAAGACAGGGCTCTGGGCGCGGGCCACAAGGCCGTGATGCTGGTGGCCGGCGCCGCGGCCTGCGGGTCCGACAAGTTGCTGGAGGCGGAGGCGGCGCGGCTTGGCGAGCTCGGTGTCAAAGAGCTTTTTTCGCCGGGACTGATCGACGTCGTGAGCGTCGTCGCCGGTTGGTCTGCGGCTGACCGTTTGGCGAGGGCGACCTCGCTAGTGGCCTGGCCGGCAGACGAGGAGACGGCCGTGGATACCGAGGACCTCGCCTCGGCGAGGGACTATTTCGGCGTCGGATCAGCCCAGGCGCCACCGGTGGTGGGCCTTCTTTCCGAGCACGCTCCCGAGGCACTCGTCGCCTATCGCGAGCTTCACCGCGGCATGTACGAGGAATCGAGGCTGGACCGTCGGTTGGTTGAGATGGTCCTGTTCACGGTGTGCGCTGCCCGCTGCCTTCCCGCCTACGCGGCGGTTCACGCCGGCAAGGCCGTCGAGGCGGGAAGCAGCCGTTCTCAACTCGTCGAAGCCGGGCTGTGCGCGGTTCCCTCCGGGGGAATGCCGGCCTGGCTGTCTGCCGCCAACGCGATCGCGGAAGGAGATCCATCATGAGCGTGGCCGGGAATGAGCTGACGGCCCCTTTCTGGGAGGCGGCATCCCGCAGCGAGCTGGTCAGGCCGGTCTGCGGGGGATGCCACCGCAGCTTCTTCACACCGAAGTTCGCGTGCCCGCATTGCGGCTGCGAGAAGTGGGCATACGAGCCGAGCTCGGGGCGAGGGACGGTCGCCACGTACTCCGTGGTGCATCACGGGCCAGACCCGCGTTTCACGACTCCGTACGTCTTGGCGGTGGTGGACATATCCGATGAAGGGTGGAGTTTGATGACGAACATAGTTGGCGTATCGCCAGGCGAGATCGAGATCGGCATGCGAGTGGGCGTGGAGTGGACCGAGTTCGAGGGGCAGGCGATGCCTGCCTTCACGGCAGAAGATCGGACCTCCGCATGAACGTGGGCTTGACCGTCGCTCGTTCGGCGCGACGCTATCCGGAGCGGGTCGCGGTATTCGACGATGAAAGGGAGCTGACCTACCGGGAGCTGGATGCCCGCTCCAACCAGTTGGCCAACTACCTGCTCCAGGAGCTGGGCCTCGAGAAGGGCTCGCGCGTGGCCTTCTTCGTCCACAACCGCCTTGAGGTGGCCGAGGTCATGCTCGGCATCGCCAAGGCCGGCATGACGTACATCGGGCTGAACTTCCGGCTTTCGGAAAGCGAGCTACGGTCGATCTTCGACAACTCGCAGCCGGCCTTGATCATCACCGAGGGCGAGAGTCGTGAACTGCTCGAGACCACCGCCCGGGACGTCGGCGCACCCGTGCTCGACCTGGATGAGGCCGGTGACTCCGGCTACGCGGCGCGAGTGGGGCAGGCAGCTGAGTCTGCCCCGGCGAGCCTGCACCGGGTGTGGCCGAGCGACGACTTCTGCATCGTCTACACAAGCGGCACTACCGGCACCCCCAAAGGAGTCTGGTTCGACCACGGTCGGGTCCTCCAGCACGCGACCGTCGCCGCGATCGAGTACGAGATCGACGCTGACACGCGCTACCTGATGGCGATCCCGCACAACTCGAGCGTGAACATCACCCTCATACCCGTCTTCACCATGGGGGGAGCGGTCGGGTTCCACGACGGACGGAGCTTCGACGGCCTGCGCTTCGGCGAAGCCGTCCGCCGCCACCGGGCGACCCACACCTACCTGGTGCCGACCCAGCTATACCGGTTGCTCGATCAGCTTCCCGTCGAGTCGACTGACCTGGAGAGCTTGAGGTCACTGGGCTACGGCGCCGCGCCGATGGCTCCGGAACGCATTCGCGAGATGGTCGATCGGTTCGGTCCGATCTTCATCCAGCTATACGGGATGGCGGAGATCGCGTCGATCGGGAGCATGTTGCGCAAGCAGGATCACCTGAGAGCCCTGAACGAACGTCCGGAGCTCTTCCGCTCGGTTGGCCAGCCTTCATATGCGGTCGATACTCGCGTGGTCGACGACCATGGAGATGACGTCGGCGTCGGCCAGCGCGGCGAGGTGGTCTTCGGCGGGCCGCACGTCATGAAGGGCTACTACCGGGATCCCGAGCGTACGGCGGAGTCTCTGATCGACGGGTGGATGCGGTCCGGCGACATCGCCGAGGTCGACGAAGAGGGATTCATCTACATCGTTGATCGCAAGAAGGACCTGATCATCACCGGAGGGCACAACATCGCCCCGGCCGAGATCGAGGGAATCATGCACCAGCATCCCGACATCCTTGAAGTGGGTGTGTTCGGCGTCCCCCATCCTGAGTGGGGCGAGTCGGTGATGGCCGTGGTCGCCCTCCGGCCTGGCGCCTCAGCCTCCGCTGACGACATCCGGCGTTGGTGCGTCGATGAGTCGACGCTGCCGACGGTGAAGACACCCGGTCGGGTCGAGATCGTCGATTCTCTGCCCAAGAACGCGATTGGCAAGATCGCCAAGAACGAGTTGCGCGATCGATACCTGGAAGGCGGCGAGCAACGATGAGCTTCGCCGCTTCGATCGTCGGCGTCCACGCGACGCCACCCGGGAAGTCCATCGACACCCCGACCTTGGCGCTTTGCCTGGAGGCCGCGCGTGGGGCGTTGAAGGACGCGGGCCTGGATTTCGCTGACGTCGACGGGATGTGCGCGCGGTGGCCCGGCCCGGGTGGCAGCGTCGAGCACCCCAACTCGGTCGATTGGACCGACCTTCTCGGAATGCCCCTGCGCTGGGTGGGAGACACCTACCCCCAAGGCATCCCGGCGGTTCTCGACGCAGCAGCCGCGATCGATGCCGGTCTCTGCGACACGGTGCTCATCGTCGGTGGCCAATCCCAGACCAAGCTCCCCGGAAAGGTGGCCGCCTACACGCGCCCCGCGAACGAGTTCACCGCGCCGTGGGGCGCGTACACGACAGCCCAGTTCGCTCTCATCGCGCAGAGCCATCTGCATCGTTTCCCGGACTCACGGGACGCGGCGGCATTGGTGGCCGCGACCATTCGCAACGCGGGAAGCGAGAACCCCGAGGCCGTGATGTGCGGTCGGGGCCCCTATACAGCCGAGGACGTACTCAACTCGACCCGCGTGGCCGAGCCACTCAACCTGCTCGACCTCTGCCTCGTGACCGAAGGGGCGGTGGCGATCGTCGTCTCGAGCGATGAACGAGCTGCGGGCACCCGTCGGCCGGTGAAGATCCTCGGCGGCGGCGCCGAGTGGCATCGGCAGCAATACGTGGATCCGGCCCGGTACGAGGAAGCATGGACGTTGGGCAGCGACGCGGCTAGGCGGAGCTTCGATCTGGCGGGCCTCACCCCGCAGGACATCGACGTCGCGGAGCTCTATGACATCAACTCATTCGAGGTCCTCCGTCAGCTCGAAGTGCTGGGGATCTGCGGCCCGGGCGAATCGGCCGGCTATGTCTCAGAAGTGGGAATCGGTGGCGAGAGCCCGTTGCCGGTCAACACGGACGGGGGCCTGATGTCCTACAGCCACCTCGGTTGGTCGGGGCCGAGCTTGAAGGTCGTCGAGTCGGTCCGTCAGTTGCGAGGCGAGGCGGACGGCCGCCAAGTCAGCGGCGCCAAGGTCGCCGCCATGACCGGAGCCGGTTCCGCCGCCCAGTACCACAACGTGATGTTGCTCGGCTCCTGAGGACGAATCAATGGCGAATGAAAGGGACACCCCCAAATTGACTGCCGACGCGAGCCGTTCGATCGAGCTCGAGCTCGACGGGGCCGTGGCGGTCGCTCGCCTGAACGATCCCGCCGGAAGGAACGCACTCACCGACGAGATGCTGACCGAGCTGGCAGATCGTCTCGTTGAGCTCGACCAGGACGACGGAGTCCGTTGCATCGTCATCGCCGGTTCTGAGAAGACCTTCGCGTCGGGTGCGGACATCAGGGCATTGCTGCGGCGCAACGCTCGGCAGATGTACGAGGGCGATCGAATGGAGCAATGGCAAACGGTGCGGGAGGTGAAGACGCCGATGATCGCGGCGGTTTCCGGCTACTGCCTCGGTGGCGGCTGCGAGCTGGCGATGACTGCCGACATCGTGATCGCATCGGAGACCGCCAAGTTCGGCATGCCGGAGACCGGACTTGGCCTGATCCCGGGGGCCGGCGGCACGAAGATGCTGCCGCGTGCCATCGGCCGGGCCAAGGCGATGGACCTGATCCTCTCCGGAAGGCTCTTGAGCGCCGAGGAGGCGGAGAGCGCCGGGTTGGTCTCACGGGTGGTCCAGCCGGATCGCTGGTTCGAGGACGCCCGGGCGGTGGCGACCGAAGTGGCATCGAGGCCGCCGTTGGCGCAGCGCCTGGCCCGTGAGGCCGTGGCGGCGTCGTTCGACACGCCACTGGACGCAGCGCTCCTCTCGGAGCGTCGCGCATTCGCCATGGCTTTCGCCGACCCTGACGCGCACGAAGGGCTGACCGCATTTTTGGAGCGCCGTGAGCCGCAATGGGCTCACGAAACGATTAGCACCGAGGAAGAAAGGTCTCAATGAGCAAGGTTTCTGTTCTTGGCGCCGGCATCATGGGCGCTGGCATCGCCCAGCTGGCCGCGATGGCAGGCGATGACGCCCACTGCCGCGACGTTAGTGAGGAGCAACTGGAGCGAGCCCGGTCGTCGGTGTCGGCCAGCCTCGCCCGTTTCGTCAAGGCGGAGAAGCTGACCGCCGAGGAAGCGCAGGCCGTCGAGGGGCGAATCACCTTCACCGAGGACCTCGAGTCAACGCTGGACGGCGCGGACGTGGCCGTCGAAGCGGTGCCCGAGGTCTATGACCTCAAGCGTCGGGTGCTTGCGGAGATGGCCGCGTTGGCTCCGGCCGACGCCTTGCTCGGCACCAACACCTCGCAGCTGTCGATCACCTCGCTGGCAACCGCCCTGGGTGAGGACGCGCCGCGTCTCGTCGGGATTCACTTCTTCAACCCACCCGTGATGATGCGGCTGGTCGAGTTGGTGTCGGGCCTGCGCACGCTCGACTCGGAGGTCGAGCGGGCAAGGGCGTTCGCTCGGTCTCTCGGCAAGGATGTCGTCGTCTGTCGGCGCGACAGCCCTGGTTTCATCACCAGCCGCGCCTACGCGATCCTCCGGCTCGAGTGCGTGCGGATGCTGGAGGAAGGCGTCGCTTCGGCGGAGGACATCGACAAGGCGATGAAGCTCGGCTTCAACTTCCCGATGGGCCCGCTCGAGCTGGGTGACATGAACGGCCTGGATACGTTCGTCAACGCGCTCGAAGGCCTGGAACGGGCCCATGGCGACCGATTCCACCCGACCGTGGGCCTGCGCAACATGATCTCGGCCAAGCACTTGGGCCGAAAGACCGGCTGGGGCTTCTACCGCTACGAGGACGGCAGCCGGGTAGAGACGGCTGACCAGGCGGGGCAAGCGTGACTTCGCGCAGCTTGGCGAGCCCCTACGCGGAGATTCGCAAGGAAGCCCAGGTCGTCGCCGACCAGGTGGAGCCGATCGCCGCGGAGGCTGACGCCTGGGAAGACATCCATCCCGAGGTGCGCGCACGTCTGGCGGACAGCAGGCTAGGCGAGCTGGTCGTGCCGGCGGCCTATGGCGGTCGCTTCGCCAAGGTGAATCCGCTCGCGGTTGTGATCGTCCGCGAGACCTTCATGGCTACTTCGTCCCATCTCGACGCGCTATTCGGCCTGCAGGGAATCGGCAGCTACGCGATCTCGGTGGGAGGCAGTGAGGAGCAGCGCCGGGAGTGGCTGCCGGCGATCGCCGGCTTCGACCGCATAGCCGCGCTTGCCTTGACTGAAGACGAAGCCGGCTCGGACCTGAAGGCGGTCCGGGTCTCACTCACCGATGACGGCTCGCAGCTTCGCCTGAACGGACGCAAGACCTGGATCTCCAATGCGGATGTCGCGGACTCGTTCGCCGTGCTGTGCCGCGAAGGGGACGGCTACTCGATGGTGCTTGTGCCTGCCGATTCCGCAGGGGTGTCCACCACGGCTGGTCCTGACTTGATCGCCCCGCACGTGATCGGCGAAGTCGGCTTCGATGATGTCCGCCTGCCGCCGGAGGCGCGTCTCGGAGCGCCTGGCGAGGGATTCGACCTGGTGCTTGCCACCTTGGCGACGTTCCGGGTTTCCGTTGCCGGCGCGGCGATAGGCCTGGCCGGCGCGGCATTGCGGGAGGCGGTCCGCCATTGCCGGACGCGAGAGCAGTTCGGCCGACCGTTGTGGCGGCTGGGGCCGGTCGCCCAGATGCTGGCCGAGAGCGCGACGGAGTTGGAGATGGTGCGCGGCTTGACCTACGAAGCGGCCGAGCTGGCCGGCCAAGACGCGGCCGAGGCGCTGCCCAAGTCGTCGATGGCCAAGCTCGCCGCAACCGAGGCCGCCGGGCGGATCGTCGACCGTTGCGTGCAGATCATGGGTCGTTGGGGCCTGGTCAGCGATTCCAAGATTGAGCGGCTCTACCGCCAAGCTCGTCCCATGCGAATCTACGAAGGCACCAGCGAGATCCTCAGGTTGGGTATCGCTCGGGACCTGATCGAGGCCGATCGCTGATGGATCTGGAGCTGAACGGGTCCGTCGCGGTGGTGACCGGTGCCAGCCGCGGCCTGGGGCGGGCGATATCGCTGGCGCTGGTGGCCGAAGGGGTGCGCGTGGTGGCCGCGGCCAGGTCGTCGGACGAGCTGGAACGGTTGGCCGACGAGGCAGGGGACGATCGTGTTCTGGCGGCGCCCTGCGACATGACCGATCCGACCGCGGTCGGATCTCTGATCGACCGCGCCGTCGCTTGGGCCGGCAAGCTCGACATCGTCGTCAACAACGCGGGCATCGCCCCGGCGGGTGGTCTGGTGGATCAGGACGTCGATGTCTGGCGCCGGGTGTTCGAGATCAACGCGTTGGCGCCGATGGTCCTTGCCAGCGCTGCCGCCCGTCATCTGATGGCGCGCAACGCGCCTGGCAAGGTGATCAACGTCGCCTCGACCACCGGCCTTCGTGGCAAGCCTCACCTGAGCGCCTATTCCGGCTCGAAGGCCGCGATCGTCCGGATGACCGAGTCGATGGCCGCCGAGTGGGCGGGTGCTGACATCCAGGTCAACGCGATCGCGCCGGGCGCATTCCGAACTGATGCCCAGCGAGTGGTGCTGGAAAACGAAGACATCTACGCGAAGCGGGTCCGCAGGATTCCCCAACGGCGAATCGCGGAACCGGAGGAGATCGGCGATCTCGCCTGCTATCTGGCATCGCCCCGGTCGCGCTTCGTCACTGGTTCGACATACGTGATTGACGGAGGAGAGGTGGCAAAGCTGTGATTGTCGATGCTCACGCCCACGCCTGGCCGGACGCGGTGGCCGCACGGGCACTGAAGGATTCCGAGTTGTCGCTCAAGCGGTATGGAGACGGTACCGTCGACGGGCTGCGCGCGGCGATGGAAGCCGCGGGGGTGGACAAGGCGGTCTGCCTGGCCGTGGCCCCACGCGGCGACCACGTCCAGGCCGCGAACCGCTTCGTCGGCAGCTTGGATCGCGATCGGTTCATCGGCTTCGGGTCGATCCACCCCGATCTCCCGGCCGAGGAGCTGATTCGGGATCTGGACGCAAACCGTCTGAAGGGCGTGAAGGTACATCCGGCCTTTCAGTCATTCCGGCTCGATGATCCGCGCCTGGACAAGATCTGGTCTGCCCTCGAAGGTCGATTCACGGTGACCATCCACGTCGGCAAGGTGGGCGCGCACGACGATGGTTCGGGCTGCACCCCGGCGATGGTGCGCTCCGTGGTGGAGCGGTTCCCGGGCTTGGAGGTCATCGGTTGCCACTTCGGTGGCTTCATGCTCCTGCCGGAGGCTGAGGAGCAGCTGCTCGGTCAGCCGCTCTACCTCGACACGTCATGGCCTCCGTCAACGGCGGAGCTGGAGCCGGAACGGGTCAGGGACCTGATCCTCCGGCACGGCCCGGAACGGATCATCTTCGGCTCGGATTGGCCGATGGCGAGCCCCTCGGCCGAGATCCAGGCAATCCGGGATCTCGGCCTCTCGGGCCAGGACACCGCGGGGATCTTGGGTGGCAATTTCATGCGTCTGCGGGCGGCCCAAGTGGGGCGAGGTTAAAACTTTTCGGCACTTGCTTGACGTAATTCATGATTATCGTCATAATCAATTCGTCTTGAATTCCTAGTCAACATAGGCATGGGAATCTGGAACTGATCGCGCCTGACGGCGCAGAGGAGAGGAGAGTTGTATGAGTGGGAAGAAGCTAGTTGCCTGCCTGGTAGCGCTGGGCTTGGGCTTGATGGTCACGGCGTGCGGCTCGAGCGACAGCGGGTCGACCGAGAGCACGGCGTCGAATTCTGGATCGTCGGGAGGACTCGGCCCCGTCGCTGAGGCCGCCTTCAAGAAGTCCACCGGACTTCCGGCGCTCACCGGCGAGGCCACGTTGGAGGAGTTGAAGCCTCGCGTAGAGAAGTTCGAAGAGACTCCGCAGAAACTGCTGGTCACGGAGCCGGTCTCGAAGAAAGCGGAGCCCGGCAAGGTGATCGCCGACATCCGTACCGACCTGCCGCAGAACGTCGAGTTCCTGAACGCGATCACCGACGCGGCGAAGCTGCTGGGCTGGACGGTGGAGCGAATCGACCAGGGCGCGAGCCCGCAGGAGTTCGCACAGGCCTACGACCAGGCGATCCAGATGAAGCCGGACCTGGTGATCGGCTCGGGGCTGCCGCGTGAGTACTTCGACAAGCAGCTCGACGAGCTGGCGTCGATGAACATCCCGGTGATCGAGTGGTCGACCGACATCGAGCCTGTTCCGGGCCATCTCTGGGGCGCTGTCGGCCAAGCTACCGAGCTTGCCAATGGCATGATGACCGCCGAGTTCCTGGCGTCGGAGTCGGAGATGAAAGGCGGCATCGTGACGTTCGCGATCCCGCAGTACTCGGTCAACTACCTGTACGCCAAGACGATTCAAGACCAGCTGGGCGTCGTTTGCCCCGGCTGCTCGGCTGAGTTGGTCGACGCCGGCGTCAACGACGTGGGTCAGCTCGGTCCGAAGGTCGTCGCTTACTTGGAGCAGAATCCTGACACCAAGTACGTGGTCTGTGCCTTCGGCGACATGTGCACCGGGGTGGCATCGGCGCTTCGGGCAGCCGGCAAGGGGGATGTGAAGATCTTCACGCACCAGCCCTCGACCACCAACCTCCAGCAGATGGCGAACGGATTCGAGTGGGCTGCCAATCCGCTTCCCACAGATCAAACCGGCTGGCAGGTCATTGACCTGGCGCAGCGGATATTCAATGGCGACGACACCACCGACACGGACCTGCAGCCGATTCAGATCGTCACCGACGTGACCGATCCGAAGTCTCCTACGATCGGTGCTGTTTCCGACTATCAAGAGAAGTACAAGAAGCTCTGGCGACTCGACGAGTAGCGAGAACGGTTCGATGTTGCAGGAACCACGCGATCGGAGGACGGGCGCAGAGGCTGCGCCCGTCCTCCGGGTCGCCCGGCTTTCGAAGACGTTTCCCGGACAACGGGCGCTGAATGACGTCACCTTCGAGCTCAACGAGGGCGAGGTGCACGCGCTGGTCGGGGAGAACGGCTCGGGCAAGTCCACCCTGATCAAGGTTCTCGCCGGTTTCCATCGTCCGGACCCCGGCTCGATCGCCACCCTTTGCGGCGATCCGATGTCCTTGGACTCACCGTCGCGCAAGCGGCTTGCGGCGATGAGGTTCGTTCACCAGGACTTCGCTCTGGTCCCGACCTTGTCGGTCCGCGACAACTTCGGCATCGAGAACGTCGGTCGGGGCCTGTCTCCCGTCAAGCGTCGGGAGGAACGGCAGACCATCGCCAAGCTGCTCGCGACCTTCGACCTGGACCTCGACCCCGAGCGACTGGTGGCCAGCCTTACGCCGTTCGAGAAGGCGGCGGTGACCGTAGCCCGGGCGATCGGCACGATCGACGGCGAGGTCAAGATGATCGTGCTCGACGAGCCTACCGCGAGCCTCGGGGTGCGGGAGAAGGAAGACCTCCTACGGATGATCCGAAATCTGGCGGAGCGTGGGATCGCGATCGTGTACGTGTCGCATTTCCTCGATGAGGTCATGGAGATCGCCGACCGGGTCACGGTGCTTCGGGACGGCAGGGTCGTCACCTCGCGCAGCGCTGACGGATTGGACAAGCAGGAGCTCGTCCAGCTGATCGTCGGTCGTCATCTGGAACAGCTCGTCAAGGATCAGGGACCAGACGAGTCGGCGGGCGACGGCATGCTCAAGGTCCGGGGGCTACGCGCCCCGAGCCTCGACGGAATCGATCTCGACCTGGCCGAAGGCGAGATCCTCGGCATAACCGGACGGTTGGGCTCTGGCTATGACAAGATCGCCGACTGCCTGGCGGGATCCATGGCCATCGAGGCCGGCGAGATCGAGATCGACGGCAACGTGATCTCACGTCTGACGCCCCGGACGGCGATGGCGGCGGGCCTGGTGACCGTCGTCTCGGACCGGCGCGGACTCGGCTTGATCCAGACCCTCACGGTGGCGGAGAACATCGCGCTGCCCGACTCCGGTCGCAACTTCAAGCGCGGCTATCTCAGCCGACGGCGCGAGGCCGCGGACGCCGCGAGCTGGGCGGCTCGGACAGAGGTTTGGCCACCCGATCCGAACCGACTTGTTAGCGCGCTCAGCGGCGGCAACCAACAGAAGGTGCTGCTCGCCAAGGCGTTGCGGCTCCGTCCGAAGGTGCTCGTCCTGGCTGATCCCACGCAGGCCGTGGACGTCGGTGCCGCTCAAGGCATCAGACGGCAGATCGTCGGTCTCGGTGAGTCGGGACAGAGCGTGCTGGTTCTTTCCTCCGACCCAGAGGAGCTCGAGCAGATCTGCGACCGGGTGCTGATCACGCGGCACGGCCGGATCGTCTGTGAGCTCAAGGGCTCGGAGATTTCCCAAGACAAGATCGTTCACGAATCCCAATTCGACGGATAGGAAACATGACAACCAACGTTAGAAAGCAAGACGATTCCGCCGAATCGACGTGGGAAGGCCGGTCGTTCGGTCGGCGCGTCGGGGATTGGCTTTCGCCTCGCAGGATCAGCGGCATCTACCTGTGGATCGCGCTGATCGTCGTCTACTCGTTCACTACGTCGACCTTCCTGACCGGTGATACGGCAAAGACGATCGCTTCGGAGCAGGCGATCACCGCGGTCATCGCGATCGGCCTCACGGTGGCACTCGCGGCCGGTGTCTTCGACTTGTCGATAGCCGGATGCGTCGGATTGGGGAACGTGGTCTGCGCTTCGCTCATGGCCAACGCGGGGATGGCGCCACTGCTTGCAGTCGTGCTCACGTTGCTGATGGGAATGGCGATCGGCTTGGCGAACGGCCTCCTGGTGACCAAGGTGAAGATCGACCCCTTCATCGCCACCCTGGGCATGAACTCGGTTCTGGTTGCCGCGGTCGCCCTCGTGTCCCATCAGCAGAACGTCGTCGGGGTGCCGAAGTCGTTCCAGGACGTTGCGGACTTCGCTCTGCTCGGCATTCCGGTCCCGGTCTTCTACATGCTGGCCCTGGCGCTCCTGGTCTGGTACGTGTTGGAGTGGACTCCGGTCGGACGGAGGCTATATGCCACCGGCGGTGGTCGTGACGTCGCTCGCCTGGCAGGCGTTCCCACCGACGCCTACACGATCGGAGCGTTCCTGTGCTCGGCGACGATCGCCACGGGAGCAGGCGTGCTGGTCGTCGCGACCATCGGAAGCGGCTCGCCGCTCACCGGTCCGACCTACCTCTTGCCGGCGTTCGCGGCCGGGTTCCTCGGCGCGACGCAGTTCCGACCGGGTCGGTTCAACATCTGGGGCACCGTCCTCGCTGTGTACCTGCTGGCAACGGGCGTCAAGGGGCTCGTCCTGATGGGCGTCGACACCTGGGTCACGGACCTGTTCAACGGGCTTGCTTTGATCGTGGCGGTCGGCCTCTCCGGCCTCGAGCGACGGTCCATAGTCAAAAAAGCAGGAGGCGCTGGCAAGCGTCCCTGGCAATCCCGATTCGGTCGGCGCGCAAGGCCCAGCGAGGCTGAGCGTCCGAGTGGATCTCCGAGGCCGAAGGAGGGTCAAGCATGAGTGGAATCACTTGCGACTACAAGCAGTACATCGGCGGGCAGTGGGCCGCCACCGAAAAGACGATGCCGGCCATCGATCCGTTTACCGGGGAGCAGTGGGCGAACTTGCCCGACAGTTCCGAAGCTGACGTCGATCGAGCGGTGGACGCGGCCCGTGAGGCCTTCGACCGCGGTCCCTGGCCGAGGCTGCAGCCTCGTGAGCGCGCCCGGCTCCTGGGCCGGTTGGCGGAGCTGATCGAGCGCGACGCTGAGCATCTCGCGGCGATCGAGACTCGAGACAACGGCAAGCTGATCCGTGAGATGCGGGGGCAGGTGGCCGGGCTCTCGACCACGATCCGCTACTTCGCCGAGTGGGCCGACAAGATCAACGGTGAGGTCCTTCCGACCGGGAAGCCCGGCTTCATGGCCTGGACGGTTCCCGAGCCGGTCGGGGTCGTGCTGGCGATCACCGTCTGGAACTCGCCGCTCTTCTCGCTGACGATCAAGGCGGCCCCGGCGCTGGCGGCGGGTTGCACCGTGATCGTCAAGCCTTCGGAGCACACGTCGGCGTCGGCTTTGGAGTTCGCCAAGCTGGTTGAGGAGGCCGGCTTCCCAGACGGTGCGTTCAACGTGGTCTGCGGGGGCCCCACCGTCGGTCAGGGCCTCGTGTCCCACCCAGGGATAGACAAGGTCGCTTTCACTGGTTCAACTGCGACCGGCCGCAAGGTTTCAGCCTCGGCTGCCGCGAACTTGGTGCCAAGCACGCTGGAGCTTGGCGGCAAGTCAGCGAACATCGTCTTTGGCGACGCTGACATCGAAGCGGCG
>Ga0153956_1002231_pt1 | contig 14821 bp, 10 predicted proteins | sample TSFL040MetaG_FD_104704 | JGI IMG/M metagenome (GOLD analysis project Ga0153956, IMG submission 104704) | Attine ant fungus gardens microbial communities from Florida, USA - TSFL040 MetaG | ecosystem: Host-associated > Fungi > Mycelium > Unclassified | place: USA: Florida, Wekiwa Springs... | reverse complement strand
AGCCGGACACCGAGAGCGGCAGGTAGGTCATGTAATCCTGGTAGTCGTAGTTATCGAGTTCGCGGTAGGAGCTGATCGATTTCAGCGAAAAGTTTTCGCTCACTTCCCAGTTCACGGTCAGCTGGTGGCCGCGCACGGTGATGTCGCTGGGCTCGAAATTCCGCACCGTGTCCGGGCTGCGGCTGGGACGCTTGGCATCGCCGGCGAGTTTGGACGGCGTGAAATAGATCGCGCTGTCTTCGATATCCGACTGGTCGTAGGCGTAGCGCACATCCCACGCGCTGTTCGGCTGCCAGCGCAGATCGGCGCGCACCGCCTGCCGGTCCTTCGAGCCGAACGTGTCCGCGCCCGTGCCCTCGTTTTTCACGAAGCCGTCTTTTTCCGCGCGCGCGTAGTTCAGGCGCAGGGCGACGGTGTCGGTGAGCGGAATATTGGCCATCGTGCGCGAACGGAATTCGTCGTAGCTGCCGAAGGTGAACGATTGGCTGAAACCCCACGCGCCGATTTCCGGCGCCCTGGTGATGAAATCGATCGCGCCGCCGGTGGCATTGCGGCCGTACAGCGTGCCCTGCGGGCCGCGCAGCACTTCGATGCGCTCGATATCGGCGACTTCGCTGGCCAGGCCCTGGCTGCGTCCCACGTACACGCCGTCGGTATAGACCGCGACGCTCGGGTCCTGGGTGAGCTGGTCGTCGAAATTGCCGACGCCGCGAATGTAGACGCGCAGCGAAGCGGCGTTGCTCGGCGCGGGCGTGATTTGCAGGTTGGGCACGTTGTGCGGCAATTCGCCGAGATTGGTGACGCCCTGTTTCTCCAGGTTGCCGGCATCGAGGGCGACCAGCGAGATCGGAATGCTCTGCGCCATTTCCTCGTTTTTCTGCGCGGTGACGATGACTTCTTCGAGTGCGGCGGCCACGGCGCCGTGCGCGTCGAGCAATAGCGTGGCGCCGAGGGCCAGGGTGATGGAGCGGGCGAGCAGGGTTTTCGACAGCGGTAAAAACATGAATACCTCCTCCGGGTCTTGCGCCAGGATTGGATCATTGGAATCGCTAAGGGATGGCCCACGGGCCGATGCTCAAAGCGTCGGGCGCCGATGATTGTTCGACGGGCTGAGTGTGGCCCGGCGCGGCGCCGTGTGCGTCCCGCTGGATCGGGACAGACTCTTTCCCGATCCGCAGGGAGCGCAAAAACTCAGGCGGGGCGCGCCTCGGCGCGCTCTTCGCGAAAGCTGGTGGGCGTGGTGCCGGTGAGTTTCTTGAACTGGTTGTAGAAGGTCGACTGGCTGCTGAAGCCGACCGAGAGCGCGATGTCGAGCATCTTGCGGCCGCGCCCGTCGGTCGATTGCAGCAGCGCCTTGGCCTCTTCGACGCGCGAGCGATTGATCAGCTCATAAAACGAACCGCCGCTGCGCGTGTTGATGACCTGGCTGAGTTCCTGCGGACGCAGCCCGAGCTGGCGCGCCAGCTTCGGCAGATCCAGCGTGGGATCGAGATGGGGGCGTTCGGCGGCGAGCAGATGCTGAAGCCGTTCCCATATTTCGGTGATGCGCTCGTCGTGCAGGCCGGACTTGATGTACTTGCCGGTTTCGGACGGCGTTTCCGCCGCTGTCGTCGCGGGCGCGGTTTCCGGCGCGGGGAATTCCACGATCGGCGCCGCGCGATCGATCGCGGCCAGCGCGCTGCGCACCGGCTCGGTGAAAATCGCCTGCTGGCGCAAACCGCCGAAAGCGAGCCAGTAAATGATCGCCAGCGTCGCCACCAGGTTCAGCACGATCTTCGGTTCCGGCCCGAGCAGATGCTGCAGGCGCAGCACATCGAACACGATATGCACGAGATCGGCGGCGATGATGAACACCACCAGCCGGCGCAACCAGCGCAGGCTGAGGCTTTCAATCGAGGACAGCGCCTGTTCCAGGCGCCGCAGGTGCCGGTTCAGCCGGCGCAGCGCGAACACGCCATAAGCGGCGAAGACCAGGCTGTGGTACATCGACCAGAAGATCGTGCTGTTTTCGTACTGCAGGTCGTTGGTCGACAGTTGCAGCCAGCCGGGCACGCGCTGCATATAGACCAGCCAGCCGATGACCGGCGCGAGAATCCAAAAATGCCTGAGGCATTTCGTGTCGAGGCGGAACGAGTCGTCGGTCAAGGCCCGCACATACAGGTACAACGCGGGCGCATCCAGCACGCGCATGCCGAACAGCATGCGGATCGGCAACGGCGGCGAATCGATGCCGTAGGAATAGGCGAGATAGAGAAAAAACAGATGCAGCGATTCCATTCCCATGAACAACGCCAGCAGCCGGCCGGCCACCGGCGCCGCCGAGGGCAGGCTCAGGATCGCCGCGCAGAGCAAAGCGCCCTGGGCCGAGCCCGCCAGCAGGATTTCGTGCAATACGCTCATCGATCGCTCTTCGAGGCCCGGCTCTTGACCACATCGCGGGCAACACGCGAATGCCGCGGTGCCGGTGCTGAGAAAAAAGGAGCGCAGATACAACATTAAATTTTGGTAATGGCGGATTCTCGCCTGCTCGCGCGGCGCTTGGCAAGAATCAATTTGGCTTGAGCTTATTGCGAAAAATCCGGCGCGGCGGCATCGGTGTTTCGAACAGTGTGTTCATGGCGCGGGCGCGTGTGATCGCGATCACATGCGCCCCTGGCGTTTTTGAGTCGCGGCGTCGTGAGGCGGGTTTATACGTTCTGGACGTAGCGCGATTCGGCCAGATCGATTTCGCGCACCAGCTTGCGCGAAATTTCATCGGAAATCTGATATTGCCGCGCCAGATTGAAAATGGCCGCGCGCTCGGCCTGGAGTCCCGCGACACGCAGCGCGCGCTCGGCCTGATCGGCCTTGCGCAACTGGCCGGCTTCGCGTTCGCCCGCGACTTCGTTATCGAGGCTGCGCCGGTAAAACGCGATCACCCGCGTGGCGGCGTTGGTATAAATATCGGCGTCGGCGGCTTCGTGAGCGAGATCGTACTGCGCCTGTTCGATGGCTTCGATCGCCGCCGTGGCCGCGACGTGGCGCGCCATGTCCTCCTCGCGGTTTTCGGCGCTTTCCTCCGGCAGTTCCAGGCCGTGCAACAGGCGTGGCAGGCCGATGCTGGCCACGATCAGCGACAGCAGGATCACCGCCGCGGCCAGAAATACCGCGAGTTCGCGCGCGGGAAACAGGTTGCCGTCGGGCATCAGCAGCGGCAGCGTCAGCACGCCCGCCAGCGTGATCGCGCCGCGCACGCCGGCCAGCGAGGTCGCGGCCACCAGCCGCCAGTGCACCGGGCTGCTGTGTTGCCGGCTCCTGAACAGCGACAGCCGCAGCGAAGTCCAGACCCAGACGAAGCGCAGCAGCGCCAGTCCCGCATTGATCGCCAGCGCATACACCGCCAGCCACCAGGGATTGAGATGGCCGCTTTGTTCCACCGCCGTGATCGCGTCCTGCAGAATGCCGGGCAACTGCTCGCCCAGCAGCACGAACATGATGCCGTTCAACGCGAACTGCATCGTGTCCCACACCGCCGCGCGCTGCAGGCGCGTGGTGGCCAGCGCGCGGCCGGTGAGTTCGACGTAACTCATGGTGATGCCCGCCGCCACCGCGGCGAGAATGCCGGAGGCGTCGAGATGTTCCGCGAGCAGGTATGCGCCGAACGGAATCAGCAGGCTGATCAGGATCGGCGAGCCGCGCTCCTCGCCGAAATGCCGCGACAGCCAGCGCTGCGTGAAGCTGACCGCCAGCGTCAGGCCCACGCCGATGCCGAGGCCGGCCAGCGCCACCCATAAAAACGTGAGCGATGCGGAGGCCAGTGAAAAACCGCCGGTCATCACCGCCGCGACGGCGAAGCGAAAACACACGAGGCCGGTGGCGTCGTTGAGCAGCGATTCGCCCTCGAGAATGTGCATGAGCCGTTTCGGAATCGGCGCGCGCGCGGCAATCGACGACACCGCCACCGGATCGGTGGGCGAAACGATGGCGGCCAGGGCGAAAGCCACCGCCAGCGGCATCGCCGGAATCAGCCAGTGAATGAAAAAGCCGGCGCCGATCACGGTGAATACCACCAGCCCCAGCGCGAGTTCGAGAATTACCGCGCGGTCGCGGAACAAACCGTTCTTGGGAATGCGCCAGCCGTCGAGGAACAGCAACGGCGGCAGAAACAGCAGGAAGAAAATATCCGGGTTGAGCGCGACGCCCTGTTTGAGCACGCCGGCGATGACGGCGCCGAGGCCGATCTGCACCAGCGGCAAGGGCAGTGAAACCGGCAGGATGCGCACCAGATAACCACTGGCGACCACGGCCAGTATCATCGCCAGTACAACTTCGATCGAATTCATCAAGTGTCCCCGAACAGTGCGGCCCTGCGTGCGAACGTGGCGGAGGCCGCGCCTGGAATCTGCGGTGAGCGACGCGGCACGCGGTATTTTACGGCATTCGATGCGCATTCCGCCCCGGCCTTTTGGCCGGTGGCGTTACCCTCGGGCGATGATGGCGCGCCTGGTTAAAACATCATCGCAAGGACGGCGAAACATCGTGGCCGACCGATCGACTCCCACGCGCGAGCGCAAAAGAGCATTGCCGTTCGAGGGGAGCCAGGGTTATCTTGGCCGGGCCCGCGCGGCTTTTCGGGCGTTTGCCAAAACAATGAATCATAGTGATGTCACCGCGAAAATCCGATTGAATCGTTTCATTTTCCGTGGCGAGGGGTCGTAGGGGATTTGCCCATGTTGTGTCCACGGTGTGGGGCCGCGGTCGCGGCCTCGGATAAGTTTTGCGCGGCCTGCGGCGAGATTCAAACCGCTTGTTTCCTGAACGACGAGTCCGCCGGGCACGGCGATGGCGCTCTCTTGCTCCGCTGCTTCATCGGTCCGCACAGCAGCTACTATATGAGCCGCTTCGCCCGTTTCGACGAGCGCGGCCGGGTCGGCGTGTCGTGGCATTGGCCCGCGTTCTGGTGCCCGTTTCTCTGGCTGATTTATCGAAAGCTCTGGATTCCCGCGCTGGCCTATGTGGTCGCATACATGGTGGCGGGCGCGATGATCATGGTGGCCGGTTGGGGCGGTTCGACGCCCGCGGGCTTCTTGCTCAGTCTGTTTGCGAACGGCCTGCCCGCCTTGTTCGCGAACGCGCTCTATTGGCGGCATTGCCGGCGAAAAATCGCGCAGAACGCGCAGCGTTGCGACGAGTCGCGGGAACCGCTTCGAGAACTGGCGCGGCAGGGCGGCACACTCGGGAAAACCACGACTTTCTGGGCCATGCCGTTGGCGGTCCTGTTTTTTTACGCGGCCATCCTCGGTTTCCCTGTTTATATTTTCGTCGACGCTTTCGGCAAAATGCAGCGCGCCTCCGCGTATGGTTTTCAGGCATCGGAGGCGCTCGGCGACTATGTCCGCCGCCACGGCGCATGGCCGGGCGATCTGGAACAGGCCGGTTTCGATTCTCCCAGGCCCGATGGCGTCAGGGATATTGAAATCAGAGGCCGGGCGGGCAAGCTGATCTTCACCCTGGGTGGAAATGCGTTGATCCGGGATAAACACCTGCAATGGCGACTCGATCGCGACCGCTCCGGGCGCCTGACGTGGGTATGTACCAGCCGCGACATTTTTCAGAGTTCCCTGCTGCCGGGTTGCACGAGCACCGGTCGGGCGCCGCAGGACTGAGCAACGCGCAAAAATATTTTTCGGCCGCCTGCGCGGCGGTTTCGATCGCTGGCATTTCAAAGAAAAAAATCAGGAAAAGAGTATGTTGTGCCCGCAATGCGGAAAAGAGTGCGCCCCCGTCGATCGTTTCTGTAGCGATTGCGGCGCGTCTCAACCTGAGACGAGCAGCAACGTGGATGGCGAGCTTTATTACAAGGTGATGATCGGCCCCGGGCATCAGGCCTTTTACCTGAAGCATTTCGCCAGATTCGACGATGGCGGCCGCGCCCGGATGTCCTGGCATTGGCCGGCTTTCTTCGCCACGTCGATCTGGCTCTTGTACAGGAAAATGTGGGCCTGCGCCGCCGTTTATCTGGTGGCGCAGTACATCGTGATGGCTTCCTCGGAATTCGTGCAACGCGTCGCCGGGGGCAACATCGCATTCATTGCGGAGGGCGCGTGGCTTCTCGCCACGTTTATCGTGCCGCCGTTATTCGCCAATGCGCTGTATCACCGCCACTGCAAAAACAAGATCGATAAAGCACGCGGTGCGTCCGACGACATGCAGCGGCAGCTCGTCGATCTCGCGGCGCGGGGTGGAACGAGCGCGGCGGCGGCCTATGCCGTTTCGGCACTGCTCATCGTCTTTGTGCTGGGCGTGGCGACCGCGATTTTTGTATCGGCTTATCGCGGTCACACCTTGAAAGAACAACTGGTTTCGGATGTCGGGTTCGGTATGCGCGCGGCGCAGTCCATCGGACGTTATTACACGAGCAATCATCAATTTCCCGAAAGCCTGTACCAGACCGGGTTCAGGGAGCATATGCCCGATACGATCGCTACCTTCCATAACGATGCCGCCAGCGGCGTCATCCGCATGAGCCTGCTTTATTCGAATCGGGAAGTGGGCAGTTTGTTATTGGTGCCGAGCGTCGAAGAGGGGGATCGGGTTTCCTGGCACTGCGTCAGCGAGGATCTCGATGAGGAATTGCTGCCGGAGCCATGTGAGGAATAACGGCGAAGCGCACCGCCACACAGCGATGAAGGGGTAGTCGTTTTTTGATCGGCGCGCCGGGCGAGCGGCCGCCACGTTTTTCAGCCGGTTGAAATTGAAAATGAAAAAATGGATTTGGCGTTGGTTGGCAGAGCCGGATCGTTTATAAAGGCGGCTGCGTTGTACCGAACCGGTTGCCGCAACCATAAAAATTCTTTGCGGCGAGGCAATTCGCTCATTATTTCGCCGCCGACGGTTCGAGGGCAAAGTGTGGCGCCGCCACACGTCACCCAATAACAGCGCGCGACTCATAACAATAAAGCTGCGGTTCCGGCGCAGCCCGATGCAAAGGCAGTTCATCATGACCACGTTCGATTCGACGGCAATTCAACAGGCACTGGAAGAGGCGGATGTCCGCGTCTTGCTGATGGTGCTGTTTCATCTCACCGGCGACCGCCGCTGGCTGGAGGAACCGTTCCGGCCGGTGCGCGATATTCGTCTGTTCGCCGATATTTCCGGCGGCTTGAGCGAGGAGGCGCAGGCCGAGGTGCGCGCCGCTACCTTCGCAATGCTGCAGCAGGGCATCGGCGAGCCCAAAATCGGCATGCCCGGCGAGGAATTGCTGGTCGAGATGATGAGCCTGTTCAACGGCGAGGCCGTGCCCGCCAATTACGCGCCGCTGGTTCTGGAGGAGATGGGATTTCGCGATCGCCACGATGTGGCGGATGAGGAGCGCGTCGAAATTCCGGAAGGCTTCCATGCGCTGATCGTCGGCGCCGGCATGTCGGGCCTGTGCGCGGCGATCAAGCTGGAAAAACTCGGCATTCCCTACACCATTCTGGAGAAAAATCCGGACGTCGGCGGCACCTGGCTGGAAAACGTGTATCCGGATTGCCGCGTGGATACGCCGAATCATTTTTACTCGTACTCGTTCGCTTCGAGCCACGACTGGAGCCGTTATTTTTCCGAGCGCGACGAAATTTACGGTTATCTGAAGAGCTGCGCGGACCGCAACAACCTGTTTTCACGCATTCGCTTCGATACCCGCGTCGAAGCGGCGGCGTGGGACGAGGCTGGAAAAATATGGCGCGTTACGGCGCGGCGCGGCGAGGAGCGCCGGGAGTTGCAGGCGAATGTCCTGGTCTTCGCCGTGGGACAGTTGAACCGGCCGCAGTACCCGGCCATTGCGGGCGCCGACGAGTTCACCGGGCCGATTTTCCACACGGCGCGCTGGCCCCGCGGCATCGACCTGGCGGGCAAGCGCGTCGCGGTGATCGGCAACGGCGCCAGCGCCATGCAGCTGGTTCCGCCGGTGGCGAAGGAGGTGCAACAGCTCACGATATTCCAGCGCTCTCCGCAATGGATTCGCCCTTCGCCCGATTATCACCGCACCGTGGGCGAGGGCACGCGCTGGCTGCTGCAACATCTGCCGTTTTACGCGGCGTGGTACCGCTTCGGTTTGTTCTGGCGTTTCGGCGACGGCCTGCACCGCTCGCTGCAAAGAGATCCGCAATGGCCGCATCCGGAGCGTTCGCTCAATCGCACCAACGAGCGGCATCGCGTCGAAATCACCAAGTACATCGAGACGGAACTCGAAGGCCGGCCGGACCTGATCGCGAAATCGCTGCCAGATTATCCGCCCTTCGGCAAGCGCATTCTTGTCGACAACGGCTGGTACCGCACGCTGCGTCGCGATAACGTCGAACTCGTTACCGACAATATCGAGCGCATCACCCCGCACGGCGTCGCCACGGCGACCGGCGCGCATATCGATGCCGATGTGATCGTTCTGGCCACCGGTTTTCAGGCGACGAATATTCTGGGCGATATCGAGGTCAGCGGCCGCGATGGCGTCAGGCTGGCGGAGCGCTGGGGCAAGGACGACGCGCGCGCCTATCTCGGCATCACCGCGCCCGGATTTCCTAATCTGTTTTTCCTGTACGGGCCGAACACCAACCTGGGGCACGGCGGCAGCATCATTTTCCAGAGCGAATGCCAGGTCCGCTATGTTCTGAAATGCATTACCGGCATGCTGGCGCGCGGCGCCGCGCAACTGGAATGCCGCGCCGATCCTCACGACCGATACAACGCCGACGTCGACGCCGCGCACGAGCGCATGATCTGGACGCATCCGGGCATGTCGACCTATTACCGCAATTCGGCGGGCCGCGTGGTCACCAATTCGCCCTGGCGCATGGTGGATTACTGGTGGATGACGCGCGAGCCGGATTTCGAGGCTTACGATCTCGGCTGACGGCGGCTGTGCCGCAAAAAGCCGAGCCGGCGGAGCGGCGGCACAGGTAATGTTTTCGGTGGAAGTGTGCGGTCAGGGTCCAAGGTCCGAATCACTATAATCGGGCGCAGGCATGAGGGAACATGCATGGGACTCAAATGTATCAGGCAGGTCAGGATGACTGGATGCCCCAGGATCAGGAAAAAAAACAGGTGTTTGAACTACGCCGTGTCGCGCTAATTCATCTGAGCGAAATTCAACGAGATAAGATCTTGAAATGGCAGGCCAAGAACTCGACATAACTCCGCTGGACGCGTCTCACAAGCAATTTATGCTTGAAATTCCGAAGTGAGTAGCGGATACACCGTTGGCGCTGAAAGGCGGAACTGCGCTGATGCTATGGCGTAAAAATAGCGACCGATATTTTTTAGTCGCTTGCGCGGCAGGCCTGCCACGCAAGCGCTCGATTTTGGCTTTGTTTACCAACCCATTCCTTTTACCCACTAAGTATCCCCATTTACCAACTTCATTTTCATTTCACGAATCCGCCGGCTCGCGGAACGCGTCCGTGCCCGGACAGGCGCAGAACAAATTGCGATCGCCGTAGACGTTGTCGATGCGTCCCACCGGTGGCCAGTATTTGTTGAGGCGCAATTCCGGCGCGGGATAGGCCGCCTCCTCGCGCGTGTAAGCGTGCGCCCATTCGTTGGCAACCAGTTCCGCGGCGGTGTGCGGCGCGTTTTTCAGCGGGTTGTCGCCGGCGTCGAGCGCACCGTTTTTCACGCGTTCGATTTCCTGGCGGATGCGGATCAGCGCGTCGCAGAAACGATCCAGTTCCTCCAGCGATTCGCTTTCGGTCGGCTCGATCATCAGCGTGCCCGGTACCGGGAACGACATGGTCGGCGCGTGGAAGCCGAAATCCATCAGGCGTTTCGCCACGTCTTCCTCGGTGATGCCGGTGGCTTCCTTGAGCTGACGCATGTCGATGATGCATTCGTGCGCGACGCGGCCGTTGCGCCCTGTGTACAGCACCGGGTAGTGCTCGCCCAGGCGCGCGGCCACGTAGTTCGCGTTCAGGATCGCGACCTCGGTGGCGCGCTTGAGGCCTTCCGGTCCCATCATCGCCGCGTACATCCACGAGATCGGCAGAATCGAGGCGCTGCCCCAGGGCGCGCTCGACACCGTGTCGTTGCCGCGCGGCAGATCGCCGACCGGCTGCACCGGATTGCTCGGCAGGAACGGCGCGAGGTGTTGCGCCACCGCGATCGGGCCCATGCCGGGGCCACCGCCGCCGTGCGGAATGCAGAAGGTTTTGTGCAGGTTGATGTGCGAGACGTCGGCGCCGAATTTGCCGGGCGCCGCGATGCCGACCAGCGCGTTGAGGTTGGCTCCGTCGACATAAACCTGTCCGCCGTGCCGATGCACGATGCCACAGATTTCGACGATGCCTTCCTCGAACACGCCGTGCGTCGACGGATAAGTCGCCATCAGCGCGGCGAGATCGCCGCTGTGTTGTTCGGCCTTTTTACGCAGGTCGCCGATATCGACGTTGCCGTTGTCGTCGCATTCGACGATGACGACGCGCAGGCCGGCCAGCGCCGCGGTGGCGGGATTGGTGCCGTGCGCGGAGCTGGGGATCAGCACCACGTTGCGCGCGCCTTCGCCACGGCTGGCGTGGTAGCGCTTGATCGCGAGCAGGCCGGCGTATTCGCCCTGCGAGCCGGCGTTGGGTTGCAGCGACACCGCGTCGTAGCCGGTGGTTTCGATCAGCATTTTTTCCAGTTCGCGGAACAGCTGCTGGTAACCCCGCGCCTGGTCGAGCGGCGCGAACGGATGCAGGCGGTTGAACTCCGGCCAGGTGATCGGAATCATTTCCGCGGTGGCGTTCAATTTCATGGTGCAGGAACCGAGCGCGATCATGGCGCGATTGAGCGCGATGTCTTTTTGTTCGAGGCGGCTCATGTAGCGCAGCATTTCCGTTTCCGAGTGATAGCTGTTGAACACCGGATGCAGAAGATAGGCGCTGCTGCGCGCGAGCGCGTGCGGATAACCGGTGGCGTCGCCCAGTTGCGCGTCGATGCCGTCGACACTGAACGCGGCCGCGTCGCCGCCGACCAGTTGCCACAGTTGTTCGACGTCGGCGCCGATGGTGGTTTCATCGAGGCTGATGCCGATGGCATCGTCGCCGACGCGGCGCAGGTTGACGCCCGCCGCCTGCGCGCGCGCGATGATCGCCGCCTGGTTGGCGCCGACGCTGAGCGTGAGCGTGTCGAAATAAAATGCGTTGCGGCGCTGCACGCCGAGTTTTTCCAGGCCGGTGGCGAGAATCTGCGTCAGGCGATGCACGCGTCGGGCGATGCGCAGCAATCCTTCCGGGCCGTGGTAGACCGCGTAAAACGCGCTGCAAATCGACAGCAGCGCCTGCGCCGTGCAGATGTTGCTGGTGGCTTTTTCGCGGCGGATATGTTGCTCGCGGGTCTGCATCGCCATGCGCAGCGCCTGGTTGCCGTGGCGGTCGATGGAAACGCCGATGATGCGGCCGGGCGCCGAGCGCTTGTAGGCATCGCGCGTGGCGAAGAACGCGGCGTGCGGTCCGCCGTAACCCATCGGCACGCCGAAGCGCTGGCTGTTGCCGACCACCACATCGGCGCCGAGTTCGCCGGGCGGCGTCAACAGCAACAGGCTGAGCAGGTCGCTGGCCACCACCGCCAGGGTGTTCTGGCGATGCGCGAGTTCGATCAGCGCGCCGACGTCGTTCACATCGCCATAGGTGCCGGGATATTGCAGCAGCGCGCCGAAGAACGCGCCGCCGGCCAGATCGGTTTGCGGATTGCCGACCACGGCTTCGAAGCCGAGGTGTTCGGCGCGGGTGCGCACCACCGCGATGGTTTGCGGGTGGCAATCGTCGGCGATGAAAAAGCGTTCGCTGTTGCTCTTTTTGTTGACGCGCTGGCACAGGGTCATGGCTTCGGCGGCGGCGGTGCCTTCGTCGAGCAGCGAGGCGTTGGCCAGCTCCATGCCGGTGAGATCCATGACCATCTGCTGATAGTTCAGCAGGCCTTCGAGGCGGCCCTGGGAAATCTCCGGCTGATAGGGGGTGTAGGCGGTATACCAGCCCGGATTTTCCAGCACGTTGCGCAGAATGACCGGCGGCGTGAAGGTGTCGTGGTAACCCATGCCGATGTGCGAGCGGAATACTTTGTTTTGCGCGGCGATGGCGCGCAGTTTCGCCAGGGCGTCCTGCTCGCTGAGCGGTCCCGGCAGATCCATCGCGTCGCGGCGCAGGATGGCGGCGGGCACGGTGTCTTCGATCAGGCCGTTCAGCGAAGCCGCGCCGACGGTGGCGAGCATGTCCTTGATCTGTGCCGGAGTGGGGCCGATATGGCGCTGAACGAATGCGTCATGGGCTTGCAGTTGCGACAAGGTGCTGGTCATAGGTTCGCCTGATCTGGGGGGCTGGATAGATTGAGTTGCGCGATGCGCGTGACAGCGAAGCGGGCTCCGCGCGCGCCTGACCCGAAGGTCCTGAAGACCTGGGGGGCCCTGAAAAGGCGCGTATTAAAGCATAACGGGGCCGGAATTTCCCCTTGAAGGCGCGCCTCGTCGCCGCCGTTCGTCGCCGGAATCGCGCCCGGCGGGCCGCGTGCGGGGCGCGCCCATGCTCATTGGCTTCGCATCGAATCCGGCTGCACGAAGGCCGTCTTGTCCGGCGGATGCGAACCCGCTCAAACGGGCGCTGCGGCGGCCGCGTCCAGCCGCTGCCTGAGCGCATCCGGCAGGCGGCGCATGACCGGCAGTTTGCGCGAGGCGATGCCGTCGGCCCAGCGCGTGGTTTCCGGCAGGCGGTAGCGGGTCAGGCAACGCAGGGTGAGTTCGATGGCCGTGTCGAGGTCGAGGCGGTGGCCGCGCGAGACATACACCGGTTTGCAGCCGGCGCGGGTACGCAGCGTCGCACCGATGATGTCATCGCCATCGCGCAGGGGAGTCCACTGGCCGGGCGCTTCCGGTACCGCGCCGTGAGTGCCGATCAGCAGCGATTTGGCCACGCCCGCGCTGGGCAGTCCGGTCAGCACGCCCAGATGGGCGGCGATGCCGAGGCGGCGCGGGTGGGCGATGCCCTGGCCGTCGCAGAGCAGTACATCGGGCATCTGTTCGAGCCGGGCCAGTGCGTCCAGCACCGCCGGGATTTCGCGAAACGACAGCAAACCGGGCACATAGGGGAAATGGGTGGGGCGGCGCGCGATGGCGCAGTCGATCGGCAGCAGGGTTTCGATATCGAGCACGACCACGGCGGCGCGGGTGATGGCGCCATTGTTTTCGAAACCCACGTCGACGCCGGCGATCAGGCGCGGATGAAAATTGGCGGGCTTGCGCGCGCAAACCCGCGCCGCCAGATCCAGCTGGATGGTGCGGGCTTCCGCGGTGGTGACATGCCAGCGATGAGTGTGCGCGAGCGGCAATGGCAAGGCGATTCTCTCCGATTCGATGAGCGCGTTATCTTAGCGCGATGTTCATCGCCCGGCACAAGCGATCCGTTATTCATGGCCGCCTTTCTGCTTGTTGCCGACGGGGGTGAATTTGAATTTCTGTCCGCCCAGCGAGGCTTCATACATCAATCCACCTTTTTGCATCGAGAACACGGCCATGCCGTCGATGTAGTGATTTTCCATCTGCGATTTATCGATGTTGGCCTGCGTTCCGCCGGTGCCGGCCTGGGCGCCAGCGCCGACGGCGATGGCCACGGCGGAAGCCTGCGCGCCGAACTCGAAGTTACCGCTGGTGAATTTGTCGTAGGCTTCCTTGTTCTCGAAGAAAATCAGCTGGCTGAACGTCTGCCCGCCGAGCTGGAAACCGACGCTCAGCTGTGTCATGGAGACATCGCCGGTGCGCATGCCGGCCTTGGTATAGACGCGGCCTTTACCGTAGGCGCCGCCCACCCCGACACCGCCTTTGCCGATGGTCGGGAAGATGGCGTAGCCGTAGGATTTTTCGAAGAATGGCTGGGTTGTGGGCGATTGCCTGAATTTGTTGATCGCGTCCGTGTACTCGTCGGCATAGACGGGAACCGCTGCCACGGTGAAAAGCAGTGTCATGACTTGCAGTAAGTGCTTCATCATTTTTCTCCTTCCGCTATGATCTGGCGCATCGTTCAAGGCGCGGAACTCCGCGTCGCTATAATCCAGACTCTGGAAAATACATCCGGGTTCCCGTGCGGCGTTGCGCTTTGTGAGTCGGGTCGGGTTTTTACTTTTTTCATGCTGTGGATGGGATGTGCTTGCCATGACAAAAACAACGGACGAGCCGATGGCTGCTGTGGTCGACAAAGCGGAAAAACAGATCGGCCCCTGGCGCCGGCTGAATTCGCGCGAGGTGTATGAAAATCCCTGGCTGCGGGTTACTCACGAACAGGTGGTCACGCCGGCCGGCACCGACGGGATTTACGGCGTGATTCATTTCAAGAATCGCGCTATCGGGATCATTCCGGTGGACGACGAGGGTTATACCTGGCTGGTGCGGCAGTTCCGCTACACCCTGAATCAGCCGCTGTGGGAAATTCCGATGGGTGGCGGCAAATTGCACGAAGACCCGCTGCTGGCCGCACAGCGCGAGCTGATCGAGGAGACGGGGCTGCGCGCGGCGCATTGGCAGGAAATCATGCGCGTGCATGTTTCCAAGTCGGTGACGGACGAGGAGGGCGTGGTATTCGTCGCGCGTGGGCTCAGCGCGGGCGAGAGCGCGCTTGAACATACCGAGGTGGATCTCGAGGTGTTGCGTCTGCCGCTGCGCGAGGCGGTGCGGTGGGTGATGGAGGGGAAAATCACGGATATGATTTCTTGTGCGGGGTTGTTGAAGGTGCAGGTGATGGGGTTGGTTGGGTAGGCGCTATTTTCGATAGCGTGCGATGGTTTTTCTCGCTCCAGTGAGGACCCAGGTCAACGTCTGACTGTAACTTTTAAAATGGATTTTTCT
>Ga0153956_1002230_pt1 | contig 14826 bp, 19 predicted proteins | sample TSFL040MetaG_FD_104704 | JGI IMG/M metagenome (GOLD analysis project Ga0153956, IMG submission 104704) | Attine ant fungus gardens microbial communities from Florida, USA - TSFL040 MetaG | ecosystem: Host-associated > Fungi > Mycelium > Unclassified | place: USA: Florida, Wekiwa Springs... | reverse complement strand
CTCGACGCGGCTGTTCAGGTTTTGGTGCGGGAGGGGGCGGCACGTTTCACCACCGCGCGCGTCGCCGAACGCGCCGGCGTCAGCGTCGGATCGCTCTACCAATATTTTCCCAACAAGGCGGCGATCCTGTTCCGCCTGCAAAGCGACGAATGGCGCCGGAACATGGCGCTGCTCCGCCGCATCCTCGAGGACAGGGGCGTGCCCCCACTGGTGCGCGCGCGTACCCTGGTCCACGCTTTCCTCCGTTCGGAGTGCGAGGAAGCGCCGGTCCGCATCGCGCTCGACGATGCGGCGCCGCTCTATCGCGACGCCCCCGAGGCGGCCGAGGCGCGCGCGGCCGGCGCGGATATCTGCCGGAATTTCATGGACGAAGCGCTCCCGCATGCTTCCGCCGCCCAACGCGCGCTGGCGGCGGACCTGATCGAAACCACGCTCGGCGCGGTCGGCAGCGCCTTTTCGGCGCGGCCACGCGGCGATGCCGAAATCCACGCCTTTGCCGAGGCGCTGGCCGACATGTTCTGCGCCTATCTGGAAAGCGCGATGCGTGGGGATGGCGATGCCTGAGGTTCGTCTCTATCCTGCGTGCGGGCGCACCACGGATGAGGGGGAAAGGAGCGCATGAACGTCCAACTGCTGCGCCTCGTCCTTCTGTTCGTGGCGACGATGGGTGCGCTGATCGGGATCATGGGCGGCTATGCGTCGATGCAGGATTTCCGCGCCGCGGCGCTGCAGGCCGGCCTCTATTTCAGCATCCCGGTGCTGATCTTCGTCCTCCTGACCACCGGGGCCAATGTCGCGCCCAGCCCATTGTTCGGACGCCTGGTCGCCGCCATCGGCCTGTGGCCGACGCTGCACGTATTGTTCACCTGGGTGGCCGAAGGACATGTCACCAACAGCCCGTTCGTCTGGTCCTACATCCTGTCCGGCCTGTTGTGGTCGGTGGCGTGGATCGTCACCCGGCGTGAGAATATCTTCCGCTTCGATCGGTAGTTCGCACCCTTTCGGCCGTCGTTCTCGGCCGAGGGGAGGCGTGCGGCGTCAGAAATGCCGGGCGAGCTTTGTCGCCGACTGCCCGAAGCCACCGCCGGCGCGCTGTTCGAGCTGCTGCGACAATTGCATGCGCCGCATCCGGATCCGCGCGCGGTGGAGCAATTTGTAATCGTCCCAGCGTTGGGTGCCGAGCGCCTTGGCAATATCGCCGTCGATGTAGATCACCGCGTCGCGGCCATATTTCCCCAGGTAATCGGACGCGACGCGGCCTGGCTGGTCGGGGTCCTTCTCCATCTCGGCCTCCATCTCCCCCGCAAGCGAAAAGACCGACTCGGGGCGATGGTTGCAGCTCAATCAATTGGTGCGCCGCAGCCCGCCGATCGTCGCTTACGCTGCATATTAATTAGTTAAATCAGTGTGATAACTACGATCACCTGCTCCCGAAAGGCCGCGGTGGCGGGGCGATTGCTCCGTTTTCGTTCGAGATCGGAGTCATATCCCGTTCGGGGCCGGGGGGATCGGAAGAAGCCGTCGAGGAAGGCGGCCGCCGCGGGCGACAGGCCGACGATCTTGTCGGTCGCCTGGCGGTAGAATTTGAAATTCAGCTCGGTTTCGGCCCGGCCGTCCTTCCAGTCGCGGAAGCCGCGCAATTGAGCGCGGCCGAGCGGACGTCTGGCGCGCGCGATCGTGGCGACGGCGATCGTCACACGCGGTGTCTGGCGTGCTATCCCTTCCCGCCGGGGCACGGCCTCGCTCGCGGTGACGACGGCGCGGGCGAACAGGCCGCTGCCGCCCTCATTCTCGCTCGCGAACAGGAAGATCGGGTCGCCGGCGGCGATCGCCCTGCCGCCATACATGGTCTTGGCCGCAGTGAAGGCGAACGCCGCCGCGTCGGGATCGCGGATTTCGGCCTTGATCGCGTAGGCGGGGGCGCGCTCGGGCATGTCGGCTTTCTAAAGCCTGCGTCCGTCGCAGCAAAGGTGCCGGTCGGTATCGGGACGCCATGCCAGGCATTAGACGCCCGGCGCTGGGTCTGGCAGACGGGCGCAGGCGTAGCCGCGGAAGGACGGAATGGCGGACAAGGTAAGGATCACGCAGGCGACCGTGGACAGTCAGCCGCGTCTGTTGGCCAGCCTGGCCGATGCCTTCGAGCAACGCTATCCGGCCGCCTATGCGATTGCCGCGGCGCAGACCGGCGCGCCGAAGGATCGCGACGCGTTGCGGCAGGCGCTGGGCGCCATGGACGAACTGCTCGCCGATCATTGCCAATGGGACGAGGATCGCACGCGTATCCGCCTCGAGGGCGAATTCCTCTACGCCGTGCACCTTCGCGAATGGCGCAAGCGGGCCGGCGAGATACTGGGTCGCGCCGGCTGAAGGCGGATCGCCCGGATCAGCTCACCATCTCGCGCCGCGTCAGGATCCGGTCGATGCGGATGACGTCGGTCGCCGGCACCCGGAAATCGGTGCGCGGCTCATACTGGCGGAGCTCGATATAGGAGGCCGATCGGCGGACCAGCTCCTTGACCAGCACGCCGCGCGATCGTTCCCCATCGTCGGCGGCCGCATCGCGCAGATAGACGACGACATTGTCGCCGACCGACAAGGGCATGTCGCGGCAGGCGACGACCAGTTCGCCATCGGGAAGCGCCGGGTGCATCGACGATCCCTGGACGTGGAGCGCATAGGCATTCTTCCGGCCGCGCAGGATAGACGGACGGCGGACATAATCGAGCTCCGATCCCGAATTGAGATCGGTCTGCTCGATCGCCTCGCCCTCGAACATCCGTGCCGCGCCCAGGCCCGATCCCCAAACGGGCAGGCGCTCGGGCGGGGCGTCATAGGCATCGCCCTCGAAGCGGAGCACCGCGGCATTGGCGGCGGTCGGGTGGCCGGCGAGCGCCAGCACCTCAGCCTCGTCGATCGGCGGCAGGCCGCGTCCGGCCAGCGCTTCGGCCAGCCGTCGGGCGAGCCCGACCGGCAAGGGCCTGGCATGGGCCGGATCGAGGTAGCGCTGGATGCCCGGCGCAGCCTTGTAGCCGGCGGCCAGCGCCAGATCCTGCATCGACAGGCCCGAGCGCATCCACAGGCGCCGGAATGCCAGGCCAGGTGTTTCGGGATCGGCCATTCTTTTCTCTTCCAATTTGGCATTATCCACGAATTGACTCCGTGGCAGCGACATACGCATAACGCATATTATATGCGTATGACCAGCGAAAACCTGAGTCGCGAGGGGCGAGGGGCAAATCGCTCCCATTCCGTAGCCCGCGCCACGCTTCGCGCACGTTCCCACACGCCGCTCGTCCCCGGCCTGTGGGGGGCGGCGTTCGGCCCCGCGGCTGGCGAGGCGCTCGCTTTGGCCGCGGAAGAACGAAATCGGAGGAACAAATCATGAACATTATGCTGCATTCCTCCGCCCTGGAGTTCGACGAAGACGGGCCTTTCGCCACCCCGAAAGTCTGCATCACCTGCGGCGTGACGATGGTGCGTCCGCACGGGGCGAAGCGCGTTTCGGAGGCGCGCTGGCAGGCAAAACTGTTCTGTTCGCGCAGCTGTATCCGTCCCTACGACCGCGACCCTGATGCCGAACCCGAAATCCCGCCGGAAATCTCGGCGCGGATCGCGTCGCGCAACCTGCTCCGGGCGCTGGTTCGCTACGGCCTGCGCCACGACGGGCTTCCCGGCCTGCCCGCCGCCCGCCTGATCGCGCTGGCCTCCAGGCTCGGCGTGACCGCATGAGGGCAGGCATCTTGGTTCATGCGGAGGCGCCGAGACGCGGAGGGGCGGCACGCGAAGCGCGCCCCGCAATTTCCTTCCGTTCGGGTCGAGCTTGTCGAGAACATTTGCCGACGTCGCGTCCACGCGCCCGCGCGAACGGAGATCCTGTCGAAAAGCCGGGGCGGCGCCGAAGGTCAGCGCGGGCGTGCTACCGCAGGAAGTACCAGAGCCCGTACAGCGCCGTGGCGGCATATCCGGCGATCGCCAGCATCGCGTCGAGCGGCAGGTGCCAATGCTTGTGGTCGGCCATCAGGTCGATCGGACCGGACTTCTTGACCACCGCCTGCTGGCGGCGCCCCATCGCGATCACGCCGCTCGCGGTGGCGAAGGCGCGATCGGCATCGGCCTGCGCGATGGGAGCGTGGAAGGCGCAACCGTACCGGTCGCCCTGGCGCCAGGCGATGAAGGCGGGACGGGTGCCGACGCCCGGCAGGCCGATGCTGATCTCGCTCGAAACGCTCAGCTCTTCCGCGCTTTCGATGCGGAAGCCGGTGGTCGAGAAATCGAGCACGGTGACGTCGATCGGGCGCATGCCCTCGGTGCGCAGCGTGCTCGCTGCCAGCGTCTCGCGCCGCTCGGCGCGGCGCAGGTTGGTCGGTGCTGCTGTACCCATGACCTGCGCGTCGCCGTTGCCCATTCATTCCCCCTACGCGCGGTCCCGTTGCGAAAGCGTAAAGCGGGCGCGCCATCCCGTTTACGCAGCGCAGGCGCATCCGGTTTTTGCTGCAGTGCAAAATTTCGGGGGCGAGGCGGCGTGGGCCGCCCGGGCTGAAATCCCCGGCGGCGCCGCTCGCCAATGCGCGGTCGCATGAGCGCGGGCCTGATCCAGCGGCTGATCGAGGCGGGAACGCCCGTCGCGCTCATCGCCGAAGTGGCGCTGCTCGCCGCGCGCGCCGAAACCGTCGCCGCGGACGCCGTCGCCGAACGCCGCCGCGCGCGCGACCGTGACTATCGCCGCCGCGTCCGCGCCGGCGACGGGACAGGGGAGGGCGACCTGTTCGCGGCCGCTGCCGACCCGGCCGACTCTGTCGACTCCGCCGACTCTGTCGACTCCGCCGACTCTGTCGACGAAGCCCCCTCTTCCCCTGATAAAGAAAGCGGTTTCCCCAAACCCCTTCCCAAAGAAATTAATCCCAACTCCCCCGCTCCCGCGAAAGGCGCGCGCAAGGCCTCGCGGCTCGATCCCGGTTTCGTGCCCCACCTCGCCGGCCAGGCGGCGGAGATGGTCGAACGCTGGCCGCCCGGCCGGCTCGATCGGGAGATCGCCCAGTTCCGCGATCATTTCGCCAAGCTGCCGGGGGCCAGGGGCCTGAGCATGGATTGGCAGGCGTCGCTGCGCACCTGGCTGCGCCATGCCGACGATCGGATGAAGGACAGGAAAGATGGATCTGCCGGCCAGCCCGCGATCGGCCGCACCGCCTCCGCCGCGATCGCCGTCTTCGGCGCGCCCGGCGAAGCGCGATGAGAGCCGCGGTACGATCGACCAGGCGCGTGCCGCCGCCGAGCTGGTGCCGGCCGACGTCGCCGATTTCCGGCGCGAGCTCACCGCCTGCCTCGCGCTCTGCGCGCCGTCGGCGATGGGGGAGCAGGATCGCAACGAATGGCTGCGCGCCGCCTGGGGCACGCTTCGCCATCTCCCTGCCGATCTGCTCGCCAGGGGGTGCGCCGCGGCGCGGGCCGAGGCCGACCACCCTTCGCGGATCGTGCCCATCGTCAGCCGCGAAACCGGCGAATGGCTCCGGCTGCGCCGACGCCGCTGGCGCGACGCGCAGGAGGAAAGCGTGCCGACCCTCCCCGAGCCCCGGCCGACCTACTGCACCGCCGAGGAGGCTGCCGCCATCCTCGCCGAATTCGGCCTGAGGCGCGCAGCCGCGCCCTTGCCGCCCGAAGATCGATAGACCCCACCAAGGAGACAGGAAATGCCCCGTGGAAGACCCCGCCTGAAAGGCCCTCGCAGCGCCAGCGGCCGCCTGATCGAGCCGCCGCGCGTGCCCGCCAACGACGTCGTCACCGCGCGCCATGCCTGGTTCGCGCGGGCTTTCGGCGCCAAGGCCGCCGGCGATGCCTATGATGCGATCGGCCGCGCCTGGGCGGCGGGGCTGCTCGACAATGATCGCCTCGATCCCGCGGCGCTGCGCGATGTCGGCCGCCGCTACGCGCATCTCCACGAAATCGTCTTCGCTGCCTCCATCGCCAGGACCGCCGCGCTCGAGATCGTCTCGAAGGGCACGGGTGAAGGCCGCGCCGACGATCCGTCCGGCGAAGGGTACGCCAGGCTCGACCGGCTTGCCCGCGACGCCGGATCGAAGGAGCGCCTGGCGATGCGCAAGCTCTGCCTCGAACCCACGCCCGACCAGGACCCGCTTTGGCTTGCCCGCCTGATCCAGGCCCGCGCCGCCGGCGTGGCGGGGGAGGCGCGCGACATGGCGATCCTCGTCCAGGCGATCAGGGCGTTGTTGGCCATGGCGGGGTGACGGGCGTCAGGCGTGGCGGTCGGTCGGGGCAACGGGCGACCTGCCGGTACGGCTTGCCGCAAACGGCTCGGCCGCGTCATGAAAATGCAAAGCAAAACGTCTTCTGCGGTCGCTCCCCCCAAGGAGTAGCTTGCATGAAGAAAGTGGCTTTCGCGCTTCTGTTCGGCGCTTCGATGCTGGCCGCCTCGGCGCCGGCATCATCGTCGATCATCGTCGATTTCTCGCTCACTGGATCCGCGCTCGAGCCCGGCGACGTGACCGGGCATCTGGTATTCGACGCGGCCGGCAACGGTGTCCAGGCGACCGGCGTCTATCTCGACAGCGGATCGCCCTTCGTCGCGGGCTTTGCCAGGCACAATTTCCTCGATGCGGCGCGGGTGACGCAGAACAGCTTCAACGTCGGCGCCGACGGTGCCATCACCAGCGCGGCCTTGTCGCTGTCCAGCACCTTTGCCTACGCCAATGTCGGCACGACCTGGATCCAGCTCAACGGGTTTGGCGGCTATAACGATGTCGAGCAGGATTATACGGCTTATTATAACGGCGGCTTCTTCCGGTCGGTGCAGAACCAGGCCGGGTTTGCCGGCGCGACCTATGCCGCCCGGGCCACGGGGGCGGTTCCCGAGCCGTCGGCCTGGGCGATGCTGATCGTCGGCTTCGGCCTGGTCGGCACCGGGATGCGCCGCCGCAAGCCCGCCGCGACCGTCGCCTTCGCCTGATCGGGCGCCGTTACCACGCTTCCGGGCCATGCTATGCGACCGCATGGCCCGGAAACTCTTTTATCTGACGGCGATTTTGCCCGACGGCTATGTGAAGACGATCGGCCCCACCGCGACGGCCTTCACGCACTATTGGCGGATCGTCGCACTGCTCCAGAATGGGAAGACCGAAGTCTTCTGGGGCCACACCAAGTCGCTCAAGGAAGCGACGGGCAAGAAGACCGCCGCCGCCGATGCGGCCCGGCAGCGCGGATGGAAATCCTACGAATTCGAAATCGTCGAACTCGCCAGGCATGACGGGGACTGACCCCGCCGGCCATCGCGTGCTGCCCTGGTTCGCCCACGGAACCGTCCCGCCTCCCCGGCGCTTGTCCAGGTCGAAGGAGAGCGCCCATGGCCGACCAACGCGATCTGAAGAAGCATCTGTGGAAGAAGATGGCCGAGGGCCCGTTCGTGATGATCGGCCTCGAAGGCGGCGGGCATAGCGAGCCGCTGACCGTCCAGCTCGATGAGGATCAGGTCGATCGCCTCTATTTCTTCATCGGCAAGGACAATCGGCTCGCCCCCGGCGGGCGGGCGATGGCGCAATTCGTGTCGAAGGGGCAGGATTTCTTCGCCTGCCTGGCCGGCAATGCCGCGGTCGACAATGACCGTGCGATGATCGACAAACTCTGGTCTAAGCCGGTCGAGGCGTGGTTCCCGGGCGGCAAGGACGATCCCAACCTGGCGCTGCTGCGCTTCGACATCGACGATGCGGAGTTGTGGGAAGCGGACATGTCGCTCGCCGGCAAGGTCAAGCTGTTGTTCGGCGCGAAGATCGATCCGAACCAGGAGGGTGGCCATGCGCGAGTGAGTTCGACCGCGTCCTGAAGGCAGGAGGGACTCAAGGGCCAGGTCGGCAGGGGGCGGTCGTCAGGCCGACGCTTCCGCAATTGTCGCGTCGGCTGCGTCCGGGTTCATCCACATCGGCCCGAACCCATGGCCGTCGGGATCCTCGAACGCCCGGCTGTACATGAAGCCAAGATCCTCCGGCCCATGTGCTTCCCGCCCGCCGGCGGCGACGGCGGCTTCGGCGATCGCGTCGACCGCCGCCCGGCTGTCGAACGACAGGGCGAACAGCGCGCCGCTGCCCACATGGGCATCGATGATCCGCTTCGGCGTAAGGGTCTGATAGACGCTCTTGTCGAGGAGCATCACGGTGATCGCGTCGGACCATTTCATCGCCGCCCCCTGCGCGCTCGAGAAACGCGGATCGGGCTCGAACCCGATCGCTTCGTAGAAGGCCGCGGACCTGGCGACGTCGGCGACGGGCAGGCTGATGAAGATCGTCTTGGGCATCGCACCGGCTCCTCTCGAATCCGATCGGTCGCTTGCTAGGGCGGTGCATCGCCGACGGCAAGTTTTAGTTATAAAAAGTAACGCATGGCTCGCGACTCTGCGGAGCCCTTTTCGGGCGCCGCAAAGTCGCTAAGCGCGTTCGAGCCTCGATGCCCGACACGACCTTCTCGCTCCGCGCCCGCGCCAGGCGCCGCATCGTCGGCCAGGTTCGCGCCCTGTTCAACGACCAGGCGCGCGGCGAACGCCCGGTCCAGCGCAGCGACGAGGCTTTGTTCGCGCCGGGCTCGGCCATCTGGCGGGTGCATGGCGACGTCACGACGATGATGGTCGGCGGCGTCGCGGCGCTGCTGCTGCAGATGCTCCACCCCGCGGTGCTCGCCGGCGTATGGGATCATTCGAATTTCCGCGACGACATGATCGGTCGGCTGCGGCGGACGGCGCGCTTCATTGCCGTGACCACCTATGCCGGCCGCGCCGATGCGGAAGCCGCGATCGCGCGCGTCCGCGAGGTGCATAATCGTGTTGCCGGCGTCCTCGCCGACGGCACGCCTTATCGGGCCGACGATGCCTCGCTGCTCGCCTGGGTCCATGTCAGCGAGGCGTGGAGCTTCCTGGCCGCGTGGCAGCTGTACGGGAACCGCCGGCTGTCGCATGGCGAGGAGGATGCCTATTTCGCCCAGTTCGCGACGATCGGCCGCGCGCTGGGCGCCGATCCCGTACCGGTCGACAAGGCCGGCACGATCCGCGCCCTCGAAGCGAGGCGGCCCGAGCTCGTCGCCGACGATCGCGCGCACGCAGTCGCCCGCCTGGTCCTTGGCCACATGCCCGACAATCCCCTGGCCATCCCGTTGCAGCGGGTGACGATGCAGGCGGCGGTCGACCTGTTGCCCGATTGGGCGCGGGCGATGCATCGCCTGCCAGCCTCGTCCCCCCTGGTGCGGCCTCTCGTCGGCACGGGGACGCGCGGCCTCGCCCGGACGTTGCGCTGGGCCTTTGCCGGCTAAGCCCGCGAAAAGTCTGATCGACGTTCTTGGGAAGCGCATGGGGGGCGGGCGGCCTTTCTTTTTGCCGCGGGCGTTGGACGGCACCGAACCTGCCGCTAGATGGGCCGGCCAGCAGGAGAGCCCCATGACCGACCGCCAGATCGACATCACGACCAACGACGGTATCTGCCCCGCACACGTCCTGACGCCGGCCGGCGACGGCCCCTGGCCGGGCGCGATCATCTACATGGACATTTTCGGCATGCGCCCCGCCGCGATCGAATTCGCGGAGAAGCTGGCGTCCTTCGGCTATGCCGTCCTGCTGCCCGATATCTTCTACCGACGCGGCGCCTACGAACCGCTCAACCCCAGGGATGCCTTTGCCGGAGATTTCGCCTCGGTCATCGGGCCGATGCGCACCGCGACCGACCGGATGCGCGCCGCGCAGGATACGCGCTTCTTCATCGATGCGCTGCGCGGGCTGGATTTCGTCGCCCCGGGCAAGATCGGCGTGACCGGCTATTGCTTCGGCGGTGGGCTCGCCATCGTCGCCGCCGGCACCTATCCGGACGAGATCGGCGCCGCCGCATCCTTCCACGGCGGCACGCTGGCGACCGACGATGCCGACAGCCCGCATCTCTTCCTGTCGAAGGTCGAGGGCGAGGTCTATGTCGGCGTTGCCGAGAATGATCGCAGCTATCCGCCGGAAATGGCGGAACGCTTCCTGGCCGCGGCCGAGGAAGCCGGCGTCGCCTATCGCCACGAGCTGTACGAGGGCGCCGCGCACGGCTGGACCCAGGCCGATTTCCCGATCTACGACCAGGCCGCCGACGACCGCCACTGGCGCGAACTGGACGATCTGTTCAAGCGGACGATCGGCTGAGGGACGATTTCCCCGGCCGACAACGCCTGCCGTACAGACAGGATCGTACGATCCGCCCGTACGGCATTCGCGCGAATGGTTGGCCGAACCGATCTCGCGCTCCCTCGCCGGACTTGGGCCGAACATTCTAGCCTGATGCCACGCTCGACCAGGCCGATCGGCCCGAAATGATGACGGTTTTGGGGCGGCATTGCCGCCCCATCGTGCTATCCTCCCGCGGTTACCGGCAGCACGATCGAGGAGGATCGGCATGTTCGGCTGGCTTAGGAAGAGGAAGGCGCGCGCCGCGCGCGATGCGCATTGGCAGGTCGTCGTCACCACCGACACGATCAGCGTCGGCGCGCCCGGGCACGACGTCGTGCGGCTGGCCAAGGCCGAGCTGTCGGCCGTCGCGATCGAGATCGGCGACGGCGATCGCTGGTGGCTGCTGTTCGGGGCCGACGGCGAACGCGCGCTGGCCTTTCCCCATGGCGCGACGGGCGAGGTTTTCGCGATCGATTATCTGGCGGCGCTCGGCGGGTTCGACCAGCGGGCGATGACCAGGGCGATGCGATCGCGTCGCAGGCACGTTTTCCCGGTCTGGCAGCGAAACACCGTCATCGCCTTCCCGTCGTCGCGGGCCTGATCGGACGGGTGCGGGCCTGACGCGCGACAGATGGTGGATTCCCCGGTCACCTTTCCCGGCAAAGTCCGCTTCACCAGGCGCGGTTAGGCTGGGGCCTGTCGGGCCTTGGCACCCCCCTTATTGCCGGGGCTCGAACCGGGGGCCTGGCGCGTAGCGTTGGTCGGGAACCCGCGAAGCAGGCTCGGCGGGGCGATCCTTCCCTGGCCGGCGTCTCCGTGGGAAGGTTGCCGTTCGCACCCCCCGTGTCGCGGCGTCGTCGATCGGAATCGGGAACGCCCTGGCGCGCGCGGCCAGGCGACGCCTCCGGTCAGGAAGGCAGTTACCGGCCGCCGCGCACGGCGGTGTCCCACCCCTATCGGGGCACCGCCGGCCGCGCCGGTGGCGGGTGAAGACCGCTTCCACGTCACCCTTCGCTTTGCCTTGCCGACTGCCGTCAGAGTTGTTTCCAGCTACGCTGGATCGGCGCAGGCCCGCTTTCGCCCCCCGCGATCGCCGGCCAAGGTTGAAAGTTGCTAACCTTGATCAATCCCTCTGGCGGAGCGCCGCCGAAACGGCGATTTGCCGCGTCGCCTTTCGGTTTGACGTGTTCGCCTGTGACTGGGTGGGTGACACGTCGATCCGTTCCTGCCGGGCAAATGTGCCATGTCCCCCAGACGGGCGCTCCGGTTGGACAGGGGTGGCGGATGGCAGACGCACTCCATTCGCCACCCCGAATCTTCCCCGCTTCTCGACGATCGCAAGCTGCGCTGGGTTTCGGTCCAATCGAAACTCGTTACGGCAAGGAACAGACCGACGGAGAATATTTCCCGGCAAGTCGAGCTTCGCTTTTTCGAGAAATATGGTAAATAGCCATTGTCCCCGTAAAGGGCCTCGGGGAGGAAATGATGTGCCGCAGCCCGGCGACGCATCGCCTCCTGTGTCCCCGAGGCCCCACGCCCAATAGCCAATCCTGTGTACGATCGGCTGGGATCGTCCATCCAAATAGATATCGACCCAATAGATGTTGTCGCCGATGCTGCCGGTTTAGGTCCGCAGGCGGCCGTTTCATCTTGGGCGATGCCGCTCTTTCCTTGGGCGGCCGGAACGATTGCAGCCCGATCCGGAACGATTAGACCGAAGGCGAATATCCGCGGCCAAATCCCGCTTTTGGCTGCGACCGAAAATGGTAAACAGCGGTCGTCCCAATGAGGGGGCCTTGGGGAGGATGCGCCGCTGCCCGGCGGTACTCCTGAGTACCCGAGGCCCTCGATATACCGGTCCCGGTTCGGTGCCGGGATGGCATCGGGGGATGCCAGGACATGACGTTACGACGAACGGTGAAGAAGCGCGGTTTCGGCCCGCTCCCTGTGCGCGCAATTGCTATGAAGAGATTCAGGTTGAGGTAACGTTCGAGATCGAGGCGTGGTTTTAAGACGACGATTTGAGTTGAAACGAATTTCAAGATTGAATTTTCCGACCGCGAATTAAATCGAAGATGTAGATTGGTTTCTGGCCCGATTTCGGCCGAATTTGGAAATTCCGTTCCGACATTATCCGTTTCGATGGGGGTGTGCCCGGCATGCCGCCGGCGCCGGGGGGCGCCGGGCGCGCAACGCCCGCGGCTGGTCCGCGTCGACGGCTCCGGGGGGTGCCGTCGATGCGGACCATATTCGTTCATGGTCGGGACATGCACGACGCCGCAGAAAGCCCCGTATGCGTAGCTTGGCGTATGCCGTTTCCGCCCTGATCGCCGTGATGGCGATGGGCATCCCCGCGACGGCCGGGGTCGTTTCCCCCGACGGTGTCGTGTCGCTGACACCCGAGGAGCGTGAGGCGGCGCTCGAATCCGCTGCCGCCGATCCTATCAACGGCGCAGCGGGTTCGCGCGCCGTCCACGGCGAAATGGGCATCGAGATGGATAGCCGCGGCGGCCATGCCGTCTACGGCACGGCGGCGATGCCGATCGGATCGAGCGGTTTCCTCGCTCTCTCCTTCCTCAACGGACAATATGGGCGGCCATTTCGGCGTTGATCGCCGGAAGGCCGTGCGCGCGCTTCCGTCACTCCGGGCTCGACCGGGGTCCCCCTGTCTTCGTGCAGGTTGATAAAGGGGGGTCCCGGATCACATCCGGGATGGCGGTGCGCGCGACATTTCGAAGGCCGTCCTGAAGCTCGGAAGGGCGCTTTCCAGACGGGCGCTCAGGCGCGGGCGATGTGCGAGGTCCACAGCAGGCCGGTGATCGCGGATCCGATCATCGCGCAGATCATCAGCCCGATCAGCAAGCCCGTGTCGCAAGGAATACCGGTATGCGCGGACAGCCAGCATTGCATGCGCATCGAGCTGCCGCCTATGGCGCACATCCGTGCACAGTCGATCGCAAAGATCACCGATAGCAAAGTGAAAACCGCCGAGGCGGCAAGGCTCAGGCGCCAGATCATGTCATCCCCATTATCAGGGGCAATCTTAATCTAGAGCAACCCGCTTGTCAGCGTTTTGTCACAAAACTCCTGTGGACCGATTTCCCAATCGCACCGTCGATCTTCGGATTGTCCGACGAATACTGTATACCGTTGAATATAGTGCGGGCCGGCCAACCCATCCTCTCTGTCGAAAAGGCTAGCGCGTCCCTGCTTCGCGGATCCCCGTGGGGCTCCAGCCACCACCCATTGCCTGGTAGAGCGTCACCCGTGCGCCGAGCGCATCGGATTGGGTCTGCACGAGCGTCAGCTCGACGGCGAGCAGGCCGCGCTGCGCGTCGAGCTGCTCGAGATAGGGCGAATAGCCGGCGCGATAGCGGTTGGTCGCCAGGCGGAGCTCGTTGGCGAGGGCGTCGCGCTGCCGGGTGAGGATCTGGGCCTGCTCGTCGATGCGCTTGACCGACGCCAGTGCATCCTCGACCTCGCGGAAGGCGCCGATCGCGGTGCGGCGATAGGCGAAGGCCGCCTGGTCGCGCGCCGCCGCGGCACTTTCCGCCTGGGCGGTCAGCCGCCCGCCTTCGAAGATCGGCGCCAGCACCGATCCGCCGATCTGCCAAAGCGTGATCGGGTTGGCCAGCAGGGTGGAGAAGGCGGCCCCCGCCGATGCCGACAGCTTGACCTGCGGCAGGAAGCGCTTGCGCGCGGCGGCGAGCGACGCGTCGGCGGCGGCGAGCTGATATTCGGCCTGCGCCAGGTCGGGTCGGCGGCGCAGCAGGTCCGACGGCAGGCCGTCGGGCACGTCGGGCCGCTTCAGCCCGGCGAGCGCCGATCCGCGCGGCACGTCGCCCGGCGCTTCGCCCAGCAGGAGCCGCAGCGCATCCTCCTGCCGCGCGATGCCGAGCTGGATCTGCGGAATGATCTGCGCGGTCGCCTGGTAATCGGCCTCGGCCTGGGCGAGTTCGAGCGCGGGCGAATAGCCGTTTCTGACCCGCGACTGGATGATGCGGCGCGAATCCTCGCGCGCGGCCAGCGTCTGGCGCGCGACGTCGAGCCGCGCGTCGAGCGCGCGCAGCCCGACATAGGCGCTCGCCACCGCGCCGGCGATCGACAGGCGCGTCGCGTCGCGCGCCGCCTGGCTGGCGAAATAGGCGTTGCGCGCGGCGGATGCGGTATCGGCGATCCGCCCGAACAGATCGACCTCATAGGCGGCCTGGACCTGCGGCTGCGCGGCGCTCTGCACCTCGGGCGTGCCGAACGCGCTGACGACGCGCTCTCGCAGCGCGCCGGCGCCGACATCGAGCGTAGGGAAGAAGGCGGCGCGCGCGGCCAGTTCCTGGGCATGCGCGTCGCGGATGCGGGCGGTGGCGAGCGCGATGTCGATATTGTTGGCGAGTGCCTGGTCGACCAACTGCGCCAGCACCGGATCGCCGAACGCCTGCCACCAGGCGCGATCGATCGGCGCGGTCGGGCCGGCATCGGTCCGCCACGCGGCGGGCGGCGCGACCGGCGGTACCGGCGTGACCTTGACCGACGACGCGGCGCAGCCGGCTAGCGCCAGCAGCGCGACGGGGCCGAGACGCTTCCTCATTTGCGCGTATCGACCGAAACCTCGACCGACATTCCCGGCCTGAGGCGGGCGG
>Ga0153956_1002229_pt1 | contig 14827 bp, 12 predicted proteins | sample TSFL040MetaG_FD_104704 | JGI IMG/M metagenome (GOLD analysis project Ga0153956, IMG submission 104704) | Attine ant fungus gardens microbial communities from Florida, USA - TSFL040 MetaG | ecosystem: Host-associated > Fungi > Mycelium > Unclassified | place: USA: Florida, Wekiwa Springs... | reverse complement strand
GGCAGGCAATATTGGGTGCATGGTGCAGATCGGCAGTGAACTCAAGAATGCCGAAGGCGCACCGATCCCGGTGGTTCACACCATCGAATTGCTCGACTGGATGACCGGCGGCCCGTCCCCGCAAAAGACTTTGCCTGCAGCCAGATAACCGGATGCCGTAAAGGCAGGAAGGCGCCCGCGTCGGGAATGCTTCAAAACGCCCGTCGTTCAGTCGGCCGGCGACAACAGGAGGACGGTTATGGCTAAGGACAAAAAGAAGAACAAAAATAAAAAGAAGGACAAGAAGCAGAAGAAGATGAGCATGGCGGCCAAGAAGAAGACCGCCAAGAAGTCATCGAAGAAGGCGGCCAAGAAATCCGCCAAGAAACCCGCCAAGCAATCAGCGAAGAAGAAGACGGCGAAGAAGTCCGCGGCCAAAAAGGCCAAGCGCTCCGTGAAGAAGTCCGCCAAAAAAGCCGCGAAGAAAACGGCCAAGAAATCCGTCAAGAAGGCGGTGAAGAAAGCCGCGAAGAAGGCTGCTCCGGCGAAGACTGCTGCTGCTCCCAAGAAGGCCGCGAAGAAGCGCGCCGCGCCGCGCAAGCGGGCTGTTCCGGCTCCGGTGGTGGCTCCGTCCCACGACGAGCCGATGGCCAACGTGTCGGAGGCGTCCCAGCTGTCGTCCTCGAACTGGTTCACCGCCGAGGACAATGGCGGCAATAACTCCTGAGGGACGAACGATCCTTCACACGAAAGCCGCGCCGCAGGGCGCGGCTTTTTCGTTCGGGGAGAACTTGCTTCCGCCCCGGCGCGGCGCATCTGCCTGGGCCTGAAAATATATCGTATCGCGGAAAGATCCCGGCTCGGTGCGTTGTCGAAATGCAACATTGCCGCCGACAGCGTGCGACAGACCCTGCAAATGCCCAAGGAGGCAGCAATTGCCCGGCATTTTTGCTTTCCCCTTTTCATGCTGCTCCGCACATTGGCCTCACGAAAGACGTTCGTGAAACAAGGTCCGCCGTTCCGGTGACCGGCCATGGCGGGCTTTAACGATGGGGGCAGTTATGAAATCGATTCTTTCAGCCGCGACGGCGGTGGCAGTCGGTCTTCTCGGGGTGCAGGCGGCGGCCGCAGCCGATCTTCCCGTGAAGGCCTATAAGGCTCCGGCGGTTGCGGCGTTCGATCCGTGGGATATCGCCTTCGGGGCGGGCGTGATGAACGATTACGTCTTCCGCGGCATCACCCAGTCCAACCACAAGCCATCGGTCACCGCCTATTTCGAGCCGCGCTACAACGTGACGAAAGACCTGCAGCTCTATGTGGGTTCGTCGTTCGAGAGCATCTCGTTTCCGAACCGCGGCGCGGCCGAGGTCGATATCTATGGCGGTATCCGCCCGACCTTCGGCGCCCTCGCGCTCGACTTCGGTGTCTGGGGTTACCTCTATCCGGGCGGCACCTGCACCGGCAACGGCATGGTGGGCGACTTCGGCGGGGCCGGCTCCTGCGGCTTCGACAACCAGATCGTGCTGGTCAACGGCAACTACATGAAGAAGGACGTCTCCTTCTACGAAGTGTACGGCAAGGCCAACTACACCTTCAACGACACCTTCGCGATGGGCGGCAACGTCTTCTACACCCCGAGCTTCCTGAACTCGGGCGCGGAAGGCACCTACGCCTCGGTGACCGCCAAGGTCACGGCGCCAAGCACGTTCCTGCCGAACGGCATCGGCTCCTACATCTCGGGCGAGTTCGGCCGTCAGTGGCTCGGCACCTCGGATGCCTTCTACGGCAACATCGACTACAAGGACTACAACACCTGGAACGTCGGCATCGGCTTCACCTACAAGGTGTTCACGCTCGACCTGCGCTATTCCGACACCAATCTGGGCAAGGGCGACTGCAACGCCTTCACCAGCGATTTCACCGCGAGCCAGACCGGCTTCGTGACCCCGATCAACGGCTCTGGCATCGGCTCGAAGTGGTGCGGCGCGACCTTCATCGCCAAGCTGTCGGCCGACCTGACGCTGGTGAACAACATCAAATAGGCTCTCCCCAAGACCGACTGCACAGGCGGCGGAGCGATCCGCCGCCTTTTTTCGTATATGTCAGCCCGCGGGCACGGATTGCGCGACGAGTGCGTGATGCGTCATCGCGACGTGGCGCTGGTGGAATGCTTCAAGCGTGCCGCGATGGCCGGTCGAGACGACGGCGCTGTCCGGCAGGCGCTGCGCGATCAGGCGATACAGCAGCGCCTCCGCCTCTTCGTCGAGCGAGGCGGTGGCTTCGTCCAGCAGCAGGAATTGCGGCTTGTGCAGAAGCGTGCGTGCGATGGCGAGCCGTTGCTGCTCGCCGGGCGAGAGCGACAGGTTCCAGTGTCCGGATTCCGCGAGCCGGTCTGCGAGCGCGGGCAGGCCGACATCGGCCAGAACGGTTTCAAGCGTCGCACGGTCGAAATGACCCGGCTTCGCCGGATAGGCGAGCGCGTCCGACAAAGGCCCGACCGGAAAATACGGCCGCTGCGGCAGCGACATCAACGTCGCCCCCGCCGGGATCGAAACCGTCCCCACGCCGAACGGCCAGATTCCTGCGATGGCGCGGAACAGCGTGGACTTGCCGGAGCCCGAAGGGCCGGTCAGCAAGGTGCGCTCGCGGCGGGGCAGGGTGAAGCTCTCGGTGGCGAGAAGTGGCGTGCCACCCGGCGAGGCCAGCTGCAAATCCTGGAGCACGATGCCGTCCGCGCGGCCTGCGGTGTCGATGCGGATGTTGCCGCGCCGCTTCTCGCGCGCCGCCGTCATGGAATGCTCGAAGCCTTCGAGACGATCGATCACCGCCTGCCACTCGGCCAGCTGCCGGTAGGCAGCGATGAAGAACGACAATGCGCCCTGGACGCTGGAAAAGGCGGAAACAGCCTGCACGATATTTCCCAGCGGAATCTTCTGGGAAAAATAGGCGGGAGCGACCAGCGCATAGGGAAGGATCACGGCCGCCTGCGCATAACTCTGGGTCACCGCCGTGATCTTGGTGGTGCGGATCATGATGGCATGCCAGTTGCGGATGATGGCGCCGAGCCGTTCCGACAGCCGCATATGCTCGGCGCCGCCGCCTTTCAGCAGTGCGATCTGTTCGGAATTCTCCCGCGCACGCACGAGATTGAAGCGGAAATCGGCCTCAAAGCGCTGCTGATGGAAGTCGAGCGCGATCAGCGGCTTGCCGATCAGATGGGTGAGGACCGTGCCGCCGATCGCATAGATCAGCGCGGCCCAGACCAGATAGCCGGGAATGTTGAGCGAGGTGCCGAACAGATGCAGCGGCGCGGCTTCCGACAATCCCCACAGGATCACGAGGAAAGAAGCCAGCGTCACCACGGAATTGAGCAGGCCGAGGCCGAGCGTGAGAAACTGTTCGATGAACATGCGCACGTCTTCGGCGATGCGCTGGTCGGGGTTATCGGCAGGATCGCCCGCAAGCTGCATCCGGTAATGGGTGGCGTCGTCCAGCCATGCGCCGAGATATCGCTCGGTCAGCCATTTGCGCCAGCGGATCTGGAGCCACTGGTTGAGGTAGAGCTGCAGGATCGCGATCACGACGAAAATGGCCGCCGCCACGCAGAAGAAGATGCCCTCGTGGATGAAGGCGTTGAGATTGTAATCTTGCAGCGCAGTATAAAAACGGTTGCGCCACTGGTTGATCAGGACATCGATCGCCACGGTGCCGAGCTCGATGGCGACGACGGCCGAGAGCAGGATGATTCCGGCCCATTTGTCCTCGGAACGGAAATAGGGGATCACCAGCCGCCAGATCGTGGCGAGCGCCGATACGATACGTTTCACGGATGGTCTCCTGAAAGATGGCCGGGGTGACGCGATGCGAGAGGGGGAGCGCCGAAAACAGAGCCCTCGCAAAATAAATCGCTGAATAAGACTAAAGTTAGGGCCGGGTTCGGCCGCGCCGACTTGTATGCAATCCCTTACCGCTTTTAGCATGCGGCGTAATGGCAGGGCCGGGGGGTACCTTACAGGTCAGCGGGATATTTCCGCTTATTTCAAGCGCCGACCTCATCGAAATCTCCCCCATGATGCCAGGTCTTAGGCTCCGGGCAGTTCGCTTCTCCCGGGGCGACATTCTGCGTGGGGGAGAAGAATACATGTGGAACCAAGTCTATAATCCATTCAACAATCAGGTCTTATCGACCCTGGCGGCAGCGATTCCGGTCGTCGCGCTGCTGGCGATGATCGCATCCAACAAGGTCAAGGTGCATATCGCGGCGATCGTCGCGCTGATCATCGCCAACCTTGTCGCGATCTTCTTCTTCACCATGCCGGCCGGCATGTCGATCCGCGCCTCGGTGCTCGGCATCGTCACGGGCTTCTTCCCGATCGGCTGGATCGTGTTGAACGTCATCTTCCTCTACCGCCTGACGGTGGAGAAGGGTGTGTTCGAGACGCTGCAGAACACCATCGGCGGCGTCACGCAGGACCGGCGTCTGCAGATCCTGCTGATTGCCTTCTCGTTCGGTGCGTTCTTCGAGGGCGCCTCGGGCTTCGGCACCCCGGTCGCGGTGACCGGCGCGATCCTGATCGGCCTCGGCTTTTCGCCGCTCGCCGCTTCGGGCCTGTCGCTGATCGCCAACACCGCTCCGGTCGCCTACGGCGCACTCGGTACGCCGATCGCCGGTCTGTCCAGCGTTACCGGACTCGATCCGTTCCTGCTCGGCGCGATGGTCGGCCGCCAGTTGCCGGTATTCTCGCTGATCGTTCCGTTCTGGGTGATCTGGGCGTTCGCGGGCTGGAAGGGCATGAAGGAAGTCTGGCCGGCCATTCTGGTGACGGGCATCTCGTTCGCCGTTCCGCAGTTCGTGATCTCGAACTACATCAATCCGTGGATCGTCGACATCGGCGCTTCGCTGATCTCGATGGGCGCGCTGATCCTGTTCCTCAAGGTCTGGCAGCCGAAGAAGATCTGGACCTCGGCGGCTCTGCGCCAGGCGGACATCTCGGCCGTCGACATGGCGCCCGCGAAGCCGATCGTGCGTCCGAGCACGGCAGATATCTGGAAGTCGCTGACGCCGTGGATCATCGTCTGCATCATCCTGCTGATCTGGGGCACCGATCTGTTCAAGAACAGCGTCAACTCCTGGGCTGTCTGGAAGTATGCGGTTCCTGATCTGCACAACATGATCATGAAGGTCGCTCCGATCGCGGCCAAGCCGACGCCGGAAGGCGCGGTCTTCGTGTTCACATGGTTGTCCTACACCGGCACGGGCATGCTGATCGCCGCGATTATTTCCGGCTTCATCATGGGCTACTCCCCGTTCGGGCTGATCCGCGTCTATGCGCAGACTCTCAAGCTGTGCTCCTATTCGCTGATCACGATCTCGGCGATGCTGGCGATCGGCACGCTCACCCGTCTGTCCGGCATCGATGCCACGCTCGGCCTCGCTTTCGCCGCGACCGGCGTGCTGTATCCGTTCTTCGGCACCTTGCTCGGCTGGTTGGGCGTGGCGCTGACGGGTTCGGACACCGCATCGAACGTGCTGTTCGGCAACCTGCAGAAGATCACCTCCGAACAGCTCGGCCTGTCGCCGATCCTGATGAGCGCCGCGAACTCGTCGGGCGGCGTCATGGGCAAGATGATCGATGCCCAGTCGATCGTGGTGGCCTCCACCGCGACCAACTGGTACGGCCACGAAGGCACCATCCTGCGCTTCGTGTTCAAGCATTCGATCACGCTGGCGTGTCTCGTCGGCATCCTGGTGATGCTGCAGGCTTACGTCCATCCGTTCACGGCGATGGTCATCCACTAAGCGCCTGTATTTCAGGAGCGAAAATCCCCGCGGGGTGGCCCGCGGGGATTTTTTGTTGATGGGCTGGCGGATGTGCTGGTGCGATGCTTCGCCCCTCGCCATGGTCACAATTCGCCCCTAAAAGCCTCCAGCAAATCATCAACGGACATTGAAATGCCGGTCTACAAACCCACGATGCTGGCCGCGCTCGCGGCATTGATGCTGACGATGGCGCCCGCGCGGGCCGCAGAATTTCCCTTCGGCCTCGAGATGACTCTCGATACGCCGCAGATGGTGGGCGCGCGACGCCTGCCGACACTCGAGATCGGTGAGAACGGCGAAGCGCAACTCGATCTGTGGTGTAAATCCGGCCGTGGTCAGTTTTCGGTCGCGGGCGATACGGTGATCTTCATGCCGGCTGCGATTGCCGACAATGGCTGCGCGCCCGCTCTGGCGCAGGCCGACGATGCCCTGATCGCCAATCTCGGAACGGCGACGAACTGGAAGCGTCAGGGTGACGCGATTTCCTTCATCGGGCCGGTGACGTTGCGCTTCCGCGTCAATTCAAACTGACGCGCAAAGCCGCTCACGGCTCCCGCAGGATCGTGTCGGCGCAATCGGTCGCCGCCTGAATGACGCCGCTGTAACCGCCAAAGCCCGCATAGGCGGAGGCAAGATAAAGCCCCGGAATCGGCGTGACCGGCGTGCGCTTCTGTCCGCTGAACAGCGAGCGCGGCGGGATCGGCGCAAAGCCGTACACCGCGCCGCCCGGCGATCCGAGATATTGCCGCACCGAAAATGCCGTATTGAACGACGACGCCACCACCGATTCGGCCAGGCCCGGAAAATGCCGGTCGAGATAGGCGACGATGGCGTTCTGCCAGCGCGTGCGCTTGGCGCGGTAGCCGTCCTGATCGAGCCCTTCCCAGTTCGACAATGTATCCGGCGCGATGATCGACAGCACGTAAGGCGGCGAGGGCACGCCCGACTCGATCGCTGAATAATCGGCGATGGCGAGCGGCGGCATCTTCTCGCCGGGCTCGTCCCGCATCAGCGTCGTTGCTTGCGCGTAATCGGCCAGCGCCGTCATCCAGTCCGGCAGCAATTGCGTGGAGTAGGCGCTGACACCGAATTCGCGCGGCGGCTTTGAGAGGCCGAGCGTCAGCGCGAACAGCGAAATCGATGTGGGGCGCGTTTCATAAGGTGCGAGGAACGGCTTGGCCTGTTTCGGCGGCAGCAGCGCCGCGACGGACGCAGGCGCGCCGTTGCAGATGACGCGCGCGCCTTCCACCATCTTGGGATCGCTGCCGTCCTTGGCGCTGTGATGGACACGGAAAGTCTCGCCATCCTGTTCGATGGCGGTGACCACGCGGCGCAGGATGGTCTCGCCGCCAGCTTTCTTGATCTCGCGCGCGAGCGAACTCGACAGCCGCTGCGATCCGCCATGGACATAGCGTCCGCCGCTGAGCAGCAGGCCGCCTTGCGCCATGGCGAAGTAGACCCACCATAGCGTCGCGGGGTCGTCGTGGTAATAACAGAGGTTGGCTGCAAGCGCGCATTTCAGCGCCTCGTTGTCGCCGAACGCCTGCTGGAGCTTCTTCGCAAGCGACAGCTTCCAGTCGCGGATCGCGGGCGCGAGCGACATCAACGCGCTGTAGATGTCGCCGTCGCGCCGCGCGGCGGTGCCGCCCTGCGTCAGCGATCCTGCCGCAGCGGCGATCTGCTTCATCTCGTCGAGCAGTTGCGCGATGGCCTCGCGGGCTTCGGGGAAACGCGCGCTCAGCGCCTCGCGCGCGCCGTCGGCATCATCCGGCACCAGAAGTGGCGACGACAGCGGGCCACCGCGCACCTCGTAGAGCGCGCCGCCCGGCGACCATTTCAACGTCTCGAGAATGCCCGCGCGCGCCAGCGCGTTGTGTTTGGGATTGCGCGGATCGTGCGGATCGCCGGTTTCATGCAGCGAGCCTTCGACGAACAGATCACCGACCTTGTAGCTCGATGCCGCGCCGCCGACGGAATTGCTTTTCTCGATCACGAGCACCTTGCGGCCCGCGCGCGCGAGCAGCGCACCGCTGGTCAGGCCGCCGAGACCGGCGCCGACGATGATGATGTCGTATCGCATCAGGCCCGAACCGGGTTGCCGCGGGACATGGGGGCCGTCATTTCCACGTGGCCTGCTCGGCGTCCCAATGCTGTCCCTTGAGATCGGCCGCGATACCTTGCACGAGGCCGTCGTCGTCGGTGTAGGTGCCTTCACCCTCTTCGCCGGTCGAGGAATCCGCGAAGCTCAGATGCGGGCCGGCGGTTTCATCGCGCGTCGTGGTCGCGGGAACACCGAGCCAGATCACCAGCCGTTCGGCATTGCCGGGCTTTTCGGGACCGGCCAGCGCCGTCACCTCCAGCATATCGGTAAGGTTGAGCGCGGGCACGAGCGTGTTGGAACGCTTCATCGTGATCGTCAGTTCGCCCGTGGTGTCGTTCCATTTGCTGCTGGCGGCCTGCGCCTTGAGAATCCGGGAGGCGCTTGCGGTCAGCGCGGCAGTAAGACGGTCGCGGTCGAGCTTGCCGTCCTTGCGCCAGTCGGCGGCCGGAATGCGGACAGCGCGTTCGGTGTCGTAACTGCCGGTGGTCCAGCCAGCGGTGGTCACGCCCGGCGCGGTTTTCAAACGCGCGAGCAGGGCGCCCGCGCGCTGCGGATCGACATTGAAGCGCACGAGTTGCGTGCCGGTGCGCAGCGCCGTGCAATCGGTGGAGAGACTGTCGAGCGACAGTTCGACATCGTCGTTGCGCAGGCTTTTCAGAAGGTCGACGAAATTCTCGCGCTTGACCCTGAGGGCGAGTGATTGCGGCGACAGTTCGGTGAAGTCGGCGGGGTTCGCGGTGATGCCGTCGTCGGCGGACTGGGTGGCCTCGAATTCCCGCTGATCGGAATCGGCGTTGTCGGTCGAGAGAACCTCGGCGGTCTTGTCGCCGATCGTGATCTTGCCCTGGAAGGTGATGGCCTTGTTCTCGGGCTTGCGCGTCAGGTTCACGGTGACGGGCAGCTTGCCCTCGGTGGTCTGGCCGGTGCCGCTCAGCTTCTGGCCCTCGGCTTTCAACTCGACGGCGAAACGATCCTTGCGCTCGGAGCCGATCGAGGCCGAGTAGCAGACGTCGAGCAGCGTCGCGGCGATCTTGCCGCCGTCATGGGTTTCCCGGATGAAGGCATCGACAGGAAGATCGCCGAGAATGTCGCCAAGCCCCATGAAGTAGCGGATCTCTCCGCCCGCGGCCGCGCCTGTTGCGGTGGCCTTCGCGGTCTGCGCGATCGCGAAAGGACTCGCGGCAACGCCGACGATGAGGGCCGAGCAGGCAAGGGTCGAAAATCGCATCAGGGGCATCCTGCGTGAAGCCGGGAACATCCGTTGAGACAAGCTGGGCGACCATAGACGCTTATCGGCCCGATTTGAACGCCATCTCATTGCTTGAATAGCGTTTTCCTCGTTCAGACGGATGCGGGCGGGTATTATTTGCCGCAAGCGATGCGCGCCGCCGCGATAATATCGGACAACAAAAAAGCCGCCCTAAGGCGGCTTTTCGTTTTCGTTGCGAGAATGGCGGGAGCTTAGAAGCCCATGCCGCCCATGCCGCCCATGCCGCCCATTCCGCCGCCGCCCGGCATCGCGGGGGCCGCTTCCTTCGGCAGTTCGGCGACCATCGCCTCGGTGGTGACGAGCAGGCCCGCCACAGAGGCTGCGTCCTGCAGTGCGGTACGCACCACCTTGGCCGGATCGATGATGCCCTTGGCGACCATGTCGACATAGGTTTCGTTCTGGGCGTCGAAACCGAAGGTCTCGGACTTCTCGTCGAGGATCTTGCCGACCACGATCGAACCCTCGACACCGGCGTTCTCCGAGATCTGACGGATCGGAGCTTCCAGCGCCTTGAGCACGATATTGATGCCGGCCTGCACATCGGAGTTGTCGTTGTTGATGCGGCCGACCGCCTTCTTGGCGCGCAGGAGCGCGGTGCCGCCGCCCGGCACGATGCCTTCCTGAACGGCCGCGCGGGTTGCGTTGAGCGCGTCCTCGACGCGATCCTTCTTCTCCTTGACCTCGATCTCGGTCGCACCGCCGACGCGGATCACCGCGACGCCGCCTGCGAGCTTGGCGAGACGCTCCTGGAGCTTCTCACGATCGTAGTCCGAGGAGGTTTCCTCGATCTGCGCCTTGATCTGGTTGACGCGGGCTTCGATGTCCGCCTTCTTGCCTGCGCCGTTGACGATGGTGGTGTTCTCCTTGTCGATCACCGCCTTCTTGGCGCGGCCGAGTTGCTTGAGCGTGACGTTCTCAAGCTTCATGCCGAGATCTTCGGAGATCAGCTGGCCGCCGGTCAGGATCGCGATGTCCTCGAGCATCGCCTTGCGGCGGTCGCCGAAGCCCGGAGCCTTGACGGCCGCGACCTTGAGGCCGCCGCGCAGGCGGTTGACGACGAGGGTGGCGAGCGCCTCGCCCTCGATGTCCTCTGCGATGATCAGCAGCGGCTTGCCCGACTGCACCACGGCTTCGAGAACCGGAAGCATGGCCTGCAGGCCGGTCAGCTTCTTCTCGTGCAGCAGGATGTAGGCGTCGTCGAGCTCGGCGGTCATCTTCTCGGCGTTGGTGACGAAGTAGGGCGAGAGATAGCCGCGGTCGAACTTCATGCCTTCGACGATATCGACGTCGGTGTCGAGCGACTTGGCTTCCTCGACAGTGATGACGCCCTCGTTGCCGACCTTCTGCATCGCCTGAGCGATCATCTTGCCGATGGTGGAATCACCGTTGGCGGAAATGGTGCCGACCTGCGCGACTTCCGCAGACGAGGCGACCGGCTTGGCGCGCTTCTCGATGTCCTTGATGACGGCGGCGACGGCGATGTCGATGCCGCGCTTGAGGTCCATCGGGTTCATGCCGGCGGCAACCGACTTCGCGCCTTCGCGCACGATCGCCTGCGCCAGCACGGTCGCGGTGGTGGTGCCGTCACCGGCCAGATCGTTGGTCTTGGAGGCGACTTCGCGCAGCATCTGCGCGCCCATGTTCTCGAACTTGTCGTCGAGTTCGATTTCCTTGGCGACAGTGACGCCGTCCTTGGTGATGCGCGGAGCGCCGAACGACTTGTCGATCACGACGTTGCGGCCCTTCGGGCCGAGCGTGACCTTCACCGCGTTGGCGAGGATGTCGACGCCGCGCAGCATGCGGTCGCGCGCGTCGCCCGAGAATTTTACGTCCTTGGCAGCCATGTGAAATTACTCCGGATTGAGATGTCTGAATGAGATCGGAAGAGGCTGCTTAGGCCAGCACGCCCATGATGTCGGACTCCTTCATGATGAGAAGGTCTTCGCCATCAAGCTTGACTTCGGTGCCCGACCATTTGCCGAACAGCACGACATCGCCGGTCTTGAGGTCGATCGGGATCAGCTTGCCGGCTTCGTCGCGGCCACCCGGGCCCACGGCGACGACCTTGCCCTGCGAGGGCTTTTCCTTGGCGTTGTCGGGAATGATGATGCCGCCCTTGGTCTTTGCTTCGGCGTCAATGCGCTTGACGACGACACGGTCGTGCAGCGGACGGAACGTGGTCTTGGCCATGATGATGTCCTTTGGTGCTGGTTTCAGGTTTTCGGAATCGGGCGAAGCAAGCGGCTTGCCCTTCAGAACGAGATTGGCAGTCCCATTTTGGGAGTGCTAATATTGTTGCCGTGGGGAAATATGGGCTGGCGCTTTTCCTGTCAAGCAACGCCGCGGGCTTAAGACCTTGGTGAGGTCATTATATGATGCTCGAAGCCCGTCATTCGCGTTCGAACGATGGGCTTTGAAACGAACCTCGCGGCTTGCCAGGCTGGCAAACGTGGTTCATGAAGTCTGAGTAGGAGAATTCATGATCAATCTGCGCACCGCTTCAAAACTGGCGATGGTTTCGGTTCTTGCCGCATGGATGGGTGGTTGCAGCAGTTTCAGCCTCAACGGTAACACGCCGGCGTCCCAGGAGCCGGCGGCTCCGCCGGAAATTCCGGCCACCATTCGCGCCGATGAACTGGTCGGAAAGTGGGGCCTGGCCGCCTATCACAAGCCGGAAGACCGCGTGCGCACCGAGAATGCCGCGCGCGGGCAGTGCAAAAATCCTTATGTGATCGGCAGGGGGCCGACGGGGGGCGTCATCATGCATCTCGCCGATGAAGCCACCCCGCAGGAACTGCGGCTCAAGGGCAGCCAGAGCGGCAAGAACTATATCGGCCCTGCCGGTCCGGCGGGCGGTCCACAGGACCGCGAGATCGTCTCCTTCGACGGCCGCGTGCTCACCACCCGTTTCATCGATCCGGATGCCAACAGCCGTTACGGCACCATGGTCTATGTGCGCTGCGCGCCGCACGCATAGACAATCGGAACCGGCTGCGCGGGCCGCCCTTCTTTTAATTCGCGAATCCTGACATGCATGCGCGTGGAGTGGATTTGACATTCGCTCCCCACTGGCCGCAGGCTTGCAGAGCGAATGTCAAATCCAAAACTTCACCAGAATCCTATATTTGCCAGTGGTCCTGTTGATTCCAACATCCGCAAACGTGCTAGCCTGAACGGGATACGAATGTTGGAATCGGATCACTAGTGTCTCAAATCCGAAGTTCGCCCCGCCATGCAGCACCTTCCGTAGCGAACTTCACCACCACACTTGCGAGATGACCATTTTTGCCGAACCGGCCGCGCTGATCGCAGGGCGTCATCGCGCGGTAGCGGTGCTGTCCGTCACCCAGATTTTGGGGTGGGGAGCGTTGTTTTATCCTCCCGCCCTCACCATGACCCATATCGCGGCCGCTCATGGCTGGTCGCTGCCGCTGGCCCTGTCCGGATTTTCCATCGCGCTCGGCACCTCGGGTCTGTGCGCGCCCCATGCCTGCGGCCTGATCGACAAGCGCGGCGGTAATTTGGTGATGTCCGTCGGCGCGCTGATCGGCGCGGCCGGATTGCTGCTGCTGCCGCTGGCACCGAACTACATCGTCTATCTGCTCGCATGGATGCTAATTGGAATCGCAATTTCCAGTTGCCTGTACGATCCCGCCTTCACGACGCTCACGCGCATCTACGGCATGGCGGCGCGCGGGCCCATTACGGTCGTGACTTTCGCCGGAGGTCTCGCGTCCACGGTGGGCTGGCCGTTGATGCATCTCCTGATCGAACGCCTCGGCTGGGAAAGCGTGTTCTTCACCTGGGCAGGCGTGTTCGCCTTTCTCGTCGCACCGCTGCACTGGTTTGCGCTGCCAAGGCGCAAGACGCAGGTGAAGGCTGTGCTCGCAGCGACCCCTGAGACGCCTTCGGGGAAGCGCTGCGTCCCGCCGCATGGCTGGCCCTTCATCCTGATGGCGGCGGGTTTCGCGGGGCATGCCTTCACGCTGTCGGGCGCCACGACGCATCTGCTGCCGATCCTCCAGCGCGGCGGAATCGATCCGGGGCTGGCGGTGACGATCGGCGCGCTGTTCGGTCCGGCTCAACTCGTGACGCGCCTCGCGGATTTCGCCAGCCGGGGGCGGTTGCATCCGGTCTGGGTGGCGCGGACTTCGATGGCGACCATGGTGCTGGCTTTCTCGGCTCTGGCATTTGCCGGCATCGAGACGCTGCATGCCATCGTCTTCGCGATTCTGTTCGGCGCGGCCAACGGCGTGATGACGATTGCGCGCGGCGCGCTGCCGCTCGCGACATTCGGACCCATCGGTTACGGCCGCGTGGTGGGGCGGATTTCCCGGCCGGGCCAGATTATGCAGGCGCTCTCGCCGTTCATCCTCGCTTTCGCCATCGACCGCTGGTCCGATCAGGCCGCGCTCGAGATCATCATTGCGGTGGCCGCGCTGGCGCTGCTTTGCTTTTCCATGTTGCGCCGCGTGTGACGCATAAAAAAAAGCCCCCGGCGAAGCGGGGGCGTTGAGAAAGATTGGCGGCTTTTCTTAATTGAACATCGCGTCGATATCGTTCTGCGAGGCGTGACCCTCGTCGCCGTCGAGCTTCGGCCCGTTGAGCAGCTTGGCGTCGCCCTCGCGGGTGTCGATGATTTCCGGCGCGTGCGCCTTGATGGCGTCGACGCCGCCCCAGATTTCCATCATGACGTTGATGTGATGCTCGATGAACTTCATCGTGTTCATCACCTTGCTGATGCGCTGGCCGGTGAGGTCCTGGAAGTTGCAGGCCTCGAAGATGCTGATGACGCGTTCGGAGATATCGGCCACCATGCGTTCCCGCTGATCGGCCGAGGTGCCCTTGGCGAGCGCGCTGGCGGCCTGATCGATGGCCTCGGCAGCCGCGAGGATCTGGTCGGTGGCTTCTTCGGTGCCGCCGACGATGGCGCCGAGTTCGCCGGTGACCTTCGACATCTCGTCGCCGCTGAAGCTCGTGCCGTGCAACACGGCGATTTCCTGCTTGGTGCGGTTGATCGCTTCGTGGATCAAATCGAGCTCGACCTTGAGCTTTTCGCACTGGGTGATCTGCGCGCGATAGGATTCAAGCGCGGCTTTGGCGCTGGCCTCTTCCTGCGCGAAGGTGTTGTCTTCGACCTGGACGCGGGAGCCCAGGGTGATCCGGCCCATCTGTTCACGGATGACGCGCAGCTCCGTCATGATGCGCTCATGCATCTGATCGGACCCTGCTTCGTTCAATTCCGGCATGGCGCCGAACTGTAATTCTTCAATACGAAAACGCTTGCGCTGAGCAGTCATGGAATTCTTCCCCAACCTCAATCCGCGAGTATCTAGCGGACCGCTGTTTAACGCGGGGTTCATGGGTATTTCCGTGCCGGGAAATATTCGGAACATGCTCAACGGCAATTAACCATGACACCGCGCCTTTCATTGAAAATAAACGCTGTTGGGAGGAACGCGGGCAGCCGTGCGGCGTGGTGAATCGAAACGGCATTGTCGTTTACCGAAACTTCCGCGATTGCGCCGTTACATCGGGGCGCGAGGCGCTCCGATGCGCCCGCGATGATCCGTGACGAACAGTGCAGAGTACGTCCATGCCCGCAAAATTCCGCCTCGCTCTTGTTGCCGGCGCGTGCCTGATCGGCACGAGCTAT
>Ga0153956_1002228_pt1 | contig 14829 bp, 13 predicted proteins | sample TSFL040MetaG_FD_104704 | JGI IMG/M metagenome (GOLD analysis project Ga0153956, IMG submission 104704) | Attine ant fungus gardens microbial communities from Florida, USA - TSFL040 MetaG | ecosystem: Host-associated > Fungi > Mycelium > Unclassified | place: USA: Florida, Wekiwa Springs... | reverse complement strand
GGCGTGAGCGCGGTGAGCGGGTCCTGGAAGATCATGGTAATCTTGGAGCCGCGCACCTTGTTGAGCGCGTTTTGCGAAAGGCCCAGCAGCTCGCGTCCGCGATATTTCACGCTGCCGGTGGCGTGGCCGTTGGCGGTGAGCAGGCCGAGAGCGCCCAGGAAGAGCTGGCTCTTGCCGGATCCGGATTCACCGACGACGCCGACGCACTCGCCTTCGTTGACGTCGAGGTTCAGGTTCTTGACCGCATGGACTTCATGATCGTGCGTTTCGAACAGCACGTTGAGATCGCGGATCTGCAGGATGGGCGAGGTCATGTCACCGATCCTTCGGGTCCAGCGCGTCGCGCAGGCCATCGCCGATGAAGTTGAAGCAGAAGAGCGTCACGGCCATGAACAGCGCCGGGAAGATCAGCATCCACGGCGCGGTTTCCATGTGGTCCTTGCCGTCGGCGATCAGCACGCCCCAGGACGTCAACGGGTCCTGGATGCCGAGACCTAGGAACGACAGGAAGCTTTCGGCGAGGATGACGGTGGGAATCGTCAGCGTCACATAGACGACGACGGGGCCCAGCACGTTGGGAATGACGTGGCGGCGAATGTTGGCGAAGGTGCCCACGCCGGCGGCGCGCGCGGCCTCGATGAATTCCTTCTGCTTGATGGACAGCGTCTGGCCGCGGACGATCCGCGCCATGGTCAGCCACTCCACTGCGCCGATGGCGACGAAGAGCAGGAAGAAGTTCTGGTTGAACACGACCATCAGGATGATGACGAAGAAGATGAAGGGCAGGGAATAGAGGACGTCCACCAGTCGCATCATCAGCTCGTCCACGCGGCCGCCCACGAAGCCGGCGACGGCGCCATAAGTAACCCCGATGAGAAGGCTGACCAGCGTGGCGACGACGCCGACCGACAGCGAGATGCGCGCGCCATAGAGCACGCGGATGAAAAGATCCCGGCCGTTCTGGTCGGTCCCGAAGATATGGAGCCCGCCCGCGTAGCAGGCCACGTCGTGATCCGGCCACCAGTTCGGCGCGCAGGCGATATTGCCGTAGTCGAGCGTTGCATAGTCATAGGGCCATACAAACGGCACGAAGACCGCGACCAGCGCGACAAGAGACAGCACCACGATGCTGGCCAGCGCCGCCTTGTTCTTCACCAAGCGGCGGCGTGCATCGGTCCACAGGCTGCGGCCTTCGACATCGAGCGCGCGCTCGATCGTCTCTGTGTTGCGGGCCGTGATGCCGGGCGCGCTCATGCGAACCTCACCCGCGGATCGAGCAGGGCGTAGAGAATATCGGCGACGAGATTGAGCAGTATAACGAAGGCGGCGTACACGATGACCACGCCCATCACGAGCGTGTAGTCGCGATTGATCGCGCCTTCCACGAAATAGCGGCCGATGCCGGGAATGCCGAAGATCGTCTCCACGATCAGCGAGCCGGTGAGAAGCCCCGCGATGGCCGGGCCGAGATAGCTCACCACCGGCAGGAGCGCCGCGCGCAAGGCGTGGCGGAAAATGACGATGTGATTTGGCAGGCCCTTGGCGCGCGCCGTGCGCACATAGTTGGAGCGCAGCACTTCGACCATGCTGCCGCGCACCAGCCGCGCGATGATCGCGACCTGCGGCAGCGCCAGCACGGTCACCGGCAGGATCATGTTCGCCAGCGCGCCGCCATTCCATCCGCCGGCGGGCAGGAAGAAGTCATGCCCGAAGAAATGCAGGCCGTAGATTCCGAAAACCAGCGCCAGCACCGGCGCGGTGACGAAGGTCGGGATGGTGATGCCGATCATGGCAAGGCCCATCACGCCGTAATCCGTCGCCTTGTTCTGGTTGAGCGCGGCAACGGTGCCGAGCGTGATGCCGAGCACGATGGCGAGAAGGATTGCGGAGATGCCGAGCCGCGCGCTGACCGGCAGGCCCACTTCGATGAGCTGGCTGACGGTGAAGTCGTGGTTCTTGAAGGATGGGCCGAGATCGCCGTGCAGCAGGCGGCCGAAATAGATCGCGAACTGCTCCCACACCGGCTTGTCGAGATTGTAGGCGGCGCGGATGTTGTGCTCGATCTCCGGCGGAAGATGACGCTGCGCGTCGAACGGTCCGCCCGGCGCGATGTGCATCATGAAGAAGGTGAGGGCGACGATGATGAACAGCGTCGGAATGGCGCCCAGCACCCGCCGTGTCGCATAAGGCCACATGAGCCGCCTGTCCCCCGCCCCTGGATCGGCAACCGCGACCGAGAGCGGCGCGACCGTCGATTGAGTCTCCCTGCACTGTCAACGCGTTAGCGCTTGCAGCGAGCGGGGACATATTCAATTCAAAGCTTTCCCAAAGTGTTAATCAGCCGACAATTCTACGCGCCGCGGCGCAGAATTGGTTGCCCATCCCGCGAGCAAATGCATTGCCTTTGGGCGAATGCTCAGTCCACGGAGGGAAGGCGGAGCGCCGGCTTCAACAATGTTTCAAAACCGCGGCCGGAAACGAGCGCTTGTGTCGCGGCGATGGACGGCGCGAAGAAGCGGTCCTTGTCGAAGCGCGGGCTGTCTTTGCGGACGAAGGCGTGCGCGGCCTCAAGCGCGGGCGAGCTTTTCAGCGGACGATGGAACTCGATGCCCTCTGCGGCGGCGAGCAATTCGACCGCGAGAATGTTGGCGGTGTTCATGTTCATCTGCGTGAGCCGGCGCGCACCGAACGTCGCCATCGACACGAAGTCTTCCTGATTGGCGGATGTGGGCAACGAGTCCACGGATGCCGGATGCGCCAGCGACTTGTTCTCGGACGCGAGCGCCGCGGCGGTGACATGCGCGATCATGAAGCCCGAATTCACGCCGCTGTCCGCGGTGAGAAAGGGCGGCAGGCCGGAGAGCGAGGAGTCGATCAGAAGCGCGATGCGGCGTTCCGCCAAGGCGCCGATCTCCGAAATCACGATGGCGAGCGCATCCGCCGCGATGGCGACCGGCTCGGCGTGGAAATTGCCGCCCGACAAAACGTCCCCGCCGTCGAACACCAGCGGATTGTCGGTGGCCGCGTTCGCTTCGATGGCGAAGACATTGGCGGCGTAGCGGATCATGTCCAGGCACGGCCCCAACACCTGCGGCTGGCAGCGGATGGAATAAGGATCCTGCACGCGGTCGCAGGCGAGATGCGACTGCCGGATCGCGCTGCCTTGCATCAATCCGCGCAGCACCGCGGCGGATTCGATCTGACCCGGCTGGCCGCGCGCGTCGTGGATGCGCGCGTCGAATGGCGTGTCGCTGCCCTTGATGGCGTCGGTGGACAGCGCGCCGGCGATGAACGCCGCTTCGATATTCGCTTCCGCGCCGAACAGGCCGACGAGGGCCAGCGCGGTGGAAACCTGCGTTCCGTTGAGCAGCGCAAGGCCCTCCTTGGCTTCCAGCACCACAGGCGCGAGGGCGGCGCGCTTCAGTGCTTCCGCGCCGGTCATGCGCTCGCCATTCAGGCGCGCGAAGCCTTCGCCGATCAGCACGCAGGACATATGGGCGAGCGGCGCCAGATCGCCCGACGCGCCGACCGATCCCTTCTCGGGGATTTCCGGCATGATGTTCTTATTGAGCAGATCGAGAAGGCGCTCCACCACCACGCGGCGCACGCCGGAATGGCCGCGCGCGAGCGAAGAGACCTTGAGCGCTATCACCAGCCGCGTGACGGAATCGGAAAGCGGCTCGCCCACGCCGACGGCATGACTCAACACCAGATTGCGCTGCAGCAGCTTCAACTCGTTGTCGGGGATGCGCTTCTGCGCGAGCTTTCCGAACCCGGTGTTCACGCCATAGATCGCTTCGCCTTTGGCGAGTGCGGTTTCCACCGTCTTGCGCGAACGTTCGATGGCATCCCAGGCGCTGGGCGAAAGGGCCACCGCCGCCGGCGCGTCCGCGATGCGGCGCCATTGCGAGAGCTTCGATTTTCCCGGTTCGATGACGATGTCGGCCATGTTGCGAGTCCTGTTGACGGCGTGGTTTTGGCCTTCCCGCCGCCTTCCCGCAAGGGCGTGTGGCGCCGTTACGCCATGCGCTCCCAGCGCGAAATTATCAGTCGCGCCCTGGGATCGGTGAGTTCGCTTCCTTTGTCATGCAGGCCATGCGCTGCGAGGACGGCTTCGGGCGTTTTGTCAGGGATATGTGGAAAAACGGGACGGCCGCCGGGCAGGCGCACGCCCGCGATACGCGACAGGAAGAAGACGGCGTAGCGGTCGAGAAAGCGTCCGAAAACATCGGTGCCGCCGAGAATGGCAGCGCTCCTGATCGGCACATTCAGCGCGGCGACGGCATCTTCGAACGTCGCGCCCACCGGATTCCATAACACGGCGCGTGTGTTGGCCGGATCGGGCGCGACGGCTGCGATGCTGCGGCTGACGATGACACGGTATCGCATCGACGAGTTCGGATGATGTTCGCCGGAATGGCGGCCATGCACCACGGCGTCGACGCCATTGAGGCCTTGTTCGAAAAAACGTTGATCGGCGTCCGCGACGAGTTGCGGCGGCAACATGCCGGACGCATCGGCGATCATGCCGTCTTCCGAAATGACCGCGTAGCCTTCGACGCGCATCAGGCGGTCGCGCGGTCGAGGTCCACGGTGGCTTTCAGGCTGTCGAGATCGCGGAAGATCGTGACGACTGCGAGCGTCTTGCCGTTTCGCCGGAAGCGCAGCAGGCAATCCTTCTTGCCGATGTCGCCTTCGATCTGGATATCGTCCCATTTCTCGGCGTGACCGACATAGTTGATCGGCACGTCGTAATGCTGGCTCCAGAAGAACGGGACGGCATCGAACTTTGTCGGTTCGCCCATCATGTTGAGCGCGGCGGCTTGGCCCTGCCGCTCGGCCACCACCCAATGCTCGACGCGGATGTTCTCGCCGCTGTGCGGATCGGGCCAGCGCGCGATATCGCCGGCAGCATAGATCTCCGGCACGCTGGTCTGCAGGTATTCGTTGACCGTCACGCCCTTGTCGAGCGCGAGGCCTGCTTGCTCCGCGAGCGCCAGACGCGGACGCACGCCGACGCCCATCACGACGAGATCCGCTTCCAGAATATCGCCGCTCTTCAGCGTGACGGTCTTGCCGTCGATGGCGGTGACGGTGTTGCCGAGGTGGAATTTGACGCCGTTCCCTTCGTGCAGCGCGCGGATGAAATCGCCCATGTCCTTGCCGAGTATCTTTTCCATCGGGCGATCTTCCGGCGCGACGACATGCACGTCGAGCTTGCGGGCGCGCAGCGAGGCCGCGGCCTCCAGCCCGATGAAGCTCGCCCCAATGACCACCGCGCGCTTGGCATTCTTCGCATGCTCGATGATCGCGCGGGAGTCGGCGAAGGTGCGCAGCACATGGACGTTGGGCTGCCTGGAGCCGGGGAAATCGAGCCGCACTGGCTCCGCACCCGTGGCGAGCAGCAAGTTGTCATAACCGAACGCTTCGCCTTTGGCGGTGAGGACGCGCTTCTTTGCCGTATCTATGGAGGTGACATTGGTGTTCAGCCGCAGGTCGATCTTGTTGTCTTTGTAGAACGCGTCGTCGCGCAGCGGCATCCAGTCTTCGGGCGCGCTGCCGGCGAGATAATCCTTCGACACGTTGGGGCGGTCGACGGGCGCATCGGCGTCATTGCTCAGCATGGTGATGCTGCCCGCGAAGCCGCGGCGGCGCAGCATCTCTGCGGCGGCGAAACCTGCCGCACCGCCGCCGACGATGACGATGGCTTTGGGCGCGGAAGCAGGCGCCTTGCGGTCCGGATTCCTCGCCTCGTTCTTCTCGCGAACGAAAAGCTTTCCGTCCTTCTGCTCCACCTTCCATGTCGAGAGCGGGAAGGTCGCGGGCGCGCAGGTCGCTTCGCCGGTCTTCAGATCGAAGCAGGCGTGGTGCCACGGGCAGCGCAGCGTGTCGCCGACGATCAGGCCCTCGGCGAGCGGGCCGTGATAATGGCTGCAATGCGCATCGATGGCGAAGACGCCGTTCTTCGTTTGCGCCAGCACCACTTCGGCATCGCCGACATGGCCGAGCAGCTTGCCCTCGACGAGGTCGGACAGCGCGACGCCTTTGGTGAAATCCGGACCGCTGGGTGTGGTTTGCGTGTCAGCCATGATTGCCTCCGGTGCCTTGCATCATGCGGACCAGATGGCCCGCGCGCAAAACCGTTCCGTCACGGCATCTTGACGGCTCGCGCCGGGCAAGGACAGTGCGGACAACCGCAATTCCCGAAAGGACTTTCCATGCCGTTGCCCAAGGTTTTCGAAGGCCGTTTGCGCTTGCCCGTGATCGGCTCGCCGCTCTTTATCGTGTCGGGGCCGGAGCTTGTCATTGCGCAATGCAAGGCGGGCGTCGTGGGATCTTTCCCGGCGCTGAACGCGCGGCCCGAGCCGGTGCTCGAGGAATGGATCGTCCGCATCAAGACCGAACTGGCGCAATGGGAACAGGAAACCGGCAAGAAGGCGGCGCCCTTCGCGGTGAACCAGATCTGCCATTCGTCCAACGACCGGCTGAAGCACGACATGGAGATGTGCACCAAGCATCAGGTGCCCATCATCATCACCAGCCTGCGCGCGCCGAAGGAAGTGGTGGACTCCGCGCACAGCTATGGCGGCGTGGTGTTCCACGACATCATCAATATCCGCCACGCCAAGAAGGCGGTGGACGAAGGCGTGGATGGACTCATTCCGGTGTGCGCCGGCGCGGGCGGCCATGCGGGCGTGATGTCGCCCTTCGCACTGGTGGCAGAGCTGCGCAAATTCTGGGACGGGCCGATCGCGCTGTCCGGCTCCATCGCGAACGGACGTTCGATCCTTGCCGCGCAGGCGCTTGGCGCCGATCTGGCTTACATGGGCACGCGCTTCATCGCGACGCAGGAAGCGAACGCGCCGGCTGCGTACAAAGATGCGCTGGTCGAAGCGGCGGGTGGTGGCGACATCGTCTACACCAATCTCTTCACCGGCGTGCATGGCAACTATCTGCGCTCGTCCGTGGAAGCGGCGGGACTCGATCCCGACAATCTTCCGGTCTCGGACAAGTCGGCGATGAATTTCGGCTCCGGCGGCAACACCAAGGCGAAGGCCTGGCGCGACATCTGGGGCTCGGGGCAGGGCGTGGGGCAAATCCACGACGCACCGACCGTCGAGGAACTGGTTTCGCGGCTGGAAGTTGAATACCGCGACGCCAAACGGGCGCTCGCCGCCTGACCGCTGACGAAGGCTTTGAAAGAAAAAGCCTTTCGGCGAAAAAGCTTCGCTTGATTTTGGCGGGGCCGGGACCTAGTTTCCGGCCCCTTCGCTTATGTATATGTGCGTTGGGGCGCTGATGCGCCATGTGCAGTTGTAGCTCAGTTGGTTAGAGCGCCGGATTGTGGATCCGGAGGTCGGTGGTTCGAACCCACCCAACTGTACCAATCCGCTAAGTACGAACTTCGCTCAACGAACCGTATCGCCTGAAGCCCGGTTTTGCGGCGTTAACGCGCGTTCGTGCGATCACATCTCTCTCAGAGCGTCTGACTTCCACACCAGAGGTGAAGATGCTTGGCAACCGTCTCCGTCTTTCACCAGACATCCCTCACTTCTTCTTTAAATGGAGGGTCGAGTTAGTGCGTTGGCTTTGATGTTCGAACTCTGCTCCATTTTGACACCCCCACCCCATACCCTCTCCCCGCCGACCCTCTCCCCAAAATGCAAAGTGCAAAACGAGCCCATACATCCCCAAGTCAAATGCTTTCGAGGGTGATTCGGCTGATTCCAAAATCCGACCGCTCTGTTACAAAGACACGACTAACTCTGCTTCGAGGGGTAGCAAAGTGGTCAAGAAGGCGACGCAGCGTGCAGCGCAGGTCGAAGACGAGGCACCGGGCCTAGAGGCGGCGCGGCCCGGTCCGAACGATGGGATTGAACACGAGTTCAAATGCGAGCCTGAGAAGCCGCCCTTCGACCCCTCTGAGGATTTTCGGGGCGCGGTCGATGCTTTTGCCGATCCGGTTCGTCCACGGACGGACCATGAAGCGCTGCTCTCCAAAACCTTCCACCGCGCCGCAGCAACGGTCGTGAATAACCTTTCCGATATCAGGATAGCATTGACGCTAAAGCACGCCCGGGATGCCACGGCCGAAGTTTTGCTATCGGCCGTCCGCGTTCGTAAAGGGATGGATGGTGTCCGCAGGCTTAACGAGACCTACCACGCGCATCGCAACAAGAGCGCCAAGCTTGTCCAGGTCCACGCCGACTATAGTCGCCATGGGACACTCGGTGGGCTTCCGGGAAGCAACCCACACATCGCCGATCTGGAGAGCGATCACATCGGAGCACTGAGAAGCACGCTGATCGATTCGCACGTGGAAGGATTTCATCGACTTATGGATGAGATGAACCATGCATCGGATGCTGTCGCCGAAGCGATCGACAAGATGCGCCGGGACGTCGATGCCAGGAACACTGCCAGGGTCGGTAATATGGAAGATGCGCAGCAAGCCCTGAACGACGCCGTTCTGATTGCCAGTAGAGCGCTGGACTTCCACTGCGCAGGCGGCATCAAGCACGTCACGGTGGTGCAGGCGCGGGCCAGCAACGACAACAAGGATGCGAAGAGCGAGAAGCCGGGCGGCAAAACTGATACACCGCGCAAGAAGCCTACAGCCCTGTCCGTTCCGAGCGCTGTCCAAGCGGACGGTCGCAGAGCGGAAGCTCGGGCTGCCAAGGCTTCTTCGCGTAAAAAATATTCTGTCATTTGACCATGAGCCCGATCGCCACCCATCAACATTGCGGCGCGCGAACGCGCAAGGGTGGAGCGTGCGCCAATCGTCCCGTCTCAGGCAAACGCCGCTGCCGCATGCACGGTGGTGCACCGGGTTCGGGTGCGCAGCGCGGCAATCAAAACGCCTTGAAGCACGGACGTTTCACCAAAGAGCAAATCGAATTGAGGCGGGCGGCGCGCTATGCGGAGCGCGACTACGACCAGGAGATGGAAGAGATCCTAGCTCTGGCAGACGAGTTCGAAAAAGGTCACAGCTTCAATCGCGATGCAGCGGTGCTTGATACATCCGATCCCTGGTACCGTCTCAGCGAACTCCAACTGTCGCAGTTGAGCGAACTCAAATCGTCGCTTTTGGCCAAAGAGGTGGCGCTTCGCATTCCCTTTGATCCGCGACTTCAGAAGTTGGCCGACAGAGCGATCGCAAGAAACCGGGCGCACTGTGGCCGTCCGATGCCGGAAATTCTAGACGTCGAGGAAGCCCAGGCCTTCGTAGAGGAAATCGGCGGCTTGCAAATGCTGCCCGCTTATCTCAGCCATATCGACGAACGCCCCGACCGGTTCAAGATGGTTCTGGCACTATGCGCTGCCCAATATAAGGAACTCGGCATCCTTGTCGCCCAGAAGATTGCGCACCAGGCCACACGGGTCACGCTGGGAATGTTATGGGAGCGCGTTCATTCCGGCAAAGCGCCGATCGACGGCTTCGAGATGGCCATATTACATGAAGCGGTGGCGGCGCAGCGCGGACCGGATTGGGATTTCTGGCGGACCATCGATCACGACGCTTTGAACAAGTGCGAGGATTGCAATAGAGGCTTTGCGATATTTCAACAGGCATTTCCACCGTCTAGTTCCGCAAATGACCCGGACCGACCACGACTTTGACGACGGTGTTCTTCTTGGTGTCGACGGTGCAGACGTAGATCATATTCATCCAGGCACCGAAGCCATTCTGGAACTCCAATTCATCCCCGTAATAATCGATCACGGCATCGCTTGAGGGGTGGTGTGAACTGAAGCGATAGCCGCTAAAGATCGAGCCCCATCCGGTCCACTTAAAATCCCACTTCGCGCGCGCTTCGATCGATTGCTTGCAGGCCGGCTCGTCCGCTGCGAGGTTATCTTTCACCACACAGTTGATATCGGAGGAGCACCGCATCCGCGCGTTTAGTGCGCTAAGTTCTTCGGCGCGTACTGCGGGGGTTTCCCCTAACGCCGGCTCCAGCGTGATGATCTCGCCGTCCTTGTCGCGCAGATCGAGCCTGCCGTCGGGCAGTATGATGAGGTAGTCGCCGTCTTCCGAATTCGGATTATCCAGACGTAGCCCTTTGGCCGATCGGTGCTTCTTGAGGTGCGCCATGATCGAGGTGCCGTCATTGTCTTCGACCAGCAGCGCATAGCCGTCCGCGGTCTTCTTGATGATGTAGATGCCCATCATAGGATGGAGCCAGCGTCCGACCACGGTCTTCTCGGCGGCGGCACGCGCCTTTGCAGCAGCCGCATCTGCCTGGGCCTTTTTGGCGTCCGCGATGGAGCTGGAAGGCTTCAGAGCCCGGGCGGGCGTTGAGGACATTGCAAGGGTGCCCGCGGGGGATGCGTTTTTAGGAAGGGGTATTTGGAACGTGACGCCCAGGCCGTAACCTGCGATCGCTGCGATCCAAAACAACCATTTGCCGTTGAAACGCGAGCCGCGACCGATAAGTGCCGGCGTGCGGGCAAACGCATTGAAAAAGCCGATGGCTGCCGAGACCAGCAAGAGAACTCCGCCAACCCGGCCGAGCGGCTTCTCCATATGGCCAACGAGAGTGCCAAGACCAACCAAACCTTGCAGAACAGCCGCTGCGATCCATACCCAACGCATGGCGGTCACTCCTTGAACGGCTGCAGCACCCGGTAGCGGATGCCGACATTGCTGACGTCCAGGACTTCGATGCGCGCGCCCTTGGCGCCAACGGTCTTGCCGGTGGCGAGATCGAAGGTCAGATCCTGGGTAAAGGCGGGGCGGGCGAGATCTCCGTGGAATTCGCGGTAGCTGAGCCGCAGTTCATTGCCGACGGCGCCTTCATAGATGAGCTGACGCTGGAAGTTCTCTGGTTCGCTGCGGGTAATGGCTTCGCGCGTGAAGGAAGTGCCTCTATCGCGTAAAGTGCTACCTGCGATGCAATAGACAGGCATCGGCGGGGCGCCATCGATATCGCCAAGGGCGTTGTGAACGGCCCGGGCTGGGCCGCAATAGCGTTCATCCGATGCGCCGGGCTTTGAGGCAAGCCAGAACGGGCCAAGCGGCTCGATCGTAAACTCAACCTGATCGACGATCCGTGTGCCCGGCGGGAAGGTGATGCCGTCATAGGTCCGCGCGGTGATCATCTCAAAGAGCGGCTCGCCCACTTCTTTGGTCTGGATGGTGCCGATCTCGGGTCGGGTGATGTGCTGCTCGTTCGACGCTATCGGCATCGAGCCGGCGCAGCCACTCAAGGCTAGCGCGCAGGCGATGATTGCGGCTGCAAACAATGCGGTGCGTGTCATGGTTTCTCCTCTAGAATGGACTTCGGTGTTCGCTCTTTGCGGCGCGACGCTCAAATCTGGGGCGAGGGCGCTGGCGCCCTATCGGCAATCTGTGCGAAGAGATGCGCCGCCTTCGGAGCACATCGTTGCTCTCGTCCGTGGCACATGTGCCGCAGTGCCGGCTTTATCGCTCATGGCTTGCGGCCTTGGGGTCTGACAGGCCCGAACTCGCGGCCCAGGAACTCGATGGTGGCCGGATCGCGCAGCTTGCAGACGATGTTCTGGTTGGCGAAGGCCTTGGGGAAAGTTTTGCCCTCGGCGATGGGCACGGTCTTGAGCCAGTTCACACCGACGAGGTATTCGCCGAGCTCGGGATCGTCCTTGTCGTGGGCGAGATGGGGCTCTTTCAGCGGCTTGGATAGAATGCTGCTGCCGTCCACCTGAAACTCCGTGACCGGCACGACCGCAGAAGTAACGACGCCGTGGCCGACATAGCCGGCTTGCTTCTGGTAAGCGTAAAGATGATCGCCGACGTTCAGCTGCTCCAGCTTCTTGGAATAGACGCGACCGCCGCCGGAGGCCAGGAACCCGTAGGTCCGCATGTCTTCCCAGGATCGGTTCGGACCTTCGCCGACATTGGCGTACCAGATGCCGCTCCAGGGCGACTTGGTCTTGGATTCCGAGCGTTCGGCAACTTCTTGCTGGTCCAGCAACCAATCGGTGGCAAGCAACTGGCCCTGACCATCGTCGAAAATGCTGAAGAAAGCGGTGTTGATGTTGATGTCGTGGTGCTCGGCGAGATACTCGACGATGCGCTTTGACGACGCGTCGAACTCGCTAGCAACCACGATCATCGAATGATTGGCATTCAGAACATCGGGCAGGGCGGTCTCAAAGCGTTCGAGAAACACGTCCTCCAAACGCCGGCCCAGCTTCTTGAGGGCGATGTCGTGGACCTGCGGCGTCGTCAGGGTGACCACCCAGCTCGCATAATCCAGAATCTGCGCCACGATCTCGCGCGGAGTCTTGTCGCGCTTCAGCTCAAGGATGACGAGATCGCCGGCGCGGTCGATCGCCAGAATATCGATCCGACCGCCATGCTCGGTGATGACCTGACGGCCGATGATCAGGACATCTAGGCCCAGCATCAGGGGATTGGCATCGAGCCAGTCCTCCAGCTGCTCTTCCTTGACCAGGGAGGATTTGTTCAGCGGCTCAAGGCCGCTTCCGCCGACGCGGAATAAGGATGCACTCAACGCTTGCCCCCCGGCAGCCAGTGCCTGAGGTGCGCCCCCTCAGGATAGCCTTACTTGCCCTGGTGATCGGGGAGTTTGAAAACCGCCAAAGACGGTCCCTGTAACCTTTAGCTTCCGAGGAAACCTGGACATACGTCACAGGCTCCCCGACCGCATAGGTCAAGGCGTCACCGAAGGCGTCCGGTGACATTCCGCTTTGGAGGGGTTTCAAAGCCCCAGAGCGGCGCGTACCGCTCCGGCGCCTTTATAGAGCGATTTAGGCTGATTGCTAAGCTACGTTCTGATGACGCGCGCCGCATAATAGCGCCGCCATCCGGCGAGGATTTCCATGCCGTCCGCATTGGGCCGCACGATCAGCGGTGTCTGGATGCCTTTCTCGCGCACGGTCGGCAGGATGTTCGCCGCAATCTCGGCGATGCGTTTGAGCGACGGGACATTCTTCTCGGCGCGCATATTGAGCGGCGAGACATGCAGGTTTTTCAGTTCAACAAGTTGGGTGGTCATCGTCAGCACTCCCTTGGTGCAAGGGTTCACGCGCAAGACCGCGCGCGAACCCTTGCCTCGCGGCGAGCAGCGGGTGTGCAAGCGGAGTGGGTGCCTTCGCGGGGAACCGGCTGCAAGAAGCCCGGCCCATCAGCCGGGCGACTGAAGCTGGGCGGAAGGCACTCCGAAGCGCGCTGAGGGCGGAGCCCTAAGTTTGTCAGCCGCGAAGCGGATGCAGCAAAAAGCTGCGCGAAGGATCGTTACCGAAAGGCCGAGACGCGCTTCACGCGGCTCGGGGCGCGCGCGTCGCGCCTAGAGCCTGGCCCGCAGGGCGCGCCGAGTGCCTTTGGCGGACTGACGTTCGGCCTTGCCAATCTCAAAATCGCCACGTCAGAGAATTGCATGGGTGTCTCAAGGCCTATGGGGAGGCCACCTTGTTCACGATCCAGAGCCGGTCGAAGAAGTCTTGGATCACGGCCGCTGCCGAGGCGCCCACGAGCTCATTGGCCCCAAATCGATAGATCTCGTATCCAGCGAGGCGCAGGGTGCGGTCGGCCGAGACCATCTGGCTATATGCCGAAAGGGAAGGCTTTTCGTCGCGCACAAAGTGCTGCGTTCCGTCCACCTCGATGACGATGCGCTGCTGATTAGGCAGCAAGAGCAGGAAATCCATCCGCTGCCGGGGAAGGGTCGCCCGGTGGCGCAGGTATTTCACGATCGCCGGATCATAGTGCAGGTAGACCTGCGGGATGAGAGCCGGTAGCGCCGTGCCGAGGCTCGGACGATAAAGCCGGAAATAATTGTCAAACAGGCTTCGTTCGGCGTCGGACGCCAAGCTCTCGCGCAGCCGGCGTCCCAAAGAGCGCGCCGGTTCGCTGGATGGCGGCTTTTCGACGGCCGCCCACCAGTCTACGAGTTCTGACCACAACAAGCCGTCACGACGGATGGAACGGTCGTAAACAAGGCAGCTCTCGGCGTTCGACAAAATGACGATGTCATTGTTGATCGCGTCACGAAATCCGAGTTCGGGCTTCGCGCCATTGGATGCAAAAATGATGTTCTTCGGCGTTCCAACCACCCCTCTGGCAATTTGAGCCAGATGGACAATGGGGTGCCCAGATTGCTCGCCGGCGGGCTCAAGCACATAGCCATCCCGTCGAAGGATAGGGTTGATGGCATCGACCAAGGCAGTTTGGCTGACGCCCCGCCGGGCCAACGGATGCAGGCTGGCCTCAAGCAACCGCGCGAATCGGTCTCTCGAACATGATAAAGCGCCGATGCGTTCGAACAGATATTCGACATCCCAATCGCCGGGATTGCGTATCATGTGGCGTTCGATTTCCTCGGCCAGTGTGCGTTCGGCGAAAAGCTCTGTGAGACGGTCGATCGGGAACAGCGATTGTAGCAGAGGCAGCAAGCTCCGCGCGCCGCTCAAATCGTCGCCAAAGCATTTGGCGACATCGCGCCGCGTGATTTCGGTGATAGGCGGTTGGCGCTCCTCGAGTGCCGCCAACGCGGTTTCCTCAAGGTCGTAGAGGTCGAAGTACGCGCCGACGCGGCGTAGTATTTCCGCAAGCTCGCGCTCGCTTTTGCCGGCTAGGGCGCCCAAGACGCGATCGGCCTTAGAGCCTTGACCATCATCAGGAACGTCGAAACCGGCAATGTCGCGCGCAAGCGCCGGGAGCATCTGGTGGGTTGCCCGGTCTTTCAAAACTCCCGCGATGGTGTGTGCAAAGGTGCTAGTCATGTTGCGATCTCGGGAACGCCGGCGTCCGTCAGAAGTTGGTACAGGTCGGCGACATTGCGCCGTTGGCCGCGTGTTTGGCAGAAGGCAAAAATCGCGCGCTGT
>Ga0153956_1002227_pt1 | contig 14833 bp, 10 predicted proteins | sample TSFL040MetaG_FD_104704 | JGI IMG/M metagenome (GOLD analysis project Ga0153956, IMG submission 104704) | Attine ant fungus gardens microbial communities from Florida, USA - TSFL040 MetaG | ecosystem: Host-associated > Fungi > Mycelium > Unclassified | place: USA: Florida, Wekiwa Springs... | reverse complement strand
TTGGGCACGTGGGGACCGCGGCACAGGTCCTTCCACGCGGTGCTGCCGTCGCGGTCGACGTTGTCGTAGATGGTCAGCTCGGCGCCCCCGACCTCGACGGACTCGCCGTCGTCGCCGCTGCCCTCACCGTGGCCGACGTGGCCCTTCAGCCCGATGAGCTCGAGCTTGTACGGCTCGTCGGCGAGCTCGACGCGCGCCTCGTCCTCGGTCACGACGCGGCGCACGAAGCGCTGGCCGGAGCGGACGATGCGGTCCATCTCCTTCTGGATCGCCGTGAGGTCCTCCGGGGTGAAGGGGGTCGCGACGTCGAAGTCGTAGTAGAAGCCGTCGGCGATCGGCGGCCCGATGCCGAGCCGTGCCTCCGGGTTGATGCGCTGCACGGCCTGCGCCATGACGTGGGCGGTCGAGTGGCGCAGGATGTTCAGGCCGTCGGGCGAGTCGATCATGACCGGCTCGACGCCGTCCGTCGTCGTGAGCCCGGTCGCCTTGTCCTGGAGTTCGCCGTTCACCCGGAGGGCGATCACGGCGCGGTCGGGGAACAGGTCGAAACCGGTCTGCGCGCTCACCCGCTCAACGATAGTGAGCGCGACGAGGGCTTCTGTTCTGTATACAGCAAGAGAACTTCTGGCCGTAGGCTGTCGTGACAACCGGTCTTGTGTATACAGTAGCGGCGATGAAGACCTATCCCGTGCGCACCTATCCGAGCTCCGAGCCCCTGCCGCGCGAGGAGCAGCTCGCCTGGCGGATCGCCGAGGTCGCTGCGGACGCGGTGCCGGTCGGCTCCGACGTCGCCGAGATGATCGTCAACCGCGTCATCGACAACGCGGCCGTCGCGGTCGCCTCGATCGGGCGCGCCTCCGCCACGGCCGCCCGCGGGCAGGCGCTCGCGCACCCCGCCGCGCCGGGCGCCTCCGTGTTCGGCGAGGAGACCGCGCGTGTCTCGCCCGAGTGGGCCGCCTGGGCGAACGGGGTCGCGGTGCGGGAGCTCGACTACCACGACACCTTCCTCGCCGCGGAGTACTCGCATCCGGGCGACAACATCCCGCCGATCCTCGCCGTCGCGCAGCACGCGGGACGCAGCGGTGCGGAGCTCGTGCGGGGCATCGCGACCGGGTACGAGATCCAGATCGACCTCGCGAAGGCGATCAGCCTGCACGCGCACAAGATCGACCACGTCGCCCACCTCGGGCCGAGCGCCGCCGCCGGCATCGGGACCCTCCTCGGGCTCGCGCCGGAGGTGATCTTCCAGGCAATCGGCCAGGCGCTGCACACGACCACCGCGACCCGCCAGTCGCGCAAGGGCGAGATCTCCAGCTGGAAGGCCTACGCGCCGGCCTTCGCCGGGAAGATGGCGGTCGAGGCCGTCGACCGGGCGATGCGCGGGCAGACCTCGCCGTCGCCGATCTGGGAGGGCGAGGACGGCGTCATCGCCTGGCTGCTCGACGGACCGCAGGGCCGCTACGAGGTCGCGCTGCCGGCGCACGGCGAGGCCAAGCGCGCCATCCTCGACTCCTTCACCAAGGAGCACTCCGCCGAGTACCAGGCGCAGGCCTGGATCGACCTCGGCCGCCGGCTGCGCACCGAGCACCCGGAGCTGGCCGACCCCGCGAACGTGACCTCGATCGTGCTGCACACGAGCCACCACACCCACAACGTGATCGGCTCCGGTGCGAACGACCCGCAGAAGTACGACCCGACCGCGAGCCGCGAGACGCTCGACCACTCGGTGCCGTACATCTTCGCCGTCGCGCTCCAGGACGGCACCTGGGATCACGTCGCGAGCTATGCGCCCGAGCGCGCAGCCCGCCCCGACACGGTCGAGTTGTGGCGCCGGATCACGACGGTCGACGACCCGGAATGGACGCGCCGCTACCACTCGAACGACCTGGCCGAGAAGGCGTTCGGCGGACGTATGGAGGCCATGCTCGCCGACGGCACGACGGTCGTCGACGAGATCGCGGTCGCCGACGCGCACCCGCTCGGCGCGCGGCCGTTCGCCCGCGCGGACTACGTGCGCAAGTTCCGCACGCTCGCGGAGGGCGTCGTCGGCCCCGACGAGGTGGAGCGCTTCCTCGGCCTCGCCGAGCGGCTCCCCGAGCTGAACGCCGACGAGGTGCGGCAGCTCAACGTCGCCGCCGCGGGCGCGCTCCCCGTCTCCGCGAAGGGACTGTTCTGATGCTGCACTCCCCCGTCACCCCGTCGCAGAAGCGCCAGGCCTTCCGTGCCGGCCTCGCGAGCGGCGCCATCCAGCGATTCCCCGGCGCCTTCACGCCGCTCAGCGCGCGTCTCATCCAGGACAAGGGCTTCGAGGGCGTCTACATCTCCGGGGCCGTCATGGCGAACGAGCTCGGGCTGCCGGACATCGGCCTCACGACGCTCTCCGAGGTCGCTCAGCGCGGAGCCCAGATCGCCCGCACCACCGACCTCCCGACGCTCATCGACGGCGACACGGGGTTCGGCGAGCCGATGAACGTCGCGCGGACCGTGCAGCTGCTCGAGGACGCCGGGGTCGCGGGCGTCCACGTCGAGGACCAGGTCAACCCGAAGCGCTGCGGCCACCTCGACGGCAAGGAGGTCGTCGACGAGTCGACCGCGGTGAACCGGATCCGCGCCGCCGTGAGCGCGCGCCGCGACCCGGACTTCGTCATCATGGCGCGCACCGACATCCGCGGCGTCGAGGGTCTGCAGGCCGCGACCGAACGGGCCAAGGCGCTCGAGGCCGCCGGCGCCGACGCGATCTTCGCGGAGGCGATGGCCGACCTCTCGGAGTTCGAGGCGATGCGCGCCGCGGTCGAGGTGCCGATCCTCGCGAACATGACCGAGTTCGGCAAGAGCGACCTCTTCACCGTGCAGCAGCTGCAGGACGTCGGCGTGAACATGGTGATCTTCCCCGTGTCGCTGCTGCGGATCGCGATGGGCGCGATCGAGCGCGGGCTCGACGCCCTCGCCGCGGACGGCTCGCTGCGGTCGCAGGTGCCCGCGATGCAGACGCGCGCCCGCCTCTACGAGCTCGTCGACTATGCGGCCTATGCCGCCTTCGACGACGGCATCTCCACCTTCGACCTCACGAACAACAGGAGCTGAGCATGACCGACATCAAGAAGGGCCTCGCGGGCGTCGTCGTCGACACCACCGCGATCTCCAAGGTGAACCCCGAGACCAACTCGCTGCTGTACCGCGGGTATCCGGTGCAGGAGCTCGCCGACCGGTGCTCCTTCGAGGAGGTCGCCTACCTGCTCTGGCACGGCGAGCTGCCCGACGACCGGCAGCTCGCGGAGTTCGAGCAGGCGGAGCGCGCGCAGCGCCGGCTCGACGAGCGCGTGAAGCGCGTCATCGACGAGCTGCCCCGCGAGGCGCACCCGATGGACGTCGTCCGCACCGCGGTGAGCTTCATCGGCGCGGACGACCCGACCGCCGCCGATGCGAGCCCCGAGGCGAACCTCGCCAAGGCCGTGACCCTGTTCGCGAAGCTCCCCGCGATCGTCGCCTACATCCAGCGCCGTCGGCACGACCTCCCGCTCGTCGAGCCCCGCGACGACCTCGGCTACAGCGCGAACTTCCTGCACATGTCCTTCGGCGAGGTCCCGGACCTCACGGTCGTGCGCGCCTTCGACATCTCGATGACGCTCTACGCCGAGCACTCCTTCAACGCCTCGACGTTCACGGCACGCGTCGTGACCTCGACGCTCGCCGACATCTACTCGGCCGTGACCGCCGGCATCGGCGCCCTCAAGGGCCCGCTGCATGGCGGGGCCAACGAGGCGGTGCTGCACATCTTCGGCGAGATCGGCACGGCGGACCGCGCGGAGGCCTGGCTCGAGGAGGCGCTCGCCTCCAAGCGCAAGATCATGGGCTTCGGCCACCGGGTCTACAAGAACGGCGACTCGCGCGTGCCGACCATGAAGGCGGCGCTCGACACCCTCATCTCCGAGTACGACCGACCCGAGCTGCTCGACCTCTACGACCGCCTGGCGGCGGCGATGGATGCACGCAAGGGCATCAAGCCGAACCTCGACTACCCGTCGGGGCCGGCGTACCACCTCATGGGCTACGACACCGAGGTCTTCACCCCGCTGTTCGTGGCGGCGCGGGTGACCGGATGGACGGCGCACATCATGGAACAGCTCGCGTCGAACGCGCTCATCCGCCCGCTCTCGGAGTACGTCGGGCCCGACGAGCGCCACGTGCCCGAGCGATCGTGAGCGCCGAGCCGGCATCCGGGCGGATGCGCGCGAGCGACATCGCGTACGCCCGGCTGCGCGGCGAGATCATCGGCTGGACCCTCGAGCCGGGGGCGCCGCTCGGCGAGATCGAGACGGCCGAGCGTCTCGGCGTGTCGCGCACGCCGGTGCGGGAGGCGCTGTCGCGGCTCGCGGCGGAGGGTCTCGTCACGAGCGCCGGGCGCACCAGCCGGGTCGCGCCGCTCTCGCGGCGGCACATCGTCGAGCTGTTCGAGCTCCGGGAGGCGCTCGAGACTCAGGCGGCCCGGTTCGCCGCGCGACGCCGGCACCCCGCCGCGTTCGAGGCGCTCCGGGAGGCGTTCCGGAGCCTGCCCTCGGATGCGCGCGGCCACGACCTGGACCGCTACTACGCCCTCGCCGCGGAGCTGGATGCGGCGATCGACGAGGCGGCGGACAGCGGCGCCCTGCGCGCGGCGCTGCGCGACCTCCGCGGTCAGCTGCAGCGCGCCCGGCGCAGCTCGCACGACGACCGGGAGCGTCTGGATCAGGCCGCGCGCGAGCATGTGCTGATCGTCGACGCGATCCTCGCGGGCGATGAGCTCCTCGCGGCCCAGGCGACGGCGGTGCATCTGCACGCCTCGCTCGAGCACATCCTCGCCTCCCTGCCGTCGGCGGATCCTGTGCCGGAATCGCCGTGATCCTCGCGCGAAATGAAAAGCTAGTGATTACTCTGTATTGAGAGTCCACGGCACGAGGAGGCGACGTGACGATCGAACAGCACGCGAGCAGGCGGCGAGGTCCGCGCGGGCCGTATGCGAAGAGTCGTGCCACCCAGGGGTCGATCCTCGATGCGGCGCTGGAGGTCTTCGGGCAGGCGGGATTCCGCAGCGGCTCGCTGCGCGCCGTCGCCGAACGCGTCGGGATCAGCGAGGCCGGCCTGCTCCACCACTTCAAGAACAAGGCCACGCTGCTGCGGTCCGTGCTCGAGCACCGCGACGCCGAGTCGCTGCGGATGTTCGACTTCGGCCGGCCGGGGGGCGACGTGCTGCGCGCGATGCTGGAGCTCGCCGACTACAACGAGACCAACCCGGGCATCGTGGAGCTGTTCGGCGTCGTCTCCGCCGAGGCCACCGATCCGGAGCATCCGGCCCACGAGTTCTTCCGCGACCGGTACATCAACACCCGCCAGACGATCGCGGAGTCCTTCGCGCAGCTCCGGAGCGAGGGGCGGCTGCGGCCGGAGGTCGATCCCGAGGACGCGGCCCGCGACCTGATCGCGATGTGGGACGGTCTCCAGATCCAGTGGCTCTATCACCGGGGCTCGTTCCGCATCGCGGACGAGCTGCGCCGCTTCATCGATGCGCAGCTCGTCGCTCCCCTGGACTCCGATGGCGCTCAGTCCTCCGAGCCGCGGTAGCGGATCGGGGAGAACACCACCTCGCCCGCGGTCGCGAACACCCCGACCACGCGCCCGGTGAAGGACGCCGCGGTCTCGGCGCTCAGATAGCGGGCGTCGACCGACGCCAGCACGGTCTCCGTCCCGTCGTGACGGACCACGAGCTCGACCAGATCGCTCGTGAGCAGGTGCACGAAGACGGCGCCCTCCGGCCGCACCGACCGCAGCTCGAGCTCGAGCGGCCCGGCGGCGAACTCCCCCGTCCAGCTCTGCGCGATGCCCGGCACGCGTGCGTCGGCCGTGACGATCGTGCGCTCGCCCGCGCCCCGCGCCGAGATGCTGTAGACGTTCTCCTCGTCGTAGCGGACCGCGATCCCGCCGACGCCGTGCGCGGCGTCCACGGTCACGGTCGCGGACATCGACTGCGTGAGCTGGCGGCGTCCGAGGAACACCGGGGCGAGGTCGCCGAGCGTGGAGCCGTCCGCCCGCAGCGCGAGCACGTCGGGCGTCGTCGCGGTGTCGACGATCTCCGCGGGGGCGCGGCGGATCGCGAGCCAGCCGGGATCGAGCGGCGCGGCGTAGTCCCACACCTCCTCGGTCGTCGCGGAGCGCGGGTTCAGCAGGACGGGATCCGCGGTCGGCCAGCCGTCCTCGCCCCAGTGCACGCGTGTCGCGAAGGTCTCGCGTCCGAGCGCGGAGAACGCCCGGGTGGCTCCGCGCGGGCGGACACCGAGCAGCACCATGACCGTGCCCTCCGGGGTCTCGACGAGGTCGCCGTGCCCGGTGTTCTGGATCGGCCGATCCGTGCTGCGGGCGGTGAGGATCGGATTGGCGGGGCCGGGCTCGAACGGACCGCGCGCCGCCGCGGAGCGCGCGATGCTCACCCCGTGACCGTGCTCGGTGCCGCCCTCCGCGATCATCAGATACCAGGCGTCGCCGCGATGATACAGGTGCGGCGCCTCGGGGAAGATGCCCCCGCCGCCCGACCACAGATCGCGCGGGCCGGCGAGCACCTCGCCCGTCGCGAGGTCGACATCCACCTGCCGGATGCCGCCGTGGTGTCCGACGTCGGGACCGGTCGTGACGAGCCCCGAGTAGGTGACGATCGCGGTGCCGTCCTCGTCCCAGGCGAGATCGGGGTCGACGCCCTCGATCCCCTCGACGTGCACGCCCGGCCAGGGACCGGCCGGGTCCTCCGCGGTGTAGACCATGCAGCCGCGCCCCATCGCGATCGTCACGATCACGTGGAAGCGGCCGTCGCGGTGCCGGATCGTCGGCGCCCAGACGCCGCCGTTGGTGGGGATCTCGCGCAGGCCCGCCTGCTCGGGCGTCGTGATGACGTTGCCGATGCGGGTCCAGGTCTCCAGGTCGGTGCTGCGATAGATCGGGATGCCCGGCAGGTACTCGAAGGTCGAGGTCGCGAGGTAGTACGCGCCGTCGACGGCGACGATGCTCGGGTCGGGGTTGAATCCCGGGATCAGCGGGTTGTACAGCGTCGTCATGCCTGCAGCTCCAGTCCGGTGGCGAGGGGGAGCTCGACCGCGGAGGTGCCGACGCGGAGCGTGTAGCCGCCCGGCTCGACCGTCCAGCCGCCGTCCCAGTGGTCGAGAAGGCGGGTCGCGACGGGGACGTCGACCGCGGCCTCCTCCCGCGCGGCCACCCGGGCGACGGCGGAGCCGACGAGCCAGCGCACGGGGCGCTCGACGGCGGACTCCGGTCGTTCGGCATAGACCTGGACGACCTGCTTCCCGCCGCGATCGCTCTCGTTCCGGAGCGTCACCCGCAGGGTCGCGACGTCGCCCGCGGTGACCGCGCCCGGACCCTCGACCGCGATCGGCGCGATCCGCGCGTAGCCGAGGCCGTGGCCGAACCAGTAGGCGGGCGTGGCGCCCGCGCGCAGCCAGGCGCGGTAGCCGATGTGGATGCCCTCGTCGTAGACGAGGACGCCGTCGGTCGGCACGGTGTCGAGCACCGGGACGTCGGCCGTCACGGCCGGCCAGGTCGAGGGCAGCCGACCGCCGGGCTCGGCGATCCCGAGGAGGACGTCGGCGAGCGCCGCCCCGAACTCCTGCCCGCCGAACCAGCCGAGCAGCACGGCGGCGACGTCGTCGCGCCAGGGCAGCTCGACCGGCGAGCCGGCGTTGACGACGACGACGGTCCGCGGGTTCACGGCGGCCACCGCGCGGACCAGGTCGTCCTGCCGGCCGGGCAGGGCGAGGTCGGTGCGGTCGAATCCCTCGGACTCGACCTTGGCGTTGGTGCCGACGACGACCAGCGCGACGTCCGCGCCGCGCGCCGTCTCGACCGCGGCGGCGATGAGCGCGTCCGGGTCGGTGTCCAGCGGCTGCGTCCCGACGGTGAGGGACAGCGCGCCGGCGAGGGCGCCCTCCCGCTCCTCGTTGTCGTAGACGAAGCGGACCTCGATCTCGCGACCCGCCTCGACCTCGATCGGCGCGGTGCGGACAGCGGGCGAGAGGAAGGCCGCACCGAGGTCGTCGCCCTCGGGCACCACGGACTCGTCGAGCAGGAGCTCGCCGTCGGCCCACAGACGCGCACGGCCGGTCACGGCGAAGCCGAGACCGAGTCGCTCGGTACGTTCGGGACGGAGGCGGAACGCGACCTCGACCTCGCGAGCGGCGGCGATCGGCGCACTCCCGCCGAACCAGACGAGGTCGGTCGCGAGTCGGTCCTCGGTCGCGAGCTCCCCGCCGGCGCCGTCGCGGAAGACGACGCGGGCGCCGGGCGCGCCGGTCGCGGGGTTGGTCATCTGCTCGGGTCGGATCGGCGCCAGACCGGACTGGCTGATGGCGCCGACCGCGTAGTCGACTCGGACGTCCGGCAGCGCGGCACGGAGGCCGTCGAGCGGCGACACGAGGTGCTCGGGGATGACGGTCGCGCTGCCGCCGCCCTGGGTGCGGGCGACGTCGGCGCTGTTCCCGACCACGGCGATGCGGCGGAGCGACGCCGCGTCCCACGGCAGCTCGTCGCGGTTCGCGAGCAGGACCATGGCCTCGGTCTCCGCCTCGCGGGCGAAGGCGACGCCGTCCTCGACGTCCACGAGCGGAGCGGGACCGGCGTCGCCGAGCGCGCCGACCCGGGCGGCGAGCAGCAGGATGCGGCGCACCTTCCGGTCGATCGCGGCCTCCTCGATCCGGCCGTCGCGCACGGCCGCGACGAGGGCATCGCCCCAGGCGCCGTCCGGACCCGGCATGACGAGATCCTGCTCGGCCGCGGCGGAGGCGATGCTGCGCACCGCGGTCCAGTCGCTCACGACGACGCCGTCGAAGCCCCACTCGTCCTTGAGCGGCGTCCGCAGGAGCGCGTTCTCCGTCGCGGTGGTGCCGTTGATCGAGTTGTAGGAGCTCATCACGAGCCAGGCCCGCGCCTCGACGATCGCCTTCTCGAAGGCGAGGAGGTACAGCTCGCGTAGCGGGCGCTCGTCGACGTGCACATTCACCGTGAAGCGGTCGGTCTCCGCGTCGTTGGCGATGTAGTGCTTGGGCGTCGCGCCGACGCCGTTGTCCTGCATGCCGGTGACGTAGGCGGCGGCGAGCTCGGTGGTCAGGACCGGATCCTCGCTGAAGGCTTCGAAGTGCCGACCGCCGAGCGGCGAGCGGTGCAGGTTGATGGTCGGGCCGAGGACGACGTCGACGCCCTTGCGGCGCGCCTCCACCGCGGCGACCGCGCCGTAGCGGCGGGCGATGTCCGGGTCCCAGGAGGCCGCGAGGGCGGAGCCGGAGGGCAGATTGAGCGAGGGGTCGCGCTCGTCCCACGCCGCGCCGCGCACACCCGACGGGCCGTCGGACAGGACCATGCTGCGCAGCCCGATCCGTTCGAGGGGCCAGGTGCTCCAGAAGTCGCGGCCGGTGAGCAGCCGCACCTTCTCCTCGAGGGTCAGCGCCTCGAGCGCGGCGTCGATGTCGGGGGTGGTCTCGCTCACGCGGAGCCCTTCCTCTCGGATGCGGCACGCAGGACGCGCACGTCCCAGGCGCCGAGCTGCACGGGGCCCCCGTGCGGGATGCGCTCGTCGCCGAGCAGGTCGATGAGGTCGACGGGCGCGACGGCGGCCGCCGGCTCCCAGCCCCAGTTGTGGACGACGTGCACTCGCGTGCCGTCGGGCGCGGTCGAGGTGCCGACCGTCACGGATTCCGGGAGGTCGCTCCACCCCGCGACGGGAGCGGGTGCGAGCCAGGCGGCGAGCGAGCGCGCGAGCTGCTGGTCGGGGACGCCGCCGACGACGGTGATCCGGCCTGCGCCGACGCGCCGCGTCGTGATCGCGGCGAAGCGGCCGATGTGCGGATGCACGTACCCGGCGAGGACCTCGGCGCCGTCGGGGACCAGGCCCTGCAGGTATCCGACCATCGCGCCGTCCAGGCGTGCGACGCCCGCGGCCTCGACCGGGACGAACGTCGGGTTCGCGGCCTCCTGATACCAGACGCCCGCGAGCTCCGCGAGGCCGGCGGGCTGGCGGTCGGTGCGGACCCGCCCCTCGCGGTCGGCCGCGAGCGAGCGCGGGCCGAGCACGAGGTGACCGCCCGCCCGTGCGAAGTCGGCGAGGAAGACGAGGTCGTCGTCGGCGGCCGTGTAGAAGGCCGGGATGAGGAGGACGGGGAACCGGCGTGCGGCGGCCGTCGCGTCCTCCGCTCCCCCGCGCGACGGGAGGAGCTGCTGCGGGCGGACGAGCCGCTCCTGCCGCCCGGCGTCGAACGCGCCGCGCGAGAACGCGGCGACGATCTCGCGATACGCCTCGGGGTTCGCGAAGCCGCTCCCGGGCAGCGGCGACTGGGGCGTGAGCGCCCACTTGCTGTCCGAGTCGTAGAGCACCGCGATGTCGTAGTCCGGCGTCGCGCCGTCGAACGCCGCGCCCGCCCGGGCCAGCTCCCCGCCGAGCCGGGCGATCTCGCGGTACGCGCGGCCCGGGCGCCCGTCGTGCGGCAGCACGCCGCCCCAATAGGTCTCGGCGCCGAACGGCAGCGTGTTCCAGTGCCAGTACTCGATCATCCGGGCGCCGCGTCCGACCAGCAGCCAGGCGGCCTGCCGCCACTGCCCGTCATAGGGGGTCTGGTTGATCATCGAGAAGCCGATCGAGCCGGCGTTCGTCTCCGTCACCAGGAACGGTTCCTGGCGGGAGGAGTACATGAGGTCGGCGAGCTGGTTCACGGCCCAGGCGCCGCGCACGATCCAGCCCATCGGCCCGCTCGACCGCGGCGCGCTCGACGGATGCGCGAGCGCGTCCTCCATCTCGTAGTAGGCGTTGCCGGATGCGATGCTCAGCCGCCCGGCCAGGTCGACGTCCTCGACGCCCGGCTGCTCATACGAGATGCAGGTCGTGATGAACGGCTCCGGTCCGACGAGCTCACGGACGATCTGCGCCTGCCAGCCGATGTACTCGGTGACGAGCCGCGCCTGGAACCGCCGCCAGGCGAGGTCGTACTGCGGCTGGAGGTTGCCGTCGGGGCGCCAGAGGTCGTTCCAGGTGCTCAGCCGGTGCGACCAGTAGACGAGGCCCCAGGCCTCGTTGAGGCGCTCGACCGTGCCGTACTCGGCGCGGAGCGCGTCCGTGAACGCCTCGAAGACGGAGTCGTTGTGCAACAGGGTCAGGCCGGGCTCGTTGTCGACCTGGTAGCCGATGATCGCCGGATGGTCGCGGTACCGCCCCACGACCGCGCGGATGACGCGCTCCGCGTGGAGGAGGAACGCCGGGTGGGTGAAGTCCATCTCCTGGCGCGCGCCCCACTGCCGGCGCTGTCCGGTCGCGGTCGCGGCGGCGATCTCGGGGTGCCGTCGCGCGAGCCACATCGGCACCGCGTAGGTGGGCGTCCCGAGGATCACGCCGACGCCGGCCGCGTGCGCGGCGTCGAGGGTCGGCTGCAGCCAGTCCAGCTCGAAGCGCCCGTCCTCCGGCTCCCAGGTCGACCACACCGACTCGCCCACGCGGATGACGGTGAACCCCGCCTCGCGCATGAGGGCGATGTCGGCGACCGGGTCAGAGCCCGGCAGGTATTCGGGGTAGTAGGCGGCGCCGAAGCGGATGATGGGCTCGGGCCGGTCAGACACTCGCCTGCGCCTCCGCTTCCCGCTGCTGGTCGAGCAGACGGCGCCGGTCGGCCCTGCGCTGCTCCTGGCGATCGGGGTCGGCGACAGGGGCGGCGAGGAGGAGCCGCTGCGTGTACGGGTTCTCGGGCGCCGAGGTGACCTGGTCGCCGTCGCCGAACTCGACGATCTCGCCGTGGTACATGACGGCGACGCGGTGGCTGAGGTGGCGGACCACCGCGAGGTCGTGCGAGACGAACAGGTACGAGACGCCCGTGGCCTCCTGGATCTCCAGGAACAGGTCGAGCACGCGGGCCTGCGTCGACAGGTCGAGCGCCGACACCGGTTCGTCGCAGACGATGAGCGCCGGCTCGAGTGCGAGCGCCCGTGCGATCGCGATGCGCTGTCGCTGCCCGCCGCTGAACTCGCGCGGCAGGCGACCGGCCGCGTCGGACGGCAGCCCGACCCGGTCCAGCAGCTCTCGCACCCTGCGGGACGCGTCGGCGGCCGAGACGTGCTTGACGCGCAGCGGCTCCGACAGCGTCTGCTCGATCGTGAGGGAGGGGTTGAGCGACGAGTACGGGTCCTGGAACACGACCTGGATGTCGTCGGACAGGCTCCGGCGCTGCGATCGCGACAGGTTCCCGATCTCGCGCCCGCGGAACGTGATGCTGCCGCCCGTGACGGGCGCGAGGCCCAGCACGGCGCGGCCGAGGGTGGTCTTACCGGAGCCGGACTCCCCCACGAGGCCCACGCACTCGCCGGGGCGGATGTCGAGCGAGGCCCCCTTGAGCGCGCGGAACGGCGGACGCCGGAGTCCCTTCGTGGGGTATTCGACGACGAGGTCGTCGACGACGAGCAGTGGCTCGGCGGTGGTGCCGGTCATCGGGTCCCCTCCGGAGCGGTGTGGCGGTCGGATGCGAGCTCGAGCGGGCCGCGGGCGGCGCCGTCCTCGAGGATCGCCTCGAACAGCGAGCGGGTGTAGGGATGCCGCGGGTCGCGGAAGATCGCGCGCACCGGGCCGGACTCCACGATGCGCCCCGCCTGCATGACCGACACCTGGTCGCACAGGTCGGCGACGACCCCGAAGTTGTGGGTGACGATGAGGACGCTCACGTGCAGGTCCTTCTGCAGCTCGCGCAGCAGCTCCAGGATCTCGGCCTGCACGGTCACGTCGAGCGCCGTGGTGGGCTCGTCGGCGATCACGAGGTCGGGGTCGCACGAGACCGCGCCCGCGATGAGGACGCGCTGCGCCATGCCGCCGGACACCTCGTGCGGGTAGGCCGCGAAGGCGCGCTCCGGCTGCGGGATGCCGACCCGCGCGAGCAGCGCGAGCGCACGCTTCTTCGCCTCGGCCCGCGGGATCCCGAGCGTCACGACCATCGGCTCGACCAGCTGGCTGCCGATCGTGAACGACGGGTCGAGGTTCGACATCGGCTCCTGCGGGATGTAGGCGATCCGCTTGCCGCGCAGCCTGCGCATCGCCGTGCCGCTCTCGCGCGCGAGGTCGCGGCCGTCGAACACGATCGAGCCGCCGAGCACACGGCCGCCCACCGGCAGCAGGTGCAGGATCGACCACGCGGTCTGCGTCTTGCCCGAGCCGGACTCACCGATGAGGCCGTGCACCTCGCCGCGGCGGACTCGCAGCGACACCCCGTCGACGACCTGGGTGATCGATCCGTCGGGCTGGTCGTAGCCGACGCGGAGGTCGCTGACCTCCAGCAGCACCGGGCGGTCGTCGGCCTCCTCGTCGTGGAGCACGGTCTCTGCCGCCGACTCGACGGGGACCGCGGAGGTCGCGACCGGCAGCGCCGTGGTGCGCAGATCGGCGCGGCGCGCGCGGCGCCGACGCGGGCGCCCCGACCGCTCGAGCTCGTCGCGCAGGGTGTTGGCGAACAGCACGAGCGCCACCGAGGTGATCGCGATCGCGAGGCTCGGCCAGAGCAGCAGCGTCGGCGTCTGATACATCTTCGCGAACGCGTCGTTGAGCATGTTGCCCCAGGTCGGGATCGACTGGTCGCCGAGGCCGAGGAAGTCGAGCCCTGCCTGGATCGCGATCGAGATGCCCGCGACCGTGGCCGCCTGGATGATGATCGGCGCGCGCACGACGGAGAGGATGTGGCGTCCGATGATGCTGAGGTCGCGCACCCCCGAGACGCGGGCCGCATCGACGAACAGCTCGTTGCGGACGTTGACCACGGCGGTGAAGACGAGCCGGTAGAACGCGGGCGAGAGCAGGATGCCGAAGACGATCATCGCGAGCCACAGGGACGGCCCGAGGACGGCGCGCGCGGCGAGCAGGACCACGATGGCAGGCAGCGCCATGACGACGCTCACGACCCAGGACGAGACGTTCTCGAACCACTTCTGGTAGTAGCCGGCGATGAGGCCGCTGACGACGCCGAGCAGCGCCGCGACGGCGGTCGCGAGCAGCGCGCCGAGCAGCGTGTAGCGCGCGCCGTAGACGAGGCGGGCGAAGACGTCGCGGCCCGCGGCGTCGAAGCCGAGCGGATGCCCCGCACGGGCCGGCTCGAGCAGGTCCTGCACGCTCGCCCGGTTCGGGTCGGAGCCGGTGAGCAGCGGGGCGAGGATCGCCGCGAGGATGACGATCGCGAGGATGACGATCGCGGTGAGCCCGGTGCCGTTGCGCAGCATCCGCCGCACCAGCGGCGTGTGGGCGGCCCGGATCGACGCGCCGACATCGGGCGTCGTGGGGTTGGTCGATGCGCTCATGCGACACGCGCCTTCGGGTTGAGGAAGCCCTGGAGGAGGTCGATCACCAGGTTGACGACGACGACGATCGCGCCGACCGCGACGACGAGGCCCATCACGAGCGGCACGTCGCCCTGGGAGGTGGCGGTGACCGAGATCTGGCCGAGGCCGGGGATGGCGAAGATCTGCTCGACGATGACCGCGCCGCCGAGGAGGCCGATGAACTGCACCGCGAGCACCGACAGCGCGGGGCCTCCGGCGTTGCGCAGCACGTGCTTGAAGACGATGCGGTTCTCACTCAGCCCGCGGCTGCGCAGCGTGCGCACCCAGTCCTGCCGCATCGCGTCGATGACCGAGCCGCGCACCTGCTGCGCGATCGCCGCGATCGAGCCGATCGCGAGGGCGACGACCGGGAGCGTGACGCTCGCCGCCCATCCCGGGAAGGAGGTCGCGATCTGCACGTAGCCGGTCGGCTTGAACCAGTGCAGGCCGAGGGCGAAGACGTTGACGA
>Ga0153956_1002226_pt1 | contig 14849 bp, 9 predicted proteins | sample TSFL040MetaG_FD_104704 | JGI IMG/M metagenome (GOLD analysis project Ga0153956, IMG submission 104704) | Attine ant fungus gardens microbial communities from Florida, USA - TSFL040 MetaG | ecosystem: Host-associated > Fungi > Mycelium > Unclassified | place: USA: Florida, Wekiwa Springs... | reverse complement strand
GGGCTCGATCATGAAGCTCGGCAAGAAAGACAAGTCGATGGACATCGAGGTGGTGTCCACGGGCTCGCTCGGCCTCGACATCGCGCTGGGCGTCGGCGGTTTGCCGCGCGGCCGGGTGGTCGAGATTTACGGCCCGGAATCCTCCGGCAAGACCACGCTGGCGCTGCACACGGTGGCCGAAGCCCAGAAGAAGGGCGGCACCTGCGCCTTCATCGACGCCGAACACGCGCTCGATCCGGTTTACGCCCGCAAGCTCGGCGTCAATGTCGATGAACTGCTGATTTCGCAGCCCGACCACGGCGAGCAGGCGCTCGAGATTGCCGACACGCTGGTGCGCTCCGGCGCGGTGGACGTGCTGATCATCGATTCGGTTGCAGCCCTCGTGCCGCGCGCCGAACTCGAGGGCGAGATGGGCGACGCGCTGCCGGGTCTGCAAGCGCGTCTGATGAGCCAGGCGCTGCGTAAGCTCACGGCCTCCATCAACAAGTCCAACACCATGGTGATCTTCATCAACCAGATCCGCATGAAGATCGGTGTGATGTACGGTTCGCCGGAAACCACCACCGGCGGCAACGCCCTGAAATTCTACGCCTCCGTCCGCCTCGACATCCGCCGCATCGGCGCGATCAAGGAGCGCGACGAGGTGATCGGCAACTCCACCCGCGTCAAGGTGGTGAAGAATAAGCTCGCGCCGCCGTTCAAGCAGGTCGAGTTCGACATCATGTATGGCGAGGGCGTCTCCAAGATGGGCGAAATCCTTGATCTCGGCGTCAAGGCCGGCATCGTCGAGAAGTCCGGCGCCTGGTTTTCCTATGACAGTCAACGGCTTGGACAGGGCCGCGAGAACTCCAAGACGTTCCTGCGCGAGAACCCGGACATGGTCGCGAAGATCGAGGCCGCAATCCGGCAGAATTCGGGCCTGATCGCGGAGCAGATTCTTGCGGGTCAGCAGGAAAGCGAGGACGACGAGGAGGCTGAGGACTGATCGTCAGTCCTGTGCGAGAGCGCGGAGCGCGCATCTCGGACGAAGACATTCATTCCGGGACCTGAGTGTGTCTCAGATCTGGCGCGATGCGGACAAGACGGGAATCCTTGTCCGATCACATCGCGCTTCGGAAGGCAGAGCGGGCGCTGCGGATGTTGAGTTGCCGACATCCTCAGGGCCCGTTTTGTTTTTGAGCGATGAGAAATGACGCTCGGTCGTCGTTCCCGCGAAAGCGGGAACCAGTGACATGTCCTCGCGTGAACAAGAAGGCTGGGTCCCCGCCTGCGCGGGGCCGACCGGTCGGGACATTGCGTGTGCCGCTTACTCCGCTGCCTGCGCGTAGTCGCTGACCGGCGGGCAGGAGCACACGAGGTTGCGGTCGCCATAGACATTGTCGACGCGGCCGACCGGCGACCAGTATTTGTCCTGCCGCGGGCTGCCGTCCGGGAAGCAACCCTGCGTGCGTGCATAAGGCCGCAGCCAATTATCGTCGGCGATATCGTGCACGGTATGCGGCGCGTAACGCAGCGGCGAAGCCTCGATCGGAAACTTGCCGGCTTCGACCTCGGCGATCTCGCGGCGGATGGCGATCATCGCGTCGCAGAAGCGATCCAGTTCGGCCTTCGATTCGGATTCGGTCGGCTCGATCATCAGCGTGCCCGGCACCGGGAAGCTCATGGTCGGGGCGTGGAAGCCGTAATCGATCAGCCGTTTGGCGATGTCGTCCACGGTCACGCCGCAAGCCGTCTTCAGCGGGCGTGGATCGACGATGCATTCGTGTGCGACGCGGCCGTTGTGATTGCGGTAGAGCACGGGAAAATGTGCATCCAGCTGCTTCGCGATGTAGTTGGCATTGAGGATTGCCATTTCGGTGGCGCGGCGCAGCCCGTCCGCGCCCATCATCACGATGTAGAGATAGGAGATGGTGAGGATCGAGGCCGAGCCGTAGGGGGCGGCGCTGACCGCACCTGTTTCGAGGCTGACGGACGGCAGGAACGGCGCGAGATGTTTCTTCACGCCGATCGGCCCCATGCCGGGGCCGCCGCCGCCATGCGGAATGCAGAAGGTCTTGTGCAGGTTGAGGTGGCTCACATCCGCGCCGTAATCGCCGGGGCGCGCGAGACCGACCTGCGCATTGAGGTTCGCGCCATCGAGATAAACCTGTCCGCCATGGGCATGGACGATGTCGCAGATCTCGCGGATCGCTTCTTCGAACACGCCGTGTGTCGAGGGGTAGGTGATCATGATCGCGGCGAGCGTCTCGGCATGCGCCTCGGCCTTCTTGCGCAGATCCTCCACGTCGACATTGCCGCGCGCATCGCAGGCGACGACCACGACCTTCATGCCGGCCATGCTGGCGGAAGCGGGGTTGGTGCCGTGCGCGGATGCCGGGATCAGACAGACATCGCGCTTGGTGTCGCCGCGCGAGGCATGATAGGCGCGGATCGCGAGCAGGCCCGCATATTCGCCCTGCGCGCCGGAGTTCGGTTGCAGCGACACCGCGTCATAGCCGGTGATCTCCACAAGCCATTGCTCCAGCCGCGCGAACAGCGCGTGATAGCCCGCCGCCTGCGCCGGTGGCGCGAAGGGGTGGATGTTGCCGAACTCCGGCCACGTCAGCGGAATCATTTCCGTGGTCGCGTTCAGCTTCATGGTGCAGGAGCCGAGCGGGATCATCGCGCGGTCGAGCGCCAGGTCGCGGTCGGAGAGCTTGCGCATGTAGCGCAGCAATTCCGTTTCCGAGCGATAGGCGTGAAACACCGGATGGGTCAGGAATGTATCGTTGCGCGCGAGCGCAGCAGGCAGCGCATCGGATGCTTCGCTTTCCGCCTGCGCGTAGTCGAACGCGCCGCCGAACGCGCGCCACACCGCCTCGACAATGGCAGGCGTGGTGGTCTCGTCCAGCGCGATGCCGATCTCGGTCTTGCCGATCCGCAGGTTCAGGCGTTCGGCTTCCGCGCGCGAGAGAATGTCGGCGCGCTGCGCGCCTTCCGCCTTCACCGTCACGGTATCGAAGAACGTCTCGCCCGCAAGCGTGAAGCCGAGCCGCCGCAGTCCGCTGGCGAGCGTTGCCGTGCGACGGTGAACGGTGCGCGCGATATGCGTCAGGCCCTCGGGGCCGTGATAGACCGCGTACATCGAGGAAATGATCGCGAGCAGCACCTGTGCCGTGCAGATGTTGGAGGTCGCTTTCTCGCGGCGGATGTGCTGCTCGCGCGTCTGCAGCGCGAGGCGATAGGCGGGCGTCCCGCGCGAATCCACCGACAGCCCGACAAGGCGGCCGGGGATCGCGCGCTTGAGCGCATCCTTTACCGCCATGTAGGCCGCATGCGGTCCGCCATATCCCATCGGCACGCCGAAGCGTTGCGTCGAGCCGATGGCGATGTCGGCGCCGAGTTCACCGGGCGAGGCGAGCAGCGTCAGCGCCAGAATGTCGGCGGCGACGACGGCGATGCCGCCCTTGGCGTGCAGCGCCGCGATGGCGGGGCGGACATCGCGGATCGCGCCGTCCGTGCCGGGATATTGCAGCAGTGCGCCGAACACGTCCGCGCTGTCGAGATCATGCGCGGGGTCGCCCACGATCAGCGTCCAGCCGAGCGGCTCTGCGCGCGTGCGCAGCACCGCGAGCGTCTGCGGATGCACGTTGCGGTCGACGAAGAACGCATTGGTCTTCGTGGACGACGAGCGCTCCGCCAGCGCCATGGCTTCGGCTGCGGCCGTTGCTTCATCGAGCAGCGAAGCGTTGGCGACATCGAGCCCGGTCAAGTCGCAGATCATGGTCTGGAAATTGAACAGCGCTTCCAGCCGCCCCTGACTGATTTCCGGCTGGTACGGTGTGTAGGCGGTGTACCAGGCGGGGTTCTCCAGAATGTTGCGCAGGATCACCGTCGGCAGTTGCGTGCCGGAGTAGCCTTGTCCGATCAGCGAGGTGAAGATGCGGTTCCGCGACGCCAGTTCGCGCATATGCGCGAGTGCCTCGGCTTCGCTCAGCGCAGGCGGAAGGTCGAGCGGGCGATCGAGCCGGATGTTGGCGGGCAGCGTCTCACCGATCAGCGCATCGAGGCTCGATGCGCCGACACTCTCCAGCATCGTTTCGAAATCGCTCGGCGAGGGGCCGATATGGCGGTGGGCGAAGGTGGTCGCAGGGTCGGAGGAGGAACGGGGCACGATCATATCAGGCTCCATGGCCAGAAGGATATCAAAGGGGGGCATCGCGAGGAGCGAAGGCGACGAAGCAATCCAGTCCTGTCTTGCCGCTCTGGATTGCTTCGCTTCGCTCGCAATGACGATGTTTCCTTACTCCGTCTGCGCCTTGTAGGCGGCTTCATCCATCAAGCCGTCCAGTTCGCTTTTGTCGGCGAGCTTCAGCTTGAAGAACCATGCCTTGCCCTGCGGATCGGAATTGATGAGCGAGGGATCGGCGGAGAGCGCGTCGTTGGACTCGATGACTTCGCCGGACACCGGCGCGTAGACGTCGGAAGCCGCCTTCACGCTTTCGACGGTCGCGGCCGTCTCCGCCTTCTTCAGGCTGCGGCCAGCCTTCGGCAGATCGACGAACACCACGTCGCCGAGCTGGTTCTGCGCGAAGTCGGTGATGCCGATGGTGGCGGTATCGCCGTCGATCTGGAGCCATTCATGATCGGAGGTGAAAAGCGTGGTCATGGGTGTCCTCTGGATGTCTTCAGCGTTGATAGGTGGGAGCGACGAAAGGCAGTTTGGCGGTCTGCATCGGCAGGCGTTGCCCGCGCAGGTCGGTGAACAGTCCGGTGCCGGGCGCGGCGAGCGGGGTCGGCACGTAGCCCATCGCGACGGGGCCGTTCACGCTCGGGCCGAAACCGCCGGAGGTGACGCGGCCGATCTTGTTGGTGGACGATGCGCCGGCGAACAAAGGCGCGCCTTCGCGCACCGGCGCGCGGCCTTCCGCTTTCAGGCCGACACGGCGGCGCGGCGCGCCTTCCTCGAATTGCCGCAGGATGGTGTTGGCGCCCGGGAAGCCGCCCTCGCGCGCGCCGCCCTTGCGGCGGGCTTTCTGGATCGACCATTCGAGCGCGGCTTCGATCGGCGTCGTGGTGGCGTCGATGTCGTGGCCGTAAAGGCAAAGCCCGGCTTCGAGCCGCAGGCTGTCACGCGCGCCAAGCCCGACCGGCAGCACCGCGGCGTCGGCGAGCAATGTCGTCGCGAAGCGCTCGACGTCGGCTGCGGGCACCGAGATTTCGAAGCCATCCTCGCCGGTATAGCCGGAGCGCGAGACGAAGCAGGGGATATCGAGAAGCGCGCGCGGGCCACTGTCCATGAACCGCATCGTGGCGATGGCCGCATCGAACTTGGCCAGTACGTCCACGGCTTTCGGGCCTTGCAGGGCAATCAGCGCCCGGTCGGGCAGGGGAATGATGTCGCAGGTGCCGGAGAGATGCGCGCGCAGATGCGCCTCGTCGTCATCCTTGCAGGCAGCGTTGACGACCAGAAACAGCTCGTCGCCGAAATTGGCGACCATCAGGTCGTCGAGAATGCCGCCGTCGTCATTGGTGAACAGCGCATAGCGCTGGCGGCCGGGCGCTATGCCGAGAATGTCCTGCGGAACGAGGCGCTCCAACGCCGCCGCCGCGTCCTCGACCTTGCCCGATTTTGCCCGGAGCCGGATCTGGCCCATGTGCGAGACATCGAACAATCCGGCGGAAGCACGGGTGTGGAGGTGTTCCTTCAAAACACCGGCGGCATATTGCACCGGCATCTCGTAGCCCGCGAACGGCACCATCTTGCCACCGCAGCTTGTATGCAGCGCATGGAGGGGAACGCGTTTCAGAGAGGAAGAGGTGGAAAGCTCGGACGCCGCTGAATGGGACATGGGTGCTCCTGTGGGTTTGCCGGGACGAATGTCCCGAAACCCTGCCGAAGCCCCACCTGTCGCTGTGCCTGAGAGTATTATCCCGTCGGCGGATACCGCACCGTTGCCGGCCGTATCTCTTTCCAGATGTATCGTCCCGCACACGGTCCTTTTGCCTGAGAGTTTCCGGGGCGGTTGCTCCTTCGGCGCCGTCCGCTTGTGATTGCAAAGCGGCCGGTCTCTCCCGGTGTGCGGGTCGTTATATCGCAGACCAAAACATGGGATTCCGGCACTGTCAACGCGGCGTCCCGTCTTTCATCGGCCCGGAACGCGCATGTCACATCGATGTAATAGGAGCGTTGCAAAGGTCCATCGTGAGAACCAACCCCTCGCGAGGAGAGAGCGCGCATGAGCGACAGCATCCAGACCGACGACGCCGCATTGCGTGCCCGTATCCATCAGGAGATGGCGGACAGCCTCGATGAAGAACTGGAACTGGAACTCGACGACGATCGTCTCGATGCGCTCGTCGAGGATACGCGGGATCGTTCCAGATATCCGTTCCTCGACCGTAAGGTTTATTTCAGGGAATTGCTTCGCCTGCAGACCGAACTGGTCAAATTGCAGGACTGGGTCCAGCATGAAAAGAAGAAGATCGTCATCCTGTTCGAGGGGCGCGATTCGGCGGGCAAGGGCGGCGTCATCAAGCGCATCACCCAGCGGCTCAATCCGCGTGTCTGCCGCGTCGCCGCGTTGCCCGCGCCGAACGAGCGCGAGCGCACGCAGTGGTATTTTCAGCGTTATGTGACGCATCTGCCCGCCGCTGGCGAGATCGTGCTGTTCGACCGCTCCTGGTACAATCGCGCCGGTGTCGAGCGGGTGATGGGATTCTGCAACGAGGCGGAGTATCAGGAGTTCTTCCAGTCGGTGCCCGAGTTCGAGCGCATGCTGATCCGCTCGGACACCATCCTGCTCAAATACTGGTTTTCGATCACCGACGAGGAGCAGGAATTCCGCTTCAACATGCGCATCCACGATCCGCTCAAGCAGTGGAAGCTGAGCCCGATGGATGTCGAAGCCCGCACCCGCTGGGAGCTCTACACCAAGGCGAAGGAAACCATGCTGGAGCGGACTCATCTGCCCGATTCGCCCTGGTGGATCGTCGATGCTGTGGACAAGAAGCGCGCCCGCCTCAACTGCATTTCGCATCTGCTGAGCCAGATTCCGTACGGGGAGGTGACCCACCAGCCGGTGGTGCTGCCGCCGCGGGCCCGCAATCCTGACTATCTGCGCGGGCCGATTCCCCCGGAAATGTACGTCCCGGCGGCTTTCTAGCCTCTGGTTCGCGCGGGACGCGGCTCGTTGCCCCGTCCCGCCTGTATCGGGCCTTTCTGGACAGCGCCAGACCGCCTAGATACAAGGGGCGCAGACACCACCCCTTTACATTCAGCCGGTGTCGCCGCGCGGCCGCCCGGCCGTGACCCGGCGCGGCTGCGGATACAGGCATAATGAGCGGCGTTAACGAGATCAGATCTGGGTTTCTCAATTTTTTCGCGAAGAACGGACACGAGATCGTCCCGTCCTCGCCGCTGGTGCCGCGTAACGATCCGACATTGATGTTCACCAATGCGGGCATGGTGCAGTTCAAGAACGTGTTCACGGGTCTTGAGAAGCGTCCCTATCAGCGCGCGACCACCTCGCAGAAATGCGTCCGCGCCGGCGGCAAGCACAACGATCTCGACAATGTCGGCTACACCGCCCGCCACCACACCTTCTTCGAGATGCTCGGCAACTTCTCGTTCGGCAATTACTTCAAGGACCGCGCGATCGAACTCGCGTGGACGCTGATCACCAAGGATTTCGCGCTTCCCAAGGATCGCCTCCTGGTGACGGTCTATGCCGAGGACGACGAGGCCTTCGGCCTGTGGAAGAAGATCGCGGGCCTGCCGGAATCGAAGATCATCCGCATTCCGACCTCGGACAATTTCTGGCAGATGGGCGATACCGGCCCCTGCGGGCCGTGCTCGGAAATCTTCTTCGATCATGGCGACAAGGTGCCGGGCGGCCCTCCGGGCTCTCCGGATGAAGACGGCGACCGCTTTATCGAGATCTGGAATCTCGTGTTCATGCAGTTCGACCAGATCGCACCGGGTAACCGCAACCCGCTGCCGCACCCGTCAATCGACACCGGCATGGGGCTGGAGCGCATTGCCGCCGTTCTGCAGGGCAAGCACGACAATTACGACATCGACCTGTTCGTGGCGCTGATCCGCGCCATCTCCGATCTGACCGGCGCCGATCCGCACGGCGCACAGAAGGCGTCGCTGCGCGTGATCGCGGACCATCTGCGTGCCTCGTCGTTCCTGATCGCCGACGGCGTGCTGCCCTCGAACGAGGGACGCGGCTACGTGCTGCGCCGGATCATGCGCCGCGCGATGCGCCACGCGCAGTTGCTCGGCGCGAAGGATCCGCTGATGCATCGCCTCGTCTGGGCGCTGGTGCGCGAGATGGGGCAGGCCTATCCCGAACTCGTGCGCGCCGAGGCGTTGATCGAGGAGACGCTGAAGCTCGAGGAAACCCGCTTCCGCAAGACGCTGGAGCGCGGCCTCGCCATTCTCGATGAGAAAAGCGCCTCGCTGCACAAGGGCGATATGTTCGACGGCGAGACGGCGTTCACGCTGTACGACACTTACGGCTTTCCGCTCGATCTCACGCAGGATGCATTGCGCAATCGCGGCATCGGCGTCGATCTTGCGTCCTTCACCGATGCGATGGAGCGTCAGAAAGCCAAGGCGCGGGCGTCGTGGGCCGGTTCGGGCGACACCGCCGCCGAGAAGATATGGTTTCCGCTGCGCGAGGAACTCGGCGCGACGGAATTCCTGGGCTACGACACCGAGATCGCGGAAGGCGTGGTCACCGCGCTCGTCAAGGACGGCGCAAGCGTCGACAGCCTGAACGCAGGCGACGCCGCGTCCGTGGTGATGAACCAGACGCCGTTCTATGGCGAATCCGGCGGTCAGGTCGGCGACATCGGTGTTCTCACCGGCGAAGGCGGCGCACGTTTCCGCGTCACCGATACACAGAAGAAGGCGGGCGATCTGTTCGTCCATGTCGGCCAGCTTGAGCAGGGCACCCTGAAGAAGGGCGCGGCGTTGCAGCTTGAAGTCGATCACGCGCGCCGTGGCGCGATCCGCGCCAACCATTCCGCGACGCATCTTCTGCATGAGGCGCTGCGCCAGGTGCTCGGCGATCACATCGCGCAGCGCGGCTCGCTGGTGTCGCCGGAGCGTCTGCGCTTCGACTTCGCGCACACCAAGCCGATCACGCCGGATGAGTTGGTCCGCATCGAGGATATCGCCAACGACATCGTGCTGGAGAACGGCGAAGTCACGACGCGCCTGATGGGCATCGACGATGCACGTTCCTCCGGCGCGCGGGCGCTGTTCGGCGAGAAATACGGCGATGAAGTCCGTGTCGTGGCGATGGGGCAGGGAAGCGGCAACGCGCTTGGCTGGTCGGTCGAACTGTGCGGCGGCACGCATGTGAAGCGCACTGGTGACATCGGGCTTGTCTCGATCACAGGCGAAAGCGCGGTGGCCTCCGGCGTGCGCCGTATCGAGGCGCTGACCGGCCGTGCCGCGCGTCAGGCCGCCAATCACAGCATCCAGACCGCGAAGGCGGCGGCGGCGGAATTGAAGACCACGCTCGACGATATGCCGTCGCGTGTCGCGGCGCTGATCGAGGAACGCAAGAAGCTGGAGCGCGATCTGTCCGATGCGCGCAAGAAACTCGCGATGGGCGGCGGTGGCAGCGCCAATGGATCGGCTGCCGCGTCCGACGTGCGCAACGTCGGCGATGTGAAGCTGCTCGCCCGCGCGGTGCAGGGCGTCGAGGTCAAGGATCTCAAGAGCCTCGCGGATCAAGGCAAGAAGCAGATCGGTTCAGGCGTGGTCGCGCTGGTCGCCACCAGCGAGGACGGCAAGGCCAGCGTCGTCGTCGGCGTCACGCCGGACCTGACCTCGCGGTTCAGCGCTGTCGATCTTGTGCGCAAAGCGAGCGAAGTGCTCGGCGGCAAGGGCGGCGGCGGCAAGCCGGACATGGCACAGGCGGGCGGGCCGGATGGTTCGAGGGCCGATGCGGCGCTGAAGGCGATCGAGGCCGCGCTCAGCGCCTGACGCATCAGGCGCATTCGGAACCGTCCATGCATAAAGAGGCATCTCCCCCTCAAGCCCGATTGAGCGGACTGTTTTTTCTCGCATGTACGGCGCTTGGCTGGGGACTGAACTGGCCCGCCATGAAGATCCTTCTGCGTGACTGGCCGCCTTTGTTTGCGCGAGGGATTTCCGGTGTCGTGTCGACACTGATCCTGTTCGCCATTGCGGCGGCCAGCGGCGAGCGTTTCGGCGTGCCGCGAAAGGCGTGGGGGCCGCTGCTCCTTGCCGCATTCACCAATGTCTTCGCATGGATGGGCTTCACCACCATTGCGATGACGACGCTGTCGATCAGCGAGGCGGCGCTTCTCGTTTACACGATGCCGATCTGGGCGACGCTTCTTGCATGGCCCGTTCTCGGTACGCGGCCGAAGCCGCGCGACGTGGCAGGACTCATTCTGGGGTTCGGAGGACTGTTTGTTCTCTTTTCAGGCCACCCGCTTGGGCTTGCATCCGGCAAGACCGTCAGTATCGTGCTGGCGCTCGGCGCGGCCATTCTGTTTGCGCTCGGCAGCCTTCTGAATTCCCGCTCCGTGCCGATTCCGCCGATTTCCTTTGTGGCGTGGCAGATCGGATTGGGATGTTTTCCGATGGTCGTGCTGAGCCTTGCCTTTGAGCATCCGGATATCGGCGCGCTTCAGCTCGATAGCAGCCTCATGCTGGTCTACATGACCCTTGTGCCGATGGGGAGCTGCTATCTGTCGTGGTTCGCGACCATTCGCCGTCTGCCACCGGCGACTGCGGCGGTAGGGATGCTGTCCGTGCCTGTGATCGGTATTCTCGCCGGAGCATTTTTTCTGGGTGATGGCATCGGCTGGCGGGAAATATCCGCGATCATCCTGACGCTCGCCGGGGTCACGCTCGCGCTGACAAAACCGAAGCCGGTGATCGAGCAGGGCGTCTGAAAACGGCGGTCCGCATTTTTCATCGCAATGTTTTGTCCATCCTCGCGGACGAATGCGGCGATGGGTAGCCGATAAACATCTGGTGCGTGCGCGCCCGTCGCGACAGAATGCACCATGCATCACAATACACCCTTGATCTCCACGATCGTCGTCGGCCTCGTGCTGGCTTTCGTCTTCGGCGCGCTGGTCCAGCGTATCCGCATTTCGCCGCTTGTGGGCTATCTGCTCGCGGGCGTGGTGATGGGGCCGTTCACGCCCGGCTATGTCGCCAATCAGGGCATCGCCAATGAGCTTGCGGAACTCGGCATCATCCTCCTGATGTTCGGCGTCGGGTTGCATTTCTCGCTGAAGGATTTGTGGTCGGTGCGCGCCATCGCACTGCCCGGCGCGGTGGTGCAGATTTCGGCCGCCACGTTGATGGGTTGGGGGCTTGGCCATCTTCTCGGCTGGAGCAGCGACAAGGGCATCATGTTCGGCATCGCGCTGTCGACGGCCTCGACCGTCGTGCTGCTGCGGGCGATGCAGGAACGGCGGCTGATCGATACCGAACGCGGGCGCATCGCGGTGGGCTGGCTGATCGTGGAGGACCTCGCGATGGTCCTCACTTTGGTCCTTTTGCCGCCGCTGGCGGGGCTGATGAAGGGGCCCTCCGCGGGCGATATGGACATGGTATCGCTGGTCTGGCCGCTGGCGTTGACGCTCGGCAAGGTTGCGGCCTTCGTCGTGCTGATGCTGCTGGTCGGCCGCCGCGTCATCCCGGCGCTTCTGCATTACGTCGCACACACGGGCTCGCGCGAACTGTTCCGCCTTGCGGTGTTCGCGATTTCGCTGGGCGTGGCCTTCGGCGCGGCGATCCTGTTCGATGTCTCGTTCGCGCTGGGGGCTTTCTTCGCGGGAATGATCCTCAGCGAATCCGAACTCAGCCAGCGCGCCGCCAGCGAGACGCTGCCGCTGCGCGATGCATTCGCGGTGCTGTTCTTCGTTTCCGTGGGCATGCTGTTCGATCCCTCGATCATCGTGAAGGAGCCGCTGCCGCTCTTGGCGACGCTGTTTATCATCCTGTTCGGCAAGTCGCTCGCGGCCTACGGCATCGTGCGAGTGTTCGGCTATTCCAAATCGACGGCGCTGACGATCTCGGCGAGTCTGGCGCAGATCGGCGAATTCTCGTTCATTCTCGTGAGCCTCGGCGTCAGCCTGTCGCTGATGACGGAGCGCGCGCGCGACCTCGTGCTTGCCGGCTCGATCATCAGCATTATGCTCAATCCGCTGTGGTTCGCGGTGCTCGACCGCATTCTGGCGGAGAAGAAAGACGCACCGCCTCTGCCGCCGGACGAGAAGCCTGCCGCGCCGCGCGTGGAATTACCGGTCACCAGACTCTCAAACCATGTCGTTCTGGTGGGGTATGGCCGGGTCGGCAGCGTGGTCGGCACGGCGCTGCGTGCGACCGACACGCCTTTTCTGGTGATCGAGGACAATCCCGGCGCGATCGAGCGGCTGCGGCAGGAGGGTGTCGAGGTCATCAGCGGCAACGCGGCGGCTGCGGGGATGTTGCAGGCGGCGAATATCGATGTCGCGCGTGGCTTGCTGGTGGCCATCCCGGATGCGTTCGAGGGCGGCCAGATCGTCGCCAAGGCGCGCGCGATCAGCACGAGCCTGCCGATCATTGCGCGCGCGCATTCGGAGCAGGAGATCGCCCATCTCAGGCACCACGGGGCCAATTCGGTCATCATGGGCGAGCACGAGATCGCCAAGGCGATGATCGCGCAGATCGGCGCGGCAGTTCCACCGCCGGTGCCCTGAGAATCCTCTATTTCGGGGGGCTCAGACCGGCCGCATGTGCCGCGCGTAGAATGCCAGTTCGATGGAGACAAAGCGCGCGTAGCGGTCGCGCAGGTGCGCGGTGGCGCGCGGCGCGCCAGTTTCGCCGGCCGAGAAAAAGCCGAGGCGGGCACCCTCGGCCACCATGTTCGACACCTGTGTTTTCGACAATCCGAACCGCTTGGCGATCTGCGCCCGGCTCGGCAATGGCGTGCTCTCGATGTCGGACAGCATGATCGCGAGCACCACAGGGATCGCGCCCTCGCGCTTGCCGAAGAAGCAGGTGAATGCGGGCATGCGGTCGATCAGGGGAATGCCCGTCGCATGCGCATGCCCGGCGGCGGCGAAACAAACACATAGGCGGTCGGGCGGAAGCGCGTTTCCGAAGCCATCAGCTTGGTGATGAGGCGCGGGGCTTCGCGAAACCGCGCGATGGCGACCGTTCAGAGATTCCATCACGGAACTTTTTCGATCACCCAAAAGGCGCGGAGTGCTCCGCGCCTTTTATCTTGCGAGCCTGTTTTGGTGTACGGGCCATCGCGGCCGCTCTGGTCAGGTTTGTCGCGACCTGGTCGCAGGGCGTCGGAGGCGCGGCTCAGCCTTTCGTCAAAAACACGTAGTCGGTCGAATAGGCAACACTCAGGAATGCGCCGGCCGTCGTGCAGGGCGCATCCGGTTTGCCGCCTTTCGTATTGATCCGCTGGACCGTGGTGACGCCGGAAAGTTGCCCGTTGCCGCGGCGGGAGACCACTTCGATCTTCAGCCACGGAATATCGTTGGCGGTGGTGCCGGGCGCATTCGCGACAGGCTTGCCGGTGATGGCGCTGCCGTCGGTCAATTCCCAGGTCGGGCCTGCGTAGTGCCGCCCGACGGTTGTCCCGTCGAGCAGCAATGTTGCGGCCGGCTCGCGCAGGACCCATGCGAGCTTGCCGGTGTCGTCAGCCTTGGCTTCGTAAACCTGCGCGCCCTCGGCGTGCAGGGTCAACATGATCGCCTCGCCGTCAGCTTTGATGGCTTCCGGCAAGGTGGCCATGTCAGGCCGCCATCGCTTTGGTCAGGTTTTCCGCGACCTTGTCCAGGAAGCCCGCGGTGGACAGCCACTTCTGGTCGGGGCCGACCAGCAGAGCCAGATCCTTGGTCATGAAGCCCGACTCGACGGTGTCGACGCAGACCTTTTCGAGCGTCTTGGCGAACTTGGCGAGGTCCGCGTTGTTGTCGAGCTTGGCGCGGTGGGCGAGGCCCTGCGTCCATGCGAAGATCGACGCGATCGAGTTGGTCGAGGTCTCCTTGCCCTTCTGGTGCTCGCGGTAGTGGCGGGTCACCGTGCCGTGGGCGGCTTCGGCTTCCACCACGCCGCCATCCGGCGTCAGCAGCACGGAGGTCATCAGGCCGAGCGAGCCGTAGCCTTGCGCCACGGTGTCGGACTGAACGTCGCCGTCGTAGTTCTTGCAGGCCCAGACGTAGCCGCCGGACCACTTCAGCGCCGAGGCGACCATGTCGTCGATCAGGCGGTGCTCGTAGGTCAGGCCCTTGGCTTCGAACTTCGACTTGAACTCGGTGTCGTAGATCTCCTGGAAGATGTCCTTGAAGCGGCCGTCATACACCTTGAGGATGGTGTTCTTGGTCGACAGGTACACCGGGTAGCCGCGCGACAGGCCGTAGTTCATCGAGGCGCGGGCGAAGTCGCGGATCGAGTCGTCGAGGTTATACATGCCCATGGCGATGCCGGAGCCCGGCGCCTTGAACACTTCGCGTTCTATCACGGTGCCGTCCTCGCCGACGAACTTCATCGTCAGCGTGCCCTTGCCGGGAAATTTGATGTCGGTGGCGCGGTACTGGTCGCCGAAGGCGTGGCGGCCGATGATGATCGGCTTGGTCCAGCCGGGGACGAGGCGCGGCACGTTCTTGCAGATGATCGGCTCGCGGAAGATCACGCCGCCGAGGATGTTGCGGATGGTGCCGTTCGGCGACTTCCACATCTCCTTGAGGCCGAATTCCTTCACGCGGGCCTCGTCCGGGGTGATGGTGGCGCACTTGACGCCGACGCCGTGCTTCTTGATCGCGTTGGCCGCGTCGATGGTGACCTGATCGTTGGTCTTGTCGCG
>Ga0153956_1002225_pt1 | contig 14849 bp, 15 predicted proteins | sample TSFL040MetaG_FD_104704 | JGI IMG/M metagenome (GOLD analysis project Ga0153956, IMG submission 104704) | Attine ant fungus gardens microbial communities from Florida, USA - TSFL040 MetaG | ecosystem: Host-associated > Fungi > Mycelium > Unclassified | place: USA: Florida, Wekiwa Springs... | reverse complement strand
ACGCGCCCGTAGCTCAGCTGGATAGAGCACCAGACTACGAATCTGGGGGTCAGAGGTTCGAATCCTTTCGGGCGCGCCATATTTTTCGAGTCGGATCAGGCGCTTAGGCTGCCGGCTGGCTCGGCTTTAGCGACATCGCTCAGACCGAGTACCGGATAAGCACCGTTTTCGGTGTCTCAGTTTCCCCGAACCGCCGCCTCGCACGACCCGAGCAGCAGTTTCCTAAACTTGAGATCAGGGGCTCGACTCCCTTCCGAGACGCGATTGATTGAATTCGCAGGCCAAAGGGTAAAACTTAGTTTCCCCGTCGGCCCCTTCATCCGTTTGCTGGATTCGTATCCAAGGCGGATTTTCGTCCCGTTAAATGTAGTGACGGAAGGGTAGCGGAGGAAGATCAGTGGGAGGTCCCGCAGTCAAGATTTCTCCTACTGCATCAGCAAAGCGAAGCGTTACCGGTATACCATCCGCGTATATACAGGCGTTAAAGTTGACCTTTGTCAGTCCCATAACGTCATTCATCACTTGTTGAAGGTCTGTCGTCCCGCGACAGATTTCAATAAGCAACGGATTCGGAACCTCACGACCTGCATAGGTCCGCAACTTGGGTACGTAGCCTGCCGTCCAAAGATATCCCTTGGTCGGGTCGATCCTCAACGCCGTCCCTCTAAGAACGGGAGTAGCTCCCGGACGATAAGCCTTCAGATCGAGACTTCGATTGATTTTTACACCAACAATATTGGTGGTCTCGGAAGCTGCAGCGGAGAAACCCCGCCACTCTTCATCATTGAAACGTGTTTTGGAGTGTATAAACAATTCCAGAGGAAGCGTTCCATGGATGTCTTTATACTCGTCGATAACAGATTTTAGAAGGTCAAAGGCATTCTCCTCATCCAAGTGGAACTCCCGCCTCTCAAGGGAATACCATTTCCCTATCGCTCCCTTGAAGACGAGACCGTCTCCTGAATCAAGGAACATCTGAGCCCCACAGCACGCACTGCGCCCCGATGGATCTCTTGGGTCAAGCTTAAAAACAATCCCGATGTAACAAACTCGATGTCTGACTTTATCCAATTTCCACGGTCGACCGCCTGCTTTGAAAAAGGACGTGGTGGACAGGTTCCACGCGACAGTAGCTGGATCTTGCATTCTGCGCGCTAGCCGATCGTCCGGTTCAGTTGTAGCCAAAGACGTATCACGCACGACCTGTGCAACAGCCTTAAGGTCGAGGAGTCGGGCCTTCAGTTGATCATGAAAGTCCAGTTCATAAGCGTAGATCTTAGCTTCTTGCATCTCCTCCTCAAAAAGAGATGGCTGAGACTGAAATCTCCTTGCAATTCGCGCGTTAATTCTGCGCTCAATCAAAATACGTTCACTCGCAGGCACGCGAGACATAGGTCTGCCAAACGTATATAATTCTTCAGGAATTACTATAAACCAGAGATCGACTTCGATATCATCGCTTCGCAGCTTACGTCTGATTGGGTCTATAAACAAAGACACCGTCTCATACATTCCTACATGGCGATCACTTAGCCGAATCGTTCTCGCAATATCATTTGCAGAGACCGGTAAGCTGACCACAGGATCGGAAGACCATTGGGTTGCAAATGCTGCTTCAAATCCAGGATAAGCAACCTGATGGATAGCTTCAGTGCGTGCCGCCGGAATAAATTTAGCGATGCGTTGAACCCAAGATTGATATGCAGCAATACCCTCAGGTGTTCCTACTACGCCCACCCGCATTTGCTTAGGTTTGCGACTATCGGAAAGCGGTCCGAACAAGAATAGGCCATTGCGCGGATCATCTAGGCTCTGCTCGTGACCAAAGCGCAGCAACGGCTCTGTGAGGTAGTCAAGTCGCAGTGAACTCACGCTTCTTGCTCCGGCAACATCGTGGTGCCCGGATGGATGCGCTCTAATTGTGCGACCTCTTCATCGTCTAAATCGACATCGTCTGAATCATCAGAATCGTTTTGATGCTCATTTTCTGTCGAGCTAACGCTCGTCATGCTGTTTGGCGTAACCGGGCAGATTGCATTCATAAATCGAGAGGAGATGACCATCGGTTCGGTGCAACCCATGCTGACTTCTATCGCTTCCGCATCGCCTCCGAACCATGAAAGGTAAGCAATAGAAAGATCGCGCCATCGGTCGTTCCACCACGTCTTACAGAATCCTCTTCGCAGGGCATGCATCCGATTTGGACTATTAAGGGGCATTTTCCCGTCTTCGGAGAAAACGACATGTGGTCGAGCAAGCAGCCGAAGGGGCTGTCCCGGCGCTAAACGCATCTCGAGCGCAAAATGCCAATATGCTTTTCGCTTTGCGCTGAATCCCACCAATGACTTTCGTCGTCGCTGTCCGCCTGCGTCAATAAACGTTATATTGTTATTAGATATCAGCCCGTCTGGAGCGAACCATGCTGTCGCAGCCGATGCCAATTCATAGGCATGGCATCCACTAAGGCGCGCCTTTGCATCCCAGCCCTGCCGTATCAGATTACTCAAAATCTTTCTTGCCTCATTGCGGTGCAGGGCAGGTATTTCGGGTGGTCGACCTTTAAGGAATTCAGATGTCAACAATGATGCTTTTCGCCTCGCAGAAACCCCGAATGGCAAATTCTCTTCCATGACGTCTGGAGATGCGAAGCTTATGATTGAGTCGCCATACCTGACATGAGGTAGCAGAAGCACCTTAGAGATTGTGCTTAGCTTGTTCGAAGGTGCCGTCAGGCTATAGATATTCATCGAAGGTGGAAGCGATTGGATCTCTATCCAATTCAGCAAAAGAGTTTCTGGCTCTTGGAGTACTGTAGGTTCATCGGAAATTCTGCTATGGATCGTCCGGGCCAACTCACCAATAGAATCGTGGGATGCGCGTGGGACGCGATCACGCTGTAGTGCCTTAAGGAGCATTGAAAGCCCTTGAGCCCAGTTTTCTGAAAAATCCAAGATGTTTTTGCGTGCAAGATTGGCGCGGAACTGATCGTATGGAAGATCATCTAGCTTTAGGGGAATAACAAAGTTCTCAAGACCAAGCGTTCTTTCAACTGAAACAGCCAGATTAATTTCATCAAGAACGCCGTTTCTGCTTTGTGCCAGGCGGGTTGCTGCTACAACCACTTTTGCTGCTTTGTTGCGGATAGTTTCCTCGATATTGTCCCAGAAAACCTCGCCAGCGACCAATCGTTCGAGATCAATCCAAACTTGATACCCGGCAAGTTGGAGCTGAGTTCCAAGCCAGTGAGCGAAATCGTTGTCGTTCGGGGTGGCGTGACTAATGAATATGATTGCGCGCCCGTCATTGCCCCGTCGCAAATCGGCTTCGGGAATGCGCATGACTTCCCAACCGCCTTCAGCGAGATCATCTAATTGTGCTGATAGCTGTTCTATAAAGGCGAATTGAACCTGTGCCTCGTCAGCAAGTAATACAATAGGGCCAAAGGGAGGTCGGCGCCCTCGAAAAGCTGTTTCTTTGAGGGCTGCTGCTAAAGCAATAGCGTTTAATCGTTCTTCGTTCGCTCGTTTTAGGCCGAGAATGCCGGTAACGTCAAAGTATTGCGCGCCTACATTTTCGAACAAAGAAAACATAAGTTTGCGATTGATCGAGCCTACGTCAAAACGAGGCACGAGCCGCAAGTCTACAACGGTGCGCGGTCTAGAAGTTACCAGTAGGGAAATAAGCTCAGCTTCAGTTAAGCCTTCGAATTCTGCAAAAATAAGCAAAGATGGGTGCTGAGAAGCAAAAAGCGTTCCTTGAGCGCCCGACACTTGGAAATCGTAGCTAGATATAGCCTTTTTAGCGACAGGGCTTTCAATAAGTCGCAAATGAGAGGGAGCTGGTTTCCGCATTCCCTCATTCACCTTCGCGAGCTAGTCGTGTTTCCAATTCCGAATAACTGGCAGCCCGTAGATGCCACGCGGTACCCCAGTCAGGTTGTCCCATAACGAAATGCCCGTGAACGGGATCCTTAAGCTCTCGATCTTTAACAAATGCACGCCGATACATCCGAGGGGCTACGCCAACGAACGGGCGGAAGAGCACTCGTTTTCCTCCCTGACTCGGTGGTTTCCAATCCTTGACCCTCAGTTGTATTGAATCTGCGTGAAGATCAGTGGCCCTACTTTTGGGGTAAGGCTCGATAAATTGCACTTCGTCCACGCCAGCACTCACGATGTGACGGGCGCAGTAGTGACATGGAAAAGTTGTAACGAACAATCTAGTTCCAACAGTGGTAATGCCTTCGCGAGCAGCAGAAATAAGGGCATCCATTTCTGCATGGACCGCTCGACTAAATTCTAGCAGGTCACCAACGCCTCCCTGACGGATCTCTTGAACCAAGGCGTTCTTCCGCATTCCATTCAAGGCATTCAATTCAGGGATCTCAGTAATTAGCTTTTCGACGAGGGTCGTCTGTTCTTTTGTGCTGCTACAAAAGGGAGACTGCCCCCCTAGTTTCCGGTAGGCGCAGCGATGATCGTCAGAATGATCATTGTGATCTGTATCAAATGACTCTCCATAAACTCCACCTCCAGCTCGAGGGACTTCATTTGAGCCAGTCGCGACAATATTTCCCTTGCTGTCCAACAAAGCAGCACCGACCTGCCGAGAAAGGCAGGTGCTACGCAAGGATGCGCTATATGCATGGTGCATCGCGGTTTCTTCGGTGGATGGCCGCACGATTTCGGAGTGGTTTATAATTTTGACAAGGCGCGATAAATGATCACTCACGTCCCAATCGCTATTTGCGCTACCGTCATCCAAAGTTCGAGAAGCCGTATTATCGATAAAGAAATCGGCTAAATGAAATGCATCGGAAACTCGTTGACCGAGCTTGGAGTTCGCTCTTGCATCTCGCTTCATGAACGCTTCCGCGTCTGTTTTTCCAGCGTTCTTGTATTTTGTTGTTAAGCGCAGTAGGCGAACATTCTCTTCACAGACAACTCCAATTAAACAAAACGCATCCTGATAAACATGTCTCAGCAAATAGACTTCTGCTGGATTACGTATCGCATCCAAAATATAAGCCCTGCGTTTGCCGTCGGGCTTAACTGGAGTATCATCTTGTAAGGTGATCCCGGTCTTCTCAGCGCGTGTAGCTCGAATCCGACGAACCAATGCTCGCGCTACGGCTGAGCCATCCCTTGATCGCTCTCGCATTAAGTCGCCCAAGTCTTGTAGGCGCTCGGTGCTCGAAAGGTCATCAGGAGCCACGTTCGCCAACGTTTCTCCATTGGCTGTCGCCCATTCCTCGATCTCGCGACGAGCTTTAAGTATTTCTGCCTGATATGCCCCTCCTGGAAGTGAGGTGCTTTCAAGAAGTTCTCGCAACGCTTGCGCCACGTCGCTTGTGCCCGAACCCACATGACCAACCACGGCGACAACGATCTCGTTGGCCGCATTTTCTAAAACTACGTCTCTAGAAGGACGGATTCCCGCCGTTGATTGGTTCGCTGGCTGTGGGGAAGTAGATAGAATAGGGCTTAGCGACATTTAGCAAAAATCCAATACGGAAGGTTCAATACAGGGCTGAATGAAAATCTGAGCACAGTAAGTGCATGCCGTTATTAGAGATGGATATGCATGATCTTGCTTTGCCCCCGGCCATTCCGTCCCCCTATTTTTTCGAAAGTATTGCCTCTGCCTGAATTAATAAAATCTCCAGAGTTTCTTCAGACATCACGTTTGCAGCCGCGTTCAATCGTTCTTTGAGCTGAGCCCTTGGCAAGAGAGCACTTTGAGTGTTCTCGTCAAATGCAAGAAGCCAATTAGGGGTTGTAGCTAAAGACGCCGCGATTCGAGCAAGCGTCGCAAGATCGGGTTCCCGCTTACCGCTGACGTAATGCGCGTATCGGCGCTCACTGAGACCCGCACGACGGGCGGCCTCGGCGTTGGATATTCCAAGATCTTCCGCCCTTTGGCGCAATCTAGACGCGAATGGAGTCATCGGAACGAATTGTTCCGATGACTCTTGTGTCGTCTACGAACGTTTTGTAGTATATTATATGAACAAATTGTTCCTATTGTCGAGGTTGCGTCGATGGAGACGCTCTGGATTGGCCTGAAATGGCTGGCGGTGGCGATCACGGTATCGCCCATCGTGATCGGCGTCGGCTGGGCGGTCGTCGAGGGATCGATCCTGCCCCGGTTCATCCCGCGCGAAGACATCGAGGGACTGGCCAACAACATCATGCGTCGATACCCGGCAGACCCCGAGGAGGCGGCGTTCATCGAGGAGCACGCCGCCTGGCATCGCAGCGAAGATTACGAGCAAGGGAAATGGCGCAGGGTCAGAAAGGCAATTCGCCGGCGGCGGCTCGCAGGCGAAACGCCGCCGGCCTGACATTCTTCATGCCTGCTTCTTTCGCCGGCCCGATATGGCGTCTCCGCGCTTTCGCATCTGGCTCGCGTACCACCTGACGGACTTCTCGCTGGCAGTGGCCCCCTCGACCTGCCGATTTACCTCCTCGGCGATGCGCCGATAGGTCCAGTCCGGATGCTCGACGATCAGTAGTTCTGCGAGTTTGCCGATGCCGCGTCCACGGCTCGATGCGGTGGTCGGTGGCTGCTTCGACGCGCCCGATCCCGATCGAGCCGAGCCGAACGGCGTCGATGGCCTCGACGGCCACCGGAACGTATCCGGGTCGAGCTTGTACTTGGCGACGAGCTCCTCGGCTTTCTCGAACGCGGCGGCGGCCTCGCCGGGAGTGGAGCCGTTGGCCTCGGTCTTGTCCAGCAGCGCCGCAATGCGCCGCTTGACCAGCGGCAGTTCCCTCGCGCTCGGCTTCTTCGTCTTGGTCATGGTCCTGTCTCCCGGCGGCGGGATGCCGCAGGGATCATGCTGTCGCGTTCGGGGGAGTCCGCGAGCCGGCCGGATGCGAGAAAATTCTTGAAATAAGGGGCTCGCGGAGGCCGAACGACGCGACACGATGGAAGGAGAAAAGTCGGAGGGACAGAGTATGGCAACCGCGAAGACCTATTATGCCGTGATCGCGACCGGCCAGGGGACTCCAATCGACGATGTCCGCGACCGCCTCCGCGCAATGCTCGGCACACCGCCGACCTTCCGGATGCTGTCGTACACGGCGAGGCCGTCCGGCGTCGTCACCCACCATGTCGTGGAGGTACGGTTCGTCACCGACGCCGACCAAGACCGTCTCGACCTGATCGAGGCAGCAGAGATCGAGGACTGAGCCGCAAAGAAGCCGCCGCCCCTTTGCTTCAGTCAGTGGTAATCGATCGGCTCGATGCGGGAGAGCCGGTCGAGATCTTCCTCCCATATGTCGCCGCGGCGATAAACAGTCGTGGTCCTGCCGCGCACGGGGACGTAGCCGAGGAGCAGGAGCACGCCGGCCGTGGTCAGCTTCGTCTCGGAGCCGTAGCCGCGCAGCAGCGCGGCATCGGCCGGAATATCCCACCAGGTGCTCGGCCCCGCATCGCAGGCGTCGAACATTTCCCGCGGCATGTGCAAGCGGCAGTAGGCGTTGAACAGCGTCAGCCGGTTGCGGCCGGCGAGCTTGTGCCGGGCCTCCGCCACGTCGGCCACGATCCGCACGGACATGGTCACAGGACCTCGCCGGTGACGCCGCGCGTCGGCTGGTGGCCGCGCACGACGAAGATGGGAGCCGAGGCGATGTCCACCACGGCGAAGCCGGCGAGCGCGCCTGTGGCAGGACCGATCAAGGCTTCGGCCGCAACACGCGCCGCATCGGCGTCTTCCGCGTTGACGATGATGGAGTTGCGCCGGTCGGCGCGCATGGTGTTGGCTTCCTTGGCGTAGACGATGTAGCTCGGCATGGTCATTCCTCCTCATTATCAACGGTGAGTGCGTCGAGGTCGGAGAGATCGGCACCGACCGCCGCCTCGTCACGACGCATGAAGGCGGACTGAAGGTTGCGGGTAAGATTCGTCCTGCCGGTCTCAAAGGTTGAGTCGGCGTGCAGCGTCTCGACCGCGATGCGCTCCACCTCCATGACGGCCTGCGTTACGTTGCGGTGGCTCTCACCGACCAAGGCGTCGGCCAGTTCATGCGATGAGAACGGCCGATCATGGACCGGCAGCATCGAAACACGGGTGCAGAGCGCCGCTCCCAATTCCTTGTCCCTGGTCGCCGCGGCGAAGGCGGCAAGCGAGGCCAATTCGGTCGGACCGGACTGCGCAATCTGGCCGATCAGCCGGCTTCGGCGCTCGCTGCCCAGGCTCTCACGCATCAGCATCTGCATCGGAGACTCGAAGTGCATCCGCACGGCGGCGACCTCGTCGCGGAGACGGCCCGCCTCGCGCACCAATGCCAAGCGTGCATCGACGGACTTGCGCCGCAGTTCGGCGCGATGGCCGCTGACGGCGCGGGTCACGACCCTGGATCGCTCATTGGAAGGAAGATCGGCCAAGCTGCGCTCGACGTCGATCCGACGCTGCGTCACCTGGCCTTCAAGGGTATTCAGCAATCGTGCGTGCTGATCGCGATTTTCTCGGGCCCGGCCGAGCCGCTGGATCACGTCCGTCACGGACAGCCAGTTGCTTGCAAGGGCCGCTTTCTTGACTGCCATGGTCTGCTCCTTTCGCTCCGCGTCACGCGAAGGCCCATGAGCGAACAGGCGCGGCACAGCCGCCTTTCGTCACCGCCATCGCGGTTCGGGTCGATCACTATCAGCCCGGACGAGATCAGGATGCGGCGATCAAGAATTTAGCGACGCCGTCGTTGCGCGATAGGTGTATCGTGTCTACCGAATTAGGCATTGGGGGAGCGAAGCGTGGGGGAAGGAAAGCGCAGACGTGAAGCGATGCGAAAAGCATTCCTCGCCGATCTGGAAGAATGGTCTTTTGAGCCAACCGACTGGGAAGCCCGCACCGTCTCTGAGATTCAATCGCTTCCCATAGTCACTGTTAGGCGCGGCCCGGATGACCAATTGGCTTATATGCGGATGGTCGCACGTCAGTGCCACCAGAACGCTGCGTTCATGGAAAAGAACGATCCAGAAGGCCTGACGAAGCAGGTGGCTGGATGGTGGATTCAGCAAGACAACTACGTTTTACATTCGATTATCCTACAGGCCGGCCAATACATCTGTGTAACGCCGGCGCCCCTTGAGAGTGCGGATTCATTTGATTTTGTGCCAGACCCAAAGATCGAATGGCGAGAGGAAGGCAACTACCGCGTAGCCTACAGGGACGGCGTTGAAATAGGCAAAGGCGTTCGCCGCAATCCCGCGAAGGCAATCGCAGAGATGGATGAAATCAAGAAACGGCTTTTGTCAGGCATGAACCCCTACAAAGCGGTGCAAGTTGATAAATAGAAGCTCATTCGCTTCGCCTGTAAAAAATCCACCGGCAACGTTCACGAGTTTTCGCCTGCATTACCGCGATGAACGGCCTGATGCTCGGCGGCCATCTCCTCCCATAATGCGATGCCTTCCGGTGCGGTGCCGAATTCCAACCGCCAGTAGCCGATGCAGGTGACGGCGCCGCCGAAACCGGCAAGCATCGCCTGTGCCCCGCGATGGCGCCGACAGGTCTCAGGCGCGGTCGCGTCAAGCCGCGCAATCAGATCCTCGGCGGCCACGAGGTCACGAAGCATCCGCGTTGCCGCGTTAGCCTTCGATGACGACCGGCTGTCGCTGTTCGTGCTGTTCGACATCGAGGTATTTCTCCAGCAAGCCGATGAGCGCATTGCGGTCGACCGGCTCCATCCTGGCGATGACGCGCGGATCGAGTCCGACTGGTCCAGACGTGTCGGCAGGACCGTCGCCAACAACGGCGAGGAAGCCGTTCAACCGCTCGGGCCACCTGAATTTCAGCAAGACCTCGATCAATCGATCGCTCGGCTCGTCTTCATCAAGCGAGCGCTCGAAGGCGCGGCCCAGCACATGATGAAACGCAGCATCCATCGCCTGCGCATATTTGGCGCCGAACTCCAGGTCGCGCTTGCGGTGGTCGTGGATCGTCGCAGCCGACACGCCGGTCGCATTCGCCGCCGTCTTCGGCGAACCGGTCCTGGCAACGATGTCCAGCACGCGCGCCTCGACGACTGGCGACCACTTGCGATCCATGGCGGGACGGCGGATGTCGCGCGTTTCCAATGCCCGGCTCTTTGCTTTCGTGACCATGGCCAGCTTTCCTCGCGTTCCTCACGCAAGAAGATGCAGCTTGCGGAGCGTACGGGACGCCAGCGATTACCTCGCATATTTTTCCAGCGTGAGACTGTCGGCTCCGTTTCAAAAGGGAGGGCCACTGTGCCGGTGGCAGCCACAGGACGCCGGCCGTCTTGCAACGGGAAGTGGGTTTTCACTTTCGCCGTTGTGCGGCTGCAATCGCCCTGCATGATTGCCTCATGGCGCTCCAGGCGCTCTCTCACCTCCCGGCATCATGGAAAGGTTCCCGGTGCCTGGTCCGGTGCTTTGGAAGGCGAAGACGACCATGCCCTTGATCGGACTCGCCTTCGGGACTCAAGCCTTCCAATCGCTGATTAGAGGGTCTGGCATCCTGGCAGCGTCCTGGGCAGCTTCGATGCCCCTTCCTGTGCCTTCACCAAGGCCGATGTCGTCGAGGCTTCCACGTCCTCGCTGACTGACTGCGCCACGCGCGCGAGGTCCACGGGGCCTGCGTGTCGCGTGTATTCTCTAGGCGTGAAGGTGGACAGGTAGACAGAGCTTTCACGATGTTTCGATTTTCATAAGGCTCACAGCGTCGATCTCGCCATGCCCTTCATCGGGCCGTTGTTATCCATCCTGCCACAATCTGAAAAGTGATTGTCTACCTGTCTACTCGATAGCTAAAGCGCTGATTTTATTGCGACAGACGGTGGACGACGACGGCCATCCACCGGCTGTCGCCCCTGTCTACCTCTTGAACTGATCGAGCACGTCATCCGACCTGTGGCTCAGATAAGCGTCGATCCTGCCAGAAGCACCGATATTATCCCATATGTCATGGTTGCGCACCGACCAAAGCTGATAGGCAGGACGCCTCCTGTCGGCCTTGGTGTAGCGGGCATGGCTGACGGCGCCGATCTCGTCCTTGAGGAACTTCGACACTCGAGCTCGAAGGTTCGAGCGACCGCGCAACGCCGAAGGAACGGCATCGACCAGTTCATCGACACGCACCAGATCGAAGTCGAAGGGCGGCTGACGCTCCTCGAACAATTCGAGGAGATAAGCCTCGGCGTCTCCGATCGACAGGCGCCGCATCGCCTCCTTGCCGGCCGTGAACGGCGCCACGCCATGCGGGTTCAAGCCGACCTTCCGCTTCAGCAGCCAGTGCTTGACGTATGCAGCGCCATCGCCATCGAGGAACTCGAACAGCCCTTGATAATAGGCGCTATCTCTCGGCCTCGCAGGCGAAAACACGACGAGCCAGCGCCTGTCGCCATGCTCGATCGGCAGGGCATCCTCATGGTTGGTGAAACTGATGAAGTTCAGGCAGTTCGGGATCGAGTAAAGCGAGCAATTCTTCTCCTCGATCCTGATAGTCGGGTCGGTGATCGCGGGCTTGAGCCCGTTCGCCACCTCCTTGCGCCCGAGCGTCATCAACTCCTCGATGACCGCAAGCTGTGCGCCTTCCATCCACGCCGTCCAGTGCGATACGACCTCCTCGTTCGACGGCCGAACGGTGTTCCGGCTGCCGACGATCTTCTCCATCAGCCGGCCGATCCAACTCTTGCCCGTTCCCTGTGCGCCGCGAATGAGCAAGGCGAAGTGGATCTTGTCGGCAGGCCGCTGCACCAGCAGGGCGAGATAGTCGAGAACGTGGTCGCGATCCTTCTCGTCAGGGAACAGATACGCCATGTGGACCAGGAAGGGCGTCACGTCTCCCGGCCTCGCCTCGACGCCGGCCTTGCGCCAGATGTTGTAGCGGTTGCCGCTCTCGCCGTCCGGAAACTCCGCCTTCTCGGGCAGATAGACCAGCGACTCGAGCTTGCGCATCGGCACGCGCCCCTTCCAGATGGCGTTCAGAACCTCGCCATCGGGATTGAAACCGGCATAGAGCGCCTTCCACTGGTCGGTCCGGTACTTCTTTCCGTCCTCGCGCCGCACGAACTGCATGGCATCGGCCACGAAGACCCAATCGTCCCATACCGAGCGCGACTTGTCCGGCTCGGCTTCGAGGTCGTCGGGGAAGTCGTCCAGCGCGTTGGTTCTGTTTATAAGCTCAACCGCCTCTCGACGCTTCTCCCGCGGCAGATAGCCGATCAGAGTCCTGACCGTGATCCCGTCCGGAACAGCTTCGAGCGAGTCCCAGCGCTGCCGTATGACTTCGCTATAATCCGAATACTCCAGGTCCGACGTGCTCCAGGCAATGAACTCGTCAACGCCCGTGCCGTTGGTCGCATGGTGGCAGGCCATCATCATGTCCTGCCACTTCCTCTGATCCTTGAACTCGGTCGGATCGACCGACTCCAGCCATTCGGCCAGGGTTTCGGCATCGATCGCACCGGGCTCGCAGCTCGAAGCCTCGACAATCGGCTTCCTGATCGCGTCCAGGAGCCTGTCGGGCAGCATCGGCGTTTCCGACAAAGAACAGCGCAACGGATCATCGTCGAAGCGATAGAGCCGGCCCGTATCGGGGTGCAACGAGCCTGCGGCCACAACGTAATGACCAGCCGTTCGGAACTCGAAGCCGGGATAGCTATCGTGCTCATATCTGACGATTTCTTCCGCCGGCTTCCTGAAATAGAGGTGGTATCCGCCGCCACCCGTCAGCACGAAAGGGTGCGCCGGCAGGTCGAAGTCCCGCAGGAAGCGAGCGAGCGCGTCGTCGCCATCGGGGAAGCGCCTCGGGTCAATGTCGATCACCAAATCCGTGTTCGACATCCTGAAGCCGACGTTGCCGCCCTTGGCCATCCAGCGATTGCCGCCATCAACGCCGATAGAGGGCAAGTCCTTCCAGCGTCCGACCGGCTCCTTTCCGCGAAGCCGGATCAGCTTGTCGCCATGACCCGCCTGTCCATACTCGTCGAGCAGGCTCGCATCGTGCATCGACGGCGTTTCGGGAGTGCCGACTTCGGCATTCTCAACAACGCCGACATCGAACCCGGCATTCTTCTCCCGAGCACCTGCGGGCGCATCGATCTCCCCGATGAGCCCGTTCTCGTTGTCGAACTCGCTCATCGTCCGCCCTCCGTCATCAGGAAGGCGTCCAGATCGTCCGTATGATAGCGAACGAGCTTGTTGCCGACAGAGCGGTAGCGAGGGCCGCCGCCCTTCGCACGCCAGAACTTCATCGTACCCGGCTCGACGCCGAGATAGGCCGCAGCGCCTTCGCTGTCGCGCCAGGGCGTTGCATGGTGGGCGACAAGGGCGCGCTTCACGGCATCCTCGATCGCCTGGATCGTTTCGTGGTCCATCATGGACACACCTCCAGTGAGCATCGTCCCGGAAGGGACGGAGAGTTGCAGGGAATGTGAAGCGACCGGCTCTCTCTTGCTTGCTCACTGACGGAACGGCCCGGTCGCAGGCCGCGCGTGACGCCTTCTGAAAAGGCGATCCCATCGCACGCGTGAACCGAGAATGCCTGACTTGGCTTCCCGGTCAACTCCTATTTGCGGGCCGCAAAGACTCGATCTTCCAAAGCCTGCACGAACGGGCGCAGGTGCTCGACGAGATGTTCGCGGTGCACGTAGCTGCCGGATGCGCCGGGCAGAGTCTGGCCGAGCAGGAGTGCACTCTCGGCATAGGGCGCGCCGCTGGCGATGAACAGCGTGCGGGCAAGATGGCGATATTCGTGCGGGCTCGGAAGATTACGCTTCATCTCTTTGGGCTCGACGATCCGGCCGCAGGCGCTGGTCGGCGACGGCCATAGCCAAGGGCTCTCCAGCGGTGCATCGTCCTCCATCCGCTTTTCGATCATGGCTGCAAGACGCTCACCCATCGGAAAAATCATCGCGCCTCCGATCTTCATGTGGGTGAAGTGCAGCACCTTGTCCTTGAGGTCCACGTCCTCGTGCCGCACCTTCAGGATCGAGGAGCGCCGCGCGCCGGTGAGAAGCATGGTGCGATGCAGGTCGCGCCGGATGGGAGAGAGGAGGTCCGTTTCCTTCCACCAGGCTTCAAGGTCCAGCATCTCGACCTGCCGCTTCGGCGGCGCAGGAATGCGGAGCGCGTCACAGGGATTGGCGCCGATGGTTTCGTCGATCCTCCGCGCCGTGTTGACGAGGGCTCGAAGGACTCGCATCGCTCCGCAGGCGCTGGTGTTGCCCCGCTTCACCTTCATGTCCTCGAACAGGTCGCGCACCTCGGAACGCGTGATGTCGGCCACGGCCCGGCCACGGAACTTCACCAGGTGATGATCGACCGTGTAGCGGTAGGACTCCTCGGTCGTTTCGCGAAACGCCTTCTCCGCAAGGTGCGCGTCGAGCGCCTGCTTCAAGGTGATGCCGGTTTCCTCCGGCCTGGCGGTCGGGTCCACACCGCTCTGGATTTGCGACATGATCGCCTTGGCACGGGTGCGGGCTTCGCGAAGGCCGATCCGGTCCACCCGATCGATCTTCATCCGAACGGTGCGAACATGCCTTCCGTTCCGCCTCACGTCGCCCTGTGCGGCATAACTCTTGGTGTTCTGGTGGCAGATGACCAGCAGGCCCTTCACCTGCTCGTCTCTCCAAATCCCCGAGCCAAGGGGAAGCTCGCGGATGCGAGCCTCGGTCAAGTTCACGACAGCCATCTTCGGTCTCCGAAAGTACCGGGTTGAGCACCGGACGGCCGCTATCTCATTCGGCCATCACGCAACCGATGTTGTCGTGTAACTCCTTGTCCGCGAACCAATATTCTCCCTACGCGCACCCCTCGCAACCGGCAGTTGTCGCAGCTACGAATCTGGGGGTCAGAGGTTCGAATCCTTTCGGGCGCGCCATT
>Ga0153956_1002224_pt1 | contig 14857 bp, 9 predicted proteins | sample TSFL040MetaG_FD_104704 | JGI IMG/M metagenome (GOLD analysis project Ga0153956, IMG submission 104704) | Attine ant fungus gardens microbial communities from Florida, USA - TSFL040 MetaG | ecosystem: Host-associated > Fungi > Mycelium > Unclassified | place: USA: Florida, Wekiwa Springs... | reverse complement strand
CGTTCGGCCCGGGGGGCACACCGACGGCCTTTCAATATGGAACGTTCGTCGGCGCCAGCAACATGGTCGGTGGCGGGCAGTCCGGGGTCAACATCAACAAGGGTGTCTCGATCGAGCCCTGGCTGCGCCGGTTGAACCTCTATGGGCGGGCCAACTACGAGATCACGGGCTCCGTAACGGCACACGTCGACGTGTCGTACTCCCAGACCGAAGGCGGCGGGGAGACCCTGCCGGCCCGCGATACGACACCGGTGTCCATTTCACTTTCCAATCCCTTCATTCCCGCCACCACCCGCACCGCCATGATCGCCAATGGACTCACGACCATAGCGGTCGGCCGGGCGGACTATGACCTCGGCAGCCAGCAATCCGATGACATGAACACCACCCGGCGCGTGGTATTCGGTCTGGATGGAACGGTCTTCGGGAATTACAACTGGGATGTCAACTATGAGTACGGCGACAACAAGTACGTGCAGCGGGTCTACGGCGACCGGATACGTTCAAACTACAGCCAGGCCGTCAATGCCGTCGTAAACCCGCTGAACGGCCAGGTCGTCTGCGCATCGACCCTGGTAAACCCGGACAACGGCTGTGTTCCCCTGAACATTTTCGGGGCAGGTTCGCCCTCGCAGGCGGCGATCAGCTACGTGACCGGAACGGAGTGGTCCGCGACGGACTATTCCCAGCAGGCGGTGTCCGCCAACCTCCGCGGCGACATCTTCAACAACTGGGCGGGCCCGATTTCCATCGCCACGGGCATCGACTACCGCTCCGAGCAGCAGGATTCGCAGACGGACCCGATTTCGCAGGCCGCCGGCTACGAATCCACCAATTCCGAGCCGTTGTCGGCCAATTTCAGTGTCACCGAGGGTTATCTCGAGACCGTCGTGCCACTGCTCAAAAACATGCCTGGTGCGCAGTCGCTGGATTTCAACGGCGCGGTCCGGGTGTCCGATTACAGCACTTCCGCCGGGACGCAGCCCACCTGGAAGCTCGGTCTGACCTACAAGCCCTTCCACGACCTGCTGGTGAGGACCAGCCTGTCGCAGGACATCCGGGCGCCCAACCTGTTCGAGCTGTATTCGCGGGGCAATGTCACCAACCAGCTGGTGACCTACGGGACGGTTCAATCCAACCCGTTCGTCACCACGACGGGCAATCCCGCACTGAAGCCCGAAGTCGCACGCACGCTGACGGCCGGGGTGTCCTGGCAGCCCGCCGGCGTCAAGGGCCTGCAGGTCTCGGCTGACTACTATGACATCAATCTCAAAAAGGCCATTGCCGCCATCACCGCCCAGCAGGTTGCGACGTTCTGCTACGCCAAACAGCAGTATTACTGCTCGTTGATGACCTTCGGCGCCGGTGGTCTGCCCGCCACGATCTCGGCCGCCTACCTGAACCTTGCCTCGGTGGACATGGATGGCGTCGATGTGGCGGCGAACTTCGACCTCGGGCTGGACCGGGTTCACCTGCCGGGTGATTTCCATGCCGCCCTTGCCGCCAACTACGTGTTCCACTCCTGGGTGGACAACGGCACGGGCGGGCGGGTGATCGATCGCGCGGGCGAGGTGGGGCCCAGCAATGCCTATTCCTTCCCGCACCTGAAGCTGACGGCCCCGCTGACATACAGCCTGGACGGGGTTTCAGTCACCGGCCAGTTGCGCTACGTCGAGTCCGGGAACTACGACAACACCTACACCAGCGGCGTCCAGATCAACAACAACCACATTCCGGGCATGGTGTATGTGGATCTGTTCCTGTCGTACCAGGTCAATCCACACCTGCAGTTCTACGGCGCCATCAACAACCTGCTCAACAAGGCGCCGCCACCGGATCCGGCGTCACTGGGGTACCCGACCAACCCGACGTACTACGACATGATCGGGATCGACTTCCGCGTGGGTGTGCGTCTGAAGCTGTAGGCGGGACGCCTGACAGGGGAGACCGACATGATCGATCGCAGGAAGCTGCTGCAGGTTGCAGCAGGCATTACGGCCGCCTCCGGCATCGGGATCACCGAGGCGGCTGTCGCGAACCCGGCGGCCGGCCGGCCGGCGACGGGGCCTGACCCTGATACCGCGGTTACAACGGACCTCGTGGCCTTTGCCCGCGGCCTGAGGTACGAGAGTCTTCCTGCCAGTGTCGTGCACGCGGCCAAGCGCTATATCCTGGATAGCCTGGGGTGCACGGTTGCCGGACACCTGACCGACAAGGGCCGGCTCGCGGTGGCCTCCATGCTGGAATTGGGCGGGGCACCCCAGGCGCGCATCCTGGGTACGGGCCAAAGGACTTGCGCGACCCATGCGGCCTTTGCCAATGGCGAACTGACCAACGGGCTGGACTACGACGCCATTCCGCACATCCCGCCCTTCATCCTGGCGCCGATCCTGGCGGTGGCGGAAAGGAAGCGGGCCTCCGGCAAGGCGTTGATCGTTGCCGTCGTCGTTGCCCATGAAATCGCAGCCCGCCTGAGTCTCGCCGCGGGGCAGGGCGGTCCTGGTGTCAGCGCACATGCGCATCCGACGCTGGGCATCAACGATGAGAGCATCATGGCGGCGGCGGCGGGTCTTGCAAACCTGCTGGCGCTCGATGAAGCCAGCACGCGCAGCGCGGTCGGGCTGGCGGCCAACTTCTGCCCGCCGCGGTCCAGCGACGATTGGGAGCAACAGTCGCCGCTGAGCATGGTCAAGTACACGCCCGCAGGCTGGATTTGCCATGGCTCGGTGCTGGCCACCACGATGGCCGCGCACGGCTACACGGGCATCCCGAACGTACTCGACGGGCCGAGATCATTCCCTTACTACTACGGCTGGGAGAACTGGAAGCCCGAGGTCGCAACCGCGGGGCTGGGGCAGAGCTGGAAGATCGAGACGGTCGACTTCAAGCCTTATGCCTGCTGCCGATTCATCCACAGCCAGGTCGACTGCCTGGCGAGGCTGATGGACCGGCATGCTCTCAAGCATGATCAGATCCAGAGGATCACGTCGCTGGGCGTGCCGCTGCCGGCAAACCCCGACAAGATGAACGTGCGCACGCAGGTTGATGCGCAGTTCAGTATCCCTTACGTGCTCGCGCTCGTGGCCCGCGGCGTGCCGCTCGATGCCCACTGCCAGTCCCCGGAACGGCTGCGGGACCCCGAGATCCGCCTGATGATGACGAAGATCAGCTGGGGGGATCATCCAGATGCTGATCGGGCCCGCCATGAACATCGGGGCTCGTTCGTCGCACGGGTGGAGGTGCAGGCGAATGGTCAGACTTTCGTCGAAGAGTCGTTGTATGCCAGTGGTACCGCCAGCGCCGGCCTGGCACTTTCAGATGAATTCCTGCGGCGCAAGTTCCTGAACAATGCCGGTACGCTGTTGTCCGCGGCCAAGGCGCATGCCGCCCTTCAGACCCTGTGGCATCTCGAGGACCTGCAGGACACGGCGGCGCTGGTGGATGAGCTGACGGTGTGAGGGGTCCGCCCGCCCGTTCGTTGATCGGGCGGGCCAGGGTGTTTCATCAGGCCGCGGCGTGGCCAGAAATACCCGGCGTCAGGCGAGCCCGGACTGGCCACGGTTGGCGGCTGCTTCTTTGTCATGCAGACCGATCCACAACGGGCTGTTATACAGGCGCTTTGAAGCCGTGAATGAGCAAGTTCGGCCTGGCGATTCTAAGGGTATCCCTGAGGGCCTGGTCTGCATTCCTGCATTGTTAAAAAAATCCCGGTCATTCTGTTGACATTGCAACATTTGTTTGCTTGACTGTAAGCGCGATGTAAGCCAGTTACTAAACTGACAACATCCGCCTGCGGAAGCGCTGGACATAACAGCGCCGCAGAAAACGGGGAGATCTCGATGCTGGTGATGAACCGTGTTGCGCGGCTTCGTTCGGCCTGCGTGTGTGTCCTTCAAACCCTGGTGGTGTTGCTGGGAGCGGCTCTGGCGAGCCAGGCCAGGGCCCAGAGCGTGACCTACCAGTATGATGCCAGCGGCCGGATTTCCACGGCCACCTACGCCAACGGCACGGTTCTCACCTACACCTACGACAACAGCGGCAACCGCCTGAGCACCCAGGTCGTGCCCGGTGCCGCACCGACTGCACCGGCTTCGATCTCCAGCAGCAGTATTACCAGTAACTCCGCGGTGATCGGCTGGACGGCCGCCACGGATGGCGCTGGTATTACCGGCTATGCCTATTCGATCAACGGCGGCGCGTATTCTCCCTTCTCCAGCTACTCCGGCGGCCTGACGCTGAACTTGTCGAGTCTCGCGGCGGGAGAGACTTACACCGTGACGGTGGAGGCCGAGGACGCCAATGGCATCATCGGCGCGCCAGCGACAGTGACCTTTACCCTGCCACCGACCACCCCTGGTACACCAACCGCCAGTACCGTCACGGGCAGCTCAGCGACGGTGAGCTGGGCCGCCAGCAGCAGCAGCGCCGGCATCACAGGGTACAGCTATCAGCTCAACGGCGGTGCCTGGTCCAATGTGGGCAACGTCCTGTCGATAGGGCTCTCCGGCCTGGCCTACGGCACCCTCTACACGATCGGGGTGCGGGCCCAGGATGGAAACGGCAACTTCAGCGCGGTTGCCACCGGGACCTTTACCACAGGCCCATCTGCCCCGGGTACCCCAACGGCGAGCAGTATCACAGGGACCTCCGCCACGGTGAGCTGGACGCAGGCGAATGATCCGCTGGGGATCACCGGATACAGCTACCAGGTGAATGGCGGTACCTGGTCCGCCTTCAGCAACGTTCTCTCAGTCAGTCTGACCGGCCTTGCTTATGGCACGACCTACACAGTAGCAGTCCATGCGCAGGATAACGCCGGAAACCTCGGTGATACCGCTACAGGAACATTCACCACCCCGCCAAGTGCACCTGGTGCTCCGATCGCGAGCAATATCACGGGAACCACCGCTACGGTGAGCTGGACACCGGCGACCGGCGCCAACGGTATCGCAGGCTATCGCTACCGCCTCAATGGCGGTAGCTGGTCCAGCTGGAATGCTGCAATGTCGGTGAATCTCACCGGTCTTTCCTACGGGACGCACTACACCATTGACGTTGAAGCCGAGGATGCGGCGGGGAGTACTGGCGACATTGCGACGGGCACCTTTTCGACGCTGCCAAGCACGCCCGGAGGGCTGGCTGTAAGCAACATCACAGGGACGTCTGCCACGGTGAGCTGGGCACCAGCACAGGCCGGCAGCGGGATCACCGGGTATAGCTACCAGCTCAATGGCGGAAGCTGGTCGGGCTGGAGCGCTGCAACCACAGTTTCCCTGACGGGGCTGGCGTATGGAACAAACTATACCGTCGGGGTTCGCGCACAGGACCAGAACGGCAGCATCAGTTATACCGCCACCGTGTCTTTTACGACTGCCCCAAGTGCGCCAGGAGTTCCGACCTTCAGCAGCATCGGCCCCACAACGGCCCATATGACTTGGGGTGCCGCTACCTCTGCAGTCGGGGTGAGCGCCTACCACTACAGCATCAACGGGGGAACGAGTTGGACCAGTGTGGGTGGGGCGACCTCAGCCAACTTGTCCGGCCTGTCGTTGGGGACGACGTATACCGCCTTGGTCCAGGCACAAGCCCCGTCCAGCCCGTGGGGTGTCAGCAGCAGCAAGTCGTTTACGACGGCGTCGTATTACACGGATACCTTTACCGTAACGAGCGGTTCTGGTGCGTCCGGTGCATGGCACTATTACGGGTATAACTCGGGCTCCCTTGGCTCAATAAGCCCGACAATAACAACGAACGGACTCTCCATCGTTACGTTCGAGGAAATTACAAACAGCACCTCGCATACTTCGACAACCGACTTTGTTGTCTCCGGATTCAGCAGTGATCCCGGGTCCGGTTGGTTGAGCTCCGTCTCTATCGCCGCCACCGGGCAGACGTATAACGGATCAAGCGCTTCATATACCTATTCAAGTGGAACGGCGAGATGGATTTGGGCAGCGGTATCTGGACCGTCGGGCACAGTGACTGTTGTACACAAGTAGCATGCGTTGATTGCGGCAGGGAAGGAGAAGGAAGGTGAAAGGTATGAAACCGTTACGCGTCAGCTCATTCCTGAAGGGAATCCTGGTGCTGATTTCATGCTGCTATGGCGTGCATGCCCATGCAGGATGCCTGATGAAGGAAGTCGCCGTTACGGATCAGTTGACGGCGCACACCTTCATGATTGCGCCGCGGAGCGAAACCGCGGCCTACCTCGCTCAAGGATTCAGGGTGATTGACTGCCCGGGGGACCTGAAGTTGGTGCGTGCATACATCGAACAGATCTGTGCCACATCCTCTTCAGCGTCCGCACCGCCAATCAATACCGACGCAGTACTGGGGGTGTCACGCCCGAGAGCTTGCGCGGATGCGAAGGCAGGATTGGCGGAGATTACTGGAAACAATCCTGGGAAAGCGTCGGCGCCATGAACTGTATAGCGGTAAGCCGCTAACCGGTAGGCGCAGCCGGTGAATCTCTCAAGTTCTTAGAACGCAGAACAACGTCGGTCGGGGAGCGCATCATGCAGGCACGGTGGCTTTGGGGTCGTTACGGTGTGGCCTACGGGATTGCGGCTCTGATCGGGGCGGCAGGGGTGGCCCAACCGGCATTTTCCAAAACGCTCGGCGTGGCATCGAGCCCCCGGCAGCCGCAGGTAAGCGTCCCTGCGCCGCTGCGCTTTTCCGCAACCCCCACGGATGCGGAGTTCTTGCACTCCGGGGTGTTCATGGAACCCCTGGTACCGGTACGGGCGACGAGCGCGCCGGAGAACCGGGACCTGGCCCAAGCGGTGCTCGACTATGCGAAGGCCTCCCAGATCGAGGGCCCAGATGCCGTTACCCCGTTGCTGCGGTTCCTGGATGAGCATCCGTACTCGGCGTGGGGGCCGGCGTTGCAGTTGAATCTGGGTCTTGTGTATCGGCAGACGGGCCACTTCTCCCGGGCGCTGCAGGTGTGGCGGGAGGGCTGGAGGGATAGCCGCGGATTGCTGGGCGTGCAGGGCCACGCGCTGGCCAACGCGATTGTGGCGCGGCTGTCGCAGCTGGAAGCGTACCTGGGGCGACAGGAGACGCTGACGCCGCTGCTGGCCTCGATCCAGGGCCGCTCGGTGGGCGGCACCGCCGCCCAGCTGCTCACCAACTCGCACACGGGGCTGTACGAGATGCAGCATGATCCGGGCGAATCATTCCGGTGCGGTCCGCTGGCGCTGCTGAAGATCCTGCATTCCCTGGCCACACCGGCCGCGCCGCATGCAGTTCAGGTCCTGGAAGCGGCGCGCTCCACGCCTAACGGGCTGTCCTTAAGCATGGTGCAGAAGATCGCACAAGCCGCCGGGATGCACTACCAGATGGCTTATCGCAGCCCAGGGGCACAAGTCGTGCTGCCGGCGGTGGCGCACTGGAAGGTGGGGCACTATGCCGCACTGATCGGGCACGAGCAGGGACGGTACCAGGTGCAGGATGCCACCTTCGGGGAGGACCTCCAGGTGAGCGAGCCGACGCTGGATGAAGAGGCCAGCGGGTACTTCCTGGTGCCCGAGGGGCCGTTGCCAGCGGGCTGGCGGAAGGTCTCGGACGAGGAAGGCAGCGGGGTCTGGGGCCGGGGTAACACTGGCAGCAACCACGACGGCGGCAACACGGGCCCCGGCACGGGCAAGTGTCCGGCTGGCGGCGGCTGCACCAGTCCGTCAGTTGAACTGCAGGTGGTGGGCCTGCAACTGCACGACGAGCCGGTGGGGTATACCCCACCGGTGGGCCCGGCAGTAAAGTTCGAGCTGTACTATTCGCACCGGGACACGCAGCAATCGGTAGCGTTTTCTTACACCAACTTCGGGCCCAAGTGGACGTTCACCTGGCTGAGCTACGTGACGGTGAGCAGCGGCTCGAGCACGCAGGTCTCCCTGTACCGCCGCGGTGGTGGCAGCGAGCCTTTCACCTACAGTAGCGGCACGGCGACCAGTGCAGTCGGCCCCTACAGCCAGGGCACGTTGGTGCGCACCCTCAGCGGCAGCACCCCGACCAGTTTTACGATCACCTATCCGGATGGCCGGTTCGAGCAGTTTGGCAAGGCGGTGGGCAGCAGCCAGTTCTTCATGACCGCGGTGGGGGATGCGGCGGGAAACACCGTCACCCTGACCTACGATGCCTCGATGCGCATCACGGCAATTACCGATGCGATCGGGGAGGTCACCACCCTAGCGTACACGAACGCCAACCCGCTGCTGGTGACCCAGATCACCGATCCGTTCGGCCGCTCGGCGAGCTTCACATACAACAGCAGCGGGCTGCTTGCGAGCATTACCGATGTGCTGGGGATCACCTCCAGCTACAGCTACGGGCAGGGTACGGACCCGGACTTCATAAACACCCTGACGACGCCGTATGGTTCCACGACGTTCACGTACGGGGATTCTACTACCAACGTGAGCCTGGGCAGCACCCGGTTCCTGAAGACCGTGGACCCGCTGGGACGGACCAGTTACGTAGAGTTCAACCAAACGAAAAATGCCGCGGACAGCTATGGCTCGAACGGGTACATCAATAGCAGCGCCTTGCTGCCGGTCGGGATGCTGGCCTGTAACCAGTACCTGGTCTACCGCAACACATTCACGTTCGACCCGGCACAGTACGCGCAGGCGATGCAAACCGGAACGCTGAACTACACCCTGGGATATGTATACCACTGGCTGCATACGGCGGATGGCACCTCTGCCTCCCGTGTCAAGGAGAGCGAGAAGCCGCCGCTGGAAAACCGCATCTGGTACAACTACGCAGGGCAAGCGAATGTGGGGTGTAATGGGGGTGGGAGTATCTATTTTCCGGTGAACTCCGGTTCGACCGTCAGCGCTGGCGCGAGCAGCCAACCCACGGTGATCGGCCGGGTGATGGACAATGGCAGCACGCAGCTGCAGAAGTTCCAGTACAACGCTCAGCGGAACCTCACGCAGTACACTGACCCGATGGGTCGGCAGTACACCTATACTTATGCCGCCAACGGTATAGATCTCCTGACGGTGTCGAACACCACCAGCGGCAGCCAACTGCTGGAGAGTCGAACCTACAATAGTCAGCACCTGCCGTTGACCATCCAGGGCGCCAATGGACAGACAGCGCATTATGCATACAACGCGGCCGGACAGCTGACGCAGTACACCGACCCTCAAAGCCATGTCACCACCCTGACCTATGACAGTAACGGCCGGGTGACGCTGATTCAGCGGCCGGTGGCGGGGGCCACGTACACGCTCGGCTATGACAGCGCCAACCGCCTGGCGTCGCTCACCGACCCGGTCAGTGCCATGGTTCAGTACACCTATGATGACGCGGATCGGCCGCTCATCACGACGTATCCGGACGGCACCACCAGCAGCCTGACCTATACCCTGTTGGACTTGGCCACGAGCACCGATCGGCTGGGGAAGACCACCAGCTATACCTACAATGCAGATCGGGAGCTGACCCTGGTCACCGATCCGGCCAATCGCACGGTGCAGCAAAGCTACACCCCGGCGGGATTGCTTTCGACGCTCACGGATCAGAACGGGCACGTCACCACCTGGACACGGGATGATGAGGGCCGGGTGACCACCAAGCAGTATGCGGACAGCACGTCGGTGACCTACAGTTACACCCCGGCCGCGGGGTTGCTGGGTCAGGTCACGGATGCGCTGGGCCAGGTGACCACCTACGGGTATAACTCGGACGCGACGCTGGCGGCTTTGGGGTATAGCGGCACGGGTACGGCAACCCCCGGTGTCACATTTACCTATGATCCCGCTTACCAGCGGGTGAAGAGCATGGCGGATGGCAATGGGACCACCACCTACAGCTACTACCCGGTCTCAGGACTGGGCGCGAACCAGGTCCAGACTGTCACCAGCCCGATCGCAGGAGGAACGGGCACCGATACGGTGACGTACACCTACGATGCGCTCGATCGTGTCGTCGGCACCAACACCAACGGCAGCAACCGGGCCGTGTCCTACGACGGAATCGGCCGTGCGACCGGCCAGAGCAATGCGCTGGACATGTTCACCTACAGCTACGCTGATGCCACATCCCGGGTGACAGGGGTGAGTTCCACAAATGGCCCGGGGTTGTCGCTGCGCTACTACGGCGTGACGGGCAGTGAGCGGCTGCAGCAGATCACGGCGAGTACCGTGGGAACGATGCTTGCGCAGTACGGGTACACGTACGACGCCAATGGTAACGTCACGGGCATGACCGATGCCGGGATCACTGCCCCGAGCACTGCGCAGAACGACAGCTACACCTATAGCAACGTCAACGCCATCGTGGCTGGAACCTACAATCAAAATGGCAGCCCGACCACCCTGGGGAACGAGAACTACAGCTGGGATGAGGCCAATCGCCTCATCAGTGCCACTAATAGCGTCGCGAACACGACCAGCACGTTCACCTATGACGGGTTCGGCCGGGTGGTACGGGTGGTGGACAGTGCCGCAGGCACGGTGGTGACCGACTACGCCTACCTGTGGTGCGGGATGACGGTGTGCCAGGCGCGGGACAACACGCAAAGCGGCTCGCCGGTGAGCACACAGTACTTCGACCAGGGGGTGATCACCGGGGGGAACTCGTTCTACTACCTCAAGGACCAGCTGGGCAGCGTGCGGGGGCTGGTGAACGCCGGGGCCCTGGTGGCGCAGTATGACTACGACCCGTATGGAAACCGCACGACCTTGAGCGGTAGCCAGAGCTCAGATATCGGCTACGCGGGGTATCTATATCACCCGCTGACGAAGCTCAATCTTACGCTCAACCGCGCATATGACCCCCTCCATGGCCGGTGGCTGAATCGAGATCCTATCGGTGAGGCTGGCGGAGTTAATCTTTATGCATATGCCCAAGGAAACCCAATATCGCTAATAGATCCACAAGGAACTAATGTCACGATGGAGTGTCGTCCACTTAGGAATATGGGTATCGCAGAACATTGCGGAGTAACGGTTTGGCACTGGAGCAACGACTGCCCGCCCAGGAAAATAATTGATAAACAGTTTTCAACGCCAGGATGGTCCACGGGGCCAACACAAGATGAAACCAACCCGACATATGTGGCGGACGAATACGCATTCAATAACCCAGGTGGTGGAAATACCAATTACGATATTCCAGTACCCGCCTCTCTGACATCCGATCAATTTGATAGCGCAGTTATAAGTAGCGGTGACTCGTACCAAAACCCGTATTATTGGCCTACAGGTCCGAATTCAAATACCGCTGCGGCGGGCATTATTACGGGAGCAGGAGGTACAGCGCCTGATGTTCCTGGTGCAGTTGGAGAGTTCTGGCCCTACTTCTCCTATCCTCCAACCATCCCAAGATTTTGAATGAAAATATGCGTTCGGCAGATTGAAATGAAGACAGTAAGTCGAGCTACATTCGCTCTAGTCGCTATCTATTTAATTTGGGTGTCTGTCAACTGGGTGTGGTTCGCTCCGACGCTGGTGAGTCATCGATTAGATGAGCGCATTCATCGGGGAATGCGCTCAAGAGAAGTATACTCGGTACTGAAATCTGATCCGGCATTTGATGTACCTGCAAAAGCTTACTGCGCCCCGAAGACTAATGACATGGTCTCGCGAATATCACTTTACAACCCAGGAGGAGTGTCGTTCTTTCTAATGACTATTCCTACCACAGTGACGTTCTGTTATGGCGCTGACGATAAGTTGGTTGCATTCAAGGTATCACGATGGGTGGACGGTCCCTGAAAATCACGAACGAAAGGAGCTTTATGCCTATACGGACGGTAATCCCGTTAACTACAGCGACCCGACGGGTCAGTGCCCTTGGTGCATACCCGCAGCTGTTGGTGCAGCCGTGTCGTATCTGGGATATTCAGAAAGCCTGCATGAGGCAGCCGCGGAGGCGGCCCAATATTGGGCAGACCGGGCCGCGCAAACTGGTAATTGGCTGTACAACATACCCGGGGCGCTAGCGACGCTGGCCGATCCTTGCCATGCCGGAGCGACGGCGACGGTACTCGGAGTTGGCCAGGGACTCGGTAGCTATTTTGGTAGACCGTTTTGGCAATATTTCCCCGCCGGAAACCCTGCATATAATTCGTCTTGGATGACCAGAGGGTGGGGATGGAGTGCCCCATATTCGACGGGAAGTGAGGCGGTCGAAAATTTAGCGCTGCCCCCGTGGAATGACGCAAGCGCCGTTCGCCCGGTGACTCCGTCGCCTTTCGAATATGTGGCAGGTCCTAGGCCGTCGGCCCCGGATTACGGGCAGCCTGGAGGAGGCTCTGAATATTATAGAGGAGGCCCATTTCCATGAGGGTCTCTAAGGTCATTCCGGACATCGTTGAGAACGCTGTGAAATTCTTCGGCTGGTCTCCAATCGGAAAAGCAGTGCGTCTTCGGATTGAAGGAGGTAAGACTGCCAACTTAATTGGATCTACGATTGAGGGGAAAATACTGTCCTTGAGGTCGGACGGTGCGGCCGTCATCGATACTGGTGGCGGAAAGATCGATGTTAAACCAAGACATCTCGGGTATGGATTTTTCTACCTTCGCATGGGAAGGATTGGTGTCTATCTAATTGACGAATCGACATGCGGTTCAATAATCGAAAGCGATCCACGAATTGCAGAAGGAATCCTCTCGTTGAGATGAGTGGGTGAGGGATGGGGCGAATTCTGAAACATCTATGCATATGTTGACGGGAATCCCCTCTCGAATGTAGATCCCCTGGGCCTGTGGTCGATCGGAGACCCGTTGCCGCAGGGCGTAGTCAATGCCTCTGCGGGGTTGGGTGATGCGCTACTGCTGGGTCTAGGTGGGCGGCTGCGGCAGGCGGTTGGAGTCAACGGTGGTGTGAACACCTGCTCGGCCAGCTACTAGGGCGGGCAGCTGGCGGGGATCTTTGGGACTGTTATCACCGGTGAAGGCGAGGTCAACATTGCCTTTAAGACTTCCCACTACGCGCAGGATCTCATCGCCCAGGGAATCAATGTTGCCGATGCAGAGGCAGCTGTAGCAGCGCATCTAAGCGAGTACGCAGGAACCATCGAAGGTTGGGTTGAATCTCAGGTTGCTGTTGATGACACGGTATTGAACTATAGGGCATTCCCGCTTCCTAATGGTGGGGTTGGTGTTGGGACGATATTCACCAAGTGGTGACTATAGTGAGACATTTGAGCGACGAGGAAGCCAGAGCAATTGTCTCGATAGCTGGGACTATTGAATCGGACAATGAAAGAGACCTCCTTCTGGCAGATATCAAAAATTGCACAGTGACTTCTACTGCTGAAGATGGGTCAATGCTGATGTTTAATGTGAGTGGTTACGAACGGGCTGAGAAATGGCGACAACAACAATATAGAGCCCGAGATGGGTTTCCTGCGGAAGGGGTGGTTAAAGACAAGGATGGAGCAGACATGGATGTGATGCTATTCCAGGATCAAAATCACCGAATCCTAAAGATGGAGATCGTGCGTTATCATCCCGGGCCGGTCATCAAGCCTGACTGGAGCACCTTCAAGGTGAGGTAGCGATGCATGCCGCTCAGCCCTTCTCGCTGAGGTCTGAGGTGAAGCCGACACAACGGCGCTTGGGGCGGCATGGTTACCCCTCCGGCAATAGCTCCTGGGAGCCTGGTCTGCGTCGCTTGTGGATGAGGGTGACGATGAAGACGTTGCCCTCGCGCAGGTGATAGATGATGCGCCAGGAGTGCGTACCACACGACGCATCCCGGTGATGCCCCGAATAGCCCGTTCGGCTCATACGGAAACTGGGTATTCAACGTTCCCGGCTGCATCGGGTGCGGCGTTCATTCCGGACGAGCGAACTCCACAGATCGCCGAGGACGTTCCGGCGTTAATTACGCCACAAACGGCTGCATACGAACCACGGACGATGCAACTGGCCTCGTCAATCAGCTGACTGCCGCGGGGGACCCATTGACGGGCCTCATTGTCACGAAGACCCCCATTGCCACGAATCTGCCGCCCTTTGATTCTGCCATCCCTGGGGGACCCAGGCCCTACCTACCGGACGTACCATGATGGCCACTCATAGACCGAAAGCTCGCGCCGCGATTGTACTGAGCACATTGGGTCTTCTGCTGTACTTCTTCGAAACGTCGGATGCGGCAGCGACCCAATGCACTCGCCAGGATGCTCAAAAAGCTGAATACGAGGCCTCCACTCTCAGCACATGGGAGCAGGTTTCCGATCCTACAATCGCTATAGGGGCTGCGATGACGGGGCGATCAGCGAGGGTTACAGCAGTTCCGTTGCCTCCTTGCTCGCAAACAGATGGAATCAGCTGAGAGATTTGATTCGACTAATTAGGACGGACCAATCCTTTCAGGTGTTCGTGCTTCGTCATGTCGATGACACCATGACCCATGATCAGGACGTGGTGATTCAGAACAACGCACGCCTAAAATGCCCACAGCATGCAGGGCAATTCTGTGCCGCTCTAAGCAAGAGATTCGCCGAATTGGATTCCGAGAACTGACGCTAAAGCAAACCCTCACCTATCAGAATATATATGCGGGACTATGACCCGCAAGTCGACCAGTACGTCGAGTCCGATCCGATGGGGCTACAGGGCGGGAGCTACTCAACCTATGCATATGTTGAGGGGAGCCCGCTCAACTACGTTGATCCGCTTGGATTGTGGAGCATTGGAGATCTTCTTTCAGAGCAATGCTTCAACTATACCGCTGGAGTCTCAGATGCGGCGAGCTTCGGCCTAGGGCGAGCCGTAGGCTCCCCCGTCAAGGCGACAGTTTAAAACTGGACTCCCGCGGTGGATTTGCCCTCGGCAGGTAGGTCAGCGGCGGCACCCCTCCGAGGGCATCATGAGGCCGTCGCTCGTTGTACTGG
>Ga0153956_1002223_pt1 | contig 14858 bp, 14 predicted proteins | sample TSFL040MetaG_FD_104704 | JGI IMG/M metagenome (GOLD analysis project Ga0153956, IMG submission 104704) | Attine ant fungus gardens microbial communities from Florida, USA - TSFL040 MetaG | ecosystem: Host-associated > Fungi > Mycelium > Unclassified | place: USA: Florida, Wekiwa Springs... | reverse complement strand
ATGCAGCACGGCGTTCGTTCGCGGAGACGTTTGGACGAGTCTCGGAACAGACAGTTTCGAAAAACCTCAACGTTCAGCCGACGCTGGAAATTCGCCCAGGATATCGGTTCAACGTCCTTGTCGATCAGGACTTGATATTTCCAGGAGGCGCTTGGTGAGAAAGGCAGGTAACCGCTGATCGGTGGTCAGGTGGTCAGCTTCTGACTTGAGGCTCGACCTGAGGGACATAGCCAAGAGCATCGACAACTGCCGAGACGACGAATCGGAAACTGTGAACACGCATCATGGACACGCGATAGGTCCGCCTGAGCATGGCAAGCTCAGTTGGATCCACGGCTTGCGTCTTAGCCTCCTCGACCTTTTCGAACAGGGTTTCGGCTTCGTCCACATGGCGTCTATGAACGAGTATGACCTCAATTGCGGTCTGTTCCAACTCGGAAGCCGTGAGCCCTTGAAGAAGACCAAGGATCGGACGGGTTAGGTCCAGATTTAATTCAGCAATGGTTTCGGACAGTAAATTCGGCATCCCTGACCTTAAGGCTAAGTTCGCGGTACGCCCCCGCGAACGAGTAGATGTCTGACCCGAAGCCGGGGGTAGAAAAGCCGTCCTCAAACAGCCCTGTGACCTTTAGCTCCGAGGGCTTGGACATACGTCACAGGCCCCCGGCATAAAGCCAGAGGAATGGTGCTGAATCGGCCAGCATCAGCCGTTGAGGAGGGGTTTTCTAAGCCCCGCGGTAGCGCGTACCACCGCACCACCTTCCTACAATATCTCGAATAAATTGGCCAGATTGAGGGCGACAGATTAAAACGAGGTTTGAAGCCTTGGTTTCCAAACCAATGCATCATCGTCGCATGCCAGTGCGCGGTCTCCGTTGGCTGATTTCAGCAGATTGCAATCGGCTCAGTCGGACGCTACCCCGAAACCGATCGCAGCCGAAGTATCTAGGCCGCAGTTGATTTCGTGGAAGATAGACTTATATCGATTTCGTGATATACTGCTTCAGGATTTGCAGCCCTGATGTACGTCGCTCACGGGAGCGAGTGCCGCAGATTGTCTTGGAATACACTAATAATACCAAATAGAAATCATTTTTTGGAAAAACATCACTGTCGTGTTTGGTTTATAGATTTATAAATTTATTCATTTATTTGTGATGCATCTTTGCTTTTCGTTTGGACAAATACTAGGCCGAACAAATGAGCGAAAAAACTGATGATGGGCGGTACGAAAGAGCTTTTCGTGAAATTGAGTCTGCGCCTGACGTCCAAGAGGCAATTCAACGCCTTCAGGAGGTGTATGGCGTCACCTATGTGACCTATCATTTGGCGCAAACGATTGGTCGGACCGTCGATGCGCCGTTTGTACGCACCACCTATCCCCCGCCCTGGGTATCCCAATATCTCCTGCGCGGATACGTGCATGTCGATCCTATTGTCGGGGAAGGTTTTGCGCGTCGGCTACCTTTCGACTGGCGGGAGATTGAGATTAGCCCTACGGCGCATGCGTTTCTTGCCGATGCGGCGGCCCACGGACTCGGCGGTAGCGGCTATTCGATCCCGATCACCGACCGAGCCAAACGTCGGGCATTGCTGTCCATCAATTCCAACCTGACAGACCAGCCTTGGGACCGGTTCGTCGCGGATAACCGAATTGCTTGGGCCGAACTTGCCCATATCATTCACCGAAAGGCCGTGTTCGAACTCTATGGGGAACACGATCCCGTACCCTCTGTGAGCCCAAGGGAGATCGAATGTCTGTATTGGACGGCTCTTGGCAAGGATCAAAAGGACATAGCGCTCGTCTTGCATCTATCGGAGCACACGGTCCGTGACTATCTCAAATCAGCACGGCTGAAGCTGGGTTGTGCGACACTTTCTGCTGCCGCGACACGCGCAATCCACCTCAGGCTCATAGATCCGTGGCCGGGTAAATCCCCCTAAAACGATGGGGCGTCCTGAGGGAATTTCGAACCCACCAGATCCTGAACATTGTCGGCACGGACCATAGCGGTGCTGGAGACAATCGATGTTCACAACTATTCAAGCTCATGAGTATGCGAGATATCCGTCACTTCTCGACCAGATGTTTCGGACCAGAAAGGCCGTATTTTCTGACACATTAGGCTGGGATGTTTCTATCAAGGGGGACTACGAGCGCGACGAATACGATCAGTTGGAGCCCGTTTACCTAGTCTGGTGCAATGAGGGCCGCAACCGGCTGTATGGAAGTATGCGGCTGCTCCCGACGACAGGTCCGACGCTCCTATACGACGTGTTCCGTGAAACGTTTCCCAACGCCACGAACCTGATCGCTCCCGGGATCTGGGAGGGGACGCGCATGTGCATCGACGAAAAAGCAATAGCGCTCGATATGCCGGAGATGAGCTCTGGTCGCGCGTTTTCGTTACTATTTGCCGCGCTCTGCGAGTGCGCACTTGAACACGGCATTCACACCATGATTTCCAACTACGAGCCACACATGAAGCTCATTTACAAGCGCGCCGGGGCCGAAGTTCAGGAACTCGGCAGGGCTGACGGATACGGTAAATACCCAGTATGCTGTGGCGCCTTTGAGGTCTCGAAGCGCGTACTCGTGGCCATGCGCGCAAAACTCGGTATTTCGCGCGAATTATATAGCCCGGCATTCCATCCTGAACCCTTTCCTGCCGCTCCGTCGCAGAACATCGCAGCCTAGCGCTCCCCTTCGCGCGACCAAAAAGCCGGCACCTGTCGCGTCGGCGCATCGCTTTTCTCCATTGAGGGCATCAAGGCCAGCATAAGTACGAGGCTGGAACCAAATCGGTCCAGTTCAGGCGACCCTGCGTCGCATGTGTTCCTGTCCGCTCATCCAAGCCCCAAAACCACAGATCAGTGCACTTCAAGCGAGCGCGATTGCCCCGTGCACTTGCAATGCGCCCGGTCGTGGGAAAGTGATACAATGACTATTAATGCCGAACGCCTGTTCATAGACGACCAGGTCTATTCTCTGGTCGATGGGCTGGAGGTGGTCAGCAGTGAGAACAACATTCGCTCACTGCTCCATCAATTTGCCAAGCAAACAGGGTTCAAAAAATTCGCCTTCGCCGAATTCAAAAGCGGAGATGCGCGTATTGTCTCAGACTACCCAGACGGCTGGCTTCACCGCTATCTCGAACAGCGATATTTCGCATTCGATCCAGTGGTTGTCGACGGCAAGAGAACATTGATGCCCTTTGCCTGGGATGCCGACGATATGATCCGAGCCGGGGGCGACATCAAGCTCATCGCCCAGGAGGCGGAGGAATATGGAATTCGCTCGGGATTCTCGATGCCAATACGAATTGGCTTTGGAGGCATTGCAATGTTGACCGTTGCGTCTGACCGCAGCCCGGGGCGCTCCGTTGCCATACGCGATCCGAGCCTTGGGAGCGTTGCGGTTGCCTTTGTCCATGTCGGCCTGTCCCGATCAAACAACGTGAATTTTGCAGCCCGGTCCGATGCACTCTCGCCGCGCGAGGCATCCTGCCTGGGATGGGCGTCGATGGGCAAGACCAAAGCAGAAACGGCAGCCATGATCGGGCTCTCCGAAAAGACAGTGCGCTTCTACCTTGACCGCTCGATGACGAAACTGCGCGCGTCAAATATTGCCCATGCTGTACGCCTTGCCGTTCAGAGACACCTTATTTAGATGCGAACACGTTATGCCCGCCGAAACGCTATCCGTGTGGAGCGAAAGACAAATCTATTGCTGACCGGAAATCCCAGACAGATCGACTCGAATGCCCGCTTCGGCCGGCTCCCGGTCTTTTCTATCTGGTTCGGTCGGAGTGTCATCGGTCAATGCAGGGCTGGAGGGCGTGCTCGACATCCGTTCGTCACGCGGCGTGACCGGATCTTCGTCGGTCGGGCGCCACGGCCCAGGATCTGCCTCCGCAAACACGTAGCTTCCGTCGAAGATACCCGTTTTCCAGGCTGAAACCGCAACCTCGAACATCTCGTTACCGCCGGCGTTTCGCGCACGTTCGACGATATGAAGAACCTTGGCAAAAAGCGCGGTTCCCAACTGGATGTTGGTGCACGCATCGACAATTCCTGGATCCAGCTCTACCACATCAGTCACGCCGTAGCCGGCCGGGTAAGAGGTTATGCCGACCCGAACCACTGCCTGGGATACGAAATGCGCGATGAGCCTCATCGCCTCCTCTTGCGTCGTCGGCGGCGCGGGAAGGATGACCCGGTTGCCAGAAGTGATCGAAACCGCCAACGGATTGTCCGACCCCGCTTGCGCCACAAAACGCCGCGCAACGGAGAGCCCCAATTCAGGAGACGCGCATCGTTCGATTATTGCCACATCGATCATGCTCCCGCCCATCCTTACGTGTTGAATGATTCAAGGGGAGGTACGCTGAAAAGCCTTGCCCATGCTTCGACAGCTTCCGTCTGGATCGCAACGATATTGGTGTTGGCTGTCCACCAGCCGTTGCCGACGGCCACGATCACATCGGGTGAAAAGAGCGCCGATTGCAGGATCGGCCAGATCAGCAATTGCTCATAGCAGATAAGCGGAGCGGCTCGCAGGCCGCCGAAGTCGACGACCGGGTTGCTGAAGAAGTAGGCCCGCGCGCCACCGCTTTCACCCGCATGCCGCTGCCAAGGCTGCCACATGGAGACCGGCACCGGCACACGCTGCCGATAGAGGACGCTGGCGCCCAACTCTGTAATATCGAGCAGGACATTGTCATAGCCGGCCTCGGTGACGATGATGGCGCCCGCAATGACAGATACCTCCACATTTGAGAGCGCCTTGTGCCACATCCGCTCAACGGTTGGGGTCCAGGCTCCTGCAGCGCCCTCGGGGAGCACGACAACCTTCGCTCCGCCGTCGGCAGCGGCTCTGACCAGATCGATCGTTTCGAGCTGCTGCCGGTAGCCGGCATATTCGCCAGTGCTGCCACCAAAACGTGTCTCGACGCCGATCCAACCTTCAGGCAGCATCGGTACGGTCCAGGTCGCAGCGGACCAGATCCAGAAACCTCCAAGTGTCAGGATCGCGATCGGCCAACGTTTCGTCGTCATGGCGAGCAGGCCGATCGCAGCCGCGAGCAGGCCCCACCATCCCCCTCCCGGAAACACCGCGCCGGCCGCCGTGATCGGGTGGGCCCAGCCCACAATCCCGAAGGGCGGCACGGCCATCAGCACCGCGGCCAGAGCGTAGCGCAAGGCCTTTCCCCCTCCCGGTCGAACTGTCCACAACGCCCCGTGCACGAAAACGAAAGCAGAGGCGGCGCCGAACCAGAGGCCAATCGCGGCGGCGAAGCCACCGCCATAGTAATTGGCGACCCCTTGCAGAAGCCCCCGCGATGCGGCGAGAAAATAGCCTGCCGACACCAGGGCAGCACCAAAGCGCGACGGGGCGAAGGCCCATAGGGCCGGAAACAGGAACGCCACCGGCAGCAGACGCGGTTCGCTGCTCCAGGCGAGAATACCGGAGACGACTGCCAATATGGGCAGGAAGATCAACCTGGCCCCATCACCGCGCAAGCGTGAGGACAGGAAGAGCGCGGCCAAGAACCCCGGAAGCGGGGATCGGCCCGAAATATCGCGAGTCATAGGAACCTGGGAAATCGGAATGGAGGAAGAGGTTGCCGGACGGCACGGCGCCGCCGGACCAAGGGGCGAGCGTCCTGCCGTCGGCGTCGATGGCATGCAGATCGGAATGTGGAAGGTCCCGGCCGTCGATGATGACGTGGCGGGCTATTTCGACATGCTGGCCGGGCAGCGCCACCACGGTCTTGATGAGCGGGCTCATGCCGCCGCCGCATGTGCCCGGCCGCACATAACCGCGCTCTACGCCGAGCGTGAATGCCGGCGTTCGTGGCGGGCATATGAAGATCAGATCGCCAATGGCAACCGGCCGGTTCACCGCCTCGATGCGCCAGAGCCCGAGCGGATAGCTGGGTGTGAGATTGAGACGGAAGCCGGCGCCATAGGCCGCCGCGAGCATCAGTCCCGGGATCAGGGTCGATGACACGATACCGACTGCTCGCCTTCGGCGCATCGTCACTTGAGCACCTGGGACTGACGCTGCGACTGGCGCAGCGCTTCCGTCTCCTTCAATGCCTGCGTCGTGCGTTCATGGGCGGCGAGTTGCTGTCCGGCGCGCATCGTCGGCCATGCCGATGCCAGCCTTTCGCGCTCGCCCGGCGACATGCCGAACGCCTGCTTCTCGAAGGTGGACCCCGCCGTATCTTTTGCCGCACTGGACAGCAGCGTGCGTTCGCCGAAGCGCTCGCTCACCGCCTTGTTGAAGGCGTCGATCTCGACCTTGGCCGTCTTGTCGGCCAGCGCGAAGCCGAGCGCGGCGGGCAGATCGTTGCGGTCGATCGCATCGCGCACGCGCTCGAACACTTTCTCGGCAGCAGCCGACAGCGCTGGAATATCGATCGAAAACTTGAGACGCTGCGCGCGCTCTTCCGCCTGGTGCTTGTGCTCGGATTCGGCTCGCTGACGCAGATAGCTTTCGAGGTTTCGGGCGAGTGCCGGCGCATTGAGCTTTGCCGTCTCCCGGTCCTGCCGGTCGGCGCGGCTGGCGAGCAAGCCGGCCTTACCCTTCAGCGCGCCGAAGCTTTCCGGATCAGCCGAAATCTTCGCAGTCGTGGATTTGGCGAGCGCCGAATCCTTCAGCATTGCGTCAACATTGATCGCGGCAAAGGCGGCTTCCGGCTGGACGTAAACCAGATGGAAGCGGCTGGAGACTTCCTCCCATTGCTTTTTGAGGGCGGGATCGGCGGCAAGCTTGTCCTCGGCCGCCTGCTCGATGGTTTTCGGGAACACGGTGATGCCGGCAACCATGGGCCTGGTCTCCTTGATATCGTTGGATTGAGATTGGCGCTGCACACCGGAAACGAGACCGAGCCGCCCGGCGATCGTCCGCAGGCGCGTGCCGAAGTCGGCCAGCTTCTGCTTCTGCCGCACGGTCCAGTCGACCCGATCGCGAAGCATAGTGCGGGCCACGGCCATGAGGTTGAGGCCGCGGACTTCGGCGAAGCGCAGGGCAGCCCGATACGAAGATGTCTTCTCGTAATCGAGCGTGGTTTCCTTCGCGCGATCGCGCGACAGGCGTTCGATCAGCCGGGACATGGCGAGCTTGCGGACGTCGACCACATCCCAGACATGGCGTTGCACCGTCTTGCCATCCGGAAGCGCGACCGGCTGCGAACCTTTATGCTCGAGGCCGATCCGGTCGCCGATTTCCGGCGCAGCCTTCGCCATGGCGCGCTCGAGGTCGACGCCCCAGATCGTGCTTTCCTTGCCCTCGCCGTTTGCGAGCGTCACGAAATAGCTGTCGCGGTTCTCTGGCTTGTTCTCGAAGGGCGCGATGCCATGTTCGACGAGGATGCCGCCGGTTCTGGTGAAGTCGCCGAGTGCGATATAGAGCTGCGCGTCGTCGCGATGGCGCGTCATCGCCACATAGGTGAGATGGCGGTCGAGCGAGCGTGACGCCAGCACCTTCACGTCGTTGACGGTCGCGCCCTGGCTCTTGTGGACCGTCGTGGCGTAGCCGTGGTCGACGTTGCCGTAGAAGTGCTGCTCGATCGTGACCTCGCGGCGATCGTCACCGTCGCCGACGCGGGCAACAATGCGGCCAGGCGAAGCATCGACCACTTTCGCCAACATGCCATTCTTGACGCCGAGCGTTCCTTCGTTGCGAAGGAAGACGATCTGGTCGCCCGCGGCGAACTTCCGGATGCCGTCCTCCGTCCTGAAGGAATGTCCGTCTTCGACCAGACCACGTTCGACGAGCTTGCCGCGGGCAAGCTCGTTCAGTTCGCGCACGTCGCGGCGCATATGCGCAAGGATGAGGGAGGTCCGGGCCGGATTGTAGTCGCTGTTCCAATCCTCGATGAGGGAGCGGATGGTTTCCTCCCGCGTCCATTCCCCTCGGACCATGCCCGCATTGTCGTAAGATTCGAGCGCTGTGCCGATATTGCCGCGCGCGAGATCAGTCGACGCCTTGCGCATCCAATCTTCGCGCTGGCGATAAATGATCCCGAGTTCGGCATAGCCGATGCGATCGGCAATGGCGCGGAAGGCGGCGCCGGCTTCAATGGGCTGAAGCTGGTCAGGATCGCCGACCAGGACGAGCTTGGCGCCGGCCTTCGTCACCGCTTCGACGAACAGCGCCATCTGCCGGGAGGACACCATGCCGGCTTCGTCCAGGACAAAGACGGTCTTGTCGTCCAGCTGGTCACGCTGCTGTTTCCAGCGTAGCTCCCACGACGACAGCGTGCGCGACGCAATGCCCGCTTCCTTCTCCAGCCCCTCAGCGGCCTTGCCTGCAAGTGCGCCGCCGACAACACGATAGCCGGCGGTTTCCCATGCCTCGCGTGCCGCCTTCATCATCGTGGTCTTGCCGGCGCCGGCGCGGCCGACGATCGCGGCGATCCGCGCACCGCAGGCAGTATGTTCGATTGCCGCGCGCTGCTCGGCCGAAAGACGGTCATGGCGCGAGAACGTCTGGTCCAGAACGGCGCTGCTCACACCATGCGAGGAACGGCGCGAGAGCCAGATCGCCCGGGACGCCATGCTAGCCTCGAGCTGGATCAATTCGCGGGTCGTCAGCTTCGCGGGCTCGCGGTTGCCGCTGGAAAGCGAGATGCGCTCTCGCTCCAGCCGCAGCAGTTCGTGGCTCCGCAGAACACGCGCAAGCAGGTTCTGGAACAGGCCGACATCGTCGACATAGCGGTGCAGGACCTTGGCCACATCGCGTTCATCGAACACTGACTTTTCGCGAGTGATGAGATCGAGCACTAGCTCGGGATTCTGCCGGATGCGTCCGGCGTTCTCCGCGCGGCGTTCCTCCTGCAGCGCGATCCTTTCCAGCTCGAGCGCGCGGCTCTCGGCCTGTGCCTTGCGATCCATGGCCCGGGCGCCAACGCCGAGATGAATGGTGGGTTGTAACTCGATGCCCTGCTTTTCGTAGGAACGGCCATCGACACGCAGCGCAATGCCGTTGATCGCCAGATGATGGTTCTGCCGTTCGAACCAGGCGTCGCGAAACGCGTTGAAGTCTGCCATACCGCCGGCCCATAGCGCATACTGGATTTTACCGGCCTTGGTCCGCACCGGCTGGCCGTCCGCGCCGAGCACCGCGATTTTCTTGGCGCCGAAACCGTCTTCGCTCAGCGGGCGCAAGGTAATCATCAGATGGACATGCGGATTGCCCGGATTGTCGTGATAAACCCAATCGGCGACCATGCCTTTGGCGAGGATTTGGCTCGCCACGAAATCCCGCATCAGGGCGATGTTCTGTTCGGCGGACAGCTCCAGCGGCAGGGCGACGGTAAGGTCCTTGGCGAGCTGCGCATCGAACCGTTTCTCGAAAGCCTCGACGCGGTTCCAGAACGCCTCGGAGGCACCGGCGACCGACCGATCAGCGATCATCGCCCGGAGCCAATCGGGGGCATCCGCCGGGATCACGAATTCTTCGTGGAGAAGGCCGGCTTTGCGCGAATAGTCGATGGTCCGAGCCTCGCGCTCGAAGTCCATTTTCGCGCAATGCCGGTATGCGGCCGACAGCACGGCGCTGCGGCCGTCGCCGCGGCTGATGATGCTGACGGAGAAATGCGCGATAGCCACAGCCCCGGCCCTTCGTCCCGGTTGACCCAATCGATCCGCAAAGAGCGTGGGAACTCGGCCGTCGACCGAACCGCAACACGTCGCGCCAGCGACGTATAATTGCGCCCTTCGCAAATCCTTCGGACTTGCCGGGATGATCTGCCAAAGCGTCGGCGATGCCGACCCGGCATTTTTGCCGGGTCGCGCTGCGCGCGCACCCGGAGGATTGTCCTCTGCCGCCAAACGGCAGTCGGACCAATGGGAGCCACCGGAATGAAAAAGCCGTCGTCGAAAATCAGGGAAGAGATCGCCCGCCTCCAGGACCAGCTCAAGGCCGCCGAGACGCGCGAAGCCGAACGCATCGGCCGGTTGGCATTACGCGCCGGGCTCGGCGACATCGAAATCGAGGACACCGATCTAGTCGCCGCCCTCGAGGCCGTCGCCGCGACGTTTCGCAAACAGGGTGGGAAGGCAGGCAAGCCTGCGACCACGACGGACTCTTCTGGCACGGCTGCGGGGGCGCCTGGGGAGGCTTGAACGGATGCAACAGGCAAGCCGGGCCGCGGACCGCAAGAAGGACGCACATGAGAAAATCCAGCTCGGCGGGCTTATCGCCAAGGCCGGTCTGCGCTACGAGAAGCGGGCGCTCTTGCTCGGCCTGCTGATCGACGGCGCCGGCCGCATCAAGGCCGATGACCGTGAGCGCGTGCGCCTGTCGGCGATCGGGGAAAAGGCATTGGCCCATGACCCCGACTAGGATCACGCTGCTCATTGCGCCCGCCTGCGTGATGATCGTCGTATTGATGTCGCTTACCGGCGTCGAGCAATGGACGTCGGGCATGGGCACTACACCGGACGCCCGGCTCATGCTGGGCCGGATCGGGATCGCGCTGCCATATGCGGCGGCAGCTGCGACCGGGGTCATCTTCCTCTTCGCCGCCAAAGGAGCGATATCGATCCGCTTCGCCGGAAGCGGCGTGCTGATCGGAACGCTCGCGGTTATGGCGATTGCAATCTTCCGCGAAACAGGCAGGCTGATCGGGCTGGCAGGAGCTCTGCCGGCAGATGGTGCATTCACCGCCTATATCGATCCCGCTACCAGCACTGGCGCCATGATTTGCGCGGTCGCCGGCGGCTTTGCCGCGCGCGTTGCGTTGCGCGGCAATGCGGCCTTCACCGTTTCGGCGCCGCGCCGCGTTCACGGAAAGCGCGCGATCTATGGCGAGGCGGACTGGATGAGCGACAAGGATGCGAGGCTCCTGTTTCCGGAGACGGGCGGAATCGTGGTTGGCGAAGCCTATCGTGTCGATAAGGATAGTGTCGCGGCGTATGCCTTCCGCGACAACGACCGGAAGACTTGGGGAGCCGGCGGCAAGAAACCGCTGCTGTGCTTCAACGCATCCTTCGGTTCGACACATGGCCTGGCGTTTGCCGGGTCAGGCGGTTTCAAGACCACGTCGATGACCGTTCCCACCGCGCTCAAATGGGGAGGCGGCATGGTGGTGCTGGACCCATCCAACGAGGTGGCTCCCATGGTAAGTGCGCATCGCCGCAAGGCCGGACGTGACGTGGTCGTCCTCGATCCAAGGGAGGCCGCGACCGGCTTCAACGTTCTGGACTGGATCGGCCGGTATGGCGGAACGAAAGAGGAGGATATCGTCGCGGTCGCCAACTGGGTCGTCACCGACACGGGCCGGAATGTGTCGATCCGCGATGACTTCTTTCGCGGCTCGGCCCTACAGCTCATCACCGCGCTCATCGCTGACGTCTGCTTGTCAGGACAAACGGAAAAGGAAAATCAGCATCTGCGGCAGATGCGGATGAATCTCGCCGAGCCGGAGCCCAGGCTGCGCGAACGCCTGCAAAAGATTTACGACAATTCCGGATCCGACTTCGTGAAGGAGAACGTGGCCCCGTTCATCGCCATGACGCCGGAAACCTTCTCCGGCGTCTATTCGAATGCGGTGAAGGAAACACACTGGTTGAGCTATCCAAACTACGCGGCGCTTGTTTCGGGAACCAGCTTTTCTACCGACAACATTGCTGAGGGACAGATCGACGTGTTCGTCAATCTCAACCTCAAAACGCTCGACACTCAGCCAGGATTGGCGCGAACGATTATCGGTGCGCTGCTCAACTCGATCTACAATCGGGATGGCGAAGTGGCGGACCGTACCCTCTTTCTCCTCGACGAGGTGGCGCGGCTTGGCTATTTGCGTATTCTCGAGACGGCACGAGATGCAGGTCGCAAGTATGGCATCACCCTGGTCCTGCTGTTCCAGTCGATCGGCCAGATGCGCGAAACTTATGGTGGCCGTGACGCAACCAGCAAATGGTTCGAGAGCGCGTCATGGTTATCATTCGCCGCGATCAACGATCCAGAGACGGCAGACTATATCTCACGGCGTTGCGGCAATACGACGGTCGAGGTCGACCAGCTCAGCCGGTCGTCGCAAATGTCGGGATCATCCCGGACGCGATCTAAACAATTGGTGGCGCGACCACTGATCCTGCCCGACGAGGTGTTGCGCATGCGCGCCGACGAGCAGATTGTTTTCACTGCCGGGAATGCGCCGCTACGCTGCGGCCGCGCGATCTGGTTCCGCCGCGCCGACATGACGTCTGTGGCCGGCAAGAACAGATTCCACAGGAATAGGCTGCCAGTCACACGTTAGTGCTGAGGCAAAAGGTGAGGCGGCACGCGCCGCCCCACCGATTTTCGCCAAGCTCAACCAGCTCGGCGTTCCTCGGCGAAGACCCAGTGTTCGAGGGCAGACTCGGTCCAAAAGAACCGATCGAGCGTGAAACTGATTTCAAGGTCCGCTGTCATGTCCTCGAGCAGCCGGGCAAGATCGCCAAGATCGGCAGGACGAACCGGCACCCGCTTTGGGTAGCCTTCCATCACCTGATACCATCTCCTAACGGAGAGATCGAACGCGCGGCCATCCTTGCCGAAAAGCGGCGCGGCATCGAGGAGCGGCAATGCGTCGAAGTCGTTGGTGAACTCGTCTGCATAGTCCCAGTAGTCCGGCTCGGAGCGGTCATCATAGTTGCGTTCGGCTATGATGACCTTGCGCAGATCTTCGATCATTTCGGCCAGCACGGATGCAAGCTTGTGGTGGACGCTGCGCGCCAGATCGCTATCGCAGCCGAGGCGATTGGCCAGGACCAGGACGCGAAAGCCGGAAAGCTGTGCGAAGAGATTGATATCGTTGTTTGCCACGTCAGGGCCTCCTTCATCTTGATGACGGAGGGCAGGGACCGGCAAGTCGAGCACCGGGTCAAGGATCGCGGAGCGACCGGCAGAGCCGGCGCGTGGAGAGCCGAAATACATGGCATTTTGGGGGGACCGCGCGTCCTTGAGGTGGGGATCGCAGCCCGTAAAATAGGACGTCAGAGAGATAAAGACCCGCGTTCCCTCTTTGGGAACGCGTCCGTGCCCGGCGGCCAGCCGGCCATCAGGCTTTCGTTACGCTCGGGGGTTGCTTTCATCCGCCGCCAGCGCCGCATCTGCGAGAGGATCGTCACCTGCATGGGCGAAGACCGCTTGCGGGCTCCGTGAGCGCAGCGAATAGAGCCGTCCGCCGCAGGCGGCTCGCCCCGCCCCCTCTTGCTTTCCCCCCGACGGCGAAAATGATTGCGGGGGACCTTTTCGACGGAACCGCCTCAGAACCCATCACCGGAATGAATCGAAGGCCGGCGTCCGATTCATAACAATCATTGGACGCCTGGGCGGAGCCGCGCGATTCTTGCACCATGCTCAAGCAACCCTACCAGCTCTATTTCGAACGGACGGACAGGTCACAGAACATGGCACGGTTTTACCACCTGGCCATCGAGCAGACGCTGTTCGGCACCCCCAGCGTTATCCGACGCTGGGGCCGGATCGGAACGCGTGGGCAAAGCAAGATCGAGCATTACGGCTGTGAGCAGGAGGCGGTTGCTGCGTTCCTGTCTCTCATCGGCACAAGAAAGTCACGCGGCTACAGGACGATCCAGGTCAACCAAATCAGGGCAGGCGGATAGCGCCGCAGTCCTGGGCGGCCATAGGCTCCGCGCCGGCGAGAACTTGCACGTCGGAATTGGGACGATTTTGTCGGCAACGGCCCCTTGCCATGCGGTGTCCAGGTGGCAAGAATGGATTCACAGCGCTTTGGGGAGCGCCGCCGCGGCGACGAAGCCTGAGCCTGTTATGCCTTCACGAAGGAGGAGGAGACATGCGGGGGACCGGAATGCTGGCGGGCCTTGTGGCGACAACGAACGCAATCTATTTGGCGACCGACCGTCGAACGTTATTGAAAGCGATGGAAAGCGGGCTTTCACACTTCGGCTTCGAGGGCTTCCTGTTGTTCTGCCACAAGACGAACAAGCCCGAGATGATCCAGGACGCAACTTTGACGAACTATTCCTCGGAATTCCTGGCGGACTACGAGCAGTTTGGTTGGTCCGACAGCGATTTTCCGCTCGACCAGATCCTACAGTCCAGAAAGCCGCTCCGCTGGAACACGAGGAATTTGCACGCCAGAGACAGCGCCAAGCAGAGCTATGTCGATTTTCTGCACGCCAGCCGGCTGCGGACTGGCATTCTTACTCCTCTGAAGCACCGGCCAGGTACGGCTAGCGCATTGGGTATTGCCTGTTATCGCGGCATCCCGACGCAAGCACGGATGATCCAGGCGGCAGCCGTCATCGGCAATGCAGCGATGACCAAGGCAGAAATCCTGGGCCTTTGCCCGGAAATCTCGGTCGACGCAGCCCTTGCGGCCGGCCGCTTATCGCCGACGCAAGTGGAAGTGATGAACTGGATTGCCGAGGGCAGGTCCAATCCCGACATCGCCACGATCATGGGATTGACAGAAGATGGTGTGCGCTACCATGTGGCTGAAATCCTGCGTAAACTCGGCGTGGCGTCGCCGCTGCAGGCTGCTGCAATTCACCGAGGCACGAATCTGCATAGCTCGTTTCGCCGGATTCTCCATTAGCGGCGTGCTACAACGTATTTCGCCGATAGGCCCCGCGCGTTCAACTTCGCGCGGCCAATACCTTTAGAATGTTGCTCACTTCTATCGCGAAGATGTATAAGCTCCGCCAACTGCCAATCGGTGCCTGAAGCTATTTATATGAACGACGTCCTGCGTGAATCCCCGGCTGATTTTTCGGCCGATTTCATGGAACTCACAACTGCGATCGTCTCGGCCTATGTCAGCAATAATGCTCTCAGCCCAACTGATCTCTCCAGGCTGATCGTTGAGGTGCAT